>Ga0207881_1000880_pt1 | contig 10164 bp, 11 predicted proteins | sample MalvirmetagMSP97_FD_184227 | JGI IMG/M metagenome (GOLD analysis project Ga0207881, IMG submission 184227) | Marine viral communities from the Deep Pacific Ocean - MSP-97 (SPAdes) | ecosystem: Environmental > Aquatic > Marine > Oceanic | place: Pacific Ocean | collected 2011-05-03 | reverse complement strand
TTTCTTACATCGGGTTCATCGAGTTCTTTCGCAGGCTTATCCCCAGTAAACCTTAAAAACTCTAAAATACAATTAGAATATACCGCGACAGTACTTTTACTATATCGTTTTCCTTGCAGATACGTTACATACCCTTTATGAATGTTGATTTTTTCTGCCGTTAACTTTGGCAGCTTAAATGTTCCTGCTTTTCCTATTCTTTCAACACTATTTTGTTCATCATTATCTTTTTCCAAGATGGTATAGTTTCCTTTTTCTAGGAATTTAATAAGTTCTTTTCGTTTTAGTTCGCTGTAGTAAATATAGAAGCACCTATTAGAATTGCTCCAATAGACTCCAGGAAACTTTTTAATATATTCTTTTAATTCAAAGTTATATGGGAATATAATTGACAGACAGGTTTTCTTCCTATGAATAAAAGTGGATAAGGTAATGCGTATCAAAACAAAATAGATTTTCGTATATGTTGTGGGGAGTTTTACCAAATATAATAAAAGTCCTTTTTGTGGGTAAAAACATTTTTAAAAAATGTGTACCCATCTTGTAGTGCCATCTAGAATAGCGCTGTAGCTTAGAACAATTCCTTTTTTACGGTGTCATAATAACTATCGCTTACGGCGATTCTATGCTCTCCTAGGAGTAAGTCTCTGCCTTTAAGCCCTGTTACTTTTTGTTTGTTGACGATATAGGAGCGATGTACCCGTAAAAAGGTATAGGGGAGGGTGGCTTCTAATTTGCTAAGCGACTGGTACGCCATGATTTTTTTGCCGTTGTCGAGGTGGTAGGTAACGTATTCGCTTTCGCTTTTAATAAAAAGAATTTCGTCGATTGCCACTTTATGCAGGTCGTAGCCCGATTTAATGACAAGGGTGTCTTCTTGTTGGGCTTCGGGTTTTGGAAATTTTTCTACGGCACTTACAAACCGTTTAAAGGTAATGGGTTTAAGGAGGTAGTCTAGGGCGCTTAGCTCGAAGCCTTGTAAGGCATATTCTGAATAGGCAGTGGTAAAGATGATACGTATGCCGGATTTTGAAATCATTTCGGCAAACTCGGTGCCTTTTAATTCGGGCATTTGGATGTCTAGAAAGATAAGGTCTATGGTATTGTCTTTAAGGAAGGATAGGGCTTCCAATGGATTTTGGAAGGCGCCTTTATACGCTAGATAATCTATTTTATCTACATAGGTTTTAAGCAGGGTTCTTGCCAATTCCTCGTCGTCTATGATGATACAGCGTATGGAACTCATTCTATTTCTAGTTTTAAATAGACGGTAAAGCTACGGGTTTTTGTGATGGTTAATTGGTGTTTTTCTGGATACAGAATTTCCAATCGTTTTTGCACATTGGGTAAGCCAATTCCGCCTTGCGCATCGGTAGAGATAGCGGTGGTAGGAATGCTATTTTCTACGGTAAACTCTATGGTATGTCCTTCTTGTACCAACGAAATATGCACGTAATTATCCTTACCCTTTTCGATGCCACTATGCTTAAAGGCATTTTCTATGTAAGGTACAAAAAGCATTGGTGCCACCAAGGCATGGTCGTTTTGGATGGTTTGGGTAAACGAAATATCGAAGGGGTTGCTACTTTTTAGTTTAAAGAGCTCAATATAGTTAGTAATGTAGTCTAGTTCTTTGCGTAACGGGACTTTGGGTTGTTCGCAATCGTAGATAACGTAGCGGAGCATTTCTGAAAGGGTGCTAATACTTTCCTGAGTTTTGTTTGAGTTGGTGACCGAAAGGGCGTAGATGTTGTTGAGGGCATTGAAAAGAAAATGCGGATTGATCTGCATTTTAAGGAATTTAAGCTCACTGTCTATGAGTTCTGCTTTTGCTATGGCAATGCTTTTTTCCTTTTGTTGGGCGTCTATAAACGTTTCTAAAAGTACCGCTATGACCGAGGAAATGGTAAGTATTAATAATTGAATAAAGAATCGGGAGGGCAACACTCTAGGGTTTCTCTCAAAATTGTTGAGGGGTGGTTTATCCATGGGTGGTTTTGGACCCATTTCGGAAGCAAAATAGGCACCTAGTAAGATTGCTGAAATGGAGGCAATAAAGAACAGTAGGTATTTCTTTTTAAATAGTAATTGGGGAACCGCCATGTAGATAAATAGGAAAAGCAAGAGTATTTGAAACACAAAGGCAGGCCCATTGTCTCTAAGAAATTGCATTTGGTTGCCGATAGAAAACCAAAGCAGACTCCAGATCCCTAGCCAGAGTAGTACTTGAATGATATATCTACTGAATCGATTCATGTGTTTAAAATAGTAAAGAAATAGGAGTGAGGAAGGTTTTTTTTTTAAATAGTTCCTTGGATTCCATCCGTCCTATTTTGTATTTCATTGGGCAAATTAAAGGAATAAAAAAGGAATGGTATGCCAAAAACGGCGGTTTTACACGGGTAACTAAGAGGGTTTGTCGTGGGTGAAAAACCATTCACTGAAAAGGTTGGGGGTTTGGCTGAAATTGCCTAATAGAATAATAGCTACCTAATTGAGATTGTTGAATATTGCTTTTAGTTAGTGGAAGAATTCGTTCGTTAGGCGCGGGTTCTCCATATGAAAGATCTCTAATAATTTGGACCGTTTACATCTTATGAGTTGATTTTAAAAATCCTTCCATTGGGTGAAAAATTCCATTCGCTGAATACTAGTACCCCTTCACTGAAAGTCGCTTTTTTGCATTGAACTATTACGCACCTTTGAGGTCATAAGAGTGAATTTAAAAATAAGAATTATGAAAACAACGAATGTAAAAATGGGATTATTAGCCGTGGTATTTAGCTTGGGTTTCGCAACCGTTTCCACAGCACAGTCTAGAGATAGAAAGCCTAAAACACAACCTACCTTTAGCGAATTGCTAGAAGAAATGGATTCTGGAAAGGACGGTAAACTTTCGGCTGCCGAGGTTAAAGGCCCCCTTAAAGAAATGTTTGGTGATATAGATACTAACGAAGATGGTTACATCACCCAGGAGGAGTTTGAAAACGCTCCCAAGCCCAAAGGAAGAAAGCCTGAGGGAAGAAATTAGATTGTTTTGTTTTTGTTTGTTTGATTTGGATAAAAGCTTCATAAGCAATTATGGAGCTTTTAATTTCAAATTCAGAACAAAATGCTAAACCTATTTTAATACCTACCACTAATAAACTATAAATCTTAAATAATAGAATATGAAAAAAGTAAGCTTCACAAAGAATAAAGTAGCGGGCGCCTTTCTTGGAGTCCTTGTGCTTTCCATCGCTTTTATAGCGTGCTCTAATGATGATTCTTCAGGAACTGTTGTGGAAGAAGAAGAGGAAGAAGTAGAAGTAGTCACCGAGTTACATGCCGCTTTTTCGGCATTTAATTCGGATGCAGTGACCATTTATCTCGATGGATCGAATGTAGTGATTGAGACCACGGGATTGCCTAATCACGAAACGGTATATTGGGGTGTGGGTCATGAGCTTTACCGTGACGAACCCGATGTGGCATTAACACCCTCCATTATGTCTAGCAATAATAATGCTACCTCCATCACTGTGGATGCCACACCTGATTTATCAGGAGCTACCGTAGCCACTCAATTAAACACTATTGGTATTGCGGTAAGTGGAGCCTCGATATTTAATGATTCGGAAGGGAATGGCCCTTTGGATCAAGCGGCAGCTAGCTTAGATTGGACAGGAGCTCATATTGGCCCAGGCGTATATCATTATCACTTAGAGCCAAAGGCGTTTACCGATGATGATGACAACTTGGTTGGAATCTTACTGGATGGTGTATTTCTCTACGGAAGAAAATGTAATTCAACAGGTACGTATCCTACCGATTTAGATGCATCGGGAGGGCATACGACCACCACGCAATATACCGATGGGGAAGAAGAGTACCATTATCATATTATTAACGAATTATACTCAAATACAGGATCTTATATCGCGTTTGCGGGTCCATATCAAGGGTATTAAAATATACAGCATGAAGTTCTATTTAGTACTTATGGTTTCCTTTTTACTTTGCACAGGGTGTGGAGATACGGTTTGGAATACACCCGTTGAAAGTGACTCGACCCTACAAGCAAAGGGGATTAAAATTGACACTATGGAGGTACTAAAAGAGGCGTTGGTGCTTAATCAGCTTGAAGGCAGATGGTATTATAATGACGAGCCTTTTTCCGGTTATTCTGTAAAGTATCACTCAAATGATACGCTAGGAGAAAGGCTTGGTTATTATAACGGAAAGCGAGAAGGTATTGCCCAAAAATGGTCGGATCATGGGGTGTTGCGTATTGAATCGTATTATAAAGAAAACAGATTGGACAGTGTCTATACCACTTGGTGGGAAAATGGTGCCATAGCGTCACAATCGTATTACAAAGATGGGGTAAAGCAGGGTTATGAAAGAGAATGGTACCCCACGGGGCAATTGGCAAAAGAACGTCAGTTGGTAGACGGAAATGAAAACGGGTTGCAAAAGGCTTGGTTGCAAAACGGAAAACTCTATGTGAATTACGAAGCTAAAAATGGACGCATCTTTGGGATGCGGAAAGCGAACTCTTGTTATACATTGGAAGATGAAAACATTGTTAGAGATAAAAAAATATAGTCTTTTAAGCGGTATTGTATTGCTGTTTTGCGTAGGATGTAACAACGAAATAAAAAAGGAAAATATAAACGTTGTTGAAACTAGCAGAACGGACTACCTGCCGTATTATAGTGATGAATCTTTTACGCCCCATTGGTTCACCCCTGGGTCTAAAGAGGAGCAGGCCTTTCATAAAATTCCAGATTTTACTTTGGTGAATCAGTTAGGCGATACTGTTACACAACAAACATTTGAAGACAAGATTTATATTACCGACTTCTTCTTTACCACCTGTCCTGGGATTTGCCCAAGGATGACCGATAATATGTGGAAGGTTCAAGAGGAATTTAAAAATGATGCTGAAGTACTATTGTTATCACATTCTGTGATGCCTTCGACTGACTCGGTAGCGGTGTTAAAAGAATATGCCAAAAATCATAACGTAATCGATGGTAAATGGCATTTGGTGACAGGGGATAAGAATGAAATCTATACGCTTGGTAGAGGGTCCTATTTTGTTGAAAATGATTTAGGTGAAGAAAGGAGTATGGATGATTTTTTACATACCGAAAACTTTTTACTTATTGACAAGGACAAACACATTAGGGGCATTTATAACGGTTTAAACAGGGCTTCTATACAGCAATTGATGGTGGATGTAAAATCGCTAAAGGAAGAGTATAAAGGGTAATCTATTGAGATAGGGGTTGAATTTAAATAGTAGGTATAGGATCTCAAGAGTTAGATAGGTCTAACTTAAAAGGAATAGCATTTTTATACTCTAGCGTACTAAAAGTACTTTAGTAGCCTGTAACATTTTTTTTAAAATGCCTACCTATAGTATGAATCAATCAATACTATCATCATGGAAGTTCTCAATCACACCCAAAAACGCACCGATAACCCCTTGTTGGTCATTACGCATCTTTCGCAATTACTCACCTATTTTACTGGTTTTGGAGGCTTGGTGGTGCCGCTTATTTTATGGCTTACACAAAAGGATAAAGTGGAGGATATGGACGCACACGGGAAGCAAATTATAAACTTTCAGATAAGTTTAATTCTGTATGTGATTATAGGGATTCCTGCTATTTTATTATTAGGCGTGGGTATTTTGATCCTCATTTTTGCTTGTATTATTGGTTTTGTTATGCCTATTGTAAATGCGATAAAAGCCAGCAATGGAGAGGCGCCTAGTTACTTTGCTACCTTTCGGATTATTAAGTAAAAAGTAAATTCAAAGGGGGTCTAGTACCACTTTCAACCCTACTATTTGCAGATGTTTTTTTAAATTGGCCCATATTTGTGGCATACTAATTAAAACATAAACCATTATGAAATCTTATCTTACTACTACTCACATGATTACCAAAAATGCACTTATTGTATTTGTCTTTTTAGTTACTTCGGCACTTTTTGCACAAGAGACTAAACAAAAGGAGAATAAAGGAGTTTTCACCTTCGAAAGCACCGTTATCGATTACGGCAATATAGAATACAACTCTGATGGAGTACGTGCGTTTACATTTACTAACACGGGTAATGCACCTATTATTATTACCCAAGTAAAAGGGAGCTGTGGTTGTACGGTACCTACCAAACCCGATGGACCTATTATGCCAGGGGAGACTGCAGAGATTGGAGTGAAATATGCCACCAATAGAGTTGGGCAGTTTACGAAAACGGTGACTGTTACCTCTAATGCAAGTGAACCTTCCATTGTTTTAAAGATAAAGGGAAAAGTGTTGCCTGAAAAAGAAAAAGGAACAAGTGATATGGAGTAACCCTACTTCATTCTACTGAAAAAGGAAGCCATTGGCTTCCTTTTTTTATTTATACATATTCTTTACAACTACCATACTTTAACTTGGCCTCTTTCAAGATCTAAAGGAGGAAAAACATTGATATCGTAATCACAAGTTTGATTAGGATCTACTCCAAAATAGGAATACGAAATCTGATCGTCTGGGTCGTTATTAGAAGTACCGTTATCCCAAACAGCAGTAACAGCGTATTGTCCGGTAAGATCATTGCCGTTTACAGATCCGTGGGTAATGACACCACCAACGATGGCGGCATTGCCTACAATCATTAAACAATCAATTGATACATGAATTCCGCCCACATCTCCGGCAAACCCATCTTGCCATTGTCCTGTAACACTACCATCGGCGCGCATATTGGCCACTAAAGTGTAGCTCTTGTCGCATCCTGGGGGTAAACCAAAGGCAGAACAAGCATCGTTCCCTCCCACAGAAGCATGGTGAATAACACCATTACCATTTCCAGGGCCTTTCAACTCTTGTTGTGTGAACTTGGATTCGGTGGTTTCCACCGATTCATTTTCTTTACTACAGCTATAAAAAGCTAGTAAAGAAATTGCTACTACGAACATTAATTTTTTCATCATAATACATTTAAAAGGTTAGTAATACCTTGAAGGTACACATACCGTTTGTATTTTTTTAACTTATTCGTTTAAAGGTAGTTATGTCGGGTGAAAGTTTGAAAAATGAATATAATTTTGTATTTCATAAATCCATTAGTCCCATCAAAAAAAGGAAGCCATTGGCTTCCTTTTTTTTGTTTTATGACCTCGCAAAATTAAAGTCCTGAAACCAAAATGTTATTAAATGACCCCGTCATCGTAATGGTGGTCCCTGTATTGATATTTGCTGTGATGTTAAAAGTTCCCGTTACCACACGGTTACTAGGGTCGTTATTACTTTCTTTGTTTTGGGTAATTTTCATACTTCCCGAAATGGAATTGTAAATTACTTGCGTTTGTGCATCACGGAATAAGGCACTTGTTTGGAAACCATTGGAATCGATATTTCCAACTTCTTTGGTAACGCCATTGGTAAAACCTCCTGTACTATTCATAAAAAGCCTGATGGTGTTTCCGTTAGCATCTACTACGGCAATGGTAAACCCATTACTGCTGTCTGCAGAATAGCTTCCTAAAGTGGCTGCTAAATTACTGTAAGGGCCACCATTAATGGTTGCGTTAAAAGTTGCCTCTGCGTCGGAATCACTTCCACCATCATCCTTTTTGGAACAGGAGAGGATAAGGATGGATAAAAATAATAGGCTAAGTGTCTTAAGAGTTTTCATAAATAGAAATGTGTTACGTTAGTATTGTTTTTTGTTTATACTAACTACACATCGTAATACAGATATAATGTCATCACTACATAAAAAAACCCACCAAACGGTGGGTTTTACACTTAAAAAATAGTTTGGCTAGTTATTGAGCATTACAGGCATCACCAGCATGGTGACCTGTTCGCCTTCGTCCAATCCGTCCACGGGGGTTAAAATCCCAGCACGGTTTGGAAGCGACATTTCTAAAGAAACTTCGTCGCTTGTTAAGTTATTCAACATTTCGGTGAGGAAACGTGAGTTAAATCCTATTTGGATATCATCGCCTTGATACGCACAGGTTAAGCGTTCATCGGCTTTGTTGCTGTAGTCGATATCTTCGGCAGAAACGTTCAATTCTGCACCCGCAATTTTTAAACGGATTTGGTGCGTGGTTTTATTACTAAAAATACTCACACGGCGTACCGAATTTAAAAACTGATTTCTGTCGATGGTTAATTTGTTTGGATTCTCTTTTGGGATTACCGCTTCGTAATTAGGATATTTCCCATCGATTAAGCGACACACCATTTCGGTATTTTCAAATTTGAATTTGGCGTTGCTCTCGTTGTATTCGATGGTGACATCTTCTTCGCTACCCGCCAAAATTCCTTTTAAAAGATTTAGCGGTTTTTTCGGCATAATAAATTCGGCCGTTTCCGAAGCTTTTACATCGCTACGGGTGTATTTTACCAATTTGTGTGCATCGGTTGCCACAAAGGTCAATTCTTCTGTAGAAAACTGAAAAAACACGCCGCTCATTACGGGACGTAAATCGTCGTTTCCTGCGGCAAAAATGGTTTTGCTAATGGCAGTTGCTAATATATCTCCTTGAATTTTGGTAGCACTGGGCTCTTTTAATTCAATCGCATTTGGGAAATCTTCTCCATCGGCATAGGCAAGTGCATATTTTCCACTGCTGGAGCTAATTTCTACAGTGTTGTTGTCTTCTACCGTAAATGTAAGCGGTTGCTCTGGAAAGGTCTTTAGCGTGTCCAACAGTAAGCGTGCTGGAATGCATACAGCTCCTTTTTCGTTACTTTCTACATTTAGCTTTGAAGTTATGGTCGTTTCAAGATCGGAGGCAGACACATTAAGTGTGTTTTTATCCAATTCGAACAAAAAGTTATCTAGAATAGGGAGGGTATTGTTATTGTTGATAATGCCCCCAAGCACTTGTAATTGTTTCAGTAAATATGAACTCGATACAATAAATTTCATTCAGTTATTTTTTCGATTAAAGCTTCTTACAAATATATCCCAAAACGCTTGTTTGCTAAAACAAACTTATTAACAACTAGCGTGTGTATTTTCTTTTTCTGAAGTAGGAAAATAAAATTCCGAAGACTGCCAATAATCCCAATGGTAACAATAGATTCAAGAATTGCCAAGTGCTTCGTTTCTCGGCAGTTTTTTGTGGATCGAGAAAAGGAATGGCAATTTTCTTTGTCCGAATGTTTATAAGTCCGCTATCCTCCAAAAGATAATTGACCGTATTGAGCAAAAACTCCTTGTTTCCATAATAGGTGTTTGTCCATTTATCGAAGCCTAATTCTAAAGGTCGTCCACGATCCAATTGGTTTTTAATAACATCTCCATCACTAATGATAACCATTTTTGTGGGGGTACTTTTTACAAAATCCTTTTCCGCTTTAAATGGCTTTATTCGGTTGGCATATACCGAAGTAAATTCACCTTCCAATAATACCGCCAACGGAATTTCACCTGCGGTAAATTCGGAAGAGTCTGGGCCTTCGTTCATGATTTTTAAATTCTGTGGAATCTCTTTGTTGATGTCAATTTCTGCAGGTAAACCAACTTTTTTTGAAATAGGCGAAGTGCTTAATAATACTGTTTTTTTGATGCTATTGGGCAGTGTATCAATAGCGGAAGCATAATCGAATTTTACGGCTTCAATATTGCTAATGATAGGGTGACTGTTGGCGCTTTGAGATAACGGACTAAACAACCAAGGGTACTTGCTATACTGACTTTCGTTATTCTCACCCGTGGCTAAGGCAATAGGAGCGGCATATACATCTTTTACCAAATCTGGGTTGATTCTGACCCCATATTTAAAGAAGAAATCGTTTAAGTTTAAGTCTTTACCAAAGGCAAACGTGGTACTTGATACGGTGTCTATCCTTTGTTCGGTGGCATCCACCAACCAAAGGGATGCGCCGCCGTTCATAGTAAATTGATCGAGGGTGTATTTTTCTTCTTCCGTAAACGGAATTTTAGGTTGAGCCGCGATGAGTAAGTCATATTTTTTTAGTTCTTCGAGCGTTCTTTGCGGACTTATCGCTACTGAATCTAAGGTGAATTGCCCAATGTAGTAATACTCCCCAAGGGTTTTTAGGAAATCGGCTATGTATTTGTCTTCTAATTCGGCATTCCCCTTTAAAATGGCAATTTTTCTTTTCTTAGGTTGTGTGAGTTTACTAAAACCATCGGCAA
>Ga0207881_1000876_pt1 | contig 10202 bp, 8 predicted proteins | sample MalvirmetagMSP97_FD_184227 | JGI IMG/M metagenome (GOLD analysis project Ga0207881, IMG submission 184227) | Marine viral communities from the Deep Pacific Ocean - MSP-97 (SPAdes) | ecosystem: Environmental > Aquatic > Marine > Oceanic | place: Pacific Ocean | collected 2011-05-03 | reverse complement strand
CGGACACTGCGGCTTCGGAGTAAGAAGAGAAACCCCGCGTCGCTACGCTCCGATGGGTGGCAGCCTTGCCCCGGTCCAGGTGGCAGGCTTCACATGGAATGGGTGGCAACCTTCAGCGGTTTACGCACATCGCAGGGGCGAACCTATGTTATATGAGGTCAAAATAATGAGCATTTTAGCCCAATTGAAGTTGCACAAAAGGTTATAAAAACTGGTTTCTCCGTGAAGTTTAATCACATACAAGCAATTGATAATTATACGAATCTAACTATTCTGAGTGTATATATTGTTCATTACTCGGAAAAACCAATGCACAAGGTCCGGATTGGAGCAGGTATTTATCGCAAAAAAGGTCAGCCTTCGATCTGGAAGGAAATGCTTCAAGCGTTGGCCTTTCGCCGACGCTCGACAGCCGCGTTTATTTCGTCCACCTCTTCGTCTATCCGCCGATGATACTCATTACTAGGATGCAGCCAGTCTTTCATGCGTCTAAGCATCACGGGATCTTTCGAAGCCAAGAATTTTGCACGCTCAAAAGCACACGCTTTCACATCATCAGAAGGCGAAAGTTCTGCAACCAGGCCCCAATGGTACGCATCGGAACCACTGAATGTTTCGCCACCGAATATCAAACGCTTGGCACGCGGAAGCCCTACCGCACGCTGAAGCAGAATAGAACTTGCTGCCTCGTTGGCAATGGCCAAGTCGATAAAAGGTAGCTTGAACTTCGCTTCAGCACTTGTCACCACCCAGTCCGCATGCAGTAACCATGTCACACCGATCCCTGCTGCGGAGCCGTGCGCTGCAATTACCAAAGGTTTTCTCACGTCAGCAATTGAGTGCAAAAATGTTGGCACTGGGTCCTGCGGTTGCTGCGGCCATTCTTCAAAAGCTTTCAAATCATGTCCTGCACAAAATACATTACCGTTGCCAGTTACCACGATGCAGAACACATCGTCTCTCTGGTCTGCATCCCTTAGAGCTTCGGTGATAGCCGTGAACATCGGCATCGTCAGCGCGTTCCGCTTTTCGGGCCGATCAATGCAAATGTGCAATACACCATCTTCGACATTGGATTTTATGGATTCATTATTCCCCATGCTGGGAATCTCCCTTAAACATTTACTGATTGGGTGACTCTTACATTAGCTATTGGACAGGCTTACCAACAGGCCTTAACCTGGCCAAAATGAGACAATTTATGTGATTTCGGGCACGTCATGCCTCTCGCTGCCATTTCTACCCGTGATAATTGCTACGAATCCGCGGTCTCGGGATTCGCCGACATACTAAAGGTTGCAAGTTCGCATCTGAGGCTTGAGAAGACGTCCCCGTAAGCGTTATTCGATTGGGACTTCGTGTCGCTGTCAGGTGAACCCCAATCGCAAGTAATGGTCTGTTTTTGCATACCCACAAACTGAACCTACGAAAAAACTATTATCTGATCTTCCTCTCCAGCATCTACTGCGGTGGACAACGCTAGTTCAACAGCTTCATCTATTTTGAAGCCGCAGCGTGTGAATGATTAACGTCGTAATAGTCCTCAGGAGCCTGGATTGCGGCCGATTGCAAAGGAACTTTCACGGTGCCTCAAACAGGCTTGCTAAATGGACGCTTGACGACGACATGGCGGCTGGAACGATAATTCAGAAGTAAGTTTTCCGCCGTTAGCCTTCAACTTCTGCCATTTCTCGCCGAGGTGAATCGACTGATCTGAGCCGGCAACTCAACGTATTCTTTCGCTCAAACTTTGGGGATAATGGAGCACTTCGCCGGCCCAGTCGTATCGTCATTTTGTGCAAAGACCATGCGGGTCGACGTGAGCCAGACCAATCAGATCCCCTAGCTTCCGTTGCTTGACAAAAAGACAGATTCTGACGCGTTAGTGTAATGTGCTTAACAATGGCTACAGAGCAACATGTCGAGGACCGCAAGGATTTCAGAACTTTCCGAGCCCCTTGCCGTCACTTTAAGGACACCAAATCGTCGATTTCGGTCCGTAATGAATCAAACGCCATTAGCTCACCTTTAGGACCTTCTGCTGGAAACTACCCGAGCGCTGCTTGAGAGCATTTCCGACAGCCTAGAAATATTGCCGGCCAAATCGGATACAGCAATGTCAGCTCTTTCACGAGGCTTTTTCGCCAACGAATCGGCAACTCCAGCTATGGGTTGGTCTGCTGGCTTTCGCCTCATCTTGAGAAAAAGCTATTTCACGAGAAGAACAGGAACGGGACTTTCATGAACAACGCGAGTTGCTACTGATCCCATCAGAAGGTTTCCCAAGCTTCCCATCCCTCTAGTTCCCATGATGATGGTATCGCAATCATATTTTTTTACCGTTTCGGATAAGACGCTCGAAACCTCACCGATCGCCTCGTGACCAATGGATTCAAGCCCTCTTTCTTTTAGAAAACTCGTTGCCTCTCTAACCAAATCTGATGCGTAGTTAAGAGCCCCTTGATTTAAATTCTCAATCATCACCGAAGAAGCGTAATCTCCAAACACTTTAGGGGATTCCTGAACATTAATCACATGGACAACCACTTCATTATATGAAGACTTCAAAGCCGCAACATATTCAAGGGCCCGCTTTGCGGGATCAGAACCGTCATATGGAACAAGAATATTTTTCAATGTTTCACCTCCCGATAATATGCAATCAACATCTACTAGTTAACGCACAAAATATTCAAAAACCTCGCACTCAGAGCACGTAACGAACCAATCACCAACATTTTCGAAATCCGAAGAACACAATTACTACCGTTAGAAATCAACACCAAAACGAAATCGCTTTAAAGGCGAAAATCTCAGGATAGGGCCTGCATCATGCCAATCTAACAGTGATCAGCGCTCCAGAATGCTTTAACAAACCCAACCAGGTATCAGATGACTTTTAACAATTAAGATCTTCCAGATTACTAGTCCTAGCTTGCAATGCATTCACTGCCTCATATGCCGAATGCACTGCGTCGCCAATGCGACCTCCTTGCCGGGCATCCCCGATTGCCATGTAAGGGATTTTTGCCTTGGAAAGACTCTCGGCAAGACTGACATCCGGGCGACGTCCTTGAGCTATGAGCACACGACTGCAATGGATCTCGCGAGACTCTTCCCCTTGACCACTAATAATTACACTTTCTGGTCTGATTTTAAGAATTGAAGTATCACTGAAGATTTTTATTCTGCTATTAGTATTTAGTCGTTCGAGAAGAACCCCTCGATAGATTGTTTCAGCTGATCGAGCAAGTTGCTTTATAGACGACCTCGTAATCAGCGCCACCTCGTAACCACGATCAGCCAAATATTCAGCAGTTTCGCACCCCGTCTCACCACCTCCATAAACAACGATTGGCTTAGACTTCGTAGAAGGTAGACAGTTTTCATCACCCATAAGCAAATCGTAGGCGTTATATACATTACCGCAGTCAATTCCATCAATATCCATCGCTACGACGCGAGCGCCCACAGCCAACAGGACTATTTCGGGGACGGGAGTTATCAAATTTTCGAGTTCAGCCTGTTGCCCCAGGTGTACACGGACGTGACTCATATCAAGCTTGCGAAGAAGGTAATCACGATACCACGTTAGTTTTTCTTTAAAGGGTGGGGCCGCCGAAGCGATTAACCCTCCGCCAAGAGTGGTTCGAGATTCGTATAGATCTACGCTATACCCCGCCTGGTCGAGCATCAGGGCAGCAACAATTCCCCCAGGGCCGCCGCCGACAACTACCGCTCTGCTACCCTTTTTACTGCCGGAATCTGGTAGGGAGTCGAGCTCATGCCCAGTTCGAGGATTTTCCGCACACCCAATTCTCCCATTCGGACCAGCATGGCTCGTAACGCAGTAATTACACGAAGTGCATGGACGTATTGTCTCAATAGACCCTAACCTGGCTTTATTAACCCAAGCAGGGTCTGCGAGCAGAGGACGCCCCAAAGCAATCATGTCCGCATCTCCGTCAGCGATAGCCTTCTCAGCAATGTTCGGCCAACGGATCTGACCAACGGAGATGACTGGGATGTTCACGGCTTGGCGAATCTTACGGGCATACGGAAGCCGCCACCCCTCCGGGGTAGACATGGGCTCGATGACCTTATCCATGCCCGTATACCCCAGCCCCATGGAGATATGCAACATGTCGACTCCAAACGACTCTAATTGAGGAGCGATTCTAACCATATCGTCAATACTCAGACCATCCGGAGAAAATTCGTCCGCTGATAGCCTGAAGCTTAAAGGACGGTTGCCAATAGCCCTTTTAACCCGCTCAATAACTCGCCTGATCAAACGGAGGCGATTCCCCTCGCTACCTCCCCACTGATCGGTCCGTTTGTTTGTCAGTGGTGACATAAACTGGGTTAACAGATAACCATGGGCGCCATGCAGCTCAAAAACTTGATAACCAGCTCTCACACCTTGCTCTGCCGTCTGGCCGAACCGCTCAATCAAAAATTCAATTTCGGACTCGGTCAAGGCGCGGGCCGTCAACTTTTCTGGATCCTTACGGGAATAGATATCACTGGGACCAAGAGCAACCCCTCCCTCAACCAACGCCCTAGGCACGCCCATTCCACCATGCTGAAGCTGCAAACATGGAACAGAGCCGGCCTCTTTAATGACTTGGACCAACCGACGCTGTCCCTCCAAGTGTTCCGGCGTATCGAGAGACAACTGACGGTGTTCGGATAGTCCAGTCGCCCTATCAATACAACAAAACTCCACAATAATCATGCCGACACCACCCTCCGCTCTCGCACGATAGAACGCGATCTGGCTAGGGGTGACTCGACCATCAAGGCTCCCAAGCTGTGTCGACATGGGGGCCATTACTACTCGGTTTGGGAGTTCAACTTCTCCGATGCAAATTGGACTGAATAAATTGGGAAATAAAGTGTGCGACAAGATCCACTCTCCTTCGGCTCCACCAGCGGTGTGTAAACTTCCGCAGGAGCTCTTAATAGAAATAGACAACAGAATCATAGCACATTAACTGACTATGTGTTAGTTTATTTGAAGGCGAGGCTTACTGAAATCGTCCACTGAGACGGGGCTGGCAGCAAAAACAGCTGCCAAGCAAAGGTATTTGACGCTGAATCACAAGAGAGCGAGGAGATCGAGAATGAGTGGCCGATTTAATAACAAGAAAGTGATGATTATTGGCGGAGGCCGTGGCATGGGGAAAGCTGTTGCAGAGTCATTTGCAGAAGAGGGCGCTTCGCTTATTATCTCAGCTAGATCGACAAGCCATGGTGAGCAAACTTTGGCCGACTTCGTAGCGCGCGGTTTCGAAGCTTCCTTGGTTCTCGGCGACATTTCCGACAGGGACAGCGTAAGATCCATGATAACAGAGGCGGCAAGCCGATATGGAGGCCTTGACATTGTAGTTCAAGTCGCAGCGGACAATGCGCTCGGACTAGTCGAGGAAATGGAGGATGAAAAGTTTGATTACCTTATCAAGAGCAACGTGTATTCAATGTTCTGGGTGTCAAAATATTCGGTGCCGCACCTTGAAAAGGCTAAGGAGAAAGGACGACTCATTTTTATATCATCTGCCATGGCCAACCGAAGTTTTACTCCAACGTTGACACCTTATACATCAACGAAGGCATTCATGAACTCATTTGCGCGAGGACTAGCCTTGGAACTGGGTAAAAAAAATATACTCGTCAATGTCGTAGAGCCGGGAATGATTGCGTCCGACAGATTGAGCGAGCATCTTACACCGCAGCAAGCTCAGGCATTAACCTCGGGACTTCCGATACCCCGGCCAGGGCAACCTTCGGAAATAGCCGATGCTGTGCTCTTCTTGGCATCAAATCAGGCAAGCTACATAACAGGAGCGGGACTTTTGGTAGATGGAGGCGTCAGCCTTTCAGGTATACCAGACCTGTCATCAAGTATTCGTTAATACTTACGCCCTGCTCCAAGGCTATATTTAATTACGGTGGTTTTCAAATAACAGATGAATGACGTCAATTTTTAAAAGTAACCGTAATAAAAGTTGAATCTCTATTCATCCAAAGGCCAAGAACAAAGGTTTTCTAATGTCATCAACAAAGACAGCCCTCATTACGGGTGGCGGAACAAGAATTGGGCGATATTTTGCCTTAATCCTCGCGGAATTAGGCTTTAACATTGCTCTTCACTACAACTCGTCCAAAGGGGAAGCCGAGCAAGTGGCAGAAGCGGTACGTAGAGCAGGTCGTGTATGCGAACTGTTTCACTGCGATTTTCTGACAGACGAAGCAGAGAGCCTCATTGCTAGGGTACAGACGAAAATGGAAGGCCTCAGTCTTCTGATAAATAGCGCCTCAGTCTATACCCCTGCCAAAATATCCGATACATCACGCGCCCTAATTGAAGAGCAATTCGCGGTCAATTTTATTGTCCCTTTCCTTCTAACGAAGTGCTTCTCTGAGCGGGTAGCGAAGGGATGTATTATCAACATCCTGGATAACAAGATTACTATGCAGCAAAGCCCCTACGCAGCATATTCGTTATCAAAAAAGGCTTTTGCAGACTTTAATAAGCTGGCAGCACTTGAATTAGCCCCAAATATTCGGGTAAATGCCATTGCTCCAGGGGTTATTCTCCCAGCTTCCGAACGAACTAGCGACTACTTGCAGTGGCGATACCAAGGAATTCCGATGCAACGCCAGGGTGAGCTTGAGGAGTTGGGGCTAGCTCTAAAGTATCTATTGTCCAATACGTTTGTAACAGGTCAGATACTATTTGTAGATGGAGGAGAATCAATCAACTTTGAAGGAAGACATTCCGAGAATTTCCCTACGAACAAGAGCATTTAGGTGCAGAAACAATGTACATGTACTTGATTTCGGTTGGCTCAAATATAGAGCCTCAAAAAAATATTGAGCATGCACGCAGAGTTTTCGAGAAGGAAACACGACTACTTGGGGCGTCTCGGCCAATAGTGACCGCTCCTGTTGGTTATCAGTATCAGCCAGATTTCCTAAACTGCGCATTTTATGTTGAAAGCTCACTCAACCCCAAAGATTTTCGAGCATTCCTAAAAAACGTTGAAACTCGTTTAGGACGAGTGCGGGGCCCAATAAAGTCAGGGCCCCGCACAATAGACCTCGATATTATCGCCATTGATAATAAAATTATTGATCAGAGCTACTACGATCAGGAGTATGTCCGAAATCCAATAGACGAGTTAATAAAGGAATTCGGCCTTTGCCCAAAATAACCAAGCTGGAGCTGGCTACTCAGCAAGATCACCCTTTCTGAGCCTGTAAATAAATCTGTGTAACTGCCCACCCCATTACAGGTGGCCGTCCAGGCGGTCACCGAATTCGATAATAAAGCGATTCAATGCCGGCTTCCAATCACGGATCGGCATGGTCCATTTCTTTGATGCCTGCTGGATCGCCAGGAAGGCCACTTTTAGTGCCGAGTCATCGGTAGGGAACAGCTTGCGACGTTTGGTCGCTTTGCGGATAACGCTGTTCAGTGACTCAATGGCATTGGTGGTGTAGATGACCTTCCGGATCGCCGGAGGGTACTCGAAGAGCGTGATCATATTGTCCCAATGGCTGTGCCAGGAGCGAGAGATCTGAGGGTACTGGCTATCCCAGCGTTCGCCAAAGGCCTCCAGCGCCTGCCGGGCTTCGTGTTCCGTAGCAGACTGGTAGATCTGCTTCAGGTCCGCAGTAACCGCCCTGTAGTCCTTCCAGGACACGTAGCGCAGCGAGTTCCGAACCATATGCACGATGCAGAGCTGAACCTTGGTTTGGGGGTATTCAGCCGCAATGGCATCCGGGAAGCCCTTGAGACCGTCCACACAGGCGATCAGAATATCCTCCAGACCACGGTTCTTCAGTTCCGTCAGTACCGATAGCCAGAACTTCGCACCTTCGGTCTCGGCCAGCCAGAGGCCCAGCAACTCTTTCTGGCCCTCCATGTTGATGCCCAGGGCAAGATATAGGGACTTGTTGATCACCCTCTTGTCCTGACGAATTTTCAGAACGATGCAGTCCAGATAGACGATGGGGTAGATCGGATCAACAGGGCGATTCTGCCACTCGTGAACCTGATCGATCACACGCTCCGTCACCTTGGAAACCAGTGTTGCCGAGATGTCCGCGTCGTACATCTCCTTGAAGGCGTCCACGATATCCCGGGTGCTCAGGCCCTTGGCGTATAGCGCCAGGATCTGGTCATCCATCTGGGTCAGGCGGGACTGGCCTTTACGGACGAACTGCGGCTCGAAGGAGCCGTCCCTGTCACGAGGGGCTTCTATCGCCACTTCGCCGTGCTGGCCCTTCAGGCGCTTGGCAGAATAGCCGTTACGGCTGTTGCCAGTGCCACGGCCTTCAGGAGCATGCTTCTCGTATCCAAGATGCTCGTCCAGTTCGGCGTTGAGAGCGGTCTCGACGGTGAGCTTGACCAGTTGCTGAGTGAGGGCTCCTAGATCTTTTTCAGACTTGATGTCCTTGGCCAGCTCGGTGGCCATGGCTTTGAGTTTTTCTTGGTCCAATTGCGTACCCACGATGGTATCCTTTTGAAAAGGTTACTCAGTCGTGGGCAGTTACACAATTTGGTTTACAGCCTCAAAGTAACCGTTTCATTCCGCGCCGCCTGAAAAGTCTTTGTAGGATTCTACCATCCTCAGCGCTTTTGGCGCAGTATCTAGCTGAAAGGTATGACATACAGGCGGTCTACCTAATTCCTGTGCGGTGTTGAATTGGCTCATGTTTAACATGCGGCCTGAGGAAACCATAACCGCGCGACGAAGAATAGTAGAGTATTCTGCCCTTTCTTCCGATAAAGACTCAGTCCAACGTCGAAACCCCTTATCAAGACTGACTCGGGGGTGCTCTGCAGGCCCAACTATTTCATTATCATTTATCTTCCACCATAGGACCTTAACCTTATTAAGGAGGAGCTTCGCATTGGTCTGTCCCATCTCTATCGGCTTGGTACCTGAGTCGTTCCAAACTACCTCTCGGTCAGGAACAACAACCTCGTAAAAGCGATCCTGACCACCTTTATAGGCGTGTGCCATCATTAAGCCCGCCAAATCAAAAAGATGTGTACACTGAGTTCGCATATCAATAAGCTTACCGATGTCTGAAGCGCGGCTAACCAAAGGTTTTGCAACCAAGGCCTGTAAAGGTTGAACCGCGCCCGGGCATGTAGACCAAGGGTATCGAATCACTTCAGCACTAATAGAAATTACTCGCTTACAATCATGCCTCAGGTAGATCACAAAATTATGAAAATCATCTTCCAGGTGACCTGTTACCTCACCGCTTTTGTTCTGTAGATTAATGAACCGCCTAAAGCATCCTGACTTTTTTTGCATGTTTACATCACTCTTCAGTAAACCAATTTCTGAGCTCCTGTTTCAAGACTTTCTGAAACGTCTGATTTCGAGGCAAAGCATCAACGATTTCGAGCTGTTCAGGAATTTTTTGTCTCATAAGGCCAAAAGACTTTAAAAACTCGACCATCTCTGAAAATTCCAACGAACTTTGTTGCTCCTTTAACTCAATAACAGCGCACACCCGCTCGCCAGAGATAGAATCAGGAAGACCAATTACCGCAACAGCAGCCACTTTCGGGTGTCTAACCAAAACATCTTCCACCTCCTTTGCAGAAATATTTTCTCCTTTACGAATGATAATCTCTTTTAAGCGCCCACTAATTACTAACCGCCCGTCTTGTCTCAAAGAACCGACATCGCCGGTCCGAAAGAAGTTATTTTCATCAAATGCCGCTTGATTCAACTCATCATCCGTGTATCCCTTAAAAATAGCTCTGCCTCGTATACGAATTTCACCTTCCGTTCCGGTCGGCGCTATCAACCCTTCAGATGAAACGATTTTGACTTCAACATCTGGCTGAGGCACGCCATCAGTGCAGGCCAATTGTTCATCAGTAGAAGTGACGGGAGAGACTGTTACACATGGGCATTCAGTCATTCCATAGCTGTGACTAATGGTAAAACCAATCTCCGATTTGCATTGATAAAAAATAGTGGGTGGCTTTGGCGCGCCGCCGCCACCCATGACTCTCAGGTCCGGCAAAAATGCCGACACTCCCTGCGAACGCTTTTCTTCTAGCAGGGTTTGATAATGAACGGTACTTCCGCCACAGGCAGTCACTCGAAATCGTCCAAGCACATCTGCAGCGCTAGCCGCCTTAAATGTAGGAAGTAGCAATACTGCAG
>Ga0207881_1000874_pt1 | contig 10227 bp, 10 predicted proteins | sample MalvirmetagMSP97_FD_184227 | JGI IMG/M metagenome (GOLD analysis project Ga0207881, IMG submission 184227) | Marine viral communities from the Deep Pacific Ocean - MSP-97 (SPAdes) | ecosystem: Environmental > Aquatic > Marine > Oceanic | place: Pacific Ocean | collected 2011-05-03 | reverse complement strand
GCGGCCACGGCATCAGCGGCGCACTGCAGCTCTCCGTCGGTTCCTGGGTCGCGTTGGCCTGCTTCTTCGTCGGCGGCGTGGCCGCTGCCTTCCTGATGTTCCGCCTGCGCGTCTGACCCCCCACCCCCAGCGATCGGGCCCGACCATGAACAAACGAGCTGATCCCGAGATCGTCAAGCAGCCCGAGGGCGAAAAGCCCCGGTCCAAGTGGACCCAGCTCGCGTTGGGGCTCGTCTTCGGCATCGCCTTCGGCTTCCTGCTGCAAAAAGGCGGGGCCGCCAAGTACCACATCCTCGTCGGCGTGCTGCTGCTGGAGGACTGGACCGTCATCCAGATCATGCTCTCGGCGATCGTGGTCGGGATGGTGGGCGTGTTCCCGCTCGCCGCGTGGGGCCTGATCGAGCTCAAGCCCAAACCCACCCGCTACGCCGCCAACGTCATCGGCGGCCTGCTCTTCGGGATCGGCTTTGCGCTCTCGGCCTACTGCCCCGGCACGAGCGCCGCGGCCCTCGGCCAGGGCAACTACGACGCCCTCGCCGTCATCGCCGGCATGATCGCCGGCTCGTGGATCTTCGCCGAAACCTCGGCCTGGACCGCCCGCCACATCGACCCCGTGGGCAACCGCGGAACGCTGACATTCATCGAGGTCTTCGGCAACCACCGCACGGCCACCGTCGCCATCGCGGTCACCGCCCTGACCGCCGTGGCCGCCGCATTCCACTGGATCCCCACACTCTGACCACGAACCCCATCCCGCGCACGCCCTTGCGATAGAGCGCGCTCAAACCAACCCGACGCCCCCGCCCCGGAAGCCCTCCCCCCCGGATCCCGTCCTCCAGAACCGACAATCCCAAAAAACGAACCAACCCTCTTCGATATCGAAGAGGGTTGGTTTCAGAGCAAATAGCGGGAGTAGGATTTGAACCTACGACCTTCGGGTTATGAGCGTAAGTCACGCTATAACAGCTACTTGCGGTCCTACAGGAACTTACAGTTTTCGCAGAGAGTTACGTTCTCTCTGTCAACTTTCCATGCTAACCACTTCGACCATGTTTTCCAACCCTTGGCAAACACATTGGGGAACATTTGGAGGGGCGACCTTCGGGGTTCGACCCCTGTAAACGGGTCTGCGTGCCCGTGTGCCCCATCCAATCCGCCGCAGAACGCTGCAAACCGGCATGGGGCCCTGGCCGCCTCGATCAGCAACACCATGAACAGCCCGGCGTAGGTGACACAACAGGGACCAGTTTAGGATTGGGATCCTGGCACGGCAGGGCGGACAAGTTTTTGCACAAATCTACTTTGCTTTCACTTGTTTTCTTTTCAAAGCCTGGTAGACTCGCGCCAAAGGAGATTCCATGGCGAAAAAGCAAACCACCAAGACTGCCCCGGTCGAGAAGACCACGACCTACAGCACCCGGCTCAATGAGGAGCAACGCGAGCGCCTGGAATGGGCCGCCGCGGCCTCGAACATGTCTGCATCCCGCTTCATGCGGGATGCAACACTCCGCGCTGCGTACGACCTCGACAACGCGGCGCCACCCCACGACCGAGCCATTGCGATTCTGGCCAAGCGGGTCGCAGACGGCCTGCTGGACCCAACGGCCAAAGTGACCAAGGAGAATGAGTACGAACAGAAAGTGACGGTGCCGTATCGCGCATCGAACGGGTCAATCTCTCTCGTGACCAGCGACTCGGACAATCCCGAGGATTCGTGGCGAGTCACCGAACTTCGAATTGATGGCATGTCAAAGGACGACATCCAGCAGATCCGACAGATGGCACGCGTATGCCCCCTGTCGTTCGCTCAAGCACTCATCGCAGCCTTCGACGGCGTAACCGAGCCAGCCCCCAAGTTTGTCGTCAGGTCTGACCCGGACCGCATGCTCGCCGACTGATTACCCGCGTGCGTCGTGTCACGACGGCGTGCGTTTTCTGTTTCTCACTCACAGCACCGTTGACGGCTCGCGTTGAGTCGCGCCATCGGTGCGCCGTTTTTTAGGAGTTTCCCATGAAGTCGAATCGAATCCCCAACTGGTCCATCACGGGCGTCTGCACCGAAGCCCGTGAGCTCAAGAACAAGGAGGGCAAGACCTGGCTCTACGCCGTCAAGCTCATGGCCCTCGGCGGCATGTACGAACTGCAGACCAAGGACGAGAGTCTCTTCAAGATCTTCGGTGAGGGCAGTGAGTACGAGACCTCCGGCACCTTCGACCACTTCAACGGCGCCATCAAGTTCCTGCTGAAGCAGGCCAAGGCGGTCGCATGATCCGCCCGACGCGCACCATCCGAATCCGGAGAGCTGGCACCCGAAGCTGGCTCGACTACCAGTGGTCAGGTGCCTTCGGTGCGCGTCTCGCGTCACGCCTCGAACAGCGTTGCGAGGGCGAACGAGGCGTCTTCATCACCCTGACCTACCAGCGGTCCAAATATGTGTGCCCGCGCGATCTGTACCGTGAGGCATCCGAGAGAAAGCACGTCGCCGAGTTCATGAAGCGTCTCGCACGCTACTTCGGCGAGTCTCTCTCGGGCCGCTGGATCTGCAAAATGGAGTTCCAGGAGGGTGGCTGGGTCCACTGGCACTTGATCCTCCTCGGCGTGTCACGCATCGAGCACGCCGATCTGGAACGCATCTGGGGCCATGGGCATGTCTGGATCACCCGGATGACCGCGATGTCGCGCCGCTACATGACCAAGTATGTCGCCAAGGGTGATGGCCTGCCCGCGTTTCTCTATGCCGAGCGGCCGCGATCGGTGAAGGTCATTCGCACCAGCAAAGGGTTCTGGCACGACACCGCCAGTCGCCCATCTCGGCCCAAGCCAGAGCCATCCCAGAAGCTCGACGCGTACCGGCCCATCGGTGAGAGCTTGCGGCTCTCCGACGCCACCTCCATCGTCCAGGACGAGGACGGCAAGTACTCATCCAAGCGCGTCCCTATGGACGAGCTGCTTCTCGATCTGCGAGATGCCGGATTCTCGCCCGTGGCACGGGTCGGTTCGTGGCTGGAGATGAAACGCGATGGCGTGCGAAGCGGCGCCAGCCGCCGCACGCCATCGCTTCACTTGAGAAGAAGACAAAATCGTGGAAGTGAGCTCCCTCACGACCCGTGGCCGACCTGGCTGAACCAGTACTTCACCGAGATCCTCGACGACTACCGGAGCCTGCCATGAGCAAGACCCCACCCAGTCCCACCGAGTCCCCGTACGTCTCACCCAAGGAACTGGCCGTCCGCTGGCAGTGCTCCCGCTCCAGCGTCGACCGAATCGCCCGGTCCGCCGGCCTGACCCGCCTGTGCCCAGGCACGGGCCGTAAGGGAATCGTGCGATTCATCCGAAAGGAGGTCGAAGCCTTCGAAAACACCCGCCGGGTCTGATCCGGCCGACAATCTCAACTCCATCCCGTGACGACCCCGGCTCCGCAAGTCCCGCCGGGGTTGTCACCTCGAACCTCGGCAAGACCGATCACCGGATGATTCGTTCCGCCGCGACCACTCCGCCGATAGAGCGACCGTCGGATGCACTTGCACCGTCACAGCCCCCAACCGCCTCAATCGAGCATCCCATCTCCTGCCTGGCCTTTCCACAACGACCGGAGTACCCTTTCGGCCATGCCAAAGCGAACGCCTCAACCCGTCAACCATCGCTCACTCACATTCATCGATGTCTTTGCAGGCTGCGGCGGATTGAGCTTGGGCTTGATGCAATCCGGGTGGAAGGGTCTCTTTGCCATTGAAAAGGATCCTAATGCGTTTGCTAGCCTGGAGGCCAATCTGGTTCAAGAGCGAGGACCATTGCGCCCAAAGTTCGCTTGGCCAGATGCGATACCGCAAACGCCGCTTAGCATTGACAATGCCCTCCGCCGCTATCGACCGGCAGTTGGGAAATACTCCGGCCAACTTGATTTGCTAGTTGGTGGGCCTCCATGCCAAGGGTTTTCAACGGCTGGAAGACGCGATCCGAATGACCCCCGAAACCAGCTCGTCCGCTCCTACTTGAATCTGGTAGACCTATTGCGTCCTCGCATGGTACTTATTGAAAACGTAAAGGGCATCACTGCCGATTTTTCGGAGGCCAACAGAATATCAGGACCTCGCAATTACGCAGAACTAATAAAGCGATCGCTCGCAATAGATTACGACGTCTTCACAAAAGTTCTTGACACCTCCAAATTTGGTGTCCCACAGCGCAGGCATCGATTCTTTATCATTGCATTTCGCAAAGGGGCTTTCAAGACGACACCTTGCCCGTTCGAGCACATCGAGAGCACGAGACTGGCCTTTCTTGAATCCAAGGGTCTGCGCAGCATACCTGTTTCGACACGCTCGGCGATCTCAGATCTCGAAGTCACCGCAAATGGAACTCGACTTTCCGGTGAAAGCTCCGGATTCATTGAGATCAAATACAAGAGGCCGAGGACCGCGTATCAGCGGCTCATGAACTCCTGCACCGGCACTGAAGTCACCGATACACGCCTTGCACGCCACAGTTCAGCGATCGAGGACCGATTTGCTCGACTCATCTTGATATGTAGCTCAACTGGCAGACTGAATGTTTCACTGTCTTCGGAACTGCGAGAGAGTCTAGGTCTTCAGAAGAGGGCGATTCGAGTTCTTGATCCAGACCAGCCGTCTCCGACTGTTACGAGCATGCCAGATGATCTCATCCATTATAAAGAACCCCGATGCTTGACAGTCCGAGAAAACGCGCGATTGCAGAGTTTTCCCGATTGGTTTGCCTTTAAGGGCAAGTATACGACTGGCGGCGAGCGTCGCCGGAGTGAAGTACCCCGGTTCACCCAGGTAGCGAACGCAGTTCCACCACTCGTAGCAGAGGCAATCGGAGTGTCGCTGGCAAACTACGCTCGCAACTACTCTTGCTTGAGACGCTCTACAAGACCTTCCAGGGCGTCTTGATGCTCCAGCAATCCGCGCTGAAGTTCGCGGATCATTTCTCTGGTAACTTCAGTCCCGTCTTTGTTATACAACTTTCGCTCAAAGCCCCTGACTGTAACACTCAAATGAGCTAGCTCGTTTCGCTTCGGCGTTACCTCATTCTGATAAGCAATCATGCCCGTGCATAAGTCCTTATGATTACTGTCACTTTCCAAGAGCTTGCGCAACAACTTATGCCGATGCATACTCGTATACACAGAATGCAACTGGCGCAGCGTGTCGACATCCGCGACAGCTTTCAGGGCTTCCATATCCCTATTAAGCCTCTTTTTAATCTTCTCGGCTTCTTTCTCAATGATTCCCTTTGCCCCATCCGAAAGTTTACCCCCCGCCTTACGAAACTGTTCTGACAACCCATTAAGCACCAAAGTGTCGATGTCGCTCGAAGCCCCCATCACGATTCCCCGAGCGTGATCGATATCAACAACTTTCTTGATCAGCGTCTGGAAAGCAGAAACAACATCACGGGTCAAATCCTCCCGCGTTGCGCAGAACACACCTTGCACTCCCTTAGCCTGCGCCAAAGCCATTAGATTGCTTGCATTGGCGGAATAGAATATGAGTTCTTTATAGGGGAACATGCTGCGAACTACGGCAAGACCTTCATCACCTCTCTTTCCCGACCCTAACTCAAAATCCATCAGAATTAGGTCTATATGATCGCCATAGACTTCTTCTGAAAGGGCACCAGCGGCCTCTTCAACCGAGCTTACGAATTTTACTTGGAGTCGAAAGCCCTCCTTTCGCATTTCGATTGCCATGCGATCGCGCTGTGGAGCGACATTCGCTTGCTGATCTTCAACCCACAGAATATTAAAGTCAATTCTCATTTTGAAATCCGAATCAGAAGTGAAAGTCCAGACTCTTCTTGCGGGACTACCTCAATAGTTCCATTCATCTCCCCCAGGACTTGTTGCACATGATATAGGCCAAGTCCTGATCCATCCGTGGAAGTCACGCCCTTCTCAAAGATTTCTGACGGCTCAAGGAGGCTCGGATCAAGCCCTCTACCATTGTCACGAATATATATATGCATCGTACTTCGACTCGGATGCGTGATTTCAAACTTAACTTTGGTAGCTCTTGCTTTCCTGGAATTTGAAAGAAGATTTTCGATCACCACACTGATATCAATTGGCTTGAACGACTGCTCAAACCCCTTTTTGTCATTCGTGACCTCTAGCGACATCCGATTCAAAGTAAAATCGCTCGCTACACCGAGTACATACTGCTCAATATATGTCGACAGATCAGCGCGAATTTTCTCTGACTCCATTCGGAAGTTGGCCTTTGTAGCGAACTTTGCCACTCCCATGATTCGCCTGTTTAGCAGAGAAAGCCCATCGAGCATTTCTACAACATTTTGGATCGGCACAGTATTTTTACCACGATACTCTACCAGAAAATTTTCGATTTGCTGCTGAATACTTACGGCATATATGGTGACTTGATGGTGCAAGTTTATAATATTGTCTAAGTCCAAGTCGGCTATTGAGGTCAAGAAGAGATTTCTTTTCCGTTCCTCCTCCAGCCGCACCCCGGTCTGTGCCGCGACTTGTTCCGCTTTCGCAGCTCGCTCTTGGGCTGCTTCTTTCGCTGCTCGCTCTCGATCTGCCTGCCGTCTGGCTATCGCTTCCGATCGCTTTAACTCCGTGAAGCGGGCCTCCGCTTGCTCAATCCTCGCAAACAACGTTTTGTCACGTGTCCGCTCGGCAATTGCTCGAAAACTTGCAAGTGAAGGCTCAAACTGTTCAGAACGATCATTCAGCAGTTGAATTATTTTTTGACTGTAACCAAGCAACTCTACATTGTCATTGTCAACAAGTTTTGCGACTACTGCCGCTACCCTCGCTCGACCAGGATCTGTCAGGAGTCTGGATATATCGCTTGTGTGGCGATCTTCCTTGTCGACAAACGTTACTGGAACTACGTACCGCTCAAGCCGCTGCAGGCACATTTCCATGAAAAATCGTCTTAGCTCGCGAACTGCTTCTGACTCGATGAGCCCTTGGTTACGACTGGAAGCTTCCTGAAACTCTTCTCCCTCGGCAGCGACTTCAATCTTTCCGATCACGTCGCGAGTTCCAAGGAATCGTGCGTACCCCTGCTGCTTGCGCCGGTCCATACCAAACCAATCGTCGAGCTCTTCGCCCACTGGGTATATGCGGAACCCATTGCGAAACAGAAATACTGAGCCAAACTGGACTGACGGAACCCCCATGCGTCGGGCAAATGTCTGTTTTGCTGAAGTGTTTAGAAAATAGATCTGACACTCCAACTTTGATTCGTTGAGCAACTGAAATGGATTGGGTTCTCGTATGCGATAAATTAACTCTCCACGATCTACCAGGTGGCTTTCGACCTTCTCCCCTTTTTCAACGATGGAGACACTAAGATACGTTGTTTTGCCTTCCAGTGTCTCGAAGATGAAATTGCCGACTTCTCCATTTGCAACCGCATTTGGTGGCGGTGGCTCACCTGAGGTGTTGTATCGTTTTATAGTCTCATTGTCTTCTTCGACAATCTCAGGAGCAATGATGTGAATTTTGAAATTATCGGTTGAGGAGCCGAACGGGTTGATTAGCTTAGAAAGCGCTGACTTAAGGTCGCGGATTTTTGACGCCGTCCAGTCGGTTCTCGTATCTTTTACCGTAATAACGGTTCCGTGACTCTGTGTCAAAATCTCTTTAGGAATATTAAACTGCTTTAGGTCCTCATAATCCAAGCCAACCGACTGGAAGAGTTTTGTTGGGTCTCGATCAAAAAGATCCCAGTTCACGGTAATCTGGTGAACAGGTCCCTTCCGCTCATTCTTTGCTCGCGTTTGGAGAACAGCCTTGCTCCCAAGCCGGTCGCAGGAAAATCGACCAATCCCTTTGCTTCCCGCATAATGCCTTCGCTCAGAGATTGCTTCGCGAAAGTCTCGTGTATTCCGACCCCTCTTCGATGAGTAGGCGACCATGAGCCATTTGTCATTGATGTCATTTAGTGACATTCCGTCGCCGTTGTCTGCGATGACAATGCTGTTATGTGAAAAGTGGAGTGAAACTCTGGAAGCGTTGGCGTCGAAAGAGTTTTTTACAAGCTCAAAAATAGCAACCTCATCGTCGGTAATGAGTTCGCTTCCGAGAACTGTCTTTAGTCCCGTACTGACCTTGAACTTTAGTTTTTTCTTCATCATCCTCTTGCGCCAGTCGGGGTATCTGTACCCTTTGATGAGGTGAGCTGGATTGTCGACACTAGTGTACACTGCCGCTCCATGCGGCATCTAATCTACTCGATTCCGAGTCATCCCGTTGTCAGTGTACCTAGCCGCCATTTCGCGGACACTGCGGTCGCTCGTTCCTCTCTGAACTCCACCTCCCCGACCATCCCTTCCGGCACCAACGCAGCATAATGCCTCCGGCAGATCTCCGGCGAGTTGCCCATCATCGCCGAGATCTGGAACAGGCTCACCCCCCGCTGGGCGAGTTGGCTCCCAAATGTGTGCCGGTAGTCCAGGCACCCCCACCGCAGCCCCGCCGCCTTGTTCGCCGCCTTGAGGTCCTGCGAGAAGTTGTCCTTGTCCCACCGCGTCCCCCTTGGGCTGGGGAACAGCCACCCCTCATCGGACGCTGGCACCACGAACCGGTCCAGAATCGCCCCGAGCGCCCGGCTCACCGGCACCGCCCGGTTCGTCTTGGTCTTGGGCTGCCACGACACCCCGCCGACCGTCTTGGCCCGGATCCGCAGCAGCCCGTTCGGGGCCGCGGGGCTCGACCGGTCCCAGTCGTCCACCTGGAGCCAGAGCAGCTCCTCCCGCCGCAGGCCCGCGTAGATCAGCGTGGCGACCATCGCGTGCAGCCTCGGATTGAACCGCAACGCGTCCAGCTGCTCGTCGATCTGCGCCAGCGTCAGGAACCGGATCTCCGGCGCCCGCTCCCGGTACCGGAGGACCTTCGCCGCCGGGTTCGCCCCGCCGGGAATGTTGACCCTGTCCTGGCCGATGGCCCAGTTGAACAGCTTGCACGCCACCTCCCGGTAACGGTTGGCCGTCTTCGGGGCCAGCCCTTTGATCCGAACATGCTCGGCGATGACATCCGCAAGCATGGGCGTGGTGATCTCCTCGAGCACCGCCGACGCCACCGGCCGCAGCTTCTTGCGCCGGTCCTCGGGGCACCGCCGATCCCGGCACCGCTTCGCCCGTCCGCTGGTCAGCTCAAGTCCCGGGCAGCACTCCCCGAAGAGATCCCGCAGGTAGCCGAGGTCCTTCCGCCAGGAGTTCTCCGGCCGGTTGAGCTTCATGTGCTCCAGGTACGCCGCCACGATCTCGCCGACCGGTGTCCGCGTCGGCAGCGGGCAGTCGTTGCCCCGGAACTGCGCCGACTCAAACCGCCGCAGCTTCTCCTTGGCGACCTGCGGCGAGTCCGTGCGCAACGATCTCCGCCGCTGCTTGCCGCCCTCGTACCACTGGATGTAAAAGACACCGTTCCGCTTGCTGAGACACGCCATCGCTTCGACCTTCGGGGCCCTCTGGGCCTCCTCTGGGCGAGTCTCTTTCCGCGTCGTAGGGTACAGTTTAGGGTACAGCAGCCCAAAAACGCCACGAAAAAGGGACTCGCGTTGTCACGCAAGTCCCTGTCAGAAAAGAAGTAGTGCTGGCTGGACTTTGGTCGTGACGCGATTTTCTCTCGACTTGGTTGCACAACTACCCGGGAGTAATCGGCAGTTTCATGAGCCATTCGAGAGCCCATACCCCACGCTGTTCGCATTTTACTTGGGGGTCTCTTTTGTCAAGTCCAGCCCCCCTGTCATCCGGAAGCCTGGGGTCGGAGAAGCTCTCAAGACGGAAGTGCTCATCGGTTGTCCCGTTGATCGGCGGATGTAAAACCTGCTTCGACGTACTCATCCACATGGCACCAAGCGCGTTCCAGCAGCACGGGAACGCATGGATCGATCACGCAGTAGATTGCCTGAAGCCCATTGCGACGCTTGCCAACTACGCCGATCTCAGCAAGTCGTTGCAACTGGTTCGACACCGCCTGAACCGACATCCCGCTTTCATCCGCGAGATCTCCCACGCTGAGTTCGTCCACCCGGATTAGGGCGTGAAGCAGACGGAGTCGGGTTGGATGGGCCAAGCTCTTAAAGAGGATGCCGACCCGCTCGGCTTCGAGAGCCCCAATGAGCGGGCGCGCGGCCAGAGGCAGTTTTGGGCGGCAAGACTCCATTTGGGACCCTTTCGGATTTGTGAAAAGCGATGAACCGCGCTTGACTATTACACGACATGGTGTAA
>Ga0207881_1000867_pt1 | contig 10305 bp, 8 predicted proteins | sample MalvirmetagMSP97_FD_184227 | JGI IMG/M metagenome (GOLD analysis project Ga0207881, IMG submission 184227) | Marine viral communities from the Deep Pacific Ocean - MSP-97 (SPAdes) | ecosystem: Environmental > Aquatic > Marine > Oceanic | place: Pacific Ocean | collected 2011-05-03 | reverse complement strand
GCTCGCAAAAATAAACGCAGCATTCTAGCAAAAATCACCACGTGGCGCTGTTAATAAATGACAGTACACTGTCTGTTTCGGGCAGCTCAAATTCAGACGGATAGCCGACTTCCAGCAGATACAGGCCTGCTGCCGGAGCGGTTATTCCGGCTTTGCGTCGATCCTTTTCATCCAGCACCTCGGCCAGCCATTGTGCATCGCGATCACCAGCACCTATTTCCAGAAGCGATCCGACAATATTCCTGACCATATGCAGAAGAAATGCATTGGCCTGAATATCTACCAAAACAAAATTTCCCCGTCGTGTTACCCGTACATGATGTACGTTGCGCATAGGGGTATTGGACTGGCAACCTGCCCCGCGAAAACTGCTGAAATCCAGCTCTCCGATCAGGCACTGTGCTGCCGTATGCATCTTCTGTTCATTCAGGGGGCGGTAGTGCCAGTGAACCAGCCCCTGGAGCAGAGCTGTGGGAACCGCATGGTTATAAATCAGATAGCAGTAACGTCTGCTCAGCGCTGTAAACCGGGCATGAAAGTCCTTCGACACAGTTCTGGCCCAGCGTACCACCACCTGATCAGGCAAAAGGGCATTACTGCCCCTGACCCAGGCATCCAGTGGACGCTCTTTATCAGTATCAAAATGGACTATCTGGGCATTGGCATGGACGCCCCGATCTGTACGTCCGGCACAGTGTACCCGTACAGTTTGATCGGCTACCCTGGAAAGGGCTGTTTCGAGGGTTTCCTGAACAGTTGTGACTGATTCCCGGCGCTGAGCCTGCCAGCCATTAAAATCGCTACCCTGATATTCTATGCAAAGAGCGATTCTGCTACCGCTTGATTTCATTTCCACCGGCAGACTTAGGAATCACCCCATTCTTCAAGCAGGCGTTTGGCTTCAGCAACCTGTTCTTCATTGCCCTCAGCAATCACTTCCTGCAGGATTTCCCGGGCTCCATCCAGATCTTCCATGGCCTGATAGGCTACGGCAAGGTCCAGTTTGGTAGAGACCTCATCCTGGTCGGTGATCATTTCCAGCTCTTCTTCATCGCTGTCGTCATCCATCAGGGCATCACCTACTCCCAACTTACCCAGCGATCCCCCCGCCTTCTCTTTTACCTGGCCAGTGTCATCATCATCGCTGTCAGGCTCATCAATAAATTCAATTTCCTCAAGATCATCACTCTCAGCTTCAGCAGAAGCATTTTCCGTATTGCTCTCCGTATTGCTCTTGGTCTGCTCATCAAGTGAAAGATTGCCGAAATCAAATGTTTCGAGATCGTCTTCAGCCTGCTCTTCAGCATCTGTATCTGATTCAGTTCCAGTAACAGTCGAGGGCGTATCATCGTCAACTGAAAACTCAAAACTTTCCAGATCATTCACTTCAGGCTCTTGCGCTTCTGCTCCCTCTGGACTTTCAGTGCTATTTTCGGCGCTATCTCCAGAACTATCATCCAGATTGAACTCAAAAACCTCTTCCGTTTCGTCTGCTGCGTCTGCAATTGCAGTACCCGTGGTATCTTCAGTGCCCTCCAGTGCATCATCTGCAACAGCATCTTCACCGTCTTCATCCAGACCCTCAAAATCTATTTCAAGCTCATCGTCTTCCGCTTCCTGTAGTTCTGCTGATTCCGGCAATTCCTCTTCAGTACCGTCAGTATCTTCAGTTTCTTCTGCTGTTTCATCAGCATCCAGGTCCAGCAGATCTTCAGGCTCCTCTTCACTGTCATCAGGGGAATTGGCCAGCAGCTCATCGACTTCAAAACTGTCTTCCTCAGAAGTCTCATCGCTTAGCTGCTCATCACCCTCATCCTCATCCTCATCCTCTTCAGCATCGGACCAGCTGTCTAGATCAGCAGCTCCTGTGTCTGCCAGAGTCTCTTCGCTTTCTAATCCGGCTTCCGACTCAGTCTCTTCCAGATCCTCGTCATCTTCTTCATCTACATCTTCATATTCCTGATCGTAATCATCTTCAACAGGCTTTTTACGGGAGAAACGTGCCAGCAGCCCGGCGAGGAAACCTGTTTTCGCTTGCGGCTCATCCTCTATATCCTCATCCTGATAGTCATCATCTTCGTCCTGGGAATCGTAGCCATCTTCATCCAGGCCTGCATCCGAATCTTCAGTATCTGAACTGTCAGATTCATCGTACCCATCATCAGGGTCATCATTGAAAAAGCGTCCGTCATCGTCCGAATCCTGTTCCTCATCAGTATCACTTTCAGAACTATCATCAAGATCATCAATGTCAGTAAATGCCGGCGATTGCAGTGCTTCTGATTCAGAATCACTATCCTCGTTATTTAAATCTTCACTGTTCTCAGTGCTGTCAAACTCATTTTCATCCTCAAAACCTGGATCAAACTCATCCTCATCCTGAGTGGCACTTCTGTTGCGTGCAACCAGGAAACCGACGACCAGAGCCAGTAGTACCAGCAGGGCCAGCCCCATGCCGACGGTGCTGCTGAGGAAATTGCTAAGTCGTGGCGTGACAATTGCCGGGTTGTCAGGTGCCGGTTGAGGCGCTGTCTCAGGAGCCGGAGCTGTTGGCTGAGGTGCAGGCTGCGGGGCTGTATCATTGACAGCAAGTACCTCTGTATCAGCAGGCTGCGGGTTATTCTGCTGTTCGGCAAGCTGGGCCTGCAGTTCCGCCATTCGCTGATCTTCAATGGCGATAATATTTTCCAGAATGCCTATCTGCTCTTCGAGATCTTCCAGGCGTGAACTCAGTTCCTGATTTTCAAGCCGTGCGGCATCCAGATTCTCTTCACTGATGGCCAGTTCATTTTCCAGGGCACGGATGGTGTCATTCAAGCCTGATACTTCCTGGCTGTCATCTGGCTCAGAATCAGTAATAATGCTCAGCTCATCACGGGTGTTATTGTCAGCCCCCTGGCTTGTGTTAACTGCCAGAGGCTGGCCACCGGAAAACTGCTGGTTCTGCTGTGCCACCTGATTCAGGGCCTGTTGCTGGCTGATAGCGGCAATTTCCTGCCGGTCAGGAATACGCAGAACGCGCCCTGCCCTGATTCCATTGATATTGTTGTTGATAAAAGCGTCACTGCCGGTATTGGCGCGCTGGATAGCCACCATCATCTGCTGAACGGAAACACTGTTATCCGGTCGGGTCGCCAGGGCAATATTCCACATGGAATCACCTGCCTGGATGACCACGGTCTCGCTTGCAGTATTGCTGCTTGCCGGATTGCTGCTTGCCGGTTCAGGAATCTGTCGCTCTGGTACTGGTTCCGGTTCCGGTTCCGGTTCCTGGGCAAGCTCAGGTGCCGGTGTCGGGACTGGTGTCGGGGTCGGAGTAGTTGCAGTTTGCGGACGAGGAACTGGTGCCGGAGCAGTCTCGGCCGGGGCAGGTGCCGGGGCCGGATTGGCGCTGAAGGTCGGCAAATCAAGCAGTACGGTATATTCGCGAATCACCCGACCAGAAGGCCAGCGCACGTTCAGGACAAAATTAAGATAGGGCTCGACAATGGCATCTTCGCTGCTGATATGAATCAGCCCAAGCTCGCCGGAAAGCACCTCAACCTCGAACTCCAGCTCATTCAGCAAGGGCAAGGGGTCTACCCCTACACGCTGAAAATCTGCTTCGGAGCCAAGACTTACAAGTATTTGTGATTCATCCAGGCCATCCAGTTCCAGTAACTGAATTTCGGCATCCAGAGCTTGATTCAGGGCTGATTGAAGACGGATATCCCCCAGCGTAAAGGCAAAGCTGGAAACGGAAAAGAATCCAGCAAGGATACAGGATGTTATGGCAAATAATTTCCTGCTGTTTATCCGCGTTTTGACCAGCATAAAACCATCCTTACTGGAAGTTAGATTATTTTTTAAATCAAGCTGTAAGTATTCATTATAAGTAGCCTTTTATCAACTCTTCAGCTATCTGAATTGAGTTCAAAGCGGCACCTTTTCGTAAATTATCTGACACAATCCACATATTTAGCCCTAAAGGGTGGGAAATATCCTCTCTGACACGTCCAACCCAGACCTCATCGTGGTCCGTTCCCTCTCCGATTGCCGTCGGATAGCCGCCGTCTTCGCGTTTATCCAGAACTTTCACTCCCGGTGCTTTGCGCAATAACTTATGCACTTCCTCGACTGAGATTTTGGCGCGGGTTTCAATATGCACCGCTTCGGAATGTGAATAGAAAACCGGGACCCGTACACAGGTCGGATTCACCAGGATATTCCGGTCAGCAAAAATTTTCTGGGTTTCCCAGACCATTTTCATTTCTTCCTTGGTGTAGCCGTTATCCTGGAATACATCGATATGCGGCAGGACATTGAATGCAATCTGTTTCGGATACACTGAGATATCCGCACTCCGCCCGTTAAGCAGGCTGGCCGTCTGCCCCGCCAGTTCGTCGATGGCTTCCTTGCCGGTGCCGGAAACTGACTGGTAGGTAGCCACATTGATGCGACTGATGCCAACCGCGTCATAGATGGGTTTCAGCGCCACCAGCATCTGTATTGTTGAACAGTTGGGATTGGCGATAATGTTCTGATTGGTGTAGTCCGCGATTGCATCCGGATTTACTTCAGGCACCACCAGCGGGATATCCTCTTCATAACGGAAATGTGAGGTGTTATCGATCACCACGCAACCGGCTTTCCCGGCAAGTGGGGCATATTTTTCCGACACAGAAGCACCGGCAGAGAAGAGTCCGATCTGCGCTTTTGAAAAATCAAAATCATCAATATTTTCAACGGTATATTGCTTTTTCTTAAAGCTCATTGTTTCGCCGGCGCTGCGCTCGCTGGCCAGCAAAAATAACTCATTAACCGGAAAATCACGCTGCTCCAGGATGCTTAGCAGAGTTTTCCCGACAGCTCCTGTCGCGCCGACTATGGCCACATTATATTGTTTGCTCATCTGGTACTCTCTATCGTTAAATTCATAATTCAGACAGTAGTACCGGAATCAGTGATCCCGGCACAGCCTATGGGTAAGTTCCTGTTAAATCAGTTAAAAAGCCAGGGTGACTGCTGCTGCCAGCGGCTTTCAAAGGCCTTGATATCATCGGCATGCTGCAGGGTCAGACTGATATCATCGAGCCCATGCAGCAACACCTTCTTGCGGGAAGGCTCAATATCAAAGGCGAGCACTTCACCATCGGGCTTGAGGATTTGCTGGTTCGCCAGATCAATCTCCAGTTCGTAGCCTTCGTTCGCAGCTGTCTCTTCAAATAGGCTGTCAACAATATCTTCTTCTAAAACAATAGGTAATATCCCATTTTTAAAGCAATTATTGAAGAATATATCAGCAAAACTCGGGGCGATAATGCAACGAATACCATAGTCATCCAGTGCCCAGGGGGCATGCTCCCGACTCGAACCACAGCCAAAATTTTCCCGGGCCAGCAGAATCCTGCCACCCTGATAGCGTGCCTGGTTAAGGACAAAGTCCGGGTTAAGGGGCCTGTCACTGCAATCCTCATCCGGCAGGCCTTTATCCAGATAACGCGCTTCATCAAACAGGTTTTTCCCAAACCCGGTGCGCTTGATTGATTTCAGAAACTGCTTGGGGATGATGTAATCCGTATCGACATTGGCCCTGTCCAGCGGGATTACAATGCCTTTTTCCTGGGTAAACTTTTTCATGGTTATGTGTATTCCTTTAATTCAGGTCCAGAGTGCGAACATCAACAAAATGCCCGCTTACCGCCGCCGCCGCTGCCATGGCAGGGCTGACAAGATGTGTGCGTCCACCAAAACCCTGGCGGCCTTCAAAATTACGATTGGAAGTCGAGGCGCAGTGCTCGCCTTCACCGAGCTGGTCAGCATTCATCGCCAGGCACATGGAGCACCCCGGCTCACGCCATTCCAGGCCAGCCTCAATAAAGATTTTATCCAGCCCCTCGTGCTCAGCCTGGGCTTTTACCAGCCCTGAACCCGGTACCACCAGTGCCTGCTTGATGTTTTTTGCAACTTTACGACCCTTGACGACTGCTGCTGCTGCACGCAGATCCTCAATACGGGAATTGGTGCAGGAACCGATAAAAATGCGGTCCAGCTGTATATCCTGGATCGGCGTGTTTGGCTCCAGCCCCATATATTTCAATGCCTGCTGGTAATTCCCCCGCCGGCTAGCATTTTTTACTTCCCGGGGATCAGGAACACGGGCATTGACCGGTGCAACCATTTCCGGCGAAGTCCCCCAGCTTACCTGGGGCTCGATTTCACTGCCTTCCAGTTCGACGACCTTGTCAAATTCAGCATCTGCATCACTGTGCAGATCACGCCAGGCGCTGACCGCCTGCTCCCATTGCTCTCCTTTAGGCGCAAAGGGTCGTCCCTCAAGGTATTCAATGGTAAGGTCATCAACCGCAACAATGCCTGCGCGGGCGCCGGCTTCAATGGCCATATTACACACGGTCATGCGCCCCTCAATCGACAGGGCCTGTACTGCATCTCCTGCGAATTCAATGGTATAGCCGGTACCGCCGGCCGTACCAATCTTGCCGATGATTGCCAGCACCATGTCTTTGGCTGTAATACCTGTCCCCAGTCGCCCATTGACTTTAACCAGCATGTTTTTTGCCTTGCGCTGCTGCAGGGTTTGTGTCGCCAGGACATGCTCGACTTCTGACGTGCCTATGCCATGCGCCAGTGCACCCAAAGCTCCATGAGTCGAAGTATGAGAGTCGCCACAGACAATTGTCATGCCAGGCAGGGTTCTGCCCTGTTCAGGCCCGATAATGTGCACAATGCCGTGACGCGGGTCATCAATGGTAAATTCGCTGATTTCAAACTCCAGGCAGTTGGCATCGAGCGATTTCACCTGGATTTTCGAGACCGGGTCAATAATACCCTCCACACCCCGGCTACGCTCGGAAAGTGTGGTTGGCACGTTATGGTCGGGAGTTGCCAGGTTGGCCCCGGAACGCCAGGCTTTCCTTTTCGCCAGGCGTAATCCTTCAAATGCCTGTGGTGAAGTCACTTCGTGAATGTATTGCAGGTCGATATATAACAGGGAGGTCCCGTCATCCAGGTCTTTGACCAGGTGACTGTCCCAGAGTTTGTCGTAAAGTGTTTTTCCAGCCATAGTCTTACTCTTTAATAATCAATTTGTTAAATGCTTGGGGGCAAAACCGGCGTGCTGCTTTCAACATCAAGGTTTTGCGCTCGATGGCGCAGTAAATGATCCATCAGGGTAATCGCCATCATGGCTTCAGCAATAGGCGTGGCACGGATACCGACACAGGGGTCATGCCGGCCTGTAGTGACGATTTCCGCTGCTTCACCCTTGCTGTTGATGGTCTCACCGGGAATGCGAATACTGGATGTTGGCTTCAGCGCTATGTGCGCAACAATATCCTGCCCTGTCGAGATTCCACCAACAATGCCGCCGGCGTTATTCGAAACAAAGCCTTCGGGCCGCATTAAATCACGATGCTCGGTGCCTTTTTGTGTAACAGAGGCAAAACCGGCGCCGATTTCAACCCCTTTCACTGCATTAATACTCATAAGACCATGGGCCAGTTCGGCATCAAGCCGGTCAAACACCGGCTCACCCAGCCCCACCGGAACAGCGCTGGCGACCACGGAAATACGTGCACCGATTGAGTTACCTTCCTTTGCAAGCTGTGTCATGTAAGCTTCCATCTCGGCGACTTTAGTTGCATCCGGGCAGAAAAAAGGGTTGTTGTGTACTTCATCCCAGTCCAGCGTTTCTGCTTTGATCGGTCCGAGTTGCGACAAGTAACCCCGAATCAGGACGCCATGCTTCTCAGACAGATATTTTTTGGCAATGGCGCCGGCTGCCACACGCATTGCTGTTTCACGGGCCGAAGCCCGGCCCCCGCCACGGTAATCACGCACGCCATATTTCTGTGCATAGGTATAGTCAGCATGCGCCGGCCGAAACAGGTCCTTGATCTTGCTGTAATCCTTGCTTTTCTGATCAGTATTTTCGATCAGCAAGCCAATCGGCGTGCCGGTGGTCAGCCCCTCGAAAACTCCGGATAGTATACGTACCTGATCCGCCTCCTTGCGTTGGGTGGTATAGCGTGAAGTCCCCGGTCTGCGTCTGTCCAGGTCGTACTGGAGATCTGCCTCGCTCAGTTCAAGCCCCGGTGGGCAGCCGTCAACGATACATCCCAGTGCCGGGCCGTGGCTTTCACCAAAGCTTGTGACTGTGAACAGTTTGCCGATGCTATTGCCAGACATTGCTCCTCCGGAGCCTGCATAAAATAAAAGGTGCTGCATTATACCCAAAGCCAGTGGGCTTTGTTACTGCTGTCAGGCCTCTCTGGTAGCCGCAATTACTGGTCTTGCAGATGATGAACCTGACTCTGGCGCGCATCTTAATTCAATGTTATAAATAAATCTAATTTATAGATTTTATATATCAGATAACTATTTGTTATGACGTATGCCCTTGAGAGCACTGCATGAATCTGGATGAACTGAAAGCCTTTCTGGCCATCGTTGAACACCAAAGCTTTACCCTGGCAGCTGAGAAAATTCACCTGACCCAGCCTGCCATCAGTAAACGAATCGCCAAACTTGAGGATAGTCTCGGCGTCAGGCTGTTTGACCGTATCAGTAACAAGGTACTGTTAACTGAATCGGGTCAGCTGCTACTGGAACGGGCCAATGAACTACTCCGTGACCTGGAGGATATCGAGAGGGCCATTCACAACCTGTCCGGAGATATCAGCGGCAGTGTGCGTTTTGCCACCAGCCATCATATCGGACTGCACCGTTTGCCTCCGGTATTTGAGGAATTTCACCGGGAATACCCGGCAGTTGGGCTGGATGTGCGCTTTCTGGATTCGGAACAGGCCTGCCAGCAGGTCAGCCGGGGGGAACTCGAATTTGCGGTGGTAACCCTGCCTCCGCTCGTGGAAACACCACTGCAGGTCAGGCGGGTATGGCCTGACCCGATTGAGATTATGGTTTCAGGTCAGCACCCGCTGGCAAAAACCGGAAATGTAATCAGCCCCGCCGAACTGACCGGGCATTCTGCCCTGTTGCCCGCCGTGGGGACCTACACCAGGGCATTGATTGACCGGGCTTTTACTGAATTACAGCTGCCATTGCATATCGAAATTAACAGCAATTATCTGGAAGTGCTGAAAATGCTGACAGCCGCCGGCCTGGGCTGGAGCGCCTTGCCCCGCTCCATGCTCGATGACAAACTGCAGGTAGTAAATGTCAGTCAGCTCAGCCTGCAACGCGAGTTGGGCATTGTCACGCATGAAAAACGCACACTTTCCAATGCCGGCCAGCTGCTGGTCAAAACCATTATCAGGCATGGTGAAGAAAACCCTTAAGCCTGTATGGCTTGCAGTTGGGCTTTACTCAGGGCACAGACTCCATGCCCGCCATGCTCGAAATCCAGCCACATAAATGGCATATCCGGCAGGGCTTTCTGGAGTGCTTCCCAGGAGTTCCCCACTTCGAGGATCAGGCAGGCATCTTCATGCATGAATTCTGCTGCCTGACGTAAAATTTTCAGGGGAATATCCAGACCTTCCGCATCCGTCAACAGAGCCAGTTCAGGTTCACGCAGATACTCATCCGGCAGTGCGCGGTATTCATCCTCGCTAACATAAGGGGGGTTTGACAATATCAGGTCGAACTTGCCCTGAATATTGTCAAACAGGTCCGATGATACTGTGCTGACCCGCTCTTCCAGTGCATGTTTGTTGATATTGATCTCGGCTACTGCCAGGGCATCTGCAGACAGGTCACTTAAACAAAGCTGCGCCTGCGGATATTGCAGGGCAGCAGCAATACCAATGCAGCCACTGCCACAGCATAAATCCAGGATTCTTTCCGGTGTTTTTTTCAGCAAGGGACTGAACTGGTTTGCAATCAGTTCAGCAAGTGGCGAGCGTGGTACCAGTACTCTTTCATCAACATAGAATGGCAGACCGGCGAACCAGGCTTCCCTGAGTAGATACGCCAGGGGCATGCGCCCTGTTATACGTTGCTCCAACAAAGCTTCAAGCTCAGGCAGAGCTGCCTGTGGAAAAACACTTTCTGCACTGATGCTTGTTTCCGCATGGCGGCGAAACAGGGTCTCAACCAGCCAGCAGGCTTCATCCCAGGCATTATCCGTCCCATGCCCGAAATATAGCTGCGCAGCCTCAAGCTGAACACTGACTCGCGTGATAATTTCATGCAGAGACTGCTCATGAGGAAATGGCATACAATGCTTTACCTTGCAGAAACATTACAGTAGGGTGCGCAGTTTACTGGGAAACGGGTCCTAAACCTATGAAAAAACAGCTCGCAGATGCCTATCGGCAGATTATTGAAACGCTTGGTGAAGATCTC
>Ga0207881_1000865_pt1 | contig 10314 bp, 12 predicted proteins | sample MalvirmetagMSP97_FD_184227 | JGI IMG/M metagenome (GOLD analysis project Ga0207881, IMG submission 184227) | Marine viral communities from the Deep Pacific Ocean - MSP-97 (SPAdes) | ecosystem: Environmental > Aquatic > Marine > Oceanic | place: Pacific Ocean | collected 2011-05-03 | reverse complement strand
GCCCAAGGTATGCATTCCGCACAAACAATCAATACCAGATTTGTTGGTCGTAACCAATCAGAATCCGCTGGAAGCACGACTTTGCGCGGAGACTGGTACTGTTGGTCACATGTGCGATTGGACGTGTCCAACAAGTTTGCCATTGACCTAGATGCAGATCATCACTATCTGCAGTTACATGTTTGACGAACATTTTCTACCCATAGTAGAGCACTTCATTGAGCGCCACAGATTGACTCCCACGACCTTCGGTTTATGGGCCATGAATGACTCAAGATTTGTATTCGACCTGCGAAATGGTCGCATGTGCTTTGGAGCAACAATCCGTCGAGTGTACCGTTTCATGGCAGAATACGAGGCCGAGCAAGTGGCGAAACAATTACGACGATGAAACTATCTACTTTGAATTGCGCGAATGCGGAATGGGATTTCACCGTTAAATTGCCAATCTGGATCGCCGGAGCCAAGGGCTACTCGTGAGTGCAAATGGAGGTCGCACAGCGAAGCCATTGCAAAGCTAGAAGGGTACGCGTAGTGTGAATGCCGAGTGACAGACTCGCCCACAGGGCGCCTTCGAAGGCCTGCCATGATTCGTGCGAGCCCAGAAGGACGGGGACACAGCCGGAACAGCGGGAGCGGAACGCTGAAAGTGGATGGACCAAGCATCCCCACCAGCCTCGGAAATAGATGCACACCCGAGGTATCTCGTCGCGTATGATCATACCAAACGTGGATGCCAAGCAGTTGACACATCTTGTTGCCGAACTGGCGTCGTTCGACCGCGAAACGGAGTGGGTCGAGTTCAAGGAGAACAACGCCAACCCGGAGGACATCGGCGAGTACCTATCGGCCATCGCGAACTCTGCCGCGCTGTCCCGCAGGGATCGTGGGTACATCGTGTGGGGCGTCCGAGACGGCGACCACGAAGTCGTGGGGACGACGTTCCGGCCTCATGCGGACAAGGCGAAGGGCCAGGAGCTCGAGAACTGGCTCATGACGCTCCTGTCACCTGAGATTCACTTCGCGATCCACGAAGGCGAGATCGACGGCAATCCTGTCGTGATCTTCGAGGTCCCCGCTGCTGCCCATACGCCCGTGAGGTTCAAGGATTTCGAGTACATCCGAGTCGGGTCGTACAAGAAGAAGCTGCGCGATCATCCAGAGAAAGAGCGGGATCTGTGGGCGATCCTGAGCGGTGGTTCGTTCGAGGACGCGGTCGCGCACATTGGCGCGAGTGCGGCCGACATCATCGCGCTGCTCGACCACACCGTGTTCTTCAAGATGCTCTCGTCCCAGGCACCACCCGGCGCTGACGCGATTGTGCAGCGGTTCGTCGAAGAGGGGCTCGTCAAGTCCCGCGACGATGGTCGGTTCGATGTGCTCAACATCGCGGCCATTCTGTTCGCCCGTGATCTTGTAGCGTTCGGCCGCCTCGGGCGGAAGGCGGTCCGGGTCGTGACCTATGGCGACCCGGGCAAGACGAAACCCGTGCGTGAGAAGGCGGTGACCTCGGGCTATGCGGTCGGATTCCAGAGTGTGCTGGACTACATCGAGAGTCAAGTGCCGAGCCAAGAACACATCGAGCACGGCCTACGCGTGGAGAAAAGGGCGTACCCGGCGAACGCGATCCGCGAGTCACTCGGTAATGCACTCATCCACCAGGACTTTTTGATGTCCGGTGTTGGGCCGATGGTTGACATCTTTCCCGACCGGATCGAGATCACCAACCCGGGCGAACCACTCGTTGATGTCCAGCGTTTCCTTGACGCGCCGCCGCGCTCCCGCAACGAGTCTCTCGCCGCTCTGATGCGTCGCATGCGTATCTGCGAGGAGCGTGGCACCGGAATCGACAAGGTAGTCAAGGCGGCGGAGGACGAATTGCTGCCGGCACCCGACTTTCAGGTGGTCGAGGGTCACACCCGCGCGATAATCAACGGCCCTCGCGCGTTCGGGGACATGACCAAGGACGAACGGCTCAGGGCGACCTACCAGCACGCAAGCCTCCAGTGGGTGTCCAGCGAGCGAATGACGAACGCTTCGCTTCGGAAGCGGTTCGGGATCGCCCAGGGGAATCTCTCGATGGTGTCTCGCCTAATCAGCGACGCCCTGGAGGTCGGTCTGATCAAGCAGTACGACCCGTCCAATAAATCGAGGCGACACGTGCAGTACGTGCCCTTCTGGGCGACCTAATCCATTTGACGGCCATTTGACTGGGGGGGCTAGCTCGCTGCAGCAGAGCCCCTTGATGCCCCAGAATCGCCGATTCTGGAGGCTCATCCCGTTTGATTGGCTCATCCTTGACACGGATTCCGACTGATGGTACGATAATCCTACTTGATGTAGGAGGATCCGACATGGACCGCGTCATGGACACCCTGCTGGACCAGCACCGAGAGATCGAGGAGGACGCCGGCGAAGACCCCACGCTCGTGACCAGCAACACGATGCCGATCGACGGCTTGGCCGGGTTCGACAGCCCGCTGATCCCAACTGTGGTTAGAGGCGTTCTCAAAGCGCTTGGGATCCAGCTCGCTCCCGGCACTCGGCTTAAGAACCCCTACATCGACAAGAACAAACGCAAACTGCCGCTCAAGGACGTCGCGGCAAACATCCGCGAAATGTACTGCTAGGAGTGACCAACATGTCAGCACAGGAGTCGAAACGACAAATCATCGCTTCGCGTGTGCGCGAGGCGCGCCGGATGGCCGGGCTCTCGCAGGGCCAGGTCGCCAAGATGCTTGGCCTGCAACGCCCGTCGGTCACCGAAATGGAGTCCGGCAACAGGTCGGTGTCAGCAGAGGAACTGGCGAAGCTGGCAGACATCTTCGACGTGTCCGTCGCGTGGCTCCTCGGAGAGGGAGTCCGCCAGCTCGATCCTCACGATGATCGGCTGCAGCTCGCCGCTCGCGAGCTGCAAAAGCTCAAGCCGGATGATCTCAACCGGCTGCTGACGATCCTTGCCTCGATGCGTGATCAGGGGCAGCAGCCGTGACGACCAATACCACCGACCTCGCCCGAGAAGCGCTCGAACGCTCTCTCGAAGTGCGGGAAGAGCACGAGTACGACTTCCGATCCCCGCTGTGCGTATACGAGTTGTGCGACAAAGCGCGCATCAGCGTGCGCTTTGTCGACGACGTCAGCATGGAAGGCGTTTACGCTGCGCTATCGAAACCGAGCATCATCCTATCCTCGCTCCGGCCACTGACACGCCGCGCGTTCACGTGCGCACACGAGCTCGGCCACCATGTGTTCAGGCACGGCTCGACCATCGACGAACTCAAGGATGAAGCCGAACGCGCGGCGTTCAACCCGGATGAGTTCCTGGTCGATGCGTTCGCGGGCTACCTGCTCATGCCTGCACAGGCGGTAAAACGCGCGTTCGCGTCGAGGAAACTCCGAATGGAAGACGCGACGCCCGAAGAGATTTACGTTGTTTCCTCGTCATTCGGCGTGGGGTACGAGACACTCATCGGGCACCTCGCGTACGGGCTGCGCTACATCCAGCGTGACCGGGCCGAGGCGCTCCGCAAGACCAAGCTGCCCAAGATCCGCGAGCGGCTCCTCGGCGAGCCGACCAAGGAGCATCTCGTCGTCGCCGACGAGCATCACGCGATCGGAACGCTGGACGCGGAAGTCGGGAATCTCGTGCTGCTGCCCGAAGGAACGGAACCCGAATCCGATCAGATCGAGCCGGTCAAGGACATTGACGCGGGCCGGGTGTTCCGTGCCGTACGACCGGGCCTCGCACGGGTGGAGGCCGACGGGTTTGGCGTCATCGTGCGTGTATCGAGAATGCAGTACGCGGGACTCGCGAGATACCGCCACCTAGAGGAGACCGACGGTGAGTAAGCCGATGCTGATCGATCAGGCCAACCTGTCCCTCGCATGGGCGGAGGCGTACCTGGCCGCCCGCGAGGCTCGGGGTCACGTGATTTCGCCTCTCGTGGTCAGCTTCTCGGGATTCGACGCCGACGGTCCTCTCGAAGACGAACGCGTTCGCGATGCTGTGGACACGGCGCTCGAAGGCTCAGACATGCAGTCCGTGCAGACCGTGGCGAACACGATCTTCCCGCAGGTCCTGTGGCGTCGGGCCAACGGCGACCGTGCTGCGTTCTACCAGAGCTACCTGGAAGCGCTCCCTGACTACATTGCAATGTGCCCATCAAAGAACAATATGGGCTTGTACTTCGGAAGGCTAATCGCGTACGGCATGGACCAAAAAACCGGAGATCCGCTAACACGCTACGCGGGCGATGCGCTGTTAAATGAAGGGAACCAGGTCGAAACAGTCATACGACGTTGCAAGAAAGGTGTCAAGAAGATGAAGTTGCAAGCATCGGTGTTTGATCCTAGCCGTGATCACTTCACAGAGGCGATGCCCAAATTCCCTTGTTTGCAACACATCACGTTCATCCCGTGCTTCGACTCCAAGACGCTCTCCATGAACGCGTTCTACGCGACCCAGCAGCTCTTCCGGAAGGGCTATGGGAACTTCCTCGGGCTCGCCCGGCTCGGGAGCTTCGTCGCGGGCGAGTCGGGGCTCACCCTTGATCGTCTTTCGTGCTTCATCGGCATGGAAAAGATGGAGTCCGGGAACGGACCGGCGAAGGGGCTCGGTGACGCGTTAACGAAAGCGTGCGAGCACGCGCTCGAACACACCCGAGCACTCGTGGGTGGTGCCTGATGGGCTCGGGCGGAGGACACGGAACGCTGATCGTGCTGGAAGGCCCCGACGGCGTCGGGAAGACCACCATCGGCAAGCTCGTCGCGGAGGAGTTGCGTCAGCGTGGCGAGGACGTCCTGGAGCTCTCGTTCCCGGGAAAGGAGCCCGGGTCGGTCGGTGAGCTTGTGTACGAGGTGCACCACGACGGCGGTCCGGTCCGAGCCGCTGAGATCACACGGCTGTCGATGCAAGCGCTGCATATCGCCGCGCATCTTGACGCCATCGAACGCCGGATCTCGCCCGCCGTGCGCGACGGCGCCACGGTGGTTCTCGATCGGTATTGGTGGTCCGCGTGGGTGTACGGCATCACCGCGGGCTGCGATCGCCGAACCCTGCGAGCGCTTATCAACGCCGAACGCACCGCCTGGCGGGATCTCCGCCCGGCCCTTGTCGTCCTCTTGCAAAGACCGGCCCCGCTCGATCGTGATGTGAACATCAAGGACTGGGGCTCACTCGTGTTCGAGTACGAGCGCCTGGCTGCTCGTGAAGAGAAGACATCACATGTGCTGCGCATGGACAACACGGGAGAACCCGGGCTGGTAGCAGAAGGCATCTTGAACGCCCTTCCGTGCCGTGCCCGGCGAGGCCCGTCCGAGGACGACGGGCGAGAGCTGATCACTGAAACAAAGCCCCGGGCACGTCGCAACTCTCGGGGAGGAATTCTCCCCCTGAAGCCGACCGTTGTGTACGACACGTATTGGCGGTTCGCGGCTGAGCGCCAGCGTGTGTTCTTCCGACGATTAGAAGGCTCCCCGCCCCCTTGGACGCGCGATCCCATCATCGCGGCGCACAAGTTCACAAATGCGTATCGGGCGTCAGATCGGGTCAGCCAGTATCTGATCCGCCGGGTCATCTATCGCGACGACCTCCCGCCCTCCGCGGAAGATGTCTTCTTCCGTGTCATGCTATTCAAGTTGTTCAACAAGATCGAGACCTGGGAGATACTCGAACGGGAGCTCGGCCCTCTGGTCGTTGAGGATTTCTCATTTGAGACCTACGACGCGGTGCTCTCGCGCGCGATGCAGTCAGGTCACACGATCTACTCCGCCGCATACATCATGCCCTCCGGTGGTGGATCGCTCGGCCATGATCGGAAGCACAGGAATCACCTCGTGCTCCTGGAACGGATGCTCGATGAGAGCCTCCCGGGTCGCCTGACGGATTGCGGAACGATGCAGCGAGCGTTCGAGCTCCTCAAGTCGTACCCCGGCATCGGTGACTTCCTCGCGTATCAGTACCTGACCGATCTGAACTACAGCGAACTCACCGATTTCTCCGAGTCGGGGTTTGTCGTCCCAGGCCCGGGCGCGCTCGACGGCATTCGGAAGTGTTTCATCAACACTGGCGGGCTGAACGAGCCGGAGATCATCCAGTTTATGGCTGACCGCCAGGAGGCCGAGTTCGATCGTCTCGGGCTCGACTTTGAATCGCTCTGGGGTCGGCCTTTGCAGCTAATCGACTGCCAGAACCTGTTTTGCGAGGTAGACAAATACGCGCGGGTTCGGCATCCCGAGATCAGCGGGTTGTCAGGCAGAACGCGCATCAAGCAACGGCTGATGCCAAAGGGCGCCCTACCCGACCCATGGTACCCACCCAAGTGGGACCTCAACAATCGCATTGCTGAATGGCGTGCCTCGCATCCTGCGCAGCACCCCGACACGCTGTACACCAACCGGATGGAGTAGAGGATGCACCTCAACGAGTATCAAACTAACGCGCATAGGACGGTTCAGAAGGCCCACACCGAGGGCACCGACGAGATGGTGCCGATCCTCGGCCTCGCTGGCGAGGTAGGCGAGCTCCTCAACGAGTACAAGAAGAAGCTCCGTGATGGCGACGCTCATGAGCGCTTCCCCGATCGGGTCGTGGAAGAGCTCGGCGACATCCTGTGGTATGTCGCCGAAACGGCAAGCCGCTTCGGGCTGGACTTGGAGACTGTAGCGGAGCGCAATCTCGCGAAAACCAGAGCTCGCTGGGGCACGGATGATGGGGATGGCACGCTATTCCAGGCACACGCCTTCGATGCCGAGTTCCCCGATGACGAGCGTTTCCCTCGACAGTTCGTGGCAGACTTTCGCCGGTTCGAGGACGAGGGGGTTGTGAAAACGCGAGTCTTTGTCGATGGCGAGCAGATGGGCGATCCATTGACGGACAACTCGCACACGCCGGACGGGTACCAGTTTCATGATGTGTTTCATCTCGCGTGCGCCGCGGTTCTCGGATGGTCCCCGGTCATCCGCAAGCATTTGGATCGGAAGAGACGAAGCAATTACGATGTGGATGAGGTCGAGGATGGCGGCCGCGCGATCGTTACCGAAGAAGGGATCTCGGCTCTGGTGTTCGCCTACGCCTGCGATCACAAGTCCCTTGAAGGCGTGAATTCGCTCGACTACGACCTCCTCAAGGCGATACGGATCATGGTATCGAGATTCGAGGTCGCGGTATGCACGACGGGCGAGTGGGAACAGACCATCCTAATGGGCTACGAGGTATGGAAGCAAGTCCAGGAGAACCAAGGGGGGCGCGTCGAGCTCGACCTTGACGCTAGGACGATCAGATACCTCGGGATGTGAACTAGGCCAGAGCACACGCTGCTGCGGCCGCGTAGCCCCCCGCGTGCGTGATGGTGACGAGCACACGACGTACACCGTTCTGTTCCGCCACGGCGGCCGCACCGCCGGTCAAATGAGCGCTCGGAGCTCCGTTCTCGTCCACCAGGATCGTGACGTCCTGCCAGGCAACCTCGTTATCAAAACCGCATCCCAACGACTTCACAACGGCTTCCTTGGCTGCTACACGGCCCGCAAGTGTCTCCGCCGATCCGGCACGCTCCCCGAGCGATTCCACCTCATCCTCGGTGAGCCAGGAGTATGCCGCAGTTGCATCGCGCCCGATCGCAAGTAAAATGGACTGAACAGGCACGAGATCGAGCCCGAGTCCTCGGATCGGTGCTGTGCTTGGTGTGGTATCCATGAGCGGAGAGTACTCGTTCGCAGCCACGAGCTAGTCTATGGCACTAATCCAGTATGGCCTTTCGCAGAGAATACTTCGAGTCCGGTCGAAGTCAGGACGCAATAGTAATAGCCACGATGCCACGACCGCATTTCGCTTTTAGCCTGGTGACTTCTTAGGGTCGGCCGAACGAGCATACGTCCGCTCCTCTTGGGAACGACCGTTCCCTTTCTGGATCTTGACTGACCCCCCACCGGGCCCGACGGCTTTTTCAAGCACACCGCCACGGGTAGCTTCAGTCTTTGTCTCAAAGGTCGTTACGATGCGGTTGGTCGCGTCGTTCACCAAGTCCCACCGATCCCGCTGTTGATTTTTCGTGAGAGTGAACTTCGCAAGTTTATCTGCCATGGTGCGAAGTATATCTGCCCGCCAGATGGACTGGGTACCGGCTGGTGGGGTCATAAATCATTTTTGAAGCAGGAGAGAAACCTCGTGTCCAAGCCCATCCATACGACCCAGCCAAGTTGCGTGGATTTCGCCTACAGAGATGCCTCGGTGAGGCCCCGACACGCGAGCGGACTGAACTGGGCGGTTGTTTTCAAGTTTCCTCATTCAGGAAAGCCGGGAGAGGGGGGGGGACACAAATCTCCCCCTCCCCACCCCCTGATCTGGTTGCTCACAGATCGCTAAAATACACTCTGGTACGACAATTCACACAGACGCCTGTCCGCAGGGAGAAAATCAAGTAGAGTAGGTGTCTGGAGGCCGAACTACGCCCGCCGAGATGCGTACGAAACGCATGAGGTAAATGGCGTTTTTCGCTATACTCAGAGGAGTGACCATGGACAGCAATATTTTACGCACCAACCTCGGTCCGCAGTTTGCGGCCGCATGCCGTCATGCAGACCCCACACCCGAGATTCGGGAGATAGGTGCTGCTCTTGAAGCTGATGATATTGAAAACGCAAGGCGGCTAAGTCAAGCTACAGACTCCACCACGATCCTTGAGATCAAGGAGCAGAAACGGCGGGTATCCGTATCTACGAGATCGTCAAGAGTTTAGGATTTCGAGCTATCCTGCCCAGCACGCACGGGGGTCATTTTGTCTTTACTAGCTGAATCTAACTGGATCATGGATATCCACGCATCTGCAATTCAAGACGAGTTTTCCAGATTTCGCCCGCTACTGGAAAAAGAATTCCGGCGTGTGGTCCGTCCGCACTGTAACCATTTGACAGAGGCCCAGTTTACAACACTTTCGCGAGCATTCTGGAATGACGCCGCCGAACTGAGCCGAGAATGCCTGAGCTACCACCCACATGCGCAAACCGCCACAGAGAAAGCAAACATAGTCCGCGCGATGTGGCGTCGGCTTTTTAAAGCAAATCGACTTACCATTAAAGACTTGTTTGACCTTTACACCAAACTGGATCCGTGAGCAATCTCAGCAGAATCGATCTCTCTGATCCGGCGTAATCACAAACTTGCCCATGTCTCCTTGTCTAGTCACCCACCCTTCATTTTGAAGGTGGTGGATCGCTCTTTTCACATTTTTGCCCAAAGCAGTCCTTCTAGCGAGCTCGCTCTCTGTCATTCCGGCGCACCCTGAATGTTTAAGCCAAGCCAGCACGGCAGCCATTTCAAATTTTGATCGCAGTTGTGTCATACTGTTTCTACCAACTTGTTGACATCGGACAATCCGAGAGTCGGCTTGACCGCCTTTTTCAAAATATAGGATTGAGCTTGGCAGTCAAGACTTATCGGACGATCAACATTGCCCTGTGCGAGCTCGTTTACATTCACGAGACCCAACGGCAGGCTTTACGAAGATCCACTTCGAACCGCTGCTTGATCACATTAGGTTTAATGCTGGGATCCGCTTAACGTACTGTTCGCGACTGTGATCGAGTAATGGTGCTGTCGGATGAACGCTGGATAAGGGGACTATGACGCATACAACTTCGGACAGAGCTGACGATCGCGACCGTCGGAGTGCCGGTCAGGATCCAGATCTTTGAAACGGCCTTCAAACCATTGCTTTGTGCCGCGATCCTGTCCGATGGTCGCCCTGCCCGCTTGGAAACGTTCCCCCGCCCGCTGCTTTCATTCAGCCCGCACCTTCGCAGAGTTCCAGACACATCGAAAAACCAACGCCGGTTGGGTAGAACGGTAACGCATTGGGGCGGGGAGTAGGTACGCACAGTCGCGACCACGAAGGAAGTCCAGGACAAAGAGAGCAAACTCTGGCAAGAGTTTCACCTTCTCCACGGCAGGACGATCAAACAACTAGAGTCTAAATCTACTTGTTCCTATCATCTGGCCTTCTACCAGCGTTCGACGTTGGAACGAGAAAGGGAACTCAACCGGCCCAACAATTGCGAGCAACGGCCTTCAAGACACCCCATCGGCATCGCCCCACGATTAATCCAGCAACAATCGGAAGCACCGCGCTGACCACGAACCACACCGGCAGCCCGCCGAAGATCTCACGAAGAGTTCCCCAAGCGGCCGCCCACACCTCTTCCCGTGTAAGCGGGAGTTCGATTGGGACCATCTTGAGCGGCTCGAAGGTCATCGTCGGGATTGTACCGGACCCGACGGATGGGCAAAGCCCGACCCCGCGGTCCCGCGGGGTCGGA
>Ga0207881_1000864_pt1 | contig 10314 bp, 10 predicted proteins | sample MalvirmetagMSP97_FD_184227 | JGI IMG/M metagenome (GOLD analysis project Ga0207881, IMG submission 184227) | Marine viral communities from the Deep Pacific Ocean - MSP-97 (SPAdes) | ecosystem: Environmental > Aquatic > Marine > Oceanic | place: Pacific Ocean | collected 2011-05-03 | reverse complement strand
CTTCGGCGCGTCCGACGCGCCCGTGCGGGCGATGACCTTCCCGGCGTGGTCCACGAACTCGACCGAGAGCACCAGCGGCTCGATGCCCGACGCCATCGCCGCGGCCCGGACGACCTGGTCCACCCGTGCGCCCAGCGACAGCATCGTCTCGCGGCTGGGCTCGGGGTCGTTGGGTCCTTGCACGAGCGTGAGGCGCACGGACGCGTTGTTGTCGCAGGCCGCGATGTTCACCACGGACTCGCGCGACACGAGGTCCCCCCCGGACGGGTGCGGAACGTTGCGGAGCCACTGGCGGATCTGGTCTTTGGAAAGGCCCATTGGGTGTTCTCCGAGCGTCCCGGATCGGCGCGGTTGGCGGGCGGTCCGGTGGGCGGGTCTGGCGGGGCGGAAGCGTCCGGATAAGCGGCCTGGAGGGCTGAAAACGCGGCTCGGGGTCCCGGCGGAGGGCTTCCGATCAGATGGTAGGCGGAGGCGATTTCGCAGAGGGGTGCAATCGCGATGCCCGACGACGCGTTGGGCCGGCATCGACGGGCCCGCAGGCCCGCGAACGGAGGTTTACGATGAAGACGACTTTCCGCATCACCACCGCCGCGGCCCTCGCGGTGCTCACCGGTTCGGCGTTCGGCATGCAGCCCGCGAGCGAGTCCGGTCGCGAGCGTCCCGCCCGTGACCGCACCGTGCTCCGCGGCCCGGACGACGCCGGACGCCCCGATCGCGGCGATCGCCCCGCCGACCGGCCGGGCCGGAACGCCGAGGCGGCCCGCCCCGCGGGCGAGCCGGGCTTTCAGATGATCGCGATGGCCCTCCGCGGCCTGCAGCGCAGCGACGACGAGACGCTCCGCCTGACCGACGACCAGACCGCCCAGATCCGCGCCATCACCGCCGAGCACCGCGAGGCGATGCAGCAGTTCCTGGAAGAGCACAAGGACGAGATCGCCAAGATCCGCGCCGTCGCCGGCGAGGACCGCCCCGCCCGCTTCGGCCAGCGCCCCGACGCCGCCCCCGCGGAGGACGGCGCCGAGCGTCCGCAGCGTCCCAACGCCCGACGCGCCGGCGACCGCCCCCAGCGCCCTGCCGATGCGCCCGGGATGGACGACGAGATGGGCGACGCCCCCGCGCCGCAGGGCGAGTTCACGCCAGAGCAGCGGGCCGAGGCCCGCGAGAAGCTCCGTGCCATGATGGAAGCGGCCCCGCACGAGAAAGAAGCCAAGAAGAAGCTGATGGCCGTGCTGACCGAGCCGCAGCAGGCCCGGGTCAAGGAGATCATCAAGGCCCAGGCCGAGCGCGTCCGCGAGCGTGCGCAGGGTGACAGGCCCGGCGTCCGCCCCCAGCGTGACGCCCGCCCGACCGAGGTCGCCCCTGACGCGGCCCCCGCCGACCGGGCCCGACCCGGCGACCGGCCCGTCCGCCGCCAGCGCCCCGGCGCCGACGGTTGATCCCGCCTTCTTTCGCCCACAACTCTGTGGTGTCCACGCAACGCCCCGCGCCCGCGGGGCGTTGTGCTGCGCCGCCCCGGCCCGAGGTAGGATGCCCGCCGGAGCGCCCCCTTTCGATGCCCGTCCCGTTCGATCATCCCGAGTTCGTCGCCGTCGTGCTCGCCTGGCACGCGGGGGTCTCGCTGGTTTTGTTCGCGGCTTACGGCCTCGACAAGCACCGGGCCGCCCGCGGGCACTGGCGCACACCCGAGCGGGCCCTCCACGCCCTCGGCCTGCTCGGCGGCTGGCCGGGCGGGCTGCTGGCGATGCGCCTGTTCAAGCACAAACGCCGCAAGGCGGCGTTCGTGCGGGTGTTCTGGTTGACGGTGGCGGGGCACCTGGCGGTTGTGGGCACTCTGGCGTGGCTCATGAGATAATGAGGTGACGATGAGTCCGAACTCCCGTTCGCTGCGTAAGGGGTGCGAATGAAGTCCTCTGAGCCGAGGTCCCCAAACCGAGAGTTTGCGATACCCGCTTGCGTTGTGGTTTGTGCGCTGGCAGTTTCGCCCGCATGGGCGAACCCGGGCACGGCGATGGCCATCACTGTCGGCCTGCACCTGATGATCGGGAACTTCATCATCGGTGTTGCTGAGTGGATCGGCCTGAGCCGTGCCGGCGCCTCACCCTGGCGGGCGGCGGTCATGATCCCGGCGAACTACGTCTCGGCATCGGCCGGGGTGTACCTGATCGCGGCGATCCCGACAGACCGCTTCCTCGAAGGCAGTTCGTTGCTCACCAACGCGGTCCCGCTTTCATGGTTGTTTCTCATCTTTCTCGTCGCTCTTGGGATGCTGATCGAGTTGCCATTTGTGGCGATGGCTTTCCGCGGTCCAAGGAACTGGAAACGGATCATCACAACCACCATCGTAGTGAATCTTCTGACAGGGACCGGGGTGGCGCTGTGGTACATAAAGAACTCGAACATGTCGCTGGCGGAGCTTCAGACGGTCCCACCTGCGTTGGTCGCGTCGGACCGGGATGCTTGGGTGTACCGGATCGACGATCAACGATCCGAAGTTTGGCGTATCCGTTTGGATGGCAGCGGTGATGAAGCGGTGGTCGAACTGCCGTCGATCCCAGCGGGGTACTTTCATGCCGGCGGCCAGGTCTGGCTGCTGCTGCGGCCCGGCCCGGATGGCCTACTGGATTTGTGCGTCGGGCTCCATGCGGGCTGGATCCGAAACAGTTCGGCGGATGAGCTCACGCCAGAAAACGGATGGGAGTTTGGATACGGCGGTCATGCCTACAAGGTCGTCGTCCGGGGGATTGCTTCCTCCGGGAGCCTTTGGTTCGACTTGCCCGACGAATCGACGATACCAAGATACGCCCGCCAAGCCGCGGACCTCCGCCCTGAGGGTCACGGCGGGCCCCGTGTGGAGCAGACCTATTCCCCATGGACGCCGATCGTTGTGAGCTGGCCCGACGGCCGCGTTGAGCGACTCGGCCTCTTCAATGCGATGCTGGGGAACTCCGCGACCGCTCAGACCGCGACCGTTCTTCCAGACGATCGAGTGGTGTTCTCTCTCGCGGCAGCAGAATCATCCGGCACGCGAGGAGTCTTCGTCGCGTCGCTCAACCAGCGCACAATCGCCTATCTGGCCGCGGGCCGCAGTCCGGTCGTTGTGTCAGATCCGATCGACTGAGTTTCTGCTCAGTGCGCTCCGACACTCACGCTCACCGGCACGAACGTCCGCTTGACGCGCTTCTCGAACTCGTCGCGGTACTTGTTCATGATCGTCCGCGTCGCCCAGTTGTTGCCGTCGGCCAGGCCGCAGATGGTCGTGCCCGGCATCGAGCCCATGCTGGTGGCGATCTCCAGGGCCAGGTCCAGGTCCTTGGTCCGGGCGTCGCCCTCCTCGATGCGGCAGAGCAGCTGGTACAGCCAGCCCGAGCCCTCGCGGCAGGGCGTGCACTGGCCGCAGGACTCGTGCTTGTAGAACCGGGCGATGTTCCGCGCCACGGCCACCATGTCCGTGTCCTCGTCGAACACGGTGGGTCCTGCGGTGCCCAGGCCCAGCACGTTGTACTTGCGCCCGATGTCGAAGTCCATCTCGGCGTCGTACTGGTCCGGCCCGAGGATGCCCATCGACACGCCGCCGGGGATGGCGCCCTTGAACTTCTTGCCGTGGCGCATGCCGCCGCAGTAGTCCTCGACGAGTTTGCGCAGCGGGATGCCCAGCTCCAGCTCGTAGCAGCCGGGCTTGTTGACGTGGCCCGAGACGCCCATGAGCTTGGTGCCGAAGCTCGGCGGCCCGCCGACGGACGACTCCACGCCCTGCTCGGCGAACGCCTTGGCCCCCCGCTCGATGATGAACGGCAGGTGGCACAGCGTCTCGACGTTGTTGATGATGGTCGGGCGTCCGAAGAGGCCCTTGACCGCCGGGAAGGGCGGCTTGATGCGGGGCCAGCCTCGGTTGCCCTCAAGGGCTTCCAGCAGGGCCGTTTCCTCGCCGCAGATGTACGCGCCCGCGCCGCGGTGGACGTAGCAGTCGGCCACGAACGCGTCGCCCGAGGCGTTGGACCCCTGGTTCATGATGCCCTTGGGGCCGAAGATGCCGTTGGCGTAGGCCTCCTTGAGGGCCTCTTCGAGCACGTGGGCCTGGTGGTGGTACTCGCCGCGGATGAAGATGTACGCCCGGTCCAGGCGGCAGGCGTACATGCAGATGGCGATGCCCTCGAGCATCAGGTGCGGGTCAAAGTCCATCAGCAGCCGGTCCTTGAAGGTGCCCGGCTCGGACTCGTCGGCGTTGATGGCCAGGTAGCGGTGCCCGCCGTCGGGGGCCGGCAGGAAGGTCCACTTCAGCCCGGTCGGGAAGCCCGCCCCGCCGCGGCCGCGGAGGACGGAGGCCTTGACCTCCTCGGTCACATCCTTGGGCGCCATCGTGACGGCCTTGCGCAGCCCGACATAGCCGCCGGTCTTGACGTACTCGTCGTAGCCGACCACGTGCCGGTCCTTGATGTTCCCGAACGGGGCGGTGGGGATCCGCTTGAGCAGGACGTGCTCGGACAGCGTGTTTTCCCAGGTCTTCTTCGGCATCGTCGCGCTCCAGCCAAGGTCCGTCGGGGCCTCCGGGGGCTTCGACGCACGCCCGGAACCCGATTCTAGCGGCCCCGACCGCCCCCCTTCCGGCCCGAAACCTGCGCCCAAACCCGGTGAGCCGCGGGCTTCAGCCCGCGCGGCCCCCCACACGCCCGACCGCTCCGCCGCCCCGGCCCGACCCGCCCGGCCGCCCCGAAACCCCCCGCCAACAATCCCAACACCCACGCAAGGAGCTCCCCCCATGCCCAGCGATGTGATTGACTACCAGATCATCGGCGACGACATCCAGGCCGTCGTGGTCACCCTCGACCCCGGCGAGGCCTGCATCGCCGAGGCCGGGGCCATGATGTACCTCGAGGACGGCATCGAGATGGGCACCAGCCTGTCGATGTCGCCCGACGGCAAGGGGCTGATGGGCAAGCTGTTCGAGGCCGGCAAGCGGGCCGTCACGGGCGAGTCGTTCTTCATCACCATGTTCGCCAACGAGGGGCACCAGCGGGCCGACTGCGCCTTCGCCGCCCCGTTCCCGGGCCACATCGTCCCCGTCGAACTGGCCGACCACGCCGGCACCGTCATCTGCCAGAAGGACGCGTTCCTCTGCGGCGCGCGGGGCGTCGAGGTCTCCATCGCCTTCCAGCGCAAGCTCGGCGTCGGCCTGTTCGGCGGCGAGGGCTTCATCCTCCAGAAGGTCACGTCCCAGAGCCGCGAGGGCCAGGTGTTCCTGCACGCGGGCGGCTCGGTCGTGCGGCGCCAGCTCGCGCCCGGCCAGACCCTGCGCGTCGACACCGGCTGCCTCGTCGGCTTCGAGCCGAGCGTCCGGTACGACATCCAGTTCGTCAAGGGCATCAAGAACAAGCTCTTCGGCGGCGAGGGCCTGTTCTACGCCAAGCTCACCGGCCCCGGCACCGTCTGGCTCCAGACCCTGCCCTTCAGCCGCCTGGCCGACCGCATCATCGCCTCGGCCCCGTCCCACGGCGGCAGCAGCAAGGGCGAAGGCTCCGTCCTCGGCGGCGCGTTCCGCATGATCGACGGGAGATGACCCATCCCGGCCCATCCCATCCCAGCCGAGCCGCGTGAGCGGCCGGTCTCGGGTGCTTCCGCAGGCTCATGGTGCTGGCTTCGGTCAACACGTCGCCTTGTCCGGCCGCTCACGCGGCTCGGCTGGGTCGGGTCCGTCTGTGTGGCAGCGAAAACCCGGTGAACCGCTCAGATTTATGCAACCTCCCGCCGGAGCATGCCGGACATCCCTCCACACGGCGCGGCCGAGGGCGGGGGCCCTGGCAACCTACGTCGGACCAGTCGATGTACCCACGCCCTTCCGGTCGCGCACACCGAAAGGGGACAGTTATGCACCGCGCCTTGGTCATCGTGTTCTCGTTGACCGCATCCGCCGCCACGGCGGGCGTGACGCCCGGGGGCCTCGCCGACACCGTTCTCGGGTCGGCCGGTCTCTCCACCGTCGTCACGCACGACAACCAGAGCCCGTTCACCCTCACGCGGGGCTGGAGCAGCGCTGCGCCCGGCAGCGGCACCATCACCAACAATGGCGGCCAAGCGGGCTGGGTGGTTGCGTCCGGGGTCTCAACGGACTACTTCGCCACCACCGACTCCGTGTCGCAAACTCGCACCGGTCGCGTGACGCTGGACGAGTCGGACGGGGCGCGGACGCAGGCCGTGGTCTCTCACGGGCTGGGTGCCTCGGCGTTCATCCCCGGGCCGGTGTCCTACACCCTGAGCGTGATCGTCACGCCCACCGTCCACGCCCTGACCGGCGATTCGAACGCCTCCCTGTCGATGGGGTTCTGGGTCAACATGTACGGCGTGAACGGGCCGAACATCCTGCTCAGCGACAGCATCGACATCGATCTGCGGAGCCCGTCGGGCGTGTACACCTACAGCGCCAACGGCATCTTCGACCCGGGGTCCCAGCCCGGTTCGCTGTTCATCTCCTCGGATTCGGCGCTCAGCGCGGTGGTCGATGCGCCCGGCGAATCGGCCGATGTCGCCTACACCATGTCGATCCGGCTCGACCTCGCTCCGGTCCCTGCGCCCGGCCCGCTCGCCGCGCTCGCCTGCGGGATGATGGTCGGCCGCCGCCGACGCGTCAGTACTTGATCCCCAGGAACGGCATCACGATCGAGAACAGGATCAGCACGATGATGATCCACTCGAGCAGCTCCATCCGCTTGGTCCCGGCCGCGTGGGCGAGTTTCTCGTAGACGCTCTCGGCCACGCCCAGCTTGCGCAGCACGCTCGCGTCCCACTGCGGCAGGTTCAGCCGGTCGCTGGCGATCACGTACACCCGCGCGAGGTGCTGGTCGCCGATGAGTTTGATCGCGTTGTTGACCCCCTCGAACAGCAGGGCCGAGTCCATCTGCAGCTCGGCGAACCGGCGGATGGCCCGCCCGGTCACGCCGCCTGGCCAGATGGTCGACCGCTGCGCCATCCGCGCCATCAGCTCGTGCGCGCTCGTCAGCAGGTGGTCGAGCTGGCCGTCGAGCAGACGCATCTCCAGCAGCTCGATGTTGGCGTGCGTCAGCACGGCCAGGATGTCGTCCGGATCGGGGTCGAACAGCAGCGCCGCGTTCCAGTCGATGACCGACAGATCGCCCGGCGTGTAGCCGATGCGGGTCGCCAGCGTCTGCGTCACGCGGTCCCCGGCCAGCTCGCCCCGCTCGGCCTGCAGCAGCCTTGCCAGCGCGGGCCCGTGGCGTTCGAGCACCTCGGCGGGCGACGAGTCGCCCCAGTCCCGTACCGCGTAGGCCACGAAGTCCTCGTTCAGGTCCGACAGGCGGGACCGCTCGATCGTGTCGCCCGCGTCCCGGCGCAGGCGCTCGACCCGCTCGCGGGCGTCGGCTAGCAGCGAATCGTTGTCGTACAGCGACGCGCCCAGCCCCACCAGTGTCTCCGGTGGCCCGTCGAACGGGATGCGGTACCGCAGCGCCACGCCGCCGAAGTCGTACACTTGGCACTCTACCGACGCCTCGGCCGTCCACACGCCCACGCCGACCGACTCGCCCGCCAGCGTCAGCCCCACGGGCGCGGGCTCGTACTCGAACCACGCCGGCGCCGGGCGCCGGGCCCGCACCGCCCGGACGCGTTCGGACTCGCCCAGCCGGCGCTCCAGCGCGTCCAGATCGATCTGGAAGCCGACGTCGAAGCAGAAGATCGCGTGGCAGATCCCGGCGAGCCGGGCCGTGTCGGGGGCGCTCATGCCATGACTCTATCAGAAGCCGCGGGGAATCAGCCCGCCCGGCGCATCCGATGGAACACCGCCCGGCGCGCCCGCACCGCGCCGGGCGTATAGAGCCGCGACACCAGCGCCCGAAAGTCCCGCTCCAGCTCCGCCCGGGTCATGCCGTCGGGCTCAAAGTTCACGTCGAACAGCGTGCAGCGGTCCCAACGCCCCGGGTGCGTCAGGCGCCCCTCGGCCTGGAGGCGCCGGTACAGCGGCGTGCCCGGGAACGGCGTCTGCACCGTCACCTGCACGTCGTAGAGCCCCACCCGGTTGGCGAACGACTCGACCGCCGCGAACGAACCGGGCCCCTGCCCGTCGAGCCCCAGCACGAAGCAGCCGATCACCGTGATCCCGCTGGCCTGCACCGTCCGCACCGCCCGCTCGTACCGGTCCACCTGGCGCAGCTTCCAGCCGCGCGGGTCGACCGAGCCCAGACCGTGCTCGTCCGGGCTCTCCAGCCCGATCAGGATCTGGCGGCAGCCCGCCGCGTGCATCATCGCCAGCAGCTCGGGGTCCTGCGCGATCGACACGTCGCACTCGGTGAACCATTTGATCCGCTCGGGCGCCAGGGCCGCCATCAGCGCCCGCGCGTGCCCGCGGTGCAGGAACGAGTTGTCGTCGGCGAACTCGATGAACGGTTTTGGCCAGATCCGCTTGATCGCGCGGATCTCCGCGATGATCTTGTCCACCGGCTTGACGGTGTAGCCGGGGTTGATCAGGATCGAACTGGCGCAGAAGCCGCACTTGTGCGGGCAGCCCCGGGCGGTCTGCACCGTCAGCCGGTTGTACTTCGCCGGGTCGAGCAGGTCGAACCGCGGCATCGGCGCGTCCTTGAGGTCGAACGGCTCGTCGCTGTGATAGCGGGCCTTCAGCCGTCCCGCCCGGGCGTCTTCGATGATGGTGGGCCACACCCGCTCGCCCTCGCCCACACAGACCGCATCCGCGTGCCCGGCGCACTCATCCGGCACGCAGGTGGCGTGCAGCCCGCCGAGGACGACCTTCACCCCGGCCTTGCGGAACGCGTCGGCCACGGCGTAGGCCTCGAACGCCTGGGCCGTCATCGTGGAGATCGCAACCAGGTCGAAGTTGCCCGTCGGGAGCGCCTGGCCCACGTCGGCGATCTCGTGGTACGACACCTCCACGTCCGGGGGTGTGAGCGCCGCAAGCGTCAGCAGCGACAGGCTCGGCAGCGAGGCGATCACCTCCGAACGCTCGACGAAGCCCGGCAGGGTCAAGCCGAGTTTCATCAGTTCCGCGTCCTGCACCCGCACGCCCGACATCGCGATCAGACCGACCTTCATACCGAACCCCTTTCAGCCCACCGCGCCCGACGCCAGCCCGACCGCGGTGATGGACGCGCCGGCGAGCAGCGACACCACCGGGACCGGGAACAGGTTCCGCAGCGGCTGGCGCCACGCCGCCAGGCCGCAGCACAGCGGCATGGTGACACCCCCGACGATCAACGCCCACGACGCCACCGCCGGCCACGGCGATTCCAGCGCCACCCGCGGCAGCGCCAACGCGAACAGGATGTTGATCAGCCCCAGCCCGAAGAACGAGATGTGCCCCAGGCGCAGCAGCCGCCGCTCCCACGACCCGTACCCGCCCAGGAACCCGGGCCGTGCGAACCCCAGCCCCAACGCGGCCCCGGAGACCATGCCGAGCACGAACCAGATCCAGCCGAACGCCTCGTTGAGCATGGCTCCCTCCGTTGCCGGGCGACGGGCCCGGCCCACCCGCGGCCCACGGCCGAGAGTGTTAGCAAGTGCTTACTTATACGGCGTGGGGGTGGCCCGGTTTCAGGGATTGTGAAAAGTCGTCGGAAGGACCGGGTTCTGGGGTGATCATCCGTCTGATCGGCCCTGGACGCAACAATCCGATGCCGACAAGGCCTACGCGTCGTCGCGCGGGCGGAAGTCGATCTCCTCGATCGTCGTCCGGCGGAAGACCACCGGACGCCCGTCGACCTCGCCGGGGGCTTCCTCGGTGCGTTCGCTGACGGTCTTCGTGGACCGGTCCGGCGGGGCGGGCTTGGCCGCGGCGTTCCACAGGTGGCCGAAGAAGCGGCCGATCGCCCGGGAGATCGGGATGTCCTTGTCCTGCGGCGTCATCGCCCGAATCCTACCGCCCCCCGCCCGGTGACAGCACGCGGCCACGCCTCCCAACAATCCGGGTGATGGACGACCGAACGGTCCTGTATCAAGAGACCCAGCCCTGGTGGCTCAACCGTCTCCTGCGGTTCCTGCTGCCCATGGAATCGGTGATCATGACGGCGGTGCTGTTCGCCGTGGGCTCCAAGAGCCCGCCGCAGGACCAGTGGGTCATCTTCTGGGTGTGGCTGGGCACCGCTGTGGTGTTCCCGGTGGGGTTCTTGTGCTGGCGGCTGAAGACCACCGTCACGCCGACCACGCTGCGGGTGCGGTTCGCCGGCCTGCCCGGCTGGCGCATCCCGCTGGACTCGGTGGCGCTCGCCGAGCCGGTGCGGGTCGAGCCCATGCGCGACTTCGGCGGCTGGGGCTGGCGGGGCAGCAGGAAGTTCGGCCACGTCCTGAACGTCTGGG
>Ga0207881_1000860_pt1 | contig 10340 bp, 21 predicted proteins | sample MalvirmetagMSP97_FD_184227 | JGI IMG/M metagenome (GOLD analysis project Ga0207881, IMG submission 184227) | Marine viral communities from the Deep Pacific Ocean - MSP-97 (SPAdes) | ecosystem: Environmental > Aquatic > Marine > Oceanic | place: Pacific Ocean | collected 2011-05-03 | reverse complement strand
CCTTCCGCCTCCCTAAGCCCTGAACTTTGGAACACCCCCCGATCAGGTGGGCCATCCGTCAGGTCCAAAAGTCGGCTTTGGTCGATGCCCCATGTCTTCCCGCGTCTTCGCTTCATGGCAGGGGTCGCACAGGTTCCGGGTGTTGTCGTCCGTATCGGTGCCGCCTTTGTGAAGCGGGATGATATGATCGACCTCAGTGGCTACGGTTGTTTCGCCTTTGTCGCGGCAATCTTCGCACAGCCAATTGGATCGCTCCAACCGACGCTTGCGTATCTCTACGCCCTTCCGACCTTCAATACGTCCGTATCGGTTGCGCTTGCCATACCCGAGTGGAGGCTTCGCCATAGGATATTTACCCTCGCTCGCTCACGGCTCAGACTAGGCCCCTACAATGCTGGGCAGTCACTTGTGTTTCTGTCCTGGGGAGCGAGGGCCGGGCCGAAGCCCGAAACAAAAAAGCTATGCTGTTTGGTATATCCATCCCGAAGGAACAGGCTGCGGGCTACCGCTCCTAAGCGCGTCCTCACTAGCCTGCCGTCGCAGTGCAAGCGCGTGATCGCCGCCTCGGCTGTAGAGGTGGACCAAGTGAGGCGACCAATGTTCTGCGAAGGTCAAACTATCAGCGAAAGCTTCGTGGCCTTCCATCGCAGTCAGAGCCAATCCAACCGCCTCATCCGCAGGGAGGTTGACCCATTCGCCGCGAAGCCTCAAAGATTCCCGCTTGGCGAGGCGTAAAGCCTTAGTCTCCACGCCTTGGGCCACGTTAAACGGTGCCCAGATTAGTCCATGACAAACGACGTCATCCCACAAAGCAGTCTGCAACTGCCTGATCCTCGATGCCGGGTTGTTGCTGAATCCAATCTTTGTAACCCGGCTATTGCGAAGCCCGATGAAATACACCGCAGCGAAATCACCGAACGCCTGCGTGTTGCTCGATACGATTGAATTTGCGCGGCCCATTGCTTCGGCGTCCATGAGAACGCTGGCAAGCTCTCGCTTACTCAATGATTTCAGATCAATGCAGGGATAGTCATAACCGCCATGCAGACGCCGTTTCTTGAAATCCGGTCGAACGCGTTGCGTCATTTTCCCGCCATAGCGCACTAAAATCGTTCTGTCAACGTGCTTGTTTGAATCACCATCTGTTCGCCACCGATTCCAGCGCTTCGACCGCTCTATGCAATGCCTGGCGGTGCGCAGGGTCGGCTACGCTTGGGGCTCCTCGGTTCACGCGCCGACGATCCCATATCAAGCCCTCCAACCAGTGAGGGCCTTGGTCAGGGTTTATGTCGATGCAAAGCTCATCAAATGCCCGTCGATGTGCAGCACCCAACTTCGCGATTGCCCTCAGCGTTTCCGTGAGGCGTTTCTCGCGAGCAATCTTCCGCTCTCGCTCTTCAGGATCAAGGAGGTTGTCGTTGACCGCTTGGCCGTTGATGTCGAGACCTAAGCAGCTCTTCTCTCGCCCCACCGCCAGCATAGGCCAATAGGCGCGGTGAATTTTGCGGGCGAGATTTCGTAATTCGAGAGCCTCACTTGTCGGCTGTCCGCTGCTATCGACCCCCAGAAGACCCATCACGTATGCTCTTCCGATCGCATCCGAACCATCAGCGCCGTAAACACTGAATTTGTCCTGTGTGCGCTGCGATCCCTTATCGAAGATCACCTCAACAGGCTTGGCACGGCTGAGCCGACCGCTCTTGGTGCGCTTGCCCGACTTCTTGGGCCGTCCTCGCTTCGCCATCGTCTATCCCCTTCCTGCCTGTTGATCGGTTGTTTTGGGCGCATCGGCGATGCCGACCGCGCTTTCGTCCGTGCCGGATCGAGCCTGCTGCGCAGTCTCGCCGCTTCGCGCTTCAATCGCTTGCGCAACTTCGCGCGCGATGATCTCGTCCAATTCCGGGCGAATGCTTTGAAAGGCGTGTTCGACGCGAATTTCGGTGCGGTGATCTTTCGCGATCATGTCCGCGAATTGCATCGCCCAACGGCGCTCGACCTTGCTGACCGCGCGCGTTTCGAAACACTCAATCGCCCCAAGAATGACGAAAGTGGCTACTGCGGTAGTGATCCATGCTGACCAGCTACTGATGTCCTGCCCCATAGCCGCGCCGCCAGCCACGGCCATCATGATGCCGACGATAAGCATTCCCGCAGCACCGGCCCACGAGAATAGTCGCTTGCACGCGCTAGGGATACCGTCCCGCAGGGGCGAGACCGGAACGGGCTCGACAGCGGTAGCCCGATCCCCGTCAGGGGAAGCGCCCAATCCTTCATACGGCATCATACTCATGATCCTCGTCCTGCCTGTTTACGCCATTGTGTGATAAATTGTGTTTGAGGGCGGTTCTTGCCGGTCCCGTAATGGCCTTCTTCCCAGCGCTGGCGCATCACATCGTCCGGGACGTGCTGGGCGAGGTCGCCTAGGAACCGGCCTGCGCCTTCGCCCACGTTCATGGCGCGACCTTGAATGTGCCATCGCGAAAGTCGAATGTGACTTCGACCTCATCCTTCCGCCCAGGCAAGCCCATCCTGACTTTGTGAACGCGGACTAGCGCGCGGTTTTTGGTCGCGTTCGGGCGATGATACGTCAGGCCATAATCAGGCTTGTTCGCCCAATTCGCCGAACCGCTGATGTCGTAGAGACCGGGCACTTTCACGACGCCCTGCTGCGGTTTGGTAGGGTGCGCGACGATCCAAAATGCCACGTCATATTGCTTGGCAAACCGCTTCACCGCCCGAATTGCGCGTCCAATGTAATCCGTTTCGGTTTCATCCCGAGCGCGCTTGTGTTCCAGCTCGTTCCATGGATCGAGAACAATCATTTTTGCGCCGCGCCGAACGGCAACGCGGCAAAGATCAAGGAACTTTTCGAGGTCCATTTCCATGTCCTCGTCCACATTTTGGGAAATGATGGTCAGCCGCTCGCGAATGCAGGCCAAGGCGTGGTCGCGCTTGTCGTGCCGCTTGATGTCGTTCCGATCGCAGCGAAGGATGGCTTGCATCAATCCTTCGAACAGGATCGGTCTCACGTCAGTTTCGAACGAAGCCACACAAACTGGGAAATGGTGGAGCATCGCCTGTCCGATGATCGCGTTCATGAGCGTGGACTTGCCCATGTTCGAATATCCGGTGAGAACAGTGAGGGTGCCGGGAACGATGCGAATAAGGTCTGCGATCGGCTCGACCCCGATGTGATAGGACCGGACTTCGCCGCGCTCCGGGAAGTCGTCGATCGTGTAGAGACCTTGGACCGGGACCGCCTTCGCCGTGGTGATGCATTCGACCACGCGCTCAGCGTTGTAATCGACCAGAACCTCGTTCAGGTCTTTCGACGGGAACGGGTATTCAACGAACCTGCACCGCTCCGCACCGAGCAGCGCGATCAGGTCTGTCCGCAGGTGCCAACCAGCCTGATCGTCATCCGCTGCGATGACGAACTCTCGCACCTTGGCAAGGTCTTCAGCGTGACGATCGACCCATTCGTATCGCTTTGCCGTATCGAGATTGTCAGTCGGCTTGCCTGGGGCTCCACCGGGCACGCTCACCACGAACGGATGTCCGGCCTGCTTGACCGCTATCGCATCCCATTCCCCCTCGGTGATCACTACAGGCGCGTGCCCGTTGCGAACCTTGGGGTCTTTCAGGCAATCCGCGTTCCAAAGAACAAGCGGCGCGCCGGGATCCATGCGGTGATCCTTCTCCGCCGTTCGCCGGTATTTGTGGTTTATCGTCTCGCCGCCCTGCACGTAGGGCACGCTCAGCCAAGCCTTGCCCTCTCGCTCGACTGTCTCCAGCCCCAGCGCCTCGGCGAGCTTGGGATCGAGACCGCGTTCGGCGATCCATTCGCGGTGCTTCTCGTGAATTGCCATCGCCTTCAGCTCCCGACCATTCGCAGTGATGACAGAACCAGACCCACCCCCGATCGTCCCGGCTGACGCTCAGGCATCGATCCTTCTTGTTCCGCCGAGTGTGTGAGCATTCGGGGCAAGTCTGTTTTCCGGTTCGCGTCGGTAGCCATGTCACCAGATTTCCCCGGCGCTTGCCGTTTTGCGAACCTTGCGGAGAATGCCGCCAACGTAAGCCGCCCGGTCTGCGGGCTGTGGGGTCACCAGCATCGCCTCGGTGATTGCTTCCGCCACGACCGCTTGGCCGTGTTCCTTTGCCCACCTGCCGATCAGACCTCGGTTACGGTCACCGAGATAACCGCTTGCCCCATCCCAAAACACCTTCGAAGGATCGGCCGCTGGCCCGTTATCGTTAGATAACGGAATACTCTGGCTTCTGGCTTCTGGTATAAGGCTTGAGCCGGGCTTAAGCGGGGCTTGGCCCCCTCCATTGTTTTGATTGAGGTTTTTCGGGTTTTCACGAGATTTCGCAGAAACTCGACCGCCTTTCGCGCCGTTTTCAGCGTGTTTTCGGCTCGTTTTCGCGTCGTTTTCGAGTTCTTTTTCCGCGCGACGGTTCGTTATCACCCCATTTCTGGCAGTCAGTTTTCCGCTCGCGATCAGCTTCTCGCGCAGGCTCCGCCACTTGCGGACAGAGCATCCCATGTATCCCGCCAGCACACGGTCATGGTCCGCAATCGGCCCACCGCGATCGTAGATCATGTCGAGGACGGTCTGATATGCCCCTCGCTCTTCCAAGGTGAGCGAAAGCATCCCCGTCAGGGCGTCGGAATGGTAGCGGCGGTGCCACGGGTTATCGCTCATTATAGGGCCTCGAAAACTGCCAGGAAGCGCGCGTAGGCGGTGTCCTGTAGGGCGGTGAAATACGGATTGGTCGCTAGGTGCGGCTCGGCGCACGCAGCTTTGCGAAGGGCAGAAAAGGCATCGAAGGCTCGCTGCACCTCTGCGCTGTCGATCAGGTAGGTTGGCGCGACGTTAGCCATGGCCCACCTCCACCACGATGCGACCATCGCGCTCGTCAGAGAATTGAACCGGCTGAATGTCGAAGGCGCTAAGGCGAAATATATAGATCATAGACGGCCCTTTCCGTCTATTTCCCAGCATGGAATAAGCTTGTGCACCTTCCGCGCGATCGCCATGTATTCGCGCTCTTTGATGACAACTAGAGTTTCCTGAGGATAATATTTTCTCAGACGTTTAATGGCTGTCTTACTACGAGCATCCATCCACCCCTTAACTTCGTGTAGGGGGGCGCTTCCGTCATTTTCCCAAATACGGAAGTCCGGCTTATAGCTGCGCACGCCACGTTTAATGGATTCAAACCAGAATGTTTCGGGTTCGTGCGCCCAATCCTTTATCTCTCCCCGAGACTTGAGCCATTCGAGGTAGCGTGCATAGTTTGCTTCCCACCGAGACCGGTAGAACGTGTTTTTGCCGCCAATTTCACGCCACCCAGCCTTCCACGATCCCCGCGACCAGGCTCGACCGTTAGCTGCACTGGTCTTAACCGCCTTCATGGCAATGGCGCTGCGCTCTTCCGCAGTGCGGGCTGCGTTTGCCGCCTTGGATTTTTCACTTATGACGGCTTTAGTTGATGCAGAGTGCTTTCTTCCGGCAAACCCACGGGGATGGCCATTTTCGGCGATCATTGCCTTGGACCTGGCGGACTGAAATTCGCTTAAAGCAGTTTGATCACCCTTAAACGATCGGCGATCCTTTCGCTCTTCAACCCTTTTGCGCGCTTGGTCGCCAAGCCCCAATTTGCTTGCTTTCAAGGCAACCGCCATTCGGTCACGACCAACCTTTTCAGCAACTGCATCTAGGTTGATGATGCCCATAGGATGGGACGCATATGCAGTGCGCAAAGCCTCGACTTCATCAGCACTCCAAGCCCGATTATGAGTGAGTTTTAATTCATAGGCTTTGTTGCGCACCGCCGCAGGGGTTCGGTTTACCTTAGATGCAATATCCTTTGGCAACTCACCCAATTCGTAGCCTTGCTTGAGGGTAGCAATCTGCTCTGGCGTCCAAGCGCCTTTAGCGGGCCAAGGAAGGTCGATCTTCATGCCGACGCCTCCATCTGCGCGCGAAGCTGTTCATAGACAGCGTAGGCGTCGGCATCCCGCTTCATACGCTCATCGAAGGTCGCCAGCGCGTGAACGATCGTGCTATGGTCGCGCCCGAACATCAGGCCGATCTGCGGCGTCGAGAAGCGCAGCGAACCATCTTCCCAAGTCTGATCGCGAAGCAGTCGGATGGCGACAGCACGGGCGCGGATATACCGCTTCCGGCGGCAATCGCTCACCAGCTCCTTGGGATGCATTTCGAACGCTTCAGCGACTGAATTGATGATCGACCGGCCTACGGTGCCTGCGTGCTTGAAAACCACCGTGCGGGCTTCTTCGAGAAGCTTACGGTGCTGGAACCACTTTTGAGCGGCGCGCTCCCGTTCCGCCTTGCTTTCGTTCTCATTTGCCGCACGGAGATCAGCCGGCATGAGGTTGGGATAGCCCCGGTAGAGGCTGGCGAGGAAGCGGTTGTCGCAGGCTTCTTGTTCGCGACGTTCCCGGCGGATGGCTACGGATACTTCGACCATCACAGCACCCCCACGGCAGCAAGAATGGCAGTCCAAAGAACAATGGCGTAGGTTAGGGGACCGGGAACCATGGCGGGGCGTTTTTGAGCGGGCGAGGTCATGCTGCGGTTCCTTTCGCTGCATGGTGAAGCTTCGCGGCGAGCAGCACGGTTGGCTTCAGCTCTTGCGGAGCGTCATCGTAAGCAAGGCGGCGGCGGTAGCGATTGCCACCAGCGAGGCGGGGCAAAAGAGCGCGCGGGACAGCTTCCCAATTAGTCGGGTCGCAATTTGTCTTGTCGCTGCTTAGACACTTGAGCGCGTGCCCTTCAGGGATCGGGCCGTTTACCTTTTCCCACTCGTGGCGATGCTTCAGGACGTAGCGGCGCTGATAGCCGGTGTGTGGGTTCGTCTCGTCGATGCTGACCTCGACGTAACCATCCTTCGAAACCCGTTCGTGCCCGAGATAGTGGGTATTGTGGGGCTCCTGGCCTTTCTTAAATTGCGTGCGACGAGCGTTCGGGTGACGCCCGCCTTTGCCGGGTGCACAGGGCACGCCCTTGTTGTGCGGCTCCTGCCCCTTTTCGAAGCAGCCTGTGCGGCCTGTCAGCCATCCGTTACGCTTGCACAGGGCGTTGATGTTCTTCAGCGCGATGTCGCGTCCAAACTTGCGGTTGAACGCGGCGCACATTTCGGCACGATTATCTGTCGAATGGGCTTTGATCCATGCGAGCTCGCGCGCCGAGTATGGGATTGCGCGGCCCTTCACGAGGCCTTCCCTTCGATCATCGGGAGCATCGGGCGCACATACTCGCCATGCTCGACAAACAGGGATGCGGCCTTAATCTGAAGCGCAGCGTTGGCGACCACACGGTCAGCGACCGAGACCATTGCTTCAGCGCGGCGGGCTTCCGTTTCGATCTGCTCAGCTGAAAGATCCTCGTCGCCAAGGCGCTCAAGTTGCATGAACAGGTGATCGTTCAGGTCGGAAAGCTTGTTCTTCATTCTGCCGCTCCCGCGCTGGAGAGGGGCATCACGGTCTGAATAATCATATCCGCGGCTTCACGGCATAGAGGCGCTTCGATGTGGTCAATCCGGCCATCTGCCGCAGCCATCGCGATGGTCGAGAAATGCTGAAGCCCGGTAGCGACTGCGCTATTCACACAGAAGGCATCCGCTTCGTCCAAGGGGCGCGCGACGTAGCCAATCAGCGACAGCAGAGCGTTTAGGGCGCGCGGGCCGAGAACGACTGCCAGCGATAGCGCGTTGGAAAGCGATGGCTCCTTGCCATCCACCCGGTAGCTTTTGATCGTGCGGGCAGACACGCCGGACAACTGTTCTAGCTTGGCATCGGTCCAACCTTCGACCTGAGCGGCGCGAAGAGCGGCCTGAACGGCAATTCGGACACTATCGTGCGAAACCAGCGAAGCTTCAGACACTGACGACTTGTCAGTCATGGCCTACCTCATTGTCATGGAAGAAAGGAACGACACTCTCGGAAACCGCCGCTGCGCTGCCGTCCCGGTCGGGGAAGCGGTGCGAGCGGTGGTCGAGAGAATTGAGGCCGAGTGCGGTCGCGATGGCGCGAGCCTGGAAGATGCACTTCACCCGGTTGAGTTCGGCGATGACGTTACCGTCGTGGCCCTCGTCGGCTATCTCGGGGGGCATCTAAGCCTCCACCGGGACAGGCTTGCCGAGCATGAGGTCTATTACCTCACGGTCGAACTCGTCTGCTTTGGGAGGGGTGATCTTGCGGAAGCGGGACGCGTTAAAGCCATCGCCGAACGACTCTCCCGGCCAGCCTTCGAGCCAGAGAGTAGCAAAGCCGCCCACACTGACTCCGACTTTACGAACCGAGGCGATCACCCCAGCGCGCATCCCTCGGCCACTAGCGAAATTGCCAGATACATGACGCCAACGGCCAATCTTCACGCAAAGCGCCAGATCACCGACCTGCCAGTTATCGCCCCCGCTCATGCCGCACCCGGACGAAACGGGTTTTCGCAAGCGTTGCAGGCGCAGAGGATCGAACAACCTCCACGGGCGAGGCTTGTGACCCCGCCCGCTTCGGCTATCGTCGTGCTTCCACTCACTGACGAAAGATTGTCACCATGGCGAAGAGCACCGAAGAGCGCCTTGTCCACTTGCAGGGCATGGTTCTCGCCCATAGCCTTGCGCTTAAAGCTATCATGCCGAGCGTTATCCCTGACGCCGATGTCCGGTCTGCCACGGGCGAGGTCATCATGTCCGCGCTTGAAAAGCTGTATGGGGAGAGCCGCATCAATCATCACGGCCACCCGGCTTTTCATGCGGCTGCTGCGGAGATTGAGGATCTATTCCCAAGCGCTTCGCCACGCGCTGAGCATGGTGGAAAAGGTCAGCCTGACTGACCAGAGAGCCGCCCGGTCGGGTGAGGGTGGGGAAAGTCATGCGATTGACTCCGGTGTGAAGCGTGGCAGGGTGTCCCGATGGACCCCGTTGACGAATTCAATGATCGCGCAATGCTGTTCAGCGTCGGCATGGTCGCGCACTTGGCGCGCATTCTTGATCGCGCTGGGTTCATGGACGACGAGACGAGGCGGCTTATTCAAGCGAACCTCCGTCTTCTTTCCGAGGCGGCTGCGAACTGCCCGACTGACGATCAATCCGAATTTGTGGATTTGCTCGTTTCAATACTTCCACCGCGTCACGGATCGGAATCCGGCGGTCAGTAGGTTGCGGGGCAATACCCATCCGGCGTGCAACGCGGTGGGCATGGCGGAACAATTCGCCAACGGTGAGGGTGGGGAAGCGGTTCATGCTGCCTGCTCCCGATACTCAGCCATGTGGGCGCGCACCTTCTCGGCGGTGCCCATGCGAATGTCGCGACCAGTGCGCAGTTGCGGCACGAAGTTCTTGTCGTTGAGGGCGTCGATCCCGAACTGGCTTTCGCTCAGTTTGTGTTCGGCTATGAAGGCCTCAATCTCGGCGAGGAAAGTGTCCATGCCATGCTAATGGGGGAAATCTCCCCCACAGTCAAGCACTATCGGGGGATATTTCGTGAGTCCCGTTTAGGCCGCTTGCCATGCGATATTTCCCCCATGGCAGACATCGACGAAATCCGCCGCCTGATCTCTGAAGAGATGAAGGTAAAGGGTATAAGCCGCCGCAAGCTATCCGCAGCCGCCGACCTATCGGAAAGCGCGGTGCGCGACCTCCTTACGCGCACGGATAATCCCGGAATAAGCACACTACGTAAAATTGCGGATGCGCTGGAAATGCCAGTGGACCGATTGACCGGCGCGGTTGCGATGGTTCCCGTCCTCGGCCAGATTGGCGCTGGAGGCGAGGTGCTATTCACGATTGATCCCGACGACGAGCTGCACCGCGAGGATATTCCCTGCGTTCCGCGTCCGCCGCTTACCGTAGGCCGCCTAATGGCGCTGGAAGTGGTAGGGTCCTCGATGTTGCCCAAATACGAGGCTGGCGAAATCATCTATGTGCGCCGGGACCATGATGGAATAATGCCGGAATATCTGAATCGCTATTGCGCGGTGCGGACAGCAGAAGGCGGCACGTTTCTAAAGATATTATCGCCAGGAACTGAGCCTGACCGATACACGCTGCGATCCCTTAATGCGCCAGACATGGAGAACGTCGAGGTCGAGTGGGCCTCGCCCGTGCTGTTCGTAATGCCGCGCGGGACGATGCAGTAGGTATAACTACCCATAGGGGGAAATTTCCCCGATAAGCGTTGACAGCGGGGGAAATCTCCCCCATACCCTTCTCAACAGACACCACCCGGTGTCGATGAGGAGGCTACGACATGGCGCGACTGCCGCACGACGTTCCAGAGGTCGAACTGGAACCGCAATACGAGACCG
>Ga0207881_1000854_pt1 | contig 10399 bp, 11 predicted proteins | sample MalvirmetagMSP97_FD_184227 | JGI IMG/M metagenome (GOLD analysis project Ga0207881, IMG submission 184227) | Marine viral communities from the Deep Pacific Ocean - MSP-97 (SPAdes) | ecosystem: Environmental > Aquatic > Marine > Oceanic | place: Pacific Ocean | collected 2011-05-03 | reverse complement strand
GCCGGGTTCGACGGCGCCACCGCCGCCATCAGCGGCACGTTGAGCTCGCGTCCGAACCGCGCCTACCGGATCGAGCTCTTCGCCTCCCCCGAGGCCGATCCCAGCGGGCATGGCGAGGGCCGGGTGTACCTCGGGTCGGCCGTGGTCACGACCGATTCCGCCGGAGAAGCCCCCTTCGCGGTCGATCTCGACGCGTCTGAGATCGAGGACGGGTGGATCGCCACGGCCACCGCGACGGACACGGCCACCGCAGAAACCAGCGAGTTCGGTCCCGCCCTCTCCTTCAGCGTCTCGCAGCCGTGCCTGGCCGACTTCAACGCCGACGGCACGGTCAACTTTTTCGACATCGCCGATTTCATCGACGCCTTCAACACCCAGGACCCCGCGACGGACCTGGACGGCAACGGCCAGTCCAACTTCTTCGACGTCGCCGCATTCATCGACGCGTACAACGCCGGGTGCCCATAGCGACCCCGTGCCGGAGGCGTCGCGCTCAAGCGTCTGACGAAGCAGGGGGGGTCAACCCGCACTCGGGACAGATCGGTGCGCCGGCTCGTTCATAACCGCACCACGCGCACTGCCCGCCTCGCGCACGCCATACTCTTCGGAACACCACGAGTCCGGTCGGCAAAACGATCATCACCAACCACAGCGGCACGCCCACGATCACCGGGTTAGCGACAAGCCCGAGCGGGACGAGGTGCGGGCGCGGGTCCGACTCGGGCCCCTGCAGCGCTGGATTGTCCCAATCCCACCACATCTGCTTGATCTCGAGCACCGGCAGGGGCCAGCCCAGGTGCTGCAGGCTCAGCGAGAAACCGTTGGTTTCGGGATCCGGATTGCTCCAGCGGATGTCGTACTCCCGCAGCCCGAACCGACCACGCTTCTCCCAGCTCGTCGGCGCCGGCCACGGCTGGTCATGCGGTGTGGCAATGACCCAGCCCCGCTGCGATGGGGTCGCACCGAAGCCGCCTTCGATCAACGGCGCCTGAGGTGCGGTCCGAGATCGGATCCGCGTCACGGCGAACGCCACATTGACCGCGGCCAACGCGAGCAGGACGAACACCAGCGAGATCCAGACCGCTCGAACTTCGCTCGTTCGGATGAGTTCGCGATATCTCATGACCACACACCCTTCCCGGATCGCTTGTCTGACATGTTCTGGCCGGATGACGCCATCAAGAATCGGCGAACGGGATGACCTCACCATCGGATACCGGCTCGTGCCGGGCCTCACCTTTCTTGACCGGCTGGGGCTGCGCCGGGGCCGCAGCGCGGATCCGAGCGGGGTCGTGCTCACCGCGCCCGAGCAGCGCGTCTGTGCTCAGAACGCGGATCCCGGCCAGCGAACCCCCCACGACCTGTTCGTGCAGGTGCTTCGTGACCGACCGGGAGACTCCGTCGAACGGCGCCAGCAGCTTTGTCGCCGGGCCGTCGCTGAGCACGATGCCCGGCTCGGCCATCCTGATCGCCAACGCCACCCGCTGCGCCATGGGTGGGTGCGTGCTCCAGAGTGATCCCGACTCGCTGAATCCCGAAACGAACCCGTTTGGATCGCGCGGCAGCCGCGGGGTCAGTGCCAATGCCAGGCCGGCGAAGTCCTCCGGCAATCGCCGCTGGACGGCCTCGAGCCTGGTCAGTTCCATCGCCTTACGGAATCCCTCGTTGAGTTCGACGATCCGGGCCATCGAGCGGACGAACGCCTCCGACCCGGCCACGCGGGCCTCGCAGCGGTCCGCGGCGATTTCCATCCGGCGCAGCATGAACATCGTGATCAGCCGGCTGACCGACGCGATGCCCCACAGCAGGGTGCGGATCACCACCAGCGAGAAAGCGATCAACGCCGAGCCCAGCTGGATGAGCACCCACTCCGAGTCCCGCCCGTCCCCGAGGATGTCGTCGACGAGCCCCCGCTCGTGGATCACGCGGAAGAACCAGCGGTTGATCGCCGCGAGCAGCCGGGTCGACCGCATGCCCATCCCTTGCGTGAAGTGGCCGATCTCGTGGGCAATCACACCGGTCAGTTCCCTCCGGGTCATCCCGGCGATCAGCGTCGTTCCGATCGTGAGCACCATCCGTCGCCGGACGATCCATGACCATCCCCCATCGAACGAGGCGGACGCGTTGGCGTCGGGGCGGAGGTCGATCCGCACCGGCCGAGGTGCCCGCATGATGTCGCAGAGTTTGTCCACATACGCATAGATGAGCCGGTGCTCCACCCGCGCCAACGGGTAGCCCCGCGGCCCCGGATCCCGACGCGACGGGAACAACGCACCCAGGAGCAACAGCACGATCATCACGCCGCCCACCAGAGGCGTCAGATACACGAACACCCGCAGCAGCATGATCAAGCCGCGGGCCCGGTAGCCGTACCCCGTCGATCCCGCGGACAGCAGCCGGGTCCCCCAGGAACCCCACCAGAGCGTGGCCCACCCAACGCCGGCGATGGCCGCGAAGTAGACCAGCGGCTGCACCAACGCCACCGCCACCAGAAGCACCGCGGCCGGCCGGTACAGCCAGGGCAGCCGCACCGGCCGATAGGTATCAGCAAAGAGTTCGGGCCTGGCTTTCTTGCCGCCGGCCCCGTCGGCCGTGTTCCCCCCCGCCATCGCCCCTTACTCCGTCAGCTCGAAGCTGGCCCCGTCCTTCACGCCGCACGTCACGAAGTCGTCCTCGGTGAACTGGCCCGGAATCTGGCCCGGAGCGGTGACCACCAGGTGCACCGGCACGCCCGCACCCACCAGCACCGCGTTCTCCTGCGGCACGACCCCGCGGACCATCCCCTGCACCCGACGCGGCCGCCCGAAGCAGGGCTCCACGAATCGCCCCCCGGCGCCGACCGAGTCGATCCGCCGCGCCTCTGCGCGGATCCGGCCGATCACCTTCTGGCCCACGCGGCCCTCGAACACCGACAGGTCGTCGTTGAACGGGCGCAGGTGCAGGCGGTAATCGGTATTCGGCACCGTGAGCACGATGAACGACGCCTGGGTGGCCGTGGCCGGGCGGATCTCCGCCAGCGTGCCGCGGGCGAGGGACGGGTCGAGCTTGGTCGTCGGTGCGGGGTCGAGCATGGCCAAGGATAGTGCCCGTCCGGGCCACAGGGAGGGCCCGGATGCTCGAAAGGGGCGGTCTAGACCACCACGTCGAGCATCGCCGGGCGGGGGACCTTCCGCCCGCGGACGCCCTGACGCAGGAAGTTCCACAGCATCGCCGGGCCCTCGGGCGTCATGAAGCTCTCGGGATGGAACTGGACCCCCTCCAGCGGCTGCATGGCCGGGTCGGACCACTCCCGCCGCAGGCCCATCACCACCTCGGTCTCCACACCGTCGATCACGTCCGTGCACCAGGAGGAGACCGACCACCGGTTGCCCGAGCCGTCCGTCCCGGTCGGGATGGTGTTCCGGGCCACCACCAGCGAGTGGTACCGGGCGACCGTCGTCGGGCTGGCGATGCCCTCGTACAGCCCCCGCCCGTCGTGGCAGATCACGCTGGTCTTGCCGTGCATCAGCACCGGGTGCCGCCCCACCACCATCCCGTTCTGGTCGGCCATGCACTGGTGGCCCAGGCACACCCCCAGGATCGGATACCGCCCGGCGTACCGGCGGATGACTTCGCCCGAGATCCCCGCCTCCCTCGGCGTGCAGGGCCCGGGAGAGATGATGATGTGCGTCGGCCCCGCCCCGGCGTCCATGTGCTCGATGCAGGCCGGGTCGATCTCGTCGTTGCGCACGACCACCAGGTCCCGACCCGGCTCGAGCGAGCGGTCCATCTCGCCCAGACGCTGGACCAGGTTCCAGGTGAAGCTGTCGTAGTTATCGATGAGCAGGATCACGAGCCAAGGGTATCCGCGCGGACACCCCACCGGGACGCCCAGAGCGACCGACCGCCGGGTCGAACCGCTAGACTGGTCCCATGCCCGGACTCGGCCCCATCGGCCACGCCCATTTCCTGCACCGCGCCTGGCGGTACCGCCTGCGGACCGAGCGCGCCGAGATCGCCTACCTCCGCTCGCTCGACCTGACCGGCAGGACGGCCGTGGACATCGGGGCCCACCGCGGCATCTTCTCCTATTGGATGTCCAAGGCCGTCGGACCTACCGGCCGGGTCGTCGCCTTCGAGCCCCAGCCGGAGATGATCCGCCAGCTCCACGACTTCCGGACCTCGTTCTTCTGGATCAAGCACTTCGAGCTCGTCGAGTCCGGCCTCTCGGACGCGCCCGGCCAGGCCACCATGCGCCGCGTCGGCGACCACACCGGCGGCGCCTCGATCGACCGCACCAACCGCCCCAACACCGTCGAGTTCACCATCCCCCTGACCACGCTGGACGCCCACTTCGCCGCTCACCCGCCGGAGCGGCCCGTCGGTTTCATCAAGTGCGACGTCGAGGGCCACGAGCGCGCCGTGTTCCGCGGCGCGAAAGAGACGCTCCGCCGGCACCGCCCGTGCGTGCTGTTCGAGTGCCACGACGCCGAGGCCGCAGAGGGCGGCGTGTTCCGAGATTTCGAGGAGCTCGGCTACCGAGGCTGGTTCATGCACGGACGCCACCGCCACCCGATCACGCAGCTCGCCGCGCACCGGGCCGACATCGACCTGCCGTACCTGAACTACATCTTCGAGCCCGCCGCCTGAGCCGCCCGATCAGGCCGCCTTTCGCCGCATCCAGGTGGTCCCGGCCACACCGTCGCGCGTCACCAGGAACAGGTCCTTGGTGATCGGGTAGGGCAGGCGGGTGAAGTCTTCCTCCACGCGGTCCCGCAGCCGGGTGACGAACTCCTCCGGCTCGCAGCTCATCGCGATGAACATGTCCCGCGCCGGGGTTGCGACGAAGAAGTCCGGGCCCAGCTTGGCCGCCAGACGCCCGTGCAGGTCGCCCAGCAGCAGCCTGGCCGCGTCGTACCCGTCCTGCTCGGCCACGATCACCGCCCGGCCGCCCTCGGCCGAGTCGATCACCTGCAGCTCCAGCTCCGGCGCGTACAGCTCGAGGTTCTCGCGGGCGAGGTCGTCGAGTTCCTCGACAGTGATGCCCCACTTGACCACCTGCTCGGTCGTGATGCTCACCGTCATGTGCGGCATGTCGAGCACGAAGACCACCACCGTTTCGTTGACGTACGGCACGTGGGCCACCAGCTCCCGCGAGAGGTGCTGGAAGATCGACTCCGGCTGGATCCGGGGCATCACCCGGGCCTTGGCCATCTCGAACGGGGTCTCGCCCACGTCGAGGGTCTCGCCCGTGAAGAGCTGGTCGAGGAAGTGCTCGACGATGTCCGTGCCCCGGTCGGGCTCATGGGCGACCATTCGGAAGAGGTTCTCCAGGTCCAGCCGCCGCCCGTTGACGAGCAACTCGCGGGGACCGACCCGGTCGATGCGGAAGCCGGGCTGCATCCTCTGGATGAGCCTTGCGACCTGTTCGGCGAACGCTTCCGGCTCCTTGGGCATCGATGCCATCCCTGTCCTCCCAGACATGTCCCGGGCGTCCGCCCGGGGCTGTGACGGGTCATCGGCGGATCGTGCGATGTCCTGACCCCTGCCGCCCGCCCCACGCCCGCTTGCCGTCCGAACAGGGCCGGAACGGGCGGCTGGTCGGGATGGGCCGGTCCGCGAACACGCGGGCCCGGGGAGATCCCCCCGTTGAGGTGACGCGCGGGCCCCGGGGGTGGTTTGGCAGCGTGTCGGCGAGGGGCTAGAATCGCCGCCTGCGACCGAGGGGGTCATGCAGGACGCGAGGTGCGTCCTTCCCCTTCCCTGCGGACGCAAACCCGGAGACGACCCAGTGACCGAACAGGAAATCGAATCGAAGGTGATCGAGATCGTCGCCGAGCAGATGGGTGCCGATAAGGCCAAGATCTCCCGCGACACGCACTTCGTCGACGATCTGAACGCCGACTCGCTGGACACCGTCGAGCTGGTCATGGAGTTCGAGGACGAGTTCGAGACCTCCATCCCCGACGAGCAGGCCGAGAAGATCCAGACCGTGGGTCAGGCGATCGACTTCATCAAGCAGGCCCAGGGCGTCGAGTAAGACCGCCCGGACGCCGACCCACAGGCCCGGAGCCACCGCATCCGGGCCCGCGGGCCATCCCGGCGTGACCCCGGAGCCAGGAAAGCCATGAGTCACTCGAACGGACGCCGCGTCGTGGTCACCGGATACGGCGCGCTCACCGATCTCGCGCACTCCGCCCCCGAAACGTGGGCCGGCATGCGGGACGGACGCTCCGGCATCAAGCAGACCGACCTGCCCAACTTCGACGATTTCGAGGGCTGGACCGTCCGCATCGCCGGGCAGGTCCGCGATTGGACCTGCGACTTCCTCGAGCACCGCGAGTCCAAGCGCATCGACCGATGCACCCTGCTGGGCATGGGGGCGGCCGAGGAAGCCGTCCGCCACTCGGGCCTGGATTTCACCCAGGGCGATCCCAGCCGGCGCGGCATCGTCGTCGGCTCGGGCATCGGGGGCATCCAGACCATCGAGGACGGCGTCGTCGTCCTCCACAACAAGGGCCCGGGACGCCTCTCCCCCTTCACCGTGCCCCGCCTGATGGTCAACGCCGTCACCGGCAACATCTCCATCCGCTTCAACCTGCAGGGCCCCGCCTCGGCCCACGCCACGGCGTGCGCCTCGTCCGGTCACGCCATCGGCGACGCCATGGGCTACATCCGGCGCGGCCACGCCGACGTCATGCTCGCCGGCGGCGCCGAGGCCGCGGTCACCCCCCTGTGCATCGGCGCCTTCATGGTCATGCGGGCCCTCTCGACCCGCAACGACGCCCCGGAAAAGGCCAGCCGCCCCTTCGACGCCGACCGCGACGGCTTCGTCCTGGCCGAGGGTGCGGCCATGTACGTCCTCGAGTCCGAAGAGCACGCCAGGGCCCGCGGGGCCAACATCCTCGGCGAGCTGGTCGGGTTCGGCAACTCCTCCGACGCCGGGCACATCACCGCCCCGGACTCGGAAGGCCGCGGCGCGGGCAACGCCATGCGCTGGGCCCTGGAAGACGCCGGCCTGAACACCACCGACATCGACTACATCAACGCCCACGGCACCTCGACCCCCCTGGGCGACCTGGCCGAGGTCGCGGCCGTCCGCAAGATCTTCGGCGAGCACGCCAAGGCCGGCAACGGGCTGGTCATGTCCTCGACCAAGTCCGTCCACGGGCACACCCTGGGCGCCTCGGGCGCGGTCGAGATGATCGCCTGCCTCCACGCCCACAACGACTCGATCGTGGCCCCCACCATCAACCTCGACACCGTGGACGAGCAGTGCCAGGGCATCGACTTGGTCCCCAACACCGCCCGCGAAATGCCCGTCCGCTACGCGATGAACAACACCTTCGGCTTCGGCGGCCACAACGTCTGCCTGATCTCGGCCCGCTACGACGGCTGACCCCCCGCCCCTTCCCCCCCGACCGAACCGGGGCGAACGGAAGAGGTGCGCAGAGAACGCAGATCGCGGCCACGCGGAGGCCGCCGGGAAAGGATTCGGGTCCGATCCGGACCCCGAGCCATTTCTCAGCGTCCTCTGCGTGATCTCTGCATCGCTGCGGACCTCCCCTTCCCCTTCTTCTCCCCCTCCCCCGTCCGGCACGCCCGTTGCGATCCCTCCCCTCCGAACCCGGGCCGAGGGGCGGAGCCCCGGCGCGGGTCAACCGACGCGCAGGCTTTGCCGATGGAGGGCGCATGAAGACCGATCTGGCCACAATCCTGCGCCTGGACGTCCCGCTGGTGGTGGTCCTCGGCGAGCGGACCATGCGTCTGGGCGACGTGCGGGACTTCGTGCCCGGCACCATCGTCGAACTGGCCAAGAGCGCGGAAGAGGACCTGGAACTGCGGATCAACAACCGGCCCATCGGCAACGGGCGGGCGGTCAAGATCGGCGAGAACTTCGGCGTGCGGGTGACCTTCGTGGGCGATCCGGGCAGCCGGATCGCGGCCCTCGGCACCGCGGAAGAGGCCGGCGCCGAGGCGGATCAGGTCAACCCCGACGAGGTCGCCGCGGCGCTGCTCTCGCAGGACTGACGCCTCCGGCCGGATTCATCCGCCGCTGCCGCTGCTGCCGCCGCCGCGCATATCGGTCACACCGCTGGAATCGCCCGCGCCGGGGTCGAACTCGGGCTGGGGCTGCTTCTCCTGCTCGGCCTTCGCGTCATCGAGGATCGCCTGCAGGTCGTCCACCTTGGTCTGCAGCGCGGTATCGGTGGTCTCGCCCGGGCGGGTGTTGACCCAGAACAGGCCCCCGCCCGCCGCGACGAGCAGCACGAACAGGAGCACCAGACGCTTGCGGGAATCGGCTCGGTCGGACATGGTCGGGAGGGTCCTTGTCGGTCTGGGGAGGCGTGCGGATCAGTTGGCGGCGATGAAGTCCCGCCCGCGGATGCCCAGGCGGGTCGCCCACAGGTATCCCCAGTCGCCGTACTTCCAATCGAACCCCTGACGGTCCGAGTACTCGAGCGCCCGCATGCCGTTGAGGGGCGGCTGCCACGGGCCGGCCGGCAGGCCGAGCCCGTCGAAGTTGCGCAGGCCCGGGGCGAAGGAGTTCTCGTCCGTGTCGGCGATGATCTGCGAGGTCGAGACCGACTTGGCGCTGCCGTCGATCAGGGCGACCTGCGGCCTGGCGCCGGGCTGGTTGAACTGCAGCGGCACCTGGCCGGCGTAGTCCATGTTCTCGAACAGAACGACCTTCTCGGCGGTGTAGGACACGCCGGACATCTTGTTGCGTTTGATGAAGTATCGGTTGGTGGGGTTGGCCTGCGGGCGCAGGGCCGAGTCGAACCGCTTCTCGTCCTGCCAGAACACCGGCGGGTACCAGTAGCTGGTCGGGAAGATCCAGTTCAGGTTGGTCTGAGCATTCTGGCCCGTGTTCTCCTGGAACCACGCGGCGAGCGCCTTGTCACCCGGCGCGACGATGGTGCCGATGCGAGAGATTTCAGCCGCGTCGTCGTAAAGCGTGTGGGCCAGCCAGTGGAAGCCGTAGGGCTCGGACTCGATCTCCACGGGCATGAACGAACCGTGCCGCTGATAGACCCAGCCGCTCTGGCACTCGCGGTTCTTGATCCACAGCCACGCGTAGTTGTTGCCGCACATGCGGTTGGAGGTGAAGGGGTTGATCATGTCGTCCGCGTTGTCCGCGGAGTAGAAGTGGAAGAGCATCGCGTTCTGGCGGAGGTTCGACAGGCTCACGGTCAGCTGGGCCGACTTGCGGGCCTTGCCCACCGCCGGCAGCAGGATGCCGATCAGCAGGGCGATGATCGCGATCACCACCAGCAGCTCAATCAGCGTGAACGCGCTCGGACGGGCCTTGGATCGGCGCATCGGCAGACTCCTGTTTTCGGAACACGCGAACCATCCGGCGAACGCCGGCCCCCGAACCGCGGGGTCAGTCTACACGGCTTGAACGAAACGTGCCCCAGAACCGGGGGCATTGGACCCGCCCAGACTATCACAACACGTCCGGGCGTACCAGTCCGTTCGGCCCGCGGGATGCCCCGGTTTCTGCAAGCCCGTTTTCTCTCGGACGCGCCCCCGACCGGCCCGCCCGAGAACCCCGTCCGGGAGCGCCCGACGCCCGGGCCGCCCACGGGGGACCGAGAACCCGACCGGTCCCCCCTATCATCGGGATCGAAGCCCGATTTCGGCGATCCGAGGCGGGATCACGGTCCGAATCCGCCGATGAAAGCCCCGGCGAAAGAAACCGGTTCCCCGGCTCCACCCGGGGCCGCCGAGCACCCCGAGAGCGAGACCGAGCATGCCCCGCGACATCCCCGTCGGCAACGGCGACCTGCTGATCACCTTCGACGACCGGTACCGCGTGCGGGACCTGTACTACCCCAAGGTCGGACGCCACAACCACACGGACGGGCACGTCCAGCGCTTCGGCGTCTGGGCGGACGGACGCTTCGCCTGGGTCGAGGACCACAGCTGGAAGCGCGACCTGCGCTACAAGCCCGACACCCTGACCACCGAGGTCCGCCTCGTCAACGAGTCGATGGGCCTGGAGATCATGTCCTACGACGTCGTGGACTACCACGAGCCGGTCTACTTCCGGCGCTGCACCGTCCGCGACCTGAGCGGGCGACCCCGCGACGTGCGCCTGTTCTTCCACATGGACCTCTCCATCAACGGCTCGCCCGTGGGCGATACCGCCAACTACGACCCCTCCACCTCCGCGGTGGTCATGTACAAGGACGACTCGTACTTCCTGGTCAACGCCTGCGACCAGCACAAGTGCGGCATCGACCACTGGGCCATCGGCGCCAAGCGCGTCGGCGGGGCCGAGGGCACCTGGCGCGACGCCGAGGACGGCCAGCTCGGACGCAACGCCATCAGCCAGGGCTCGGTGGACGCCACCGTCGGGTTCAACCTCCAGTTGTCCCCCCACGGCCAGAGCTACGTGACCAGCTGGATCGCG
>Ga0207881_1000852_pt1 | contig 10424 bp, 7 predicted proteins | sample MalvirmetagMSP97_FD_184227 | JGI IMG/M metagenome (GOLD analysis project Ga0207881, IMG submission 184227) | Marine viral communities from the Deep Pacific Ocean - MSP-97 (SPAdes) | ecosystem: Environmental > Aquatic > Marine > Oceanic | place: Pacific Ocean | collected 2011-05-03 | reverse complement strand
GTTCTGCGACCTGGACGGTTTCAAGCGCGTCAACGACACCGGCGGGCACGACGCTGGTGACGCGGTGCTCGTCGAGGTCGCCCACCGCCTGCGCTCTGTGTTGCGGGCGAACGACTCGATCGCGCGGGTCGGGGGCGACGAATTCGTACTCGTCGTCGATGCAATGCCCGCCGAGCACGACTCCTCCTCGGGAACGAGTGTCGGCGTGGCAGAGAAAGTCGCCCAACGCATCCGACAGGTGTTGGCCGCACCGATAGAGCACCGCGGCCGCCAGTACGTGGTGTCAGCGAGCATCGGAATAGTACTGGCGCGCAAAGGAACCAGCGCACAGGAGGTGCTACGGGACGCCGACTCCGCAATGTACCGCGCCAAACAGCTCGGCAAAGACAGAATCGAACTGTTCGACGATGCCCTGCGCGCGAACGCACTAGAACGTGCACACATCGAGCAGACCCTGCGGGAGGCCCTCGATTCCGATGGCAATTGCACAGCGACCCTCAGTGTGGTCTCTCAACCGATACACCAGCTCGACAGCGGTCGGTTGGTCAGCTTCGAAGCTCTGAGTCGCTTGCAGGACGCGAGCGGTGCGGAGATAACACCCGAGCGCTTCATCCCGGTCGCCGAGGACACTGGACTCATCACTCGCCTCGGCAAGCGGGTACTCGATGACGCCCTGGCCATGCTCGTGCGGTGGCGAACAGCGCACCCGCCCACCTCCGCAAAGGACGTGCCCGTCACAGTCGCGGTCAATCTCAGCCCCCGACAGGCCCAGCATGTCGACATGTCCGCTGTGGTCGGAGCAGCCCTCGACCGACACGGGCTATCACCCGAAGACTTGGTGCTGGAGCTCACCGAGTCAGTGCTATTGGAGTCGGGCTCTTCGATGCTGCGTCAACTCGGCGAGCTGCGCGACGGTGGTGTGGGCATCGCCATCGACGACTTCGGCACCGGTTTCGCAAGCCTGCGCTACCTCGCCACCCTGCCCGTCAGCGCGGTGAAGATCGACCGGTCGTTCACCGCAACCATGACCAGTGACTCGACCAGCAGCAGCATCGTCCGAGCCATCATCGCCCTCGCCCGCGACTTGCAGCTAGGGTGCGTGGTGGAAGGAATCGAAACCACCGACCAACTCGATGCCTTGCCCGGTTCGGTTCAGGGACAGGGGTTCCTGCTGGGCCCGCCCGCAGAAACCCCGTCGAACACCTGGGAGCGGCCTGGAGTGGTTCAGGGTGCTAGCTGATGAGTCGTACTTCGGCAGGAAGCATTGATAATGTCATTTCACGTTGAGAGAGAACGGTGTTCGACGAATGATCGAAATGCGTGGTTGAGTCATGGCCGAATACCGGTCCCGCTGGTTGATTGATGTTCCAATGGCAGATCCGGCATATCCCGACGTGGAATCGACCGAGGACGTCGACGACTACCTACCTCCACCCGATCCACCGGAGGGATTCGATTTCCTCACCGCGGCCCCGGGCATCGCAACGGTTACCACCGGCGTAATGCGGGGCAGGTCGGCATTTCGGTCCGGGCACTCGAAAGCGAACCGTCACAGCTGCACTCGGGCGACTGGGACACGATCGAAGAGATCAGTTTTCGGGCGTTGAGCGCGTTCACGCGCGTTGCTTCAGGCGAGTACTACCCCTTGCGGCCGAGGGAGCGGGACTGTTCCAGTCATCGGTGACACCGAGCGGACCTGGGTTCTATCGAGGACGCGCATACGAACGCAACCGACGGTTGGCAGTGGGCGAGCATCGAGACGCCAACGATCCACCCACACAGGAAATTTACGTGATCGAAGTGTGGCCTACGAACACCGAGGACGAGGATCGACGGCGACTGAAGGGACCGCAATCAACGATGCTGAGGTGACGGCCTGATCCTGAGCATGAACGTGGATGGGTCTGCACGAGCCTGAAGGGCGAAACATGCACTGCATCATCAAGAGCAGTAGGCACTCAGCGCAATACAGCTCCCGTCCTTCACGAAACCTCACATCCAATGCCGTCGTTGTCGCGATCCAAGTGTGATCCATAGCCAGCTTCACCAACGTAAACAGGCGCCGCACCGGCGGCTCGTGCTGCCGTGCAATTTTTGTAGTAGACGGATCCCGCCCCCTGAGGAACGACAGCCGGTTCTGGTTCCGGTGGTGGTGGTGGCGGCGGCGGCGGTGGCGGTGGTGGTGGTGGTGGTGGTGGTGCAGCGGGTACCGGAACGTAGTTGCGATCGTCGTCCGAATTGTCTACGCGCGGCAGATCCGGGAGCACCGTCGTGGTCGACGACTGAGCAGTGGTTGTGGCTGAAGTGGTGAAAGACGCTTGCGACGAGGTTGTGCCGGTCAGAGTTGGCGCCTCGGGACTCGACGGGGTCGACTCTCCGCCGCACGCTGCGAGAAAAAATGACAATGCCAGAACGGGCGCTGCCACGAGGGTACGGATCGCACGGTCACGATTCGGTGTGGGGCCTGGAGAAAGTACTCGCGGCGGTCGACTCTTGGGTGTAGTCATGATGCCTCAGACCAAATAGGGGGTATGTGTGTTCTACTTCACAATCGGACTGGCGCCGCAGGCTGTTACAGCCACACGGGCGTGGGTCACGCAATAGCTCGCGGCGAACTTGAGCGCTTCTTGTCGTACGGTGTACGGTAGACTCGTCGCGTCCCCGTCAGTTTCGGCGTGGACTAACCATGCCCGGTGAAAGGTGCCCTCCCGAGATGACCCCTGCCGCGTCGAATCAAACCGAGACGAATCCAGCCGACGCACTCTCCACGATCGTCATTCGAGGCGCGCGCGAGAACAACCTGCACGAGATCGATCTGGACATTCCCAAGCGGAAGCTGGTGGTCTTTGCAGGGGTGTCCGGCTCCGGCAAGTCATCGTTGGTGTTCGACACCATCGCGGCCGAGGCCCAGCGGCAAATCAACTCGACGTTCACCGCCTTCGCGCAAACGTTTCTGCCGTCGTACGGCCGCCCCGACGCCGATCTCATCGCCAATCTCTCGGCAGTCATCATCGTCGACCAGAAGCGGTTGTTCGGCGGTCCGCGCTCGACGGTCGGCACCATCACCGACATCGGCGACTGGTTGCGAATGCTGTGGTCGCGCGGGGTGAAGCCGTCGATCGGGTACGCCAACGCGTTCTCCTTCAACGACCCCGCCGGGATGTGCCTCGAATGCGAGGGCCTCGGCGAGGCCAAGGTGATCGACATGGATCAACTCGTCGACGAGTCGAAGTCGTTGCGCGAGGGCCCCTTCAAGCACCCGGACTTCGAGCCGGGCAAGTGGCCGTACCGTGTGTTCGCCGACTCCGGTTTGTTCGACCTCGACGTGCCGATCGAGCAGTACTCCGCCCGTGAGCGTCACCTGTTCTTCGATGCCAAGCCCGGCGAGGTCGCGATGGTCAATCCGGACGCGATCATGAAGACCTACGAGGGCATCGTCTCGCGGTTCCGGCGCAGCTACCTGTCGAAGGACGCCGACGCTTTGAAGGGCAAGGCGAAAGCAGCGTTCGATCGCATCGTCACGCGCGGAGTCTGCGACGCATGCGGCGGAACACGCTATAACGAGACCATCCGCGGCGCGACGCTCGAGGGACTCTCGCTACCCGACGCCTTCGCCATGCAGGTCTCCGAACTCGCCGAGCTCATCGACACCTGGACGCTGAAGGATCTCGACGCTCCGCGCTCGGAGATCGTCACCCAATTGCGCAGACTTGTCGACCTCGGACTCGGTTACCTCAGCCTCGACCGCGCAACATCGACGCTGTCCGGCGGGGAATCGCAGCGCATCAAGATGGTTCGACACCTCGGCGCAACGCTCAACGACATGCTCTATGTCTTCGACGAACCAACCACAGGCCTGCATCCACGTGACGTACACCGCCTCGACGAGATGTTGCTTGCGTTGCGAGACAAGGGAAATACCGTGCTGGTCGTCGAACATGATCCCGAGGTGATGTCGATCGCCGACCGCATCGTTGAAATCGGACCGGGCGCAGGCAAGGCCGGCGGCACAGTCGTCTTCGAGGGCACGTTCGATGAACTCAGGACGGCCGACACACGCACCGGTACCGCGCTCCGCCGCGACAACGCCATCGTCCGAACTTCCCGGACCCCGACCGACTTCTTGCACATCGCGGGCGCGAACACACACAACTTGCAGAACGTGAGCGTCGACGTGCCGCTGGGGGTCATGACTGCCGTCACCGGGGTCGCCGGGTCCGGCAAGTCCTCTCTCATCCACGGCCACCTGCGTTCCGTGGCACCCGAGGCCGTCATCATCGACCAGTCACCCATCCGCGGGTCGCGTCGCTCCTCCCCCGCCACTTACTCCGGGCTACTCGATCCCATCCGGGCCTACTTCGCGAAGAAGACGGGCCAACCCGCGTCGCTGTTCTCGCCGAACTCCGACGGCGCATGCCCGGACTGCCAGGGCAGCGGGATCATCTTCACCGACCTGGGGTTCACCGACCCAGTGTCGAGCACGTGCGAGACGTGCCAGGGTAGACGGTTTCGCCCCGGAGCAATCCGGCATACCGTCGACGGCATCAGCATCGCGGACATCTTCGAGATGTCTGTCGAGGACGCCCAAGACTTCTTCGAGGTCAAGAAGATCCGCGACATTCTGCATCGCTGCTCCGACGTCGGTCTCGGGTATCTGTCTCTTGGCCAGAATCTTTCGTCGTTGTCGGGTGGCGAGCGTCAACGACTCAAGCTGGCAACAGAGCTCGTTGGATCATCACCGATCCTTGTTCTCGATGAACCGACGACCGGGTTGCACCCGTCGGATGTTGCGAACCTCATCGGGCTGCTGTCCGGCATGGTCGAGGAGGGCCGCACTGTGATCGTGATCGAGCACAATCTCGACGTTGTCGCGGCTGCGGACTGGGTGATCGACCTCGGTCCCGACGGCGGTCACAACGGTGGCAAGGTCGTCTTCACCGGAACCGTCGACGAGTTGGCCAAGTCCGATACACACACTGGGGTTTACCTGGCGAAAAGCCTCGGCCGGTGAGTCATTGACGCCCGATTGTCACCGAGTCGGTCAAAGCTTCCATGCGCGAACCCAATGTGGCCCACTGCGAGGCCGAGATCGTGGCCGTTACCTGCACCAGATACTGATCGACGAGGGGATGTACGACGGTGTATCGGGTGCGGCCGACCAATTGATGTTCACTGTTTCGGTAGCGCCCGCTGATGGACACGGACGGTAGGCCACAGAATTGGTCGCGATCACGGGTGATCTCGGCCCATTCGGGGAGGGCGCGCGAATCGTTGAACCCGTAGGACAGCAACTCCTCCGCATCGACCGCTCGGGACAACGCGCCAACCAGCATCACCACATTCGGCGCGAATCCGTCGACGACACTCGTGTCGTCGAAAAACACGGCAGCGGCGTGCGGAAACATGGTTTCGGGTGCCCGGTTCCACCCGACGGGCTCAGCGAGGGCGATGTCCAGCCGAGAACACTCGTCGACGGAGGCGGTAGTCAGATCGATTTCCTGTTCAGCTAAGTACTGACCTATGGTCTTCGGATTGTTCACTGTGGTTTCTTCACCGCCTCGCGGGAGAGTCGTAACCGTTCCCTCAGCGGTGGCGCGTCAAGCAAGTTCCGAGCATCTTCATCGGCCAACCGTTCCCTCGTCCAGGGATTCTCGTGACACCACAGAACCAACGCCATGATGGCGTTCGGCTCAGCGCCCAGCTCGTACGCCCTCAACGCCATGGAGTCCTCGGTATCGAAACGTTCCAACTTCCGAGACGGATCGAGGCTACTGGAGACGAGTCTGATGATCGGATTGTTCACCGTCGAGTAGGCCGTGTGCACATCGTGTGTATCGACCTTGACTTCATCGACGTCCTCCCATCGGAGAAACTCCTCGGCGGACTCGGAACGAAACAACCGACGACGACGCGCCCGACGCAGGATTCCACCGGGGTGGAGCGACAGCGACACCTCGGTTCGCGCCTGTAGCAGGCAGACAATGATGAACAGAATCAGACCAACTGTCATGCCAAGCACGATCACACCACCCTCATCATTGTTGCGAGATGATGGCAGCAAGGACTCCGAGGTTCCACGGAACTGCACAACAACGGCAACCACGGCCCATACCGTCATCGCGAGAAATGCGGCAAGCAGGAGACCCGTCAACCGACGCCGGAGCTGAAGCCCAGGCCCCCGGTGCTCATCAATGATCAACTTGACCTTGCGCCATGGCCTGCGTAGCTGAATTCCTGCCAAGGCGAAGACTGTCGAGCTGAGCAACAGCATTCCCAGCCCGAAGGCCGCGCCTCCAAGCGCGATACCCCAGTCCTTATCCTTAACTCCCGAAAAGGCCATCGCCAGTGACAACGCCCCGGCGAGCGTTATGCCGCTTGCCGAAACCAACAGCACGATGCCGACACGCCTCGGCCAATATGCTCTCCAGGTTGGAGCCACATGCACCCTGGATTCGAGCCCCTCTTCGTTCACGTTTCTTCCCCGTCCCGCGATTCAATGCTCACCAAGCCCATTGCATACCCTTGGTGACTCCATACGCAGCGAGTCCACCCAGAACCAGTCCACCTAGCGCGCCGGCGACGGTACCGACACCGGGGACGACCGACCCAGCAGCGGCACCCACTCCAATAGCTGTTCCCACACCGGCCAACGTCCCCACTGAATTCGTGACCACCGCTTGGGTTACATCCATGCCACCGTCGATGTCGTTCTTGATGGCAGGCACCGTACCGAGAACTGCCCCGAAGGCCCCGAATCCCCGTCCGATATTTCGGGCGACATCATCAACGGATCCGGCGGCAGCGTTCTTCAATCCCTCCGTCACCGAGGTCGTCATCCCGGAGATGATCGACGACGCCGTCGTTGCCGGAATATCGGGTTTCCAGGTGAACTCTCCCTCCGCGTTCTCGACGAATCGACCCGGTGGATTCTCGAGCCCCAGCTTTGCCAGCTGCAAGGTGGGCTCGTCGAGCCGGCTTGCGGCTTCGGCTGCCGTCTCAGCAGCCTGGCGAAGAGCCTCTGCGATTCGAACGGACTGCTCCGCAGCGGCGTGCCTGAGGTCGCGGGCAAGTTCGCCGACGTTCACGATACCGGCCGGCAACAACGCAACAGCCGCCTCGGCATTCGCCACTCCCTCGTCGTTGACGTCGAAGGAACTGGAAGTTGCTGCGCTGACTTCGAACTCGACATGTTCTCTTGCAGCCTCCAACATGCGCGCCGCTGCCTCGTACGCTGCGCCGAGTACCTCGAGGTGTCCTGCGACGTGGCCCATTCGCGAACACTCTGTGACGATGCGAGCAGCAGCAGCGTTTGCGGCGTCACCACCCCACGAGTCAGCCAGATCGTCCTGTTCTCGGAGCACACTCGTGCGCTGTCCATCGACACGTCTCACAACCTCCGTGAGGGCGACTTGCGTCGAACGGAGCGCGTCCGGCTTCCAACTCCGCACTTGCGAGACAGTGAGGCTCATTTCGGTCCGCCCATCGACACCAGCTTCTCAGTGAACTCGCTCTCGGCAACCTGATAGTCGTTGGCTACGCCGGCAGCGATTTCAGCGACCGAACCGAGGCGCCCGGCAAGGCCCTGAACAGCGGCCGCAGCAGCAGCGGCAGACAGCGTGTTGGCTTGGTCGAAGTCGGTGCCCTTGACCGCCCCCTCCGAGGCCCTGAACGGTGCCAGGGCGTCGATCCCATCCAATGCACCTGCCGACTGCCCGAGCATCCCCGCGAACGCACGCAGTATTGCCGGATCCACGTTCACGTCGGTGCACTCCTATCGGAAGGTCGGTCGTTCATAGATTTCGACGCGAACGGGGACGAATCGGTTCCACTTCAGGATCAGCCGAGGTGTCACCTGGAGCAGGTAGGTTCGGGCACCATGAGCAACGACACATCGACCGCCATTGCCCGGGCCGCGTACAAGACCCTCGAGCCCTACCACCTCGCCGCGTACTTCAACCCGCAGCTGAGGTCGGTCGGCGAGGAGACAGGGCTCGACGGGCACGCCTGGTACGTCGGTGCGCGGGCGGCTCCGATGGGGCCGTGCGCGGCCAGCGTCGTCACGTCCGCGTTCTACAACTTCAACCCCGAGCTGATCGAGCGGGTGTGGCCGCAGGCGGTCGAAGCCGGGCTGGACACCGTGTCAGCTCGACGCTGGGCGATGCTCGACAACGTGCTCAGCGACGCTCTCGGCCCACTCGCAACCGATCCCGAGCTGGCCAAGATCGCCGGACGGCTCCACGAGATCAGCGAGACCGCAGTGTTCGCGGGACGTCCGCTGTCCGCGGCATGGCATTGCTCGCCCAGTCCCGAATTGCCGCACCTCGCCCTGTGGCACGCTATCGCCGTCATGAGGGAGTGGCGCGGTGACGGCCACATTGCGACCCTCGTCGACGCCGAACTGGATCCCATCGAAGCCGTCGTGTTCCACGACGCGACGCACCCCGACCCGAAGGCGCGCAAGGTGCTCGGTAAGCGGATAACGCAGCTCACTCGGCAGTGGTCGGATGAGGAATGGAACGCGGCGGCCGAGCGTTTGCAGACCCGCGGGCTGCTCACGCACTCCGAGGACGGCGAGGCACTCACGGACGAGGGAGTCGCGCTCGATGCCCATATCGAGGGCCGCACCGATGTGCTGGCCTCCTCGATCTGGCGCAACGTTTCCGACGCGGAGGAGCTGATCACCAGCGCGCGCCCCTACGTCAAGGCAGTCCTCACCGCGGGAATTCTGCCGGGCACGAAGAAGCGCTGAAGATTTTTCTGTCCGGCGGGAATTGATACGCCTCCGAGCACGTTAGTTGAGTCGAAGTCGCTCAATCTTCCGTAGGAGGAACTCAATGCCGGCATTCCTGGGACCCGAGGGCCCGCGTCGCATCGACATCAGTCGCCTGATGAGCAGGTCGACCCAATCGCTCATCGGCGATGCAGCCACGTTTGCTGCCGGTCGCGGCGACGCCGAGCTCGACGCGCTGCATGTGCTGCACGTCATGGCGCAGCACGACCCCACCCGCAGCCTCATGCAGCGCGCGGGCGTCCAGTCCCCCGCCGTGGTCGATGCCGTGGAGCTGAGGCTCCCGCAATCGCGTGCGGGCGCTGCAGTCAACGCCACCGTGCTCAGCAGCACCCTGAAGACCGCAATTCTCGAAGCTCATCACATCGCCCAAACGTTGGGCTCCACATACATCGACCCCGAGCACCTGTTTCTCGCGTTCGCTGCCGATCAGGACCACATCGCCGGCCGTCTGCTCACGTCCGAAGGGATCACCCCGGACGGGTTGCAGACTGCGATCAAGGGCGGCTCGGTCGAACCCAAGTCCGACTCGGGCACGCCGACGCTCGACAAGTACGGCGTCGACCTGACCGGACGCGCACGCGAGGGTGGCGTCGACCCCGTCATCGGACGCGCCGACGAGATCGCGCAAACCATCGAGATCCTCTCGCGCCGCACCAAGAACAACCCCGTTCTGGTCGGCGAAGCCGGCGTCGGCAAGACGGCCGTCGTCGAGGGCCTCGCCCAACGCATCGTCGACGGGGATGTACCGGATCGCCTGCTGAACAAGCGAATAGTTCAGCTCGACCTCTCGTCGATGGTCGCCGGCACTCGGTACCGCGGCGACTTCGAAGAACGCCTCACCAAGGTGATCGACGAAATCTCGGCCAACAAGGACGAGCTGATTGTCTTCATCGATGAGGTCCACACCATCGCCGGTGCGGGCGGAGGCGCAGAGGGAGCAATGGACGCCGGCAACATCCTCAAGCCCAAGCTGGCTCGCGGTGAGCTGCACATCGTCGGTGCGACCACGCAGGACGAGTACCGCACCAACATCGAGAAAGACCCCGCTCTCGAACGCCGGTTCCAGCCGGTCACGGTCCCCGAGCCCAGCATCAGCGACGCGAAAGCAATACTCACGGGTCTGCGGAGTCGCTACGAGGAGCACCACGGCGTCCGCTACACCGACGAGGCGATCGACGCGGCCGTCGAGTTGTCCGATCGCTACATCGGCGACCGATTCCTGCCTGACAAGGCCATCGACCTCATCGATCAGGCGGGCGCTCGAAAGCAGCTGAGCCGCCCGTCGGTGGATGTCGAGGCCATCGAAAAGCAGCGCGCGGCACTCGATGCCGAGAAGGAACAAGCAATCGCGCAAGAGGACTACGAGCGTGCGTCGCAATTGCGCGACGAGTCCGCGAAGCTCCAGGCCCGCCTGACCGGCACCGCTACCGAGCAAGTCACGCTGGAGGTGACTGCCGAGGACATCGCCGGCGTGGTTTCTCGCGCGACGGGTATCCCCGCCAGCCAGATGACACAGGAGGAGAAGGAACGCCTGCGTCGACTGGAGTCGGAGTTGCACGAGCGCGTCGTCGGCCAGGACGAAGCCGTCGAGGCCATCGCCCGCGCGGTACGCCGCAGCCGGACCGGCATGAGC
>Ga0207881_1000849_pt1 | contig 10451 bp, 7 predicted proteins | sample MalvirmetagMSP97_FD_184227 | JGI IMG/M metagenome (GOLD analysis project Ga0207881, IMG submission 184227) | Marine viral communities from the Deep Pacific Ocean - MSP-97 (SPAdes) | ecosystem: Environmental > Aquatic > Marine > Oceanic | place: Pacific Ocean | collected 2011-05-03 | reverse complement strand
GGTCGTCTTCCTGCCGCAGTCAGCGATCCTCGGCACCGGCACCGTCGTCAAGCGCCCCGGTGTCGTGCAGGTTGATGGCAAGGATGCGATCTCGGTCCGCTCGTACGTTTACCTGGCACTGTCATACGACCACCGGATCATCGACGGTGCGGATGCTGCACGCTTCCTCGGCGCCGTGAAGGCCCGCCTCGAAGAGGCAGACTTCGCCGGCGACCTCGGTATCTGACGGATCGGCGTCGAGCCCGGAGGAACGTACCACCGCTACGACGATGGCTGCTGTGCGAGGTCGAGAACCTCGCGCAGCAGCCATCGGTCGTCATGCCGCGCAATCACAACGAGCTGGGGCGGGTAACCGTCTGCCTCGGCGCGGATGACCGCGACGTCCCCGTATTCGTCAACCACGTGCAGGGTTCGAAGCGTGGCGGGGGCTGTGGCAGCTCCGGCCGCGGACGTCACATCCGCACGTTCGGCGATCGTCTGCACGCACGCGGCATCCCCGGCGCACGTCGACAAGGCGTCGAGGATCACGCCCGCCGCACGCGGTAGATCCGGCTGGTCGTCCTGAACACGGGATTCAGACGAGGCATCCACTCCGGCATCCGGTGCGATAGCGGCCTCACCGGTAGGCGCGCCCTCCTCTGGCGCGCTCCGCGCATCGGGAGCCAGGACCGTGAAAGCGATAGCCAGGACCGCGCCGACGGCCGCGGCGGCGATCAGGAGTCGGCCACGCCGGACGGGGCGCTCCGATGTCGGCCGACGCCGGAATGACCGCATGGCGCCGCGCGCCGAGGCAGCGACGTCGGCAAGGGTCTCCTGCCACCGGCCATCGCCACCGCGCACAAGCCGATCGAATGCACCGGGCTCATCCGGCGCTGCACCCCCGTCCCCCGCCCGCGGCGGCGGTTCGACAGATGCGGGGCTCGGCGTCAGCCGTACGGCGGCCGGGGCCTCGGAAGACGGGCGAAGGGGCCCTGGCTCCACCCACTCGAACACCGCGCGCTCACAAGCGTCGATGCCGCCCGCCCGAACGTCATCGGTCCGCAAGAGCGCCACGATGGCATCCCGCACGGAACCTCCCCGGGCATCATCGAGCGGTAGTCGATTCAGGATGCGGCATGCACTCTCGCGAGCGGGCTCAGCACCGGGCGAGAGCGCGAAGACCGGCCTGGCCGAGCCCGACAGCCACCATCCTCCGCCGAGGTCGTTCCGGGCTTCAGCGCGCAGCTCGTTCGCTCCGCGCAGAAGGCTGATCATGATGGTGGCGCATTCGGGTTCCGTGACAGGCGACCTCAGACTGTCGCGAACCGCGAGGTACGTCTCGAGGGGCTCGCGGCACGCTTCGACGAGCGCGCCCGCTGCTGCGTCAGAGCGCGAGGTGCCCATGTGGACGACATCCAGCGCTCGGAGCACGTGCGTGTCATCCTGAGGCGTCCAGAAGAGCTCGCCACCGGGCACCTGTTCTGGATCGATCAGAAGGTGCACTCCCGCCGGGCTGCGTACCAGCGTTCCCGCGTACGGCGACTCTCTCGTCGTGACGCGGCGGAGCGGGGTGAAGGCGATCAAGAACGGATCATCCGCCCACCCGGGCATTGCATCACTCATGCCCCCAGCCTGAGCGGAAGCGGCGGCGGCCCAGCCAAGGCCCATCCGGTGCGGGGACTGACGAGCCCAAGCATGGCCTGGGGAGGAGAGCGCTCGGGGATCGGCTGCCGTACGCAGCAATGCATACGGCACGCCCCGCCCGGGTACGCTGGAGGGATGGCAGCACGCGCGTCCTCACCGGAGAAAAGGCCCGGCTTCTTCTCGCAGCTTCGTACCCTGTATACGTTCACGCAGCAGACCTACCGCGGTCTTCCCTGGATGCTCGTCGGTGTCGTGCTCGCAGGCGCCGCCCTCGGCGTCGGAATCGGGTTCCTCATCCCGCCGGTCGCGGTCTGGAGCATCATCCTCTGGGGTGTCACCGGGCTTCTCTTCGGCGTGCTGATGGGCCTGACCCTGACGACGCGACTGTCGACACGCGCGATGTACAAGCGCATCGACGGCGTCCCCGGGGCCACCGGCCACGTGATCTCCACCTCACTCGGCCGTTCGTGGCAGGCTAACGAGAACCCCGTGGGCGTCAACCCCAAGACGCAGGAAGCGGTTTATCGCGTCATCGGTCGCGGCGGCGTCGTCATCATTGGCGAGGGCTCACGCGGACGACTGACTCGGCTGGTCAACGACGAGCGTCAGAAGGTTCAGCGTGTGGCATCCGGTGTACCGCTGACGGTGATCTACGTCGGGCACGGTGATGACGATGTGCCGATCTCGCAGCTCGCGACTCGGATCAAGAAGCTCCCCAAGAAGATCGACCGCGCAACGATGGCCGCCGTCATCAAGCGAGTTGACTCGGTTTCACAGTCGCTGACGTCGCTTCCGATTCCGAAGGGCATCGACCCGACCAAGGTCAGGGCACCGCGTCCGCGCTGATCCCTGACAGCCCGCGGAGCGTCGATCCCACGGACGTGCCCCCGCCTCAGCGGCTGCGAAGCAGAACCGTGCCGGCAGCCTTGTCGTGCAGCCCTCGCTGATCGGCATCCCAGATCACTGCCGGGATCACAACGATCAACAGCAGCGTGCGAATCACCGGTCGCCACAGGCCGACCCAGCCCCCGTCTACGCGCTGGAGCGTCAACCCGAAGATCCGGTGACCGGGGCTGCCCTGCAGCGTCGGCAGGAAGGCGATCTGAATGAGCGCGAAGATTCCCAGAATGGCGAGCGGGTCCCATCCGAAGAACCCGGAAATCAGGTACGCCGCGCCGTAGTCGATGCACAGTGCACCGACTCGGCGACCGAGTCGACCCATCGATCCGGGCCCAGACTCCGGAAGTCCGAGCCGTTTGCCGGGGTAGTCCTGGGCAACTGAGGTCACCGAACGAGCCTACCTGGGCGAGTCGATTCGACAGGCTCGTAACATGCCCGAAACAATAGGGACACGGCAGGGCAATCCCTGCCGACTACCGTTTTGGGAAACCCGACACGGGTATCACCACGCCCTACCTCTGGAGTCTTCATGTTCAAAGATTCATCTGAGGTGCTGAAGTTCATCAAGGACGAGGACGTCAAGTTCCTCGACATCCGTTTCACGGATCTCCCCGGTGTGCAGCAGCACTTCAACATTCCGGCATCCACCGTCGACGAGGACTTCTTCACCGTCGGCCAGCTGTTCGATGGATCCTCGATCCGCGGATTCGCGAACATCCACGAGTCGGACATGCAGCTCATTCCGGATGTCACCACGGCGTACCTCGACCCGTTCCGCGACGCCAAGACGCTGATCATGGTCTTCGACATCTACAACCCGCGCACCGGCGAGATCTACCACAAGGACCCGCGCCAGGTCGCGAAGAAGGCAGAGAAGTTCCTCGCCTCAACCGGCATCGCGGACACCGCGTACTTTGCACCGGAGGCTGAGTTCTACATCTTCGACGACGTGCGCTACGAGGTGAAGCAGAACTCTAGCTTCTACTCCGTGGACTCCTCCGAAGGTGCCTGGAACACGGGCCGCGAAGAAGAGGGCGGCAACCTCGGAAACAAGACCCCGTACAAGGGCGGCTACTTCCCCGTCTCCCCCGTCGACAAGACGGCTGACCTGCGTGACGACATCTCGCTGCGGCTGATCGAGTCGGGCCTCGAGCTTGAGCGCGCCCACCACGAGGTCGGTACCGGTGGCCAGCAGGAAATCAACTACAAGTTCGACACGATGGTTCACGCCGCCGACGACATCTTGAAGTTCAAGTACATCGTCAAGAACGTGGCTGAGCAGTGGGGCAAGGTTGCGACCTTCATGCCCAAGCCGCTGTTCGGCGACAACGGCTCGGGTATGCACACCCATCAGTCGCTGTGGCTCGAGGGCAAGCCCCTCTTCTACGACGAGGCCGGCTACGCACAGCTCTCCGACACCGCTCGGTGGTACATCGGTGGCCTGCTCGCCCACGCTCCGGCTGTTCTCGCATTCACCAACCCGACGCTCAACTCCTACAAGCGTCTGGTCAAGGGCTACGAGGCTCCGGTCAACCTGGTGTACTCGGCCGGTAACCGTTCGGCAGCTGTGCGCATCCCGATCACCGGATCCAACCCGAAGGCCAAGCGCCTCGAGTTCCGCGCCCCCGACTCCTCGGGTAACCCGTACCTCGCGTTCGCTGCGCAGTTGATGGCCGGCATCGACGGCATCATCAACCGCATCGAGCCGCACGAGCCCGTCGACAAGGACCTCTACGAGCTGCCCCCCGAGGAGGCCAAGCTCATCCCGCAGGTTCCGAACTCGCTGCTCGACTCGCTCGAGGCACTGCGGGCTGACCACGAGTTCCTGCTGCGCGGCAACGTGTTCACGCCCGAACTCATCGAGACCTGGATCGAGTACAAGTTCGAGAACGAGATCCAGCCGATCAACGCCCGTCCTCACCCCTTCGAGTACGAGCTGTACTTCGGCGTCTGATACCGATCACGAAGAAGGCCCGCATCCACTCGGATGCGGGCCTTCTCCCATTTCCACTGGGCATCGCACGTCGATTTCAGCCGTAGAAGTGCTTCTCGAAGACACGACGTGCGCGCCGCGTGACGCCGAGATAGTCCTCTTCCACCCGCGAAGCCGAGTGTGGCGGGTACTCGAGCAGGCGAGCGAGCCCGTCGAGTTTGCGCCGATCCGTCGGCAAGACATCGCTCGTCTGCCCCGACAGCAGGGTGTTAGCCGACCGCAATCTGCTCGCGAGGATCCAGGCATGTCTCAGACGTTCGACGGCGCTGGCGGGCAACAACCCATGCGAAGCCAGCGCGTCGAGTGCTCGAAGGGTCGACGTGGTGCGCAATTCGGGAACGTCATGGGCGTGCTGCAGCTGGAGCAGCTGCAGCAGCCACTCCACATCGCTGAGAGAACCGGGGCCCAACTTCAGATGTCTCGCAGGATCGACACCCTGCGGCAGACGTTCATTCTCGACCCGTGCCTTGATGCGCTTGATCTCACGCAGACCGCTCTCGTCGGCAGACGCCGGATAGCGGACCGAGTCGGCGAGCTCCGTGAACGCGCCGATCAGCTTCACGCTTCCTGCGACACCCCGGGAACGAAGCAGTGCCTGGGCCTCCCACGACAGCGACCACCTGCGGTAGTACGCCGCGTAGGCCTCCAGCGACCGGACGATCGGGCCAGTACGACCCTCAGGGCGTAGGTCAGCGTCCAGATCGAGCGGCAGCCGCAGATCCTCCGAGTGCTGCCGCAAGCCGGCGACGAGCGCGTTCGCCAGCTGGCTCGCACGCCCCTCCTCGACACCGTTGGCACGATAGACGTAGAGCACATCGGCATCGGACCCGAAGCCGAGTTCCGCGCCGCCGAACCTGCCCATCGCGATGACCGAGAAGTCGAGTGCATCATCTTCGGGCGGCACGACCTCTCGCCGCACCGCCCGCAGCGTGGCTTGGATCGTCACCTCGGTGATGGTCGTCAGCGCGTTGGCGATCTCGTCGATCGAGAGGATTCCGAGAACGCCGCCCATCGCAGTTCGGAGGACCTCCCGGCGGCGCAGAGCCCGCACGGCCCGCGCTGCGTCCTCGATGGAGCTGTGCCGGGTCTGGATGGCTCGGGCTTCCTCCTGGAGCGCCACACCAGAGCGGGGCCGAAGTTGCTCCTCCCCGTCCAGCCATGCCGCTGACTCGGGAATCCACTCGACGAGTTCCCCCACGTACCGCGAACCGGAAAGAACGCGGGTCAGTCGCTCAGCAGCCCCCGTCGAGTCGCGCAGCATTCGGAGGAACCACGGAGTGTCACCGAGACGCTCACTCAGGCGCCGGAAAGAGATCAGGCCGTAGTCCGGATCAACGCCGTCAGCGAACCAGCGGATCATCACGGGCATGAGATGACGCTGAATGGTCGCCTTGCGACTGAGACCGGTTGTCAGCGCACGAATGTGGCGGAGCGCACCCGGCGGATCGAGGAAGCCGATCGCCGCGAGGCGGTCGTGAGCCTGATCCTCGGACAGGGCGCGCTCCTCAGCGGGCAGTGCCGCCACGGCCGACAGCAGCGGCCGATAGAACAGCCGCACATGAATGTCGCGGACTTCGCGCTTGATCGCTTCCCACTGCGCGATGAGGTCAGCGCCGGTGTCAGCCAGGCCGGATGCGCGGGCCAATACGCGCAACTCGTCGGGATCAGTGGGCATCAGGTGCGTACGCGAGAGCCGACGCAACTGTAGACGGTGCTCCAGCAGCCGCAGCAGCCGGTAGTCACGCGCGAATGCCGCGGCATCCGTGCGCCCGATGTACCCCTCAGCGACCAATGCATCAATCGCTGCAAGCGTGCCGCGCTGCCGGATCGCCTCGTCGCTGAGGCCATGCACCAGCTGCAGCAACTGCACCGTGAATTCCACGTCTCGGATGCCGCCCGGACCCAACTTGATCTGCTGGGCGACCTCCTCGGAGGGGATGTGGTCGGTCACGCGCTCTCGCATCCGCTGCACGCTGTCGACGAAGTTCTCACGGGCGGCGCTCGCCCAGACCCGCGGTCGAACTGCCTCGATGTAGGCCTCCCCCAGGGCTGGGTTTCCCGCGATCGGGCGAGCCTTCAGGAGAGCCTGGAACTCCCAGCTCTTCGCCCACCGCTCGTAGTAGGCCACGTGCGAATCGAGCGTGCGCACCAGAGCGCCCTGCTTACCCTCGGGTCGCAGGTTCGGGTCAACCTCCCACAGTGGCGGCTCGATCTCAACGCCGGAGATTCCACGCATCGTTTGCACGGCCAGGCGCGTGCCGATATCCACAGCGCGGCTCTCGGATACCAGGTTCTCGTCATCCGTCCCCGCGACGAAAATCACGTCGACGTCGGAGACGTAGTTGAGTTCACGGGCACCGCACTTGCCCATGCCGATGATCGCCAGCTGGGTCGCATCGACCTGCTCGCGAGAGAACTGGCCGGCAGGTCCTCCCGTTGAAATACGGGTTCTGGCGATACACAGGGATGCTTCGAGCGCGGCGGCCGCCGCATCGGCCAGCGCCCTCGACACGGCGTCCAAGACGGCTTCCGGTGCGACATGCGAGAGATCGAAGAGCGCGATGCGCGCCAGTTGGGTCCGATACGCAATGCGCAAACGGACCCAGGCGGCTTCCGACCCGTCGTCGGCGAATCCTCCCTGGACGCCCACTGCGGTCAGAAGGACTTCGCGAAGCTCCGCCTCGCTCGGGAGCCTGTCGGCGCCACCCTCGAGCTGAATGATCTCATTCGGATGCCGGCCATAGAACTCGCCGAACCCGCGCGACGCGCCGAGCAGAAGCCACAGGTGCGACCACCGGCGCTCGTCGAAGGCGGCGACCCGCAGTGCGTCGGCGTCGCGGCGCGCTACCCGGAGTAACGCCTGCAGTGCCGCGTCGGGATCTGCGGCGGCTGCAGCAGGGGCCGCCACGGATGCTCGGTCGATGCCGAGTGTCTCAGCCAGTTCCGCGAGCCCGGCGTCTGCCTGAGCAAGTTCGCTGAAGCCGACGCGCGCCAGGTCGGTGAGACCCGTGGTCCGTTCGGTGGATGCCATCGACGGTCCCGGGCGCGTCAGAGCATCTCGAGGTTGCTCTTCAGCTCGTACGGGGTGACCTGTGCACGATACTGCTGCCAGTCGCGGCGCTTGTTGAGCAGGACGTAGTTGAACACCTGCTCGCCGAGCGTCTCGGCCACGAGTTCGGAGTCCTCCATGTACTCCAACGCGTGGTCGAGGCTCTGCGGGAGCGGCGCGTAGCCCAGGGCTCGCCTCTCGGAGTCACTGAGCGACCAGACGTTGTCTTCCGCCTCTGCCGGCAGCTCGTACCCTTCTTCGATGCCCTTGAGGCCGGCGGCGAGCAGCAGCGCATAAGCCAGGTAGGGGTTGGCAGCGGAGTCCAGCGCTCGGTACTCGACCCGCGAGGACTGACCCTTGTTGGGCTTGTACATCGGGACGCGCACGAGGGCCGAGCGGTTGTTGTGACCCCAGCAGATGAAGCTGGGCGCCTCGTCGCCGCCCCACAGGCGCTTGTAGGAGTTGACGAACTGGTTCGTGACGGCGCTGATCTCGTTGGCATGGCGCAGGAGGCCGGCGATGAACTGCCGCCCGACCTTCGACAGCTGGTATTGGGCGCCTTCCTCGTAGAAGGCGTTCACGTCCCCCTCGAACAGCGACATGTGCGTGTGCATGCCGCTTCCCGGCTGACCGCTGAGCGGCTTGGGCATGAAGGTCGCATAGACGCCCTGCTCGATGGCCACCTCTTTGATGACCGTGCGGAAGGTCATGATGTTGTCGGCGGTAGCCAGCGCGTCGGCGTAGCGCAGGTCGATCTCGTTCTGTCCCGGACCACCTTCGTGGTGGCTGTATTCGACCGAGATTCCCAGGTCTTCGAGCATCCTCACCGACCGGCGACGGAAGTCGTGAGCGGTGCCGCCGGGAACGTTGTCGAAGTACCCCGCGGAGTCGACTGGTTCCGGCCCCTCCGCGCCGTACGACGAGGACTTGAGGAGGTAGAACTCGATCTCGGGATGCGTGTAGAACGTGAATCCCGCGTCCGCGGCCTTTGCCAGGGTGCGCTTGAGCACATGACGCGGGTCGGCGACGGCGGGCTGGCCGTCGGGGGTCGTGATGTCGCAGAACATGCGCGCGGTCGGGTCGATCTCTCCGCGCCACGGCAGGATCTGGAACGTGGTCGGGTCGGGATGCGCGAGCAGGTCGGACTCGTAGGAGCGGGTAAGCCCTTCGATGGCCGAACCGTCAAAGCCCAGGCCCTCCGTGAACGCACCCTCAACCTCGGCCGGCGCAACTGCCACCGACTTGAGCGTCCCGATCACGTCGGTGAACCACAGGCGCACAAACTTGACGCCGCGCTCCTCGATCGTGCGAAGAACAAAGTCCCGCTGCTTGTCCATGGAGGTCCTCTCGGTACGAACGTCAGTGGGCGGCGCTGCCGCCGGAACCCCAGGAGTCCTCGCGTGCTTCGTCATCAGCCCACGCGCGCGAGCGCTCCTTCATGATCTCCGGCGCGCGAGCTGCCTCTTCTGCGGTCTCGAACGGACCGGCACGGTCGACAGCGGGCGACTCGAAGCCCTTCTCTACCTGACCGGTGGTCAGGTTGTACCAGTACTTCTCGGCGTCAGCTGACACGTCTGCTCCCTCGGTGGGTTCCGTTGACTCGATCCTACTGATCGGAGGCGCCGGGATGGGTAGGCTGATCGCATGGCATCTGACCTGACCCGAGCAGTGGGCATCGACATCGGCGGCACGGGAATCAAGGGGGGTGTTGTCGACCTCGAAGCGGGTGAGCTCGTCACCGATCGCATCAAGGTCCCCACCCCGCCCGGAGCCGAGCCGCCCGCGGTGCTGGATGCCGTCAAGCAGGTTCTCGAAACGCTCGAGGTGGCGGACTCGGATATCCCCCTGGGCGTTGCGTTCCCCGCGATCGTGAAGAACGGCAAGACCCTGTCGGCGGCGAACGTTTCGGAAAAGTGGATCGGCTTCGAGGCTGAGAAGTTCTTCGAAGACGGGCTGGGCCGCGACATCCATTTCGCCAACGATGCCGATGTCGCCGGCGTTGCCGAGGTGCGCTACGGCGCGGCGAAGGGTGTTGAGGGACTCGTCTTGCTCACCACCCTCGGCACCGGCATCGGCTCGGCGATGATCTACAACGGCGTCCTGATTCCCAATTCAGAACTCGGCCACCTCGCTCGCCCTGGCAAGGACAAGGATGCCGAGTACTACGCGGCCTATTCCGCCATGGAGCGGGAAGAACTGTCCTGGGCAAAGTGGGCTAAGCGGCTGCAGTGGTACTACAGCCACCTCGAGTTCCTCTTCTCCCCCGACCTTTTCGTCGTGGGTGGCGGCGTTTCGAAGCACCCGGAGGAGTTCCTGCCGCTGCTGAAGCTCAACACCCCGATCGTGCCGGCGGTGCACCGCAACAACTCCGGGATCATCGGCGCAGCTGCACTCTCGCTCGGGGCGATGCCGCAGCTCGCGCAGGCCACCGCCGCGCAGTGAGAGGGCGGCCCTGTCGGGAGCTGTACGGCCCCGACAGGGCGAATGGGCCGGCCTATACGCCGGGTTCTGTTCGGGAGCGCTGCTCCGTCGACGGTCATCTCTCTCGGCGACGCGTTGCCGCGCCGCTCTAGCGGCCTACCCGGGGACTCGGCGAGCCGCGTCATCATCCCCTGTCTGGCCTTGCTCCGGACGAGGTTTACCGTGCGGGTCGTGTCGCCACGACCCCGGTGGTCTCTTACACCACCCTTTCACCCTTACCGGGACGAGCCCGGCGGTCTGCTTTCTGTGGCACTGTCTCGCGGATTGCTCCGGGTGGGTGTTACCCACCGCCCTGCCCTGTGGAGCCCGGACGTTCCTCGGCGTGGCACCGCCACGACGCGACCGTCCGGCCGACCCATTCGCACCGCCGAGTCTACGCGGCGCGCCGCGGGGTCTACGCGGCGC
>Ga0207881_1000845_pt1 | contig 10505 bp, 8 predicted proteins | sample MalvirmetagMSP97_FD_184227 | JGI IMG/M metagenome (GOLD analysis project Ga0207881, IMG submission 184227) | Marine viral communities from the Deep Pacific Ocean - MSP-97 (SPAdes) | ecosystem: Environmental > Aquatic > Marine > Oceanic | place: Pacific Ocean | collected 2011-05-03 | reverse complement strand
GCTACGAGGACCTCAAGGCCGACCCCCGGGCCGCGCTGGTCACCATGCTGGAGTTTCTCGACGAACCCGCCGACGACGCCCGCGTCGACGCGGCGGTCAGGGCCGGCTCGTTCGAGTCCATGCGCGCCATGGAGATCCGCGAGAAGCAGCAGACCGCCAAGGACGCGCCCGCCAAACGCCTGTTCGTCGGCGACGCCAAGGCCACCCGCAAGGGCGTTTTCTTCATCAACAAGGGCCGCAGCGGCCAGTCGCTCGATTCGGTCGCCCCCGGGCTCGACGCCGCCTTCGACCGGGCCTTCGCGAAAGACCTCGCCGACCTGGGCTACGCCTCGTAACCCAGCAGCTCGCACGCACGCCGGTAGTCGTCGCTGGCCAGGAAGCCCTCGTGCAGGCCCTCCGGCACCGGGCCGCGTTCCAGCGGCCGGATCTGCGAAGACCGCGACCCCCGCGAGCCCGACGCCGTGTCGCCGGTCATCTTGGTGTACGAGGCCCACCGCTCACGCCAGGTCGGGTCGTAGTTGATTGTCAGCCGCTCGCACAGGGTCTTCAGCGCGGGCTCGGGGTCGGCGGTGAAGTCCTCGTACCGCACGAACCCGACCTCCGCGGCGTGCTCGGCGAACGCGCAGCAGCCCCGCAGGTAGCCCGCCGGCGTCAGACGCCCGCGCATGATGTCCATCTTCGCCAGCGACAGGAACTGGTCGAGCGGGTGGCGCACCGTGACCGCCTCGGCCACAGCGTACGCCCCCGCGAGCGCATCGCGCACCGCGAATCCCATCGCCGGCTTCGCGTAGGGCACGCCGATGTAGTCCAGGTGCGTCCAGTCACGCAGCACCAGCCGCTTCCCGCCCGCCCTGGCCCGCTGCTCGCAGATCGACACGAACTGCAGCAGCGTGGGCGGCCCGGCCCGCTTCCAACGCGTGATGTCCGCGTCGGTCACCAGCCCGAACCATTCCTTGGCCTGGCGGATCGGCTGGGTGACGACCATGTTGGCCGGGTGCACCTCGGAGAGCATCGCGACCCCCGCCATGCAGCCGATGCAGCGCGAGATCACCGTGCCACCCGACCGGGCGAGGTGGCGCAGCACCGGGATGACCGGTTTGGAACGGGCCATCAGACCGACGACCGCCCGCGCATCCACGCGAACTGCCGCTCGATGCCGGCGCGCACCGGCGTCTTGGGGTCGTAGCCCAGCTCGGCCCGCGAACGCGTCAGATCGGCCCAGGTGCGTTCCACGTCGCCGGGCTGCATGGGCCTGCGTTCGATGACCGGCTCACGCCCCACCGTCTCGCCGATGATCGTCACCAGTTCGGCCAGCGTGATCGGGTGATCGCCGCCGAGATTCCACACGCGGTAGCCATGCGCGTCGATCCGCTCGTACGCCGCCAGCACCCCGGCGACGATGTCCTCCACGAAGGTGTAGTCCCGCGAGGTCGAGCCGTCGCCGAACAGCGTGATCGGTTCGCCCGCGGCCACGCGGGTCAGGAACAGCCGGATGGCCAGGTCCGGGCGTTGCGCCGGGCCGAACACCGTGAAGAACCGCAGCATGGCCACCTTCGCCCCGGTCAGGTGGTGGTGGCTGTGGGCGATCAGCTCGCACGCCTTCTTGGTGGCCGCGTAGGGCGAGATCGGCCGGTCCACGCGGTCGTCCTCGGCGAAGGGCGTCTTCGGGCTGTTGCCGTACACCGACGACGACGACGCGCACACGATCCGCTTGCAGCCCACCGCCTCGGCGGCGTCGAGCACGTGCTGCGTGCCAATCACGTTGGTCACCGCGTAGCCGGCCGGGTCCGCGATCGAAGGTCGCACCCCCGCGCGGGCCGCGAGGTGGATCACGCCGTTGGGACGGAAACCGGAGAAGGCCCGGTGCACCGCGTCCGCGTCGCGGATGTCGCAGTCTTGGTGCTCGAACGCGCCCGGCGCGGCTCGGGCGGCCAGCTCTACGAGGTTGTCTCGCTTGATCGCCGGGTCGTAGTACGGGTCCATCGAATCCAGGCTCAGCACGCACGCCCCACGCTCGAGCAGGGCCCGGGCGGTGTGCGAGCCGATGAACCCGGCCGCACCGGTCACGATGACGCGTTGATCCTGCAAATCGATCCTCGGAGGTCGCCGGAGCCGGCCTCTGCCCGCCCGGGCCCGCATGGTACCCCCCGCCCGGAACCCGAAGGCCAAAAAAAGAAAGCAGGGTGCCATGGGTCCACGGCACCCCGCTGGAGGAGAGAGAGATCCTGATAATGTACGAAGATTCGGTTCAACGGTGCCTCCCAAAGGCCGTATGGTGCGAAAATCTTTCCTATATTGACATTATTTGCAGCTTGTTTGGTATCTGATCGCATGAAATTGTGCGCCGGCGGTGGGTAAATGGAGGTTGGACAGCGGCTTGCAGAGCGATAGAGTGGACGCACGCCCGAGCCGGGCCCCGGGCTTCTGCGGAACGCGACGTTCCGACCGGGGGCCGCCAGACTCGAGAACGATGGACGAAGAAGAACGATCCGGGTCGTCGCCGACGGACGACGACGACCGACCTCCCGCTCAACGCGTGGTGGACTTGCACGACCCCGGCGCCCTCATCAGCCCGGCGGACGCGCGGTGGCTCCGCGAGACCGCCGACCGGGCGGTCGCCCTGCTGGGCGCCCGCGGCGAGGTCCGCGTCAAGGTCGTCGCCGACGCCGAGATGGCCGACGCGCACCTCCGCTACACCGACACGCCCGGCACCACCGACGTGCTGACCTTCGATCTGTCCGACACGCCCGGCGTGCTCGATGCCGACATCATGGTCTGCGCCGACGAGGCCGCCCGCCGCGCCGCCGAACGCGGCCACGACGCACGCCGCGAGCTGCTGCTCTACGTCGTCCACGGCGTGCTCCACTGCCTGGGCCACGACGACCACGACGAGGCCGACTACCAGCGCATGCACGCCGCCGAGGACGAGCTGCTCGAGCGGCTCGGCGTCGGGGCCACCTTCCACGCCGGCGACCGGAACACCAACCCGGGGGTGCCGTCATGACGGCCGGCTGGTGGCTCCTGCTCTCCATCGCGCTGCTGACCTTCAGCGCGTTCTTCGGCACGCTGACGCTGTGCCTGCACCGCTTCTCGCGCGGGCGCCTCTCGCAGATCGCCGAGGACTCGGACAACCCCGGCCTCCAGCACCGCATCAACGCGATCCTCGACGACCCGCACGGGCACTCGGCCGCCATGGCGTTGCTGCGCATCCCCCTCCAGCTCGCCGCGGGCATCGGCGTGGTGATGTGGGTGACCGGGCTGCGCCGCGAGCCGACACCCGGCTGGGTCGACGCGGGCATCGGCATCCTCATCGCCTCGCTCATGGTGTGGGTCTTCGGCGTGCTGGTGCCGCAGGCCGTCGCCCGCCACGGCGGCGAGCGGACCATCGCGGTCATGTCCCGCCCGGTGCGCTTCGTCCACGCAGCGCTCGGGCCGTTCACCGTGCTGGTGCGCTTCATCGACGAGGTCGTCCGACGCCTCGCCGGCGCCGACATGCCCAACGGCGACCATGGACCCGACGCCGAGCTGCTCTCCGTCGTTACCGAACGCGAACGCGACGGCCACATCGACGAGAGCGAACGCGACATGATCGAGGCCGTCGTCGAGTTCCGCTCGACCACCGTCGAGCAGATCATGACCCCCCGCACCGAGATCGACGCCCTCGCCTACACCGACGACCTCGAGACCGTCCTCGCCTTCGTGGACCAGCACGGGCACTCCCGCGTGCCCGTCTACCGCGAGAACCTCGACAGCATGGACGGCATCCTCTACGCCAAGGACCTGCTCCGCTGGATCCACACCCACGGAGGCAACGGCAAGCCCTTCGTCCTCCGAGAGATCCTCCGGCCCGTTTCCTTCGTGCCCGAGACCAAGACCGTCCGCGAGCTGCTCACCCAGCTGCTCAGCGAGAACGTCCACATCGCCATGGTCGCCGACGAGTACGGCGGAACCTCCGGCCTGACCACCATGGAGGACATCGTCGAGGAGATCTTCGGCGACATCCAGGACGAGTACGAAACCCCCGAGGACGCCATCGGCGGCGTCGAGATCGACCAGACCGACCGCTCCGCGCGCATCGACGCCCGCACCCCCATCGACGACACCAACGACGAGATCGAGGACCTGGGCATCGAGCTGCCCGAATCCGACGACTACGACACCGTCGCCGGCTTCGTCAGCGCCACCCTCGGACGCATCCCAGAGCCCGGCGAAGTGTTCGAGCACGGCAACGCCCGCATCGAGATCCTCGAGGCCGAGCCCACCCGCGTCGTCCGCGTCCGCCTGACCGTCGTCGAACCCCAGCGCCCCGAGCCGGCCGAAACCACCGGCAAGTAGCGCCCGCCCGGGATCACACCCGCCGCCGGGCCGCGTCGCCGAGCACCAGCCCCGCCTCGCGCGCCAGATCGGCCAGCACGACCGCCTTGGACATGCGCAGCTTCGCGCCGATCGACTCGCGGTGGCGCTCGATGGTCTTGACCGAACGGTCCAGGCTCTCGGCGATGTCCTTGATCGACAGCCCGTTGCCCAGCAGCGTGAGCACCTCGAGCTCCCGCGGCGTCAGCGCGTTCAGCTCGCCCAGCCGGATCACGCCCGACTCGATCACCTTCTGCTCGCTGGACAGCAGCCGCTTGGACTCCTCGCCCGCCGCGATCCGGCGCGTGACCACCATGAACCGAGGGGTCTCTCCCGGGCTTTCCAGGGGGATCTGGCGGACCCACGAGAAGTGCTGGTGCCCGTGCCACACCGTCCGCATCAGGCGGGGCCCGGGGTCGGCGATCATGTCACGGAACAGGCCCAGACGCTCCTCGATCCACGCCCTGGGGAATCCCAGCTCGTCCAGGCGCTTGCCGCGCAGCTCCGGCGGCGCCTTGCCGTCGAAGAAGATCCGCACGGTCTCGTCGTTGAGAAACAGCAGCGTGCCGTGCAGGTCCAGAATGCTCACCGACACCCCGGGCTCGGAGGTCATCGTCTGCCAGAGCAGGTCCGGGGCCGATTTCGGGACAACCCCCGCGCCCGGGGCGTTGTTGTGCGGCGGTTCTTCGTGGGAGGGTCCGGTGTGGGTCATGGACCCATCGTACGATCCCTTTCCATGATCTTCCGCCTGTACAACACCATGTCGAAGCAGATCGAGCCACTTTCCCCGGCCGATCCGGGGCGCGTCACTTTTTACACGTGCGGCCCCACGGTCTACGACGACGCGCACATCGGAAACTTTCGCTCCTTTCTCGCCGCCGATCTGCTCCGTCGCTGGATCGAGAGCCCCCTGTGCACGCTCGAATCCGCCGACGGGGTCCCCCACGCGGGCCCGCGCCGCGTCGTGCACGTGATGAACATCACCGACGTCGGTCACATGACCGACGACGACCAGGCCGACGGGGGCGGCCAGGACAAGATGGTCGCCGCCGCCCAACGCCTGCTCGACGCCAAAAAATCAGGCAAACTCCCCGCCGACGCGGGCATCGACCCCCACGACCCCTTCGCCGTCGCCGCCTTCTACCGCGACCGCTTCCTCGAGGACGCCCGGGCCCTGGGCCTCAAGGTGGCCGAAGAAGCCCGCGACGATCCGTCGCTCATGCCCCGCGCCACCGACCACATCGCCGGCATGGCCCGCGTCATCCGCCGCCTGCTCGACGACGGCGCCGCCTACACCGCCGGCTCGCCCGGCAGCCGGGCGGTCTACTTTTCCGTCGAGCACGCGGACCGGTACGGGAAACTTTCCGGCAACACACTCGACAAGATCCGCGGCGGCGCGGGCGGACGCGTCGACGACGCCACCCAGCAGGAAAAACGGCACCCCGCCGACTTCCTGCTCTGGAAAGAGGACCGCACCCACACCATGCGCTGGCCGTCCCCCGTGGACGACTGGGACGAGGGCTACCCCGGCTGGCACATCGAGTGCACCGCGATGGCCTTGGACCGCCTGGTCCCTGGCGGCCTCGACGCCGCCCGCGACCGGCACGCCCAGATCGACCTGCACTCCGGCGGCGAGGACAACATCTTCCCCCACCACGAGTGCGAGATCGCCCAGTCCTGCGCCTTCACCGGCGCCCCACGCTTCGCCCGCCACTGGTTCCACCCGCGCTTCCTGATGGTCGACGGCAAGAAGATGTCCAAGAGCAAGGGCACCTTCCACACGCCGCGCGACCTGATCGCCAAGGGCATCGACCCCGCCGCCATCCGCCTGGAACTGATCAAGACCCACTACCGCGCCAACGCCGACTTCTCGATGCAGGGGCTCAAGGACAGCGCAAAGCGCATCGAACAATGGCGGTATCTGGCTCGAAATCTCATGCTGCAAGCCAAGGAAGGTTTTGTAGAGGGTGAAGCCGATCAGAGACTTGTGATTCTCGCAATCCAGGATGTTCTGTCCAAATCGAACAGTAGTAAGAATGCGATTACCGCCATTTCTGATGACCTCAAGCTCTCATCACTCTTTGCCATGGTGGACACCCTCGCGAATGCTGTCCGTGGAAATCCAGCGCTAATCGTTTCGTCTGTGGCCCACACCATTCCTACGGAACCGATGGATAACTCCGACGCGCTCGAGAGCTTCAACAGTCAAGAACAGTTACCGAGTAAAACGATGGCCGCACTCCACCTCATCGACAACATCCTTGGCGTGATCTTCCGCCCACTCCCGAAGTCTCAAGACACCGGCATCGCCGTCTACCTCCCCGGCGCCACCCCCTCGGACGAAGTCGAATCCCTCCTGACCGAACGCCACGACGCCCGCAAGTCCAAGGACTTCGCCCGCTCCGACGCCATCCGCGACCAGCTCGCCGCCATGGGCTACGCCGTCAAGGACGTCGCCGGCGGCAAGGTCGAAGTCGCCCCCAAACCCAACTAGACCCGGCACGACCGGCATCCGGTGCCGTGCTCTTCGTCCGCGAAGAGCACGATCCACGCACCCCGCAAAGACCGGGCCCCGGCCCCGCCCCCCTCCCATACCATCCCCCCGATGCTCTGGACCCTCTGGCGGGCCATCCTGATCGAGTTCTGGCGCCTGCTGATCCTCTCGGCCGGCGTCCTCGTCACCGTCGTCGCCTTCGCCGCCACCATCAAGCCCCTCGCCGACGGCAAGCTCACCGCCGACCAGGCCATCCGCTTCATGCGCTTCGCCATCCCCCCCATGCTCGCCTACACCCTGCCCTTCGCCGGCGGGTTCGCGGCCACGCTCGCCTACCACCGCTTCGTCGTCGAGAACGAGGTCACCGCCGCCCACGCCGGGGGCGTCAGCCACAAGAAACTCCTCCTCCCCGCCCTGGCCAGCGGCCTGCTGCTCGCCGGCGGCCTGTTCTACCTCAACGACCGCGTCATCCCCCGCTACCTGCTCAGCATGGAGCAGATGATCACCCGCGACTTCGCCCGCCTGATGGTCAACAGCCTCCGCCAGGGTGAGGCCGCCCAGATCGGCAACACCGAGATCCACGCCGACTTCGTCGAAGAAAAACCCCCCGAGCCCGGCTCGCCCGTCAAGGAGCAGTTCCTCCTCCTCGGCGTGGCCATGGTCGAGACCGACAGCACCGGCGCCGTCACCATCGACGGCACCGCCAAACGCGCCTGGATCACCCTCCTGCCGGTCTGGGCCCTCGGCGCCGCCGACCGCGCCCGCATCGGCGACCAGACCGACACCGCCGTCATCCTCAAGTTCATCGACGTGACGGTCTACCGCGACGGCGCACCCCAGTCCGCCGACCCACTCGTGCCCCCCGCGATCCCCATCGCCAGCATGTTCCGCGACAACCCCAAGTTCTACTCGGGCGCCAAGCTGCGCGCCATCGCGGAGAATCCCGACTCGATGTCCACCGTCGATCGCCGGCGCGTCGCGCTCGCCCGCATCGTCGCGGCCTACCGCTCGTTCTCCGACTTCTCCGCCGCGCTCGCCGCCGGACGCGCCATCGTGATGAACACGCCCGACGGCTCGACCATCCGCGTGCTCGGCTCGGGCATGGACACCTCCTCGGGCCGCTGGGCCGTCAGCCCCCTGCCCGAGACCCGGCTCGTCGAGATCGAGGTGACCACCCGCGAGGGCCGCACCGACCGCCTGACCGCCGAGACCGCCCGCCTGAGCATCCAGGCCCCCGCCGAAGAGGACCCGCTCGCCGACCGCTCCGCCGCCGACGCCTCCCGCTTCGCCCTGGACCTGACCGGCGTCCGCGTGCTCGGAGCCGGCGGCGCCGGCACCGAGATCGCCGAGACCGTCTACCGCGACCTCTGGCCCGCCGAGGACCCCATGCCCGAGGTCCTCGCCTTGGACAGCCCCGGCCTGCTCGCCATGGCCCGCGCCGAGCACACCGCCCCCGAGCCGCCCGTGCTCCAGGCCGCACGCGATCTCGACCGCGAGATCGACCGCATCAAGCGCAAGGCCCTCTTCAAGACCCACGAACGCTGGGCCATGTCCGCCTCGTGCGTCGTAATGGTCGTGCTCGGCGCCGTGATGGCCATGCAGCTCAAGAACGCCACGCCGCTGGTGATCTACCTCTGGAGCTTCTTCCCGGCGCTGGCCTCGATCATCCTCCTCCAGTCCGGCCAGCAGATGTCCGGCTCGGCCGTGGCCTTCGGCGTGGTCGTGATGTGGAGCGGGGTCGCAGGGCTCGGCGTGCTCGCGTTGCTGGTCTTCCGACGCCTCAGCCAGCTCTGATCCGCCACGCTACAGGAGCCGCAGCCGCATGCCCGAACCCCCACGCGAGCACGCCCCGTGGTGGTTCACGATCGCCGGACGCGCGTGGGCGCCCGTCGCTCTGGCCGGCGCGATCCTCGCGGCCCGTCTGCTCTGGCTCGCGTTCGTCTCCCCGTTGACCCTCTCCGAGGACGAGGCCCACTACTGGCTCTGGTCGCAGCACCCCGGCTGGTCGTACTACAGCAAGGGACCCGGCGTCGCGTGGCTGATCGCCGCCTCGACCGCCCTCTTCGGCGACACCCAGTTCGCCGTCCGCGCTCCCGCGGCCGTTGCCACCGCCCTGGGCACCCTCGGTGCCGCCGCCGCCACGCGATGGGCCGGGGCCGACCGCGTCACCGCCTTCACCAGCGCCGTGCTCTACGCCTGCGTGCCGGGCCTCGCCCTGGCGGGCGCGCTGATGACCATCGACGCCCCCTACGCCGCCTGCTGGATGTGGGCCGGCGCGTGCGCCCTCCACGCGGCCCGCACCGGTGCCGCAACGGCCTGGCTGGGGCTCGGCGCGGCCGTGGCCGTCGGCTTCCTGTTCAAGTACACCATCCTGCTCATCCTCCCGGGCGTCGCGCTCGGCGTCTGGGCCGCCCGGCGGGGACCGCATGCCCTCCGCCCGCCGCTCCGCCCGGGCGCCATCGCCGCCGCCGCGGCCGTCGCATCGCTCGGGCTGCTGCCCGTCGCGATCTGGAACGCCTCCCACGACTGGGCCACCGTCCGCCACCTGCTCGGCCACCTCCACGCCCCCGGCGGCGACACCGCCGCGGGCCGGTCCTGGTCCCCCTGGTGGCCGATCGAGTTCGCCGCCCTCCAGTTCGTCGTGTGCGGCGGGGTCCTCGCCCTCGCGATCCTCGCGCTCGTCCGCACACCACGCGAGCACCCGGACCGGGCGATGGTGCGTTTCTGTATCGCCTGCTCGCTGCCGATCTTCGCCTTCTACGCCGCTGTGTCCTTCCTGACCAGAACCGAGGCCAACTGGGCCGTCGCCGGGGCCGCCACCCTCAGCCCGGCCGGGGCCGTCGCGGTCGTCCGCGCCGTGCGCGGACGCGAGACACTCGGACGCGTGTGCTGGGGCCTGGCCTTCTTCGGCGGCGTGCTCGCCACGATCGCCCCAGGCGCGAGCGTGCGACTCGCCCGGGTACCCCTCCTCGGCCCCTACCTGCCCGTCGAGCGCATCAGCGGCATGCGTCTCCACGCCGCCGACGCCGCCCGACGTCTGGACGAACTGCAACGCGCCACCGGCCTCGACCCGTTCGTCATCACCGATCACTACGGCCGCGCCTCACTCCTGGCCTTCTACCTGCCCAGGGCCGACATGTCGCGCACGGGCACGGAGTTCCTCTGCGCCTCCGCCCACCTCGGCGGCCGCCCGTCCCAGTTCGATCACTGGGACGAAACCGACCTGGCAAACCCCGACACCGCCCGTGCCCTCGCGGGACGCCCCGCCCTGGTCATCGGCCACCCCTCGGGCGACTGGGCGAGCCTGTTCGAGACCCTCACCCCGATCGGCCCGCTCGACGCCGAGCCCAAGCCGGGCGCGCGGACCGCCTATCTTGCCACTGGGTTCCGCGGCATCGCACCCGTCCCCGGCCCCGAGCCACGCCCGACGCCCCACCACCCGGCCACGCGAAAAGAAGGACACGATGGGTAGCGAACGCAAGGACCGGCTCGTCCGCTACATCTCGCCCGCCGAACGCCGCGCCCACCGGCGCGCGTGGTGGCGCAACGCCGCGCTGCTCCTCGCCGAACGCGGCGCGACCATCGTCGCGATCAGCGACCACACCGGCGGCTACCACCGCGCCGAGGGCATCGACCTGGACGCCGCCGTTGCCCACGT
>Ga0207881_1000842_pt1 | contig 10557 bp, 8 predicted proteins | sample MalvirmetagMSP97_FD_184227 | JGI IMG/M metagenome (GOLD analysis project Ga0207881, IMG submission 184227) | Marine viral communities from the Deep Pacific Ocean - MSP-97 (SPAdes) | ecosystem: Environmental > Aquatic > Marine > Oceanic | place: Pacific Ocean | collected 2011-05-03 | reverse complement strand
TAGTGGGATGGCGCCTTTTAAAGAATATTTTTTAGGAAATGGAAAACCTAAAAATAACCGTATTGCCGATACCCAAAAATGTTTACGTGTAAGCGGAAAGCATAACGATTTGGAAGAGGTGGGAATGGATACCTATCATCACACCATGTTCGAGATGTTGGGGAACTGGAGTTTTGGCGATTATTTTAAAAAGGAAGCCATTGAATGGGCTTGGGAATTATTGACCGAAGTATATAAAATTGATACGGATATTTTATATGTTACCATTTTTGAAGGAGATAAAAGTGAAGGGTTGGACCGTGATACCGAAGCCTACAACCTTTGGAAAAAATTTGTTCCTGAAGAACGTATCCTAAACGGAAACAAAAAAGACAATTTTTGGGAAATGGGAGAACAAGGACCATGTGGACCTTGTAGTGAAATCCATGTGGATATTCGTTCTGCCGAAGAAAAAGCAAAAATTTCTGGAGATAAACTTGTCAACCAAGACCATCCACAAGTGGTGGAAATTTGGAATTTGGTATTTATGCAATACAACCGCAAGGCCGATGGAAGTCTTGAAAAACTACCTTCGCAACACGTAGATACGGGGATGGGTTTCGAGCGCTTGTGTATGGTGCTTCAAAACAAACAAAGTAATTACGACACCGATGTATTTACGCCGCTTATTCGTGAAATTGAAGCCGTTACCAAGAGTCAATACGGGAAGGAAGACAAAAAGGATGTGGCGATTCGCGTGATTTCAGATCATATTCGGGCAGTAGCATTTTCAATTGCAGATGGACAATTGCCTAGTAACTCAGGTGCTGGGTATGTTATTAGAAGAATCCTTCGCCGTGCTATTCGCTACGGATTTACGTTTTTGGATACCAAAGAGCCTTTCATTTATAAGCTTGTTCCCACCTTAGTAAAAATGATGGGGAAAGCCTTTCCAGAATTGACTCGTGAAGAAAATTTAATTACGAATGTCATTCGAGAAGAAGAAGCATCTTTCCTTAGAACTTTAGACCAAGGTTTGGTGTTATTGGAAAATGTTATTTCAGCTTCAAAGAGTAAAACTATTTCGGGTTCCAAAGCATTTGAATTGTATGATACTTTTGGATTCCCTATCGATTTAACAGCGCTTATTTTAAGAGAACGGGGGTTAGAACTAGACGAAAAAGGATTTGAAGAAGAACTCCAAAAACAAAAGGAACGATCCCGTGCTGCTACGAAAGTAGAAACGGGGGATTGGGTGCTATTAAGCGACGATGCCGATGAAGAATTTGTAGGATATGATACCCTAGAAACCCAAATTAAGATTACTCGTTATCGTAAGGTGGAAAGCAAAAAGGAAGGGGAGTTGTTTCAACTGGTTTTTAATCTTACACCATTCTATCCTGAAGGGGGTGGACAAGTAGGTGATAAAGGCTATTTGGAAGCTCAAAATGGGGAAGTAGTCTATATTATTGACACCAAAAAAGAGAACAACCTTATTGTTCATTTTGCAAAAAATTTACCTCGTGATCCTGAAGCTACTTTTAAGGCAGTTGTAGATTCAAAACAGCGATTTAGAACCGCATCAAACCATACGGCAACCCACTTGTTGCACCAAGCCTTGCGCAATATTTTAGGAACCCATGTCGCTCAAAAAGGGTCCATGGTTCATAGTAAAAATTTGCGTTTCGATTTTTCACATTTCAGTAAAGTGACCGATGAAGAATTGCAAAAAGTTGAAGATTTTGTCAATGCTCGTATCCGAGAAGGAATTGCCTTAGAAGAGCGTCGCAATATTCCACATCAACAAGCCATTGACGAAGGTGCTTTGGCATTATTTGGCGAAAAATATGGAGATACAGTACGTGCCATAAAGTTTGGAAAGTCCATGGAATTGTGTGGGGGTACACACGTGCAAAATACTAATGACGTGTGGCATTTTATCATTACTTCAGAAGGAGCAGTTGCTTCAGGAATACGAAGAATCGAAGCCATAACAGGCGATGCCGCCAAACTATATTTTGAAGAACGCGCAGCCTCTTTTAAGCAAGTTCAAAAATTATTGAACAACACACCAGACCCTGTAAGTGCTATCGAAAAACTACAGGAAGAAAACAACGAATTACAGAAGCAGATTCAGCAGCTATTAAAAGATAAAGCCAAAAATTTAAAAGGCGATTTAAAGGCTGAAGTAAAAGAAGTAAATGGCGTTCACTTTTTAGCCACAGAAATCGATTTGGATGCCGCAGGTCAAAAGGATTTGGCTTTTGAATTGGGTAATGAAGTAGATAATTTGTTTTTACTCTTTGGAAGCGCAACCGATGGAAAAGCCTTATTAACCTGTTATATTTCTAAAGAATTAGTTGCCGAAAAAAACCTAAATGCTGGTCAGATAGTTCGTGAACTAGGAAAACACATCCAAGGCGGCGGTGGTGGACAACCCTTCTTTGCTACGGCTGGAGGTAAAAATCCTAAAGGGATTACTGAGGCCTTAAAAGCGGCTGAAGATTACTTGAAATAAATGAACCTTCAAACCCAAATACCACTTTCTCCTAAGGAACCTCAAATTAATTACCAATCTAAGGTGGTATTGATGGGCTCTTGCTTTACCGTGAATATAGGAGGGAAGCTGGACTATTTTCAATTTCAGAATATTCAAAATCCGTTTGGGGTAATTTTCAATCCTGTTTCTATAGAAAAACTCATCTTTAGAGCGTTACATGATGATTTTTATACGGAAAATGATGTTTTTCAGCACAACGGTTTATGGCATTGTTATGAGGTGCATTCGTCACTATCAATGGTAAATAAATCTGAGTTTTTGAACCGTATCAATCTTCAACTTAGCCATTTTAAAACATACCTTTTCCAAGCCTCACATATGATCTTTACTTTAGGTTCGGCTTGGGTGTACTTGCATCGTAAAACTTCCCAAATTGTCGCCAATTGTCATAAAGTCCCACAGAAAGAATTTTCAAAAGTGTTACTTTCTGTCGACATTATTTCAAAAAGTTTGCAAAACTGTGTGTCTGAAATTAGTGAAGTAAACCCAAAGGTTACTTTCATTTTTACGGTTTCTCCAGTGAGGCATATAAAAGATGGATTTATAGAAAATACCCTAAGCAAGTCGCACTTACTTTCAGCAGTACACCCATCGATTTCTGTGATTGAACATGCACATTATTTCCCTTCTTATGAATTGATGATGGACGAGCTACGGGATTATCGTTTTTATAAAGAGGATATGTTACACCCTAATGAAGTTGCCATTCAATATATATGGGAAAAGTTCAATCGAGTTTGGATTTCAGCGGAAACAACCCACCTTCAAAATGAGATTGCGACCATTCATAAAGGATTAAAACACAAACCATTTAATCCGGATAGTGAGGAACACAGCGTGTTTCAAAAAAATCTTCAAAAGAGCATAGAAAAGCTTCAAAAGGAACTTCCTTGGATACAGTTTTAGTGACTTTGGTCATTTAATTGTTTTTAGAAAAATGATAGTTTTGACTATATTTAATAAGTTTAAAAACTACGGATATGAAAAAAAACATGGGACAAGGTGATCGTTTTTTAAGAATTATCATCGCAGTCATTATCGCCATTCTTTATTACGCAGGTGTTATTTCTGGTACACTAGGGCTCGTGCTTTTAATACTGGCAGGTATTTTTATACTTACTAGTTTTATAAGTTTTTGCCCACTGTATGCACCTTTTGGTATCAGTACATGTAAGGTAAAAAAGAAATAAAAATAGCGCCTATGAGCGCCATTTTTGTATTATACGACAATTGCCGTATTGTATGCGCTTTGGTTTTAGGACAACTTTGTACCTAACAAAAACCAAAACATACAATTATGAAAACTTTAAAAATTCTTTCTTTATTCTTTTTTGCAAGTTTAGTGCTTGCTTCATGTAAAAAAGATGATGATGGTGGTGAAGACCCACAGGCTGCTTCTGGAACAATGACTGCAACCGTAGATGGTGGTTCTTTTGAGTCACTTGAAGGGACTGTTATGGCTCAAGAGACCAACTCTGGAGGCGTAAGAGTTATGGCTGTTTCTGCAGGAACAGTGGATTCTGAAAATTTACAAATGATTATCCAAAACTTTGATGGCGTAGGAACCTACGAGTTAAACTTAGCTAATATTGGAACCTATAGTTATTTACCAGACCCAAGCAATCCAGACCCAACAACCGTGGTTGTGTACATGGCTGTAAATGGAACTACTTCTGGAGGAGAAATTAATATTTCTAGTTATACATCAGACAGAGTAAAAGGAACCTTTTCTTTTACAGGGTATAATATTCAAGATAACACAGATACTGTTTCTGTTACTAGTGGATCTTTTGATATGGAAGTAACCCAAAACTAAATCCCATTTAAAAAAATCTCAAGTGTTGAGGTTTTTACGTGGAGCCGGGAGTAGAACTTTGTTTTGCTTCCGGTTTTTTATGTAACAACCATCTACCTAAAATCCATTACTATATAAATTATACGTCAATTGCCCTATTGCCCTAATAGGTAATCTTTTACACCTTTGAAACAAACAAACTAATACCACGATTATGAAAACAATTTTCAACACACTTTTTGCTTTTTTAATAGCTTTAGGGACGTTTGCACAAAAAGCTGAACAACCCGACTGGAGCTATGATATAGGTGGAAAAATTAACGAAATGTATCTTACCGAAGCAGGAACACTTGTTGTTGCAAGTAACGATGGATTGGTAGGAATTAAGCCGGGTAGCAATGAATTGCTTTTTAAATTTACCGATTACGGTCGTGTAAAACCAGAAGAGCTCACTTTTATTCCTGCTTCACCTTATGTTATGGTGGCACAAGGCGGATTTATGTCTTCCAAGAAAACTGTAATTGATTTTGTTTCGGGTCAAATACTTTTTAGTTCTGAAGGGAATCAATGGAAACAAATTTTCACAACTTCTACAGCGATGCCTCAAAACAAACTTATTGTTAGTGGGCTTCAAAAAACAGGTGGCATGGCCGAGAATAACACCCCAAAAGTCGCGGTATACGACTTAGGAAATGGAAAAGAAGACTACTCTTTCTATTTATTTCCTCCTGGAAAAACGACTATGAAAAGTTATATGGTAACAGGTGATCCATTATTGTTAAAAGACAAAATGCTTATCCCAACCAGTCAAGGAATTATTGCAAAAACACTTACCGGTGAAACCCTTTGGGAAAATAAAATCAAGAATGTAAACTGGATGACGGCAGATGCTTCAGAAAAGGAAATCTATGCTTTTGAAAGCAACACTTCGGGAAGTAGTATGGAAATTTATAAAGTAGGTGCAGATGGAGCAGAGCTTTGGAAAGATGCTGCAAAAGTAAAAGGACAGGTGGTGAACTTCGAAATTTTACCACAAGGATTGGCAGTAGTAAGTAACAAGAGTAGTGGTGGAAGCAATAGTGTATTTGCAGCAAAAGACGAGTCTGAGATAGGATTTTTAAGCGCACAAACGGGTGAGGATTTATGGGATAAAGCACCTAAGACAAAAGGATATGTGCAGCATTTCTATATTATGGATGACGGAATTCTCTTCGGAATACAACAGGGTGGGATTAATAAAATTTCGTTTGATGGAAAAACCCTCTTCAAAAAGCCCTTAAAAACAGGTGAAAATATTATGGTAATGGCACATACTCCACAAGGACTTATTTATATCACGAGTGAAGATGCCAATATTGTAAACCTTGAAACGGGTGACCAAGTGTGGAAAAAACCTTTAAAGTATAAAAGAGCAACTTCTGTGTCGTCAACCTTCGATAAAAGTAACAATCGTTATTTAATCTCTGCAGATGATGAAATTATGGCTGTAGATCCTACAACAGGAGATGTTTCAGCTTTTGCAAACACAGATTTTGATGAAAAGGAACAACCCAGTTCAATTCAAATGAGAAATGGTGGAGTTTATTTAGGTTCGGATCAAAATATGACTTTAATAGACTTTAATGGGAACGAAGTATATCATCAATATTATAAATCGCCCTCAAAGAGCACCTTTGCAAAAATTGTAGGGGGTGTTATTGCTGTAGCATCCACAACTATGGCTGTTTCTGCCGCGGCAGCAGCCGGAGCAAACAGAAATAGCTTGGGAGATTATAACGAATATGGAAGGGAATATGATAGACAATCGAAAATGTTCTCTGCAATAGGCTCTGCATCATTTGAGTTTATGTCGCAACGATTTAAAGCTACGGCTGCCACCGAAAATGCACAATTCATTTTAACCAAACTAGATGACGGCGTAGGTCTGGTTAAAGTAAACAAGGATTCGGGAAAGACAGAAAAAGAAATCATTTTAAAAGATAAAAAGCCAGAGTATGAAGTAGATGATTTTGGAGGTGTGTTGTATTACAAAGCCAAAGACGATCTTATTTATGCGTATGATCTTAAAAAGTAATTAACTAGCCAAGTTAATCGCGACGATTTAAATGAGGAGTTTAGGTTTGTCGCAAAGCAAGCCCCATTGGAAGCAATGGGGCTTTTAAACTACTAAAATGATGAAATCGATTTTTATTCCTAACAAATACAATTACCTAGTTTGGGGAAATGCACTTTTCTTATTAGTGCTACTGCTGTTGGATGTAACAGACCCCATAAGTGTTGTATTTGCCTATTTCTTGGAAACGATCATTATTGGAGTATTTCATTGTGTGAAATTATGGATGGTAAATACGTATGGTAAAAGTTCGAAGCCAACTGCTAAGATGCCAGCTTCTTCTATAGGGCTTATTTTATTTTTTATGTTCCATTATGGAATGTTTGTAGCTATCCAATCCATTTTTTTATTTTCTTTTTTTGAAAAGGAATTATCTCAACTAAAAGATGGGTTTCATTTAATACACAATTATGGAGTTATTCTTCGGCTAGAAGGAATGCCTATTTTAATAGCTTCATTGTTTGTTTCAAATCTGAAATATTTTTACACCAACTTTTGGAAAAATGACCAGTTTAAAGAGTATTCTCCAAGCGGATTATTTTTTAGACCCTATGTGCGGATATTTATTCAACAGTTCACCGTTATTTTGGCAGGGTTCTTTTTTATTCTACTTTCAGAAGGATTTGCAGCAGCAGTCTTACTAATATTTTTCAGATTAATTATAGACTTACTCTTGATAGGTATTCACAGAGACTCCAATAATCTTGATATCCTTTTAAGAAAAATCACAAAGTCTGAAGCCGAGTTTCTAGAGGCAAAGAAAAAGCTTCAAGAATTTTCAGAATGAAGCCATTGTTTACAAATAGTGACTACGGAATTTGGGGATATTTAATTAGTTATTTTCCGGCGCTCTTGGTATTAGTAGGTTTATTCTTAGTAGTGCTTATTCTTGATTTTTTCATTAAGAATAATCTGAAAATGCAGAGATATAGCTATGGTATTTTAGGGATCATTCTTAGTGTCATGGTGCTAAGTACCTTTTATCAAGGTACTTTTAATGAGACTGTTTATCTTTCTTTTCCTGCGGGTATCGTGGGAGTTTGGGTAGTTTTTAAATTTCTGAAAATCTCAAAGCTGCGTTTGCTTTCCTTGGTTTGGTTGGGGGTTTTACTTGCATTAATTATTGTAGGACTATGTTTGGTTTATTTTTAGGGCAAATGCCCTATTATATAATTTAATTTTTTTTTAGTACTTTGTTTATACACTTAAAAACCTTTCAATTATGAAATTAGTAACCCTATTTTTCAGCCTTATTTTCAGCTTCAATCTAGCGGTAAATGCTCAAGTCCCAACGCCTCAAGGAGTTAATAGTTCTACATCTGGATTAACTTGGACAAAAACCAGCGAATACAATTATTCGCTTAAGGAGAACGGCCGACAACTAACAAACGTTGTTGATTTAAAGTACCTAAGTACCAATACACTTGCGGTTTTGGATAAAAGCTCAAGAAATGTGTATTTATTAGAAGATTTTAAAGAAGCAGCTAATGGCTCTTCAGGGAAAGCAACTCTTTTGGAACGTAATGTAGGAACCAATTTCTATCTCACAAATCCAAACTCTTTTGTTTTTTATTCGGATGATGAATACATATCTGGTCCCTTTGTTAATATTGGGGGAAGTTATGTTTACTATGTTGCCGAAAAAAATACAACCTATTACCTTCCAGATATTCGAAAATTTTCTAATTGGGGAGCTAAAACAGCATCAAAGCTAGACTATTCTGCAGAAAATGTATATTGGTGTAGAGTGGCAGAGAGTAATAGCTATCACGTGGTTGAAAAAGGAGAGTCTATGGACTACACTAACGCTTCTACCGAAAAAAGAGATAACGACCTAATTGTTAAGGTAAATGGCGTAGATAAATATATTCTTCCTGGATATTACACCATGGCGTCATTAGTTTTTAAACCAGTAAAAATGGCATCTACGGGTTCAATTCCCACAAACAATAGTACTTCAGGTTGCGTTGATGGGGATTGTCAAAACGGATGGGGAAAATACGAATACGACAATGGATATTATGATGGTTTTTGGAGAAATGGAAAAAAAGAAGGCTACGGATTGTATAAGTGGGATGGTATTGGAAAGTATATTGGAACGTGGCAAAATGATAATATGAATGGCTATGGTGTTTATTTAGCCGATAATAATGACAATATTATTGGTGAATACAAAAATGGGCAGCTTAATGGATTAGGTATTACTGTTACTGGAGATAAGTGGGATCAAGGAATATTTTATGATGGAAACATTAGTACTCATTACGATTTCTATTCAACAGGAAATGATTCAGGTTGTACTGCCGGTGATTGCCAAAACAAATACGGAAAGTTTGAATGGAGTAATGGCGATACTTTTATTGGGTTTTTTAAAAATGGAAAACTACATATGGGTACCTACAGTTTTGCTAGTGGCGATAAATATTCGGGAATGTTTAATAGTGATAATCAATTTCACGGAATGGGAAGATTTTTCTTTGCAGATGATGCGTATTATGGAGGAGAATGGCGAAATGGAAAATATGAGGGTAGAGGCTACTACCACAACAGTAGTTTGGAACAAAAAATAGGCGAATGGTCCAATGGAACATTAGTCAAGAAAATGTAAAAAGTTGTTATAATGAAAACACTAAAAATTACATTTACGATTATTGGGTTCTTGCTTTTTTCAATGGTGTATGCACAAGGAGTGCCACAACCTAAGACCCCTCAAACTACTACAGAAAAACAATACCCCTATTGTGAAAGTGGAGATTGTATAAATGGCTGGGGAAAGAAAATCTATGATTACGGTTATTATGAAGGTTTCTTTAGAAATGGAAACCGTGAAGGATATGGACTTTTTAACTGGACGACCTCCGGAAGTTATATGGGGTTTTGGAATAATGATGAGTTACATGGATATGGCTGCTATATTGGAAAAGAAAAGAACTTGATTGGCGAGTACCGCAATGGGATGATGAATGGAGTGGGATATACCCATGAACTCGATAATGATAAATGGGAGTACGGTATTTTTAAAAATTATTTAGTCGATACGGCGTATACTTTTTACGATAACAAAGTTGAAACAGGGTGTGTTGCTGGAGATTGTCAAGATAAATACGGGCGATATATTTGGAGCAATGGTGATAGATTTACTGGTTTCTTTAAAAACGGAAAAATGTACATGGGGACATATACCTTTGCCTCTGGAGACAAGTACGAAGGTATGTTTAACAGCAATAATCAATTTCATGGTGAAGGAAGGTTTTTCTTTAATGACAATGCCTATTATGGGGGTCAATGGAGCAATGGACAACAACACGGTAGAGGATATTATCACGATAGTAGTTACAAGACTAAAATAGGCGAATGGAGTAATGGGCAATTAGTTAGAGCCTATTAATTTCAGAATAATATTTATAAAAAACACGGCAATTGCTGTGTTTTTTCTATTTTCATACCTTATAACTAGTTTTTGATGAAATACATTCTTTGTACAGTTTTTCTTTTACTTTTAACGAGTTCAATTGCCCAGACTTCATCAAAAGAGATTGATAGCTTGTTACACATTTCAAAAACTGCAAACGACTCAACAAGGCTCAGAATTTATAACAAAGCAGCTTTCTTTTATATATTTAATGATTCAGATAAAGCTAAGGATTATTTAAAAAATGCCATAAAAGAATCGATTGATAAAAACTACTCTTTTTCTAAGGCAGAACTAACAAACACCTATGGAATTTATTTTGATGTTTCGGGACAACAGGATTCTGCAAAATACTATTTTGAAAATGCCTTAAAAATAAGTAAACTGCATAATTTTCAAGGAATTACGGCAATGATAACCAATAACCTTGGGATGTTTAACTGGAATAAAGGAGATTATCAAGAAGCATTAAAATATTTTTTTAGTGCCATAGAATTAAATGATAATGCCCCAGAGGTAAATCAAAATAAGGGAGCAGTATACTTAAACAATATAGGACTCATTTATCAAGAAATGGGGCAATTTGATAAAGCGCTAAATTATCATAGAAAATCTCTTGAAATACGAGAAAAGGAAAAGATGTTTAATGAAATCCCAGCTTCATTGAATAATATTGCCATAAACCTAAAGGAAAAAGG
>Ga0207881_1000834_pt1 | contig 10669 bp, 10 predicted proteins | sample MalvirmetagMSP97_FD_184227 | JGI IMG/M metagenome (GOLD analysis project Ga0207881, IMG submission 184227) | Marine viral communities from the Deep Pacific Ocean - MSP-97 (SPAdes) | ecosystem: Environmental > Aquatic > Marine > Oceanic | place: Pacific Ocean | collected 2011-05-03 | reverse complement strand
GGATGCTGGATCGGTGAGCGGGTCGCCCCGTCCCGGGAGCCGGGCCGCGCGATCCTAGACTGAAGGCATGTCGACCCCCATCTCATTCACCAAGGGCCACGGCACCGGCAACGACTTCGTCATCGTGCCCGACGCCGACGGGGAGCTCGACCTCTCCGACGACCAGGTCGCGGCGCTGTGTGACCGCCGGTTCGGGGTCGGCGCCGACGGACTGCTGCGGGTTGTGCGGGCCGCGGCGATCCCCGAGGGTGCTGCGGCTACAGCCGCTGGCGTCGAGTGGTTCATGGACTACCGGAACGCCGACGGGTCTGCTGCGGAGATGTGCGGGAACGGCATCCGTGTCTTCGTGCGCTACCTCACGGCGGTCGGCTGGGCGGATGCCGACGCCGGGCCCGTGCTCGTGGGCACCCGAGCAGGCATCAAGCCCGTGACGGCACACCAGCGCGGCTTCGAAGTGGATCTCGGTGCCTTCCGGATCGACGAGTCCGAGGTGCTGGTTCGCGCACGCCATCTCGATGTCGCCCGGCCCGGAATCGGGGTGGATGTCGGTAACCCCCACGTCGTGGTAGCGCTCCCCACGGCCGAAGAACTCGCCGGCATCGATCTTTCCCGCGTCCCGCAGCTGGACCCGGCTCCCGCCGCAGGCGCGAACATCGAGTTCGTCGTGCCGAACGATCCGCTCGTGCAGGGCGGCACCGGGGGCCTGAGCATGCGGGTTTTCGAACGCGGCGTCGGTGAGACGCTCTCATGCGGCACGGGGGTCGCTGCGGCTGCGCTTGCGGTCCGCCACTGGGCGGGTGCTGCAGCTCCGGATGCTTGGCAGGTCGGCGTCCCCGGCGGTGAACTCGGGGTTCGCGTGGCGTCAGTGGACGGCGAGTCGCACGTCTTCCTCGCGGGGCCTGCGACCCTGGTCTTTTCCGGCGAGATGGCCCTGGCCTGACCGTGCGGCCAGGCGTCAGACGACGTCGATGGCAGCGGTCGGCGTCGACCCGTGGCGACGCACGCGTAGCACCCGAAAGCCCTTGGCGGTAGCAGAGCGATGCACCGAGTAGCCGCGGTGGAATGTCGTGGCCATCCACCGCTGCAGGGAGTCCGAACCGAGGTTGCGCGAGACGACGAGCCACGCATCCGAGCGCTCATCCAGTCGCGGAATCCACTCCTCGAGTAACCCGTGCAGCTGGTCCTTGCCGACCCGGATCGGGGGGTTGGAGCGGATCGTCCGAAAGACGACATCATCGGGAACATCGCCCGGCAGCACGGCGTTGACATTGGCAAGGCCGAGTTCGCTCGCGTTGGAGCGCACGAGGTCGAGAGCTCGTTCGTTGACGTCAACGGCCCACACCGTGGCGTGCGGAGCATCCATCGCGAGGGTCAGCGCTATGGGACCCCACCCGCACCCGAGGTCCAGCAGATGCCCGCCCGCAGGCGGGGGAGGAGTGTTCTCGAGCAAGACGGTGGTGCCGGTGTCGATGTGATCCGGACTGAACACCCCGCCGGCCGTAGTGACCTCCACCGGATGCCCCGCGATCGAGACACGGATGCGCCGGAGGTTTTCGGGACTGGAAGGCGACGACGAGAAGTAGTGATCGCTCTCCATGGCGACGAGCGTAGCGGAGGACGGGCCGCCTCCGGGAGGCTAGAGTTTACGGATGCCTGATGCCGGGCATCCCACGGAAATGATGATGGACGAGATCCCAGACACCCAGAACGCCCCAGCGGAGCAGCCTGTCGACCCTGTTGACCGGGTGCTTGAGCGCGCCCGCGGCCGATCCGACGTGTGGGTGTTCGGGTCGGCTCAGGCTTTGCAGGATGCCGCGACGGCTGGAGGAGCGGACTCCGACGGCGACCAGTGGGATCGCGAAGAACGCGCGGCGCTCCGACGCATCCCGGGCCTGTCGACCGAACTCGAAGACGTCACCGAGGTCGAGTACCGCCAGCTTCGGCTCGAGAACGTCGTTCTTGTCGGCGTCCACCCCCAGGGTGAGCAGGAGAATGCCGAGAACTCCCTTCGGGAGCTCGCCGCGCTCGCCGAGACTGCCGGAGCCGTCGTGCTCGATGGCGTCCTCCAGCGCCGCCCTCACCCGGATCCCGCCACCTACCTCGGACGAGGCAAGGCCGAGGAGCTCCGCGACATCGTCGCCTCGCTTGGCGCCGACACTGTGATCGCCGACACCGAACTCGCGCCGAGCCAGCGGCGCGCACTCGAGGATGTCGTCAAGGTCAAGGTAATCGACCGCACCACGGTCATCCTCGACATCTTCAGCCAGCACGCGAAGAGCCGCGAGGGCAAGGCGCAGGTCGAACTCGCACAGCTTGAGTACCTCCTGCCGCGCCTTCGCGGCTGGGGTGAGTCGATGAGCCGCCAGGCCGGTGGCCAGGTCGGTGCAGGCGGCGCCGGTATGGGTTCTCGCGGTCCCGGTGAGACCAAGATCGAACTCGACCGCCGCCGCATCCGTACTCGGATGGCGCAGCTGCGGCGGCAGATCCGTGACTTCGCACCGGCGCGGGATGCCAAGCGTGCTGAGCGTCGGCGCAACACGGTGCCGTCGGTTGCGATCGCCGGGTACACGAACGCCGGCAAGTCGAGCCTTCTCAATCGGCTCACGAACGCCGGAGTACTGGTCGAAAACGCCCTGTTTGCGACGCTGGATGCGACGGTGCGCCGTACCGAGGCGTCCGATGGTCGGGTCTACACCCTCACCGACACCGTCGGTTTCGTGCGCAATCTGCCGCACCAGCTGGTTGAAGCCTTTCGGTCGACTCTCGAGGAGGTCGGCCAATCGGACGTGATCGTGCACGTCGTGGATGCTTCACACCCCGACCCCGCGGCGCAGTTGGCTACCGTTCGTGACGTCATCGGCGATGTCGGAGCGCGTGACCTGCCGGAGATCGTCGTCTTCAACAAGGCCGACCTCGTCGACGAATCGACGCGCATGGTTCTTCGGGGGCTGGAGCCCGCGGCGCTGTTCGTCTCGTCCCGGACGGGGGAGGGCATCGCCCAGCTCCGAGACGCCATCGAGCAGGCGCTTCCGCTTCCGGCGGTCGAGGTACAGGCGGTCGTTCCCTACGACCGCGGCGATCTGATTTCGGCAGCGCACGAGTCCGGACACGTCATCACGATCGCGCACCAAGAAGCCGGGACAGCGCTTCATGCTTTCGTGTCCGAGAAGCTTGCGGCAGAGCTCGCGCCGTTCAGCTCAGCGTCAGCGGCGGGGCATCCGGTGGAGTGAAACCGAACACGACGCCCAGGAACGCCAGCTCGGTCTCCAGGGCGTGGATGACGGTCTCCGCCCGTCGGAACCCGTGCGCCTCGCCCTCGTAGAGGACGTACGCGTGGGGCACCGCGCGGGCAGCCAGCGCCGCGCGAATGGCCTCGGCCTGTGCCGGGGGAACGACCTCATCATCCGCCCCCTGTAGCAAGAGCATCGGAACGTCGAATCCCTCCGGGTGCGACAGCGGAGACCGTTCGAGATAGAGGTCTTCCGCGTCTGGGAGCGGACCGATCAATCCGTCGAGGTAGCGGGCTTCGAAGTCGTGCGTTTCGGCGGCGAGCGCGCGAGCATCGCCGACGCCGTAGCGTGAGATGCCGGCAGCGAAGGCGTTGGTGCGGGCGATGGCGGCGAGCACGGTCCATCCGCCGGCCGAACCGCCGTCAATGGCGATGCGGGAAGGGTCGGCAAGGCCCGCGTCTGCCAGCGCCACCGCAGCGGCGCGCACGTCCTCGACGTCGACGACGCCCCACTGTCCCCGCAACCTGTCGCGGTAGGCGCGACCGTACCCGGTGGAGCCGCCATAGTTCACATCCAGAACACCGATCCCGCGACTGGTGAAGTAGGCGATCTTCGGGGATGCTGCTCCGCCGACGTGACCCGTGGGCCCGCCGTGTACGAGGACGAGGTAGGGCGGCAGTTCGCCTTCCGGCGCTGAGGCATCGGGGTTCGTCGGAGGGAAGGCGAAGGCGTAGACCTCGCCGCGCGGACCCTCGGCGGTCAGCTCGATCGGCCGCGGCGTCCACGGGGCCGGCCACGCGGACGCGCCTCCCGTGACGGACTCCCAGTTCCCGGTCTGCGTGTCGACCACCCAGACCCCGGCAGCACCATCTGCCCGCGCACCAATGACCAGGGCGCGCTCTCCTGCGGCATCCTCGATCGATGCCCCGGCACTCACCGGTCCGCCGAGCTCACGGACCTCGCCATCCGGCGAGATCGTGACGATGCGGTCGGTGCCGTGCGTGCGGACGCAGACGGCGGTGCCGTCCGCGGTCAGGGAATACCAGCGGCCGCCGAGCGACCACAGCGGGCCGCCGGTGTCCTCGGGTGCGGCATCGATGCGCGCCGAGCCGCGCGAGGGCGACCAGTCGTGCAGGTTCCAGCGGCCGTCGGGATCATCGACGAAGACGAGTTGCTCGGTGTCGACCCACTCCGGCTGCAGGGGTGCTCTGTCGGCTCCGCCGGCGAGGGTCCGCCAGCTCTCGACACGACCATCAACGATGCCGCCGAGGCGCAGCTCCGTGCTGTCCCACGGCATGTTGGGGTGATCCCAGGCGATCCACGCAAGCTGCGACCCGTCGGGCGAGACGGCGAGCTGCGCGACGAAGTCGCTGCCGGCGACCACCGACACGATCCGGTCGGGATCGGCCGAGGCCGAACCGTCTCGGGGGATCCGGACGATGTCGCGAGCCGGGATGCCGGGCCTCGCGTGGTCTTCGCGAATCGCCCAGAGCTGTCCCGCCGCGAAACGAAGGCCACCAAAGCGCATTCCCGTGCCCGCTGGCGTCAGAGGGCGCGGCTCCGTTCCCGTCTCGCGGAGCCACACCCGCTGGTCGGTCTTCTCGACGAAGCACAGCGCGCCATCATCCGTCGCCGCCCAGGCGCCGCCACCGTACTCGTGCACGCGCGAACGGGCGTCCCACGGCGCCGGCAGCAGATCCTCGATCGTCGCGTCGGGGAGGCGGCGCCTGACCGTCGTGCGGCCGCCCTCGGCCGGAACGCTCTCGCCCCACCAGATCTGTTCGCCCTCGGGAGCGGCAACGAACCGCGCCCCTTCGTACCGCGGCGAAGCAGCCGCGACGGAGGCTGCCGTGATCGGTGAGGGCCACGTGCCGTAGGCGAGTCGCGTGTCGGGGGAGTCCATGCTCCCCACGCTACGCGCGGTCGCTCGCGGTCTCCTCCTCGGACACGATCACCTCGACGACCTCGACCTCCGCGATCTCGCGCTGCTGGAGCAGTTCGAGGACCCACGCGACGATGATCGTCACGAGGAACACGACGACGACGTCGGCAAACGACAGCGGACGCAGGGCGAGGAGCCAGACGACGGCGAGGACCACGAGCGCGACGCGGATCGCGACACGGTACCGGGCCAGGAAACGTCCGAAGCCACCCGTGTTGAGACCACGGGCTGCCAATGCCTCGCGCGCCGTGGCGTTGAGGCCGCTGACACCACCGCGAACCGCCGTCGCCCCACGGCTGGAACCCATCAGCCAGCCGATCACCGCAATCACCACGCCGAGCACCGCGATCACGAGGGCGCTTTGAGCCATGGATGCCGTGAGCTGGGCGTAGATGACGCTGAGGGCCGACGGCGACAGATCGAGCTGACCGGCCAAGACGGTGCTCGCCGCCGCGCCGATGCCGAATCCGGCCGCGAGCATCCCCCCGCCGATGAAGAGTCCGACTCCGGTGCCGATCACGGCGACACTGCGGCGGCGGGCGATGACGATGGCGAGCACAAACAGGCCGATCGTCACGACCGAGAGCCACCAACCGACAGCATCGGCGAGTGCGTAGACGGTGCGGAAGGTGGTGAGAGCCTCACCGTCACCGATGATGATGGTCTTGTCGATCGTCGGGATCAGGCTTGCAACGCCGACCCCGCTCTCGGTGAGCCGCTCCTTGACCTGTTCGATGATGGGGCCCAGAGCGATCCCCAGCCCGTCGCTGTCGAGGACGAGGATGCCGCCACCGTCAGCTGTGGCTGCGGTCGTGATCGACCGATGAACCCCGCGAAGCGCGAACCCCCAGACATCGGAGAAGGCTTCGGAAGCGACAATGCGTTCAACCGCGGAATTGACGAGGTTCTGCACACCCTGCGCCGCCGGCGCCCGCAGCGCATTGAGGGCGGTAGACGCTGCCGGCGGCAGGCCCAGACTCTCGACTCCGTCGAAGACCTGATTCGTGAGCGCGGCGAAGTCGACCTGTTCATCGATGGCGGCAGTAGCCTCGTCGACGATCAGCTCCTGGACGGCGGGGTCCTCGGTCAGGGGCGCGAAGGTCGCCACGAACGCCTCTTCGTCAACGAGCTGCACGCGCGCCCACGTGGTCACGACCGACACCGGAACGAGGATGGTCGCGATCACGATCAGCAGCGCCGACAGCGCCGCGCGCCACCAGCTTCCGGATGGGGCGGCGCGACCGGCTAGGCGCGCGTTCTCGGCCTCGAGAGTACGAATGCGGGCTTCGAGATCATCCGGCGATGTCGGGGTCATGCGCCCATTCTGTCGGAACTGTCAGGCGCTCACATGTCCCTGAGGTAACGACTGCGTCCCGTTGCACCCAGAAAGAGGTGCGTGAGACTAGACAGCCCGGAGAACGGCGACGACCTTGCCGAGGACGGTCGCGTCGTCGCCGAGGATGGGCTCGAAAGCCGAGTTGCGGGGGAGGAGCCACGTGTGGCCGTCTCGCTGACGGAACGCCTTGACTGTCGCTTCGCCGTCGAGCATCGCCGCGACGATGTCGCCGTTGTCAGCCGTCGGCTGTGATCGCACCACGACCCAGTCCCCGTCGCAGATGGCTGCATCGATCATCGACTCGCCGCTCACGCGCAGCATGAACAGGTCACCCTTGCCCACGAGCTGTCGCGGCAGGGGGAAGATCTCCTCGATCTGCTGATCGGCAGTGATCGGCGCGCCCGCGGCGATGCGCCCCACGAGCGGGACCATCGCGGCATCGCCGACCGACGGGGAGATGTCTGCCGGGTTCTCGGCTGCCACGCCCGGCAGATCGATCAGTACTTCCATCGCGCGCGTCTTGCCCGCGTCACGCCGGAGGTATCCGCTGAGCTCGAGCTGGTTGAGCTGATGGGTGACACTCGAGAGGCTCTTGAGCCCGACGGCGTCGCCGATCTCGCGCATGCTCGGCGGATAGCCGTTTCGGGCGATCGCCCGCTGGATCACTTCGAGAATGGCGAGCTGTTTCTCGCTGAGGCTGCGCCGCCGCCGCGTGCCCGTGCGCTCCCGTGACGGCTCCTCGTTCATGACCCTGCTCCTGTCGCTGCTCGCATCTGCCCCGTACTCCTCTTCGAATGTCGGAGGTCGGTGATTACGTGTGTTCATCGAAACCGTAACCGTCCCGACGCCGATTCGCGGACTCTCGGCCCGCGTGTCGTGTTCGAAAGAACGGCGAGACGATTCGCCCTTGACAGAAACAATACTCGAAGATAACTTCGGAAGAGAGGTTCGTATCCGCCCCTCCTGGCCGAGAGGTGGATACGAATTTCTCCCCGAGATAGCGGAGGATGACATGACGACGATTGCTCTCGGCCCCCTGACCACGGCGACCTCGCCGGTTCGGCGCGCGGATGCGCGGCAGCCGGCGACCCGCCTTCGCTTGACCGCCCGCGGACGAGCAGTGCTGACTGCTGTTGCCGCTGTTCCCGCTGTTCTGGTCATCCTCGGTGCGATCTGGGGAGGCGGCGCAGCGCTCGCCTCGCTGGATCCCGCGGCGCCCGCCGGCACTTTCGAGACCGTCACCGTGTCGTCGGGGGACTCCCTCTGGTCCATCGCGGAGGAGATCGCACCGGATGCCGATCCCCGTGATGTCGTGTCAGACATCGCCCGTCTGAACGGCCTGACCGGAAGCGTTGTGAGCGCAGGGCAGCGACTAGCGATTCCCGCCGTATACAGTCAGTGATCCCTCCGGCGTGCCCGGCGACCGCGTCGCTCGGCACCGTACGATGGGACGGGTGACGATCCGCCTCGATGATCTCCCGCTCCGCGACGACCTCCGGGGTCTCCAGCCCTACGGTGCGCCCCAGGCGCCGCTGCCGGTCGCCTTGAACGTCAACGAGAACACGCACCCGGTTCCGCGGGAGGTGGCGGACGACATCCTGGATGCGGTAGGCCGAGCTCTCGGCGAAATCAACCGCTACCCCGACCGCGAGTTCCGGGAGCTTCGCGCCGCATTTGCCGACTATCTTCGGCACGGCCTTGTCGCCGATCAGATCTGGGCGGCGAACGGTTCCAACGAGGTGCTCCAGCATGTCCTCCAGGCCTTTGGCGGCCCCGGGCGTCGAGCGCTCGGTTTCGCGCCCACCTACTCGATGTACCCGCTCTTGACGCGGGCAACCGGTGCCGAGTGGGTATCGGGAAGCCGCGGCGCGGACTACACCCTCGATTCTGAGTCCGCGGTCGAGCAGATCAGCGCCGTCGATCCCGACATCGTCTTCCTGTGTGCACCCAACAATCCGACGGGGACACCCCTGAGCCTCGACGTGATCGAGGCCGCGTATGAGGCGACGCGCGGCATCGTCATCGTCGATGAGGCGTACTTCGAGTTCGCGCCGCGCACGGCGCCGTCGGCACTTGCTCTACTGCCGGGCCGCGAACGGCTCCTCGTGTCGCGGACCATGAGCAAGGCCTTCGCGTTCGCGGGGGCGCGGGTGGGCTATCTCGCGGCCGATCCCGCCGTCATCGATGCGCTCCGGCTGGTGCGCCTGCCCTACCACCTCAGTTCGCTCACCCAGGCTGCGGCGATCGCGGCGCTCGCGCACGCTCCGGTCATGCTCCAGATGGTGGATGAGATCATCGCTCAGCGTGATCGGATTTCGGCGACCGTCGAGGCGCTCGGATACCGCGCGTACGAGTCATGGACGAACTTCGTTCTCTTCAGCGGGGTGGATGATCCCGGCCGCACGTGGCAGCAGCTCTACGACCGCGGCATCCTCGTGCGCGACATCGGAATCCCGCGCAGTTTGCGTGTGTCGGCGGGAACCGCCGAGGAAACGACCGCGTTTCTCGAAGCTCTCGCATCGATAGACTCTCGCGCATGAGCAGCAGCCGCACCGCAACTCTCACGCGCGCCACGAGTGAGTCGCGCGTCGAGGTGAGTCTCGACCTCGACGGTACCGGTGCCAGCACCATCGACACCGGCGTCCCGTTCTACGACCACATGCTCACCGCGTTCGCCAAGCACTCGCTGACCGACCTGACGATCCGGGCCGAAGGCGACGTCGAGATCGACGCGCACCACACCGTCGAGGACGTCGCGATTGTCCTCGGCGACGCGATCCGCGAAGCACTCGGCGACAAGTCGGGTATCTCACGGTACGGCGATGCGCTCGTTCCCCTCGACGAGGCCTTGGCGCAGGCCGTCGTCGACATCAGCGGGCGCCCGTACCTCGTGCACGACGGTGAACCCGACGGGTTCGCGCTGCACCTGATCGCCGGTCACTTCACGGGCTCGCTCGTGCGGCACACCTTTGAGGCGATCAGCTATCACGCCGGGTTGACGGTCCACCTTCGCGTTCTTGCCGGACGCGACCCGCACCACATCGCGGAAGCCGAGTACAAGGCCTTCGCGCGCGCGTTCCGCCAGGCGAAAGCACTCGACCCCCTCGTGCGCGGAATCCCGAGCACGAAGGGCGCGCTGTGACCGTGACACCGAGCTCGGCCGCCCGGCCGACGGTCGCTGTCTTGGATTACGGATCCGGCAATGTGCACTCGGCCGTCAAGGCGCTCGCCCTCGCCGGCGCCGATGCCCGGCTGACCGACGACCCCGACGCGATCATGGCTGCGGGCGGCCTGGTGGTCCCGGGTGTCGGGGCCTTCCGGTCCGTTGTGGACGCGCTGCGGGAATCCCGAGCCGATCAGCTCATCGAGCGTCGCGTGGCCGGCGGGCTCCCGGTCCTGGGGATCTGCGTCGGGATGCAGGTGATGTTCGAACACGGGGTCGAACGCGGGGCCGACAGCCCCGGACTCGGACAGTGGCCCGGCGCGGTGACCGAGCTCGACGCTCCCGTCCTGCCGCACATGGGGTGGAACACCGTCGAGGCCGGCTCAGGCTCGACGCTGTTCCGCGGGATCGAGTCGGAACGGTTCTACTTCGTCCACTCCTACGCGGCGCAGCACTGGACCCTCCCGTCGCAGGAGCCCTTCCCGAGCGCGGTCGTCACGTGGGCCACGCACGGCGTCCCGTTCGTGGCAGCCGTGGAGAACGGTCCGCTGGCGGCGACGCAGTTCCATCCCGAGAAATCGGGCGAGGCGGGCATCCGGTTGCTGGCGAATTGGATCGCGAGCCTTCCCGCGGCTACCCTCTGAACTCGTGCCTGCCTCCGAGAGTCATCGGCGTGCCGCGGGCTCCGTGAACCCGCCCGAGGAACCATGAACGACTTCGCGTCAACGCCCGAATTGATCCTGCTGCCCGCCGTCGATGTCGCCGATGGCAAGGCGGTGCGCCTCACGCAGGGTGCCGCGGGGTCGGAGACGAGCTACGGCGACCCGGTGGAGGCCGCCGTCGACTGGGCTCGGCAGGGCGCGCAGTGGATCCACCTGGTCGACCTGGATGCCGCCTTCGGCCGCGGCAGCAACGTCGGCGTCATTCGCAAGGTCATTAAGCAGGTCAAGGGCGTGCACGTCGAGGTATCGGGCGGCATCCGGGATGACCGCAGCCTC
>Ga0207881_1000833_pt1 | contig 10671 bp, 12 predicted proteins | sample MalvirmetagMSP97_FD_184227 | JGI IMG/M metagenome (GOLD analysis project Ga0207881, IMG submission 184227) | Marine viral communities from the Deep Pacific Ocean - MSP-97 (SPAdes) | ecosystem: Environmental > Aquatic > Marine > Oceanic | place: Pacific Ocean | collected 2011-05-03 | reverse complement strand
GACCGCTTCGTCAACCACCTGATCTGGTCCTACGGCCTGGGCGGATCGTCCCCCCGCCGCTTCGCCCGCAAGCACGACGACATCCTGTGGTACTGCGTGGACCCCGACTGCTACTGGTTCGAGCCCCCGATGGTCCCGGCGACCAGCCGGCGCATGAGCGGCCAACTCAAGAAGGCCACCGACGTGCTGGACATCCCTTCGATCAACAACATGGCGGCCGAGCGGACCGGCTATCCGACCCAGAAGCCCCTCGCCCTGCTGGAACTGCTCATCGGGGCGTGCTGCCCGCCGGGGGGCACGGTGCTGGACCCGTGCTGCGGCTCCGGCACGACCCTGGTCGCCGCCGCCGGGCTCGGTCGCGTCCCGCTGGGCTGCGACGCCAATCCGCAGGCCGTCTCCATCGCCCGCTCTCGCCTCGCCGCCGTCCCCTTTGCGTGAACCCGCCCGGGCATGTCCGGGTACGATCCCGCACATGCTCCACCGCCTGTTCCAACTCTACCAGCGCAAGCGGGTGGTCAACATCAACGTCAACGTGACCTTCGCCGGGCTGGCGGCCCTGCTGCTGGCCATGTGGCCGGTGGCTTGGGTCGGCGAATGGCTGGGCCCGGAGCGCAAGCTCTGGATCGCGGTGGCGGCCTATTTCATCGACATGGTCTTCGATTTTACGGTGTACTTCTCGCTGCACTGGCTGGCCAACCACTGGAAGCCGGGCAAGCCCGCCCCCATCGACCGCGCCAGGGTGGTCCACTTCGCCTCCGACGCGCTGCTCGTGCAAGCCGAGCGGATCGTGCTGGTTCCGGTGTTCGCGGTGCTGGCCATCGGGGGCATGACGCTGCTCCAGCACCACACCGACCTCGGGCCCAAGAAGTCGTTCGTGGTGACCTACATCCTCGCGATCCTGATCACGCGGGTGCTCCACACCATCATCGGGTACCGGACCGGCAGCTTCAACGACCGCAAGCACCACCGCCGGGCGCGGCTGATCGAGATCCGACGCAAGCGGCGCGCCCGTCAGAAAGACCGGCCCTGAGGTATCCTGCCCTCCCATGTGCGGCATCGCCGGCATCCTGAAGATCCACCCGCCCGGCCCGGACGGCGCGCCGGCTGAGCCCCCCCACCCCCCCCACCCCTTGGAAGCCATCCCCGAGGCGTGGCTGGACATCCTCGACGAATCCATCAAGCACCGCGGCCCCGACGGGGCCGGGCGATTCCGCGACCGGGCCGTCCGCCCGGACGGCGCCGTGGTCGACATCGCCCTGGTCCACCGGCGCCTGAGCATCATCGACCACGCCGGCGGCCACCAGCCCATGGTCCACGACGGCGAACGTCTGCGCCCCGACCTGACCTACGGGCCGGGCGACACGCCGATCCTGGCCCACGAGGCCGCGCCCGGCGTGCCGCTGGTGGCGGTGGTGTTCAACGGGTGCATCTACAACCATCGCGAACTGCGGACGGAACTCGAGGCGAGCGGGCACCGGTTCGAGACGGACCACTCGGACACGGAGGTGCTGGTGCATGGGTGGCGGGCATGGGGACTTCGCTTGGTCGAGGAGATCGATGGCATGCTCGCCGCGCTCACGTGGGATCGCTCCACGGGCCAACTGGCCGCCGGAAGGGACGCGGCCGGAGAGAAGCCGCTCTGGCAGAGCTGCGATCTACCCGCCTCCCGGGTCTACACGACTGCGATCACTGGGCTCGCGAGGTTGTCCGCATCTGAGTTCGCGGACTGGAATCCGATCCACACCTCCTACTTCGAGCCTTGGCTCGCGGACGGGCACGATCACATCCCGCCTATCCCCTTCTATCTCCACCGCCCCAACGAGTGGACCGTCTGCCCGAACTCACCCCGCCACGGCGGGGCTCGCCTCACCCCGCGTCAGCGGGGAAACCCGGCCACGATGCGATCCACAGACCGCCGAGGACGGATTCCGGCGGACCGGGACGAGATCGGCTGGCGGTTCCTGTTCAGTTCCGATGCAGTGCCGATCATTGAGACGGCTGTCACCTCCCGACTTGAAGCCGACGTACCCCTCGGCCTCTTCCTCTCGGGCGGCCTGGACTCCGCCCTCATCGCCGCCATCGCCCACCAATCCCGTCCCGACATCAAGGCCTTCACCGTCCGCATGCCCCACCCGGACTACGACGAGTCCGCCGCCGCTGCGGACACAGCCAGATCCATCGGCATCGACCACACCATCCTCGACTGCGATCCCCATCCCGCCGACGACCTCGTCAAACTCATCGAGCAACTCGGCCTGCCCTTCGGCGATTCGTCCCTGCTGCCCACCTACTGGGTCTGCAAGGCCGCCCGCCAGCATGTCAAGGTCGCCCTCTCCGGCGACGGCGGCGACGAGCTCTTCGGCGGCTACCGACGCCACACCATCAACGCCACCCTCAACCGCCGACGCCGCCTGCTTCGACTGATCCCCTCCGGCCTGCTCGACCAGCGCAGGCCTTCAAGCCGCTCGACCTACCTCGTCCGCCTCGCCACCGCCGCCCGCTACGGCGGATACTCCGAACTGCTCGCCATCTTCCCCACGCCCGACCTCCGCCGCCTCATCCCCGAACTCGACGGCCTGCCCACCGGTGATGACACCTTCCGCCCCGTCGATGACCCCCTTCGCCACGACTTCGAGCACTACCTTCCCGACGACCTGCTCCGCAAGACCGACACCGCCTCCATGGCCGTCGCCCTCGAGGTCCGCGCCCCACTCCTCGCCCGCGATCTCGTCGACGCCGCCCTTCGCACGCCGCTCGACGTCCTCATGCCCAACGACGAACGCAAGGGCCTCCTCAAGCAGGTCGCCCGCAAATACCTCCCCGAGCACATCATCAACCGCCCCAAGCGGGGCTTCGCCATCCCCATCGGCGAATGGTTCCGCACCGACTACGGCCACCTCCGCCAACTCCTGCACGACCACCTGCGATCCGCCGACCCGTTCCCCGGGCTGGCCGAGGCGGGCGTCAACATCAACATGAAGTTCGTCGAACAGAGGCTGCGTGAGCACGACGCCGCCGGGGAGAAGTCCATCAACCCCTGGCACGGGCGGGACCACAGCCAGCGACTCTACATGCTGCTCGTACTCTCGATCTGGGCGAAATGGCTCGACCGGATTCGTTGAGGGCAGTCGTAAAAAAGCCCGCGGCTGGCCGCGGGCCTTCTGCGTCAAGTGACCGGATCGAGCGCCCGGTTATTCAGGCCGCCTGATGAAACCGTCGATATGCACGTCCATCTGCGGGAAGGGGATGCCGATCTTGGCCTCGTCGAGCGCGACCTTGATGTTGCGGGTCAGCCGATCCTTGACCGCAAGGAAATCTGACGAGTTCGCCCAGACACGGACAGACCAGTCGATCGATGACGCCCCCATGCCGGTCAGGATGACGGCCGGCTCGGGCTCGGCCAACCCGCCCTCAACACTCTTGGCCACGTTCGTGAGCACGTCACGGGCCCGGTCGATATTGGATCCGTAGGTTGTCCCCACCGCCACCTCAACCCGACGCTGCGCGTGGTAGCTGATGTTCTCGATGGTGTTTCCGAACACGCTGCTGTTCGGCATGATGATCCGTCGGTTGTCGAATGTGTCCAGTTCGGTATTGAACAGGTTGATCTGGTAGACCTTGGCCGTCACGCCGTTCACGACCACCGCGTCGCCGACCTTGAAGGGGCGGAACAGCAGCAGCATGATGCCCGCGGCGACGTTGCTGAGCGTGCCCGAGAGGGCCATGCCGATCGCAAAGCCGGCCGCGGCCAGCGCGGCGGCGAAGCTCGTGGTCTCGATGCCCAGCGTCCCGAGGATGGCGATGGCGCCCGCGATGAGCACCAGATACTTGACGAGGTTTGAAAGGAACCGCGCCAGCGTTTCCTCGACCTTCGCCCTGCCCAGCGCCCGCTTGACAATCCGGCGCGACCACCCCGCACCGACGAACACCGCGACAATCAGGCACACGGCGAGCAGGACCGGCTGGCCGACCGTCTGCCAGAACAGGATCCACGTGTCGGCGCTCATATCGCCCTCGGTGACCCGATGGACGAGTTCGCCGAATCCGTCGGACGCCGACACGCCCTGCTCGGCCACGGGCTGCTCCACCACCACCGTCTCCGGCGCATTGTCTTGCTGAATCATCCGATTCCTCCACTTTCCAAAGTGAGGCCGCTGAAAGAAAGCCCGGGCCGATGCGGGCCCGGGCCGCGGTGCGTTGTCCTGCTCCGCCCCGACCGACGGGCACGGTCCGGGTCGGCTCGATCAGGTTCTTAGAACGTCCAGCCGAGCGTCGCGAAATACTCGAGATCGTTCTTCTTGGTGTCCTCACCCGGCTCGGAATCATACCGGTTCGTCACGCCGGTCTTGAAGTTCATGCCGCTCTCGGCGTCGATGACCGCCTCGTACTGGGCGTAGGAGTTGTTGCGCCAGGCGTCGGTGTCGGAGACGTCGAAGAGGAACTCGGTGCCCGCGGTGAACTTTTGACCGTCCTTGATGCGGAAGGTGTAGTCCACCCCCGCGACGGCCTCGGGGCGGAAGTCCTCGTCCTCGTCGCCGAAGGTCTGCGAGCCACCGAAGCCGAGCCGGCCGACCAGCGTGTGCTTGTCGTTGTCGATGAACTCGTAGCCGATACCGCCGGACGCGCTCACGCGGTGGTCCCACGCCTGGAACTCATCGAACTCGTACGCGCCCTTGGCCCACCAGCGGATCTTCGAGCCCTCGGGCGGCAGCCAGTCGTTGAACACGTCGAAGCGGAAGCGGTTCTCGGTGTTCTCGCTGCCCTGCTTCGACAGCCGGTACAGCGCCGACGCCTTGGTCTCCATCTTGTCGGTGTTCCGCTCGGCGCCGAGCTGGATGCGCAGGTTCAGGTTTTCCGAGTTGCCCGAGGCGCCCGTCACGCCGATATCGATCGACTTCTGCCAGGCCTCCCAGGACAGGAATCCCGGCTCCGGCTCGGTCGCCTCCGCGGGGACTTCACCCTCCGGCTGGGCCCGCACGTTGCTGGCCCCGGCCTGCGAACGAAGCCCTTCCCCCGAGGCACCGCCGGTCTCGGCCGCCTCCGCCGCCGCGAGTTCCGCCTCGGCCGCCCTCAACCCGGCGAGGGCCGCCTCATAGGCCGCCCGGGCCTCCGCGAGCTTGCCGGCCGCGTCCGAAACATCCGACGCGTCCGCGGTGCCGGCGACGGAGACCAGGATCGCCGCACCGGCGATCCCCGAAACAAACTTCCGACTCAAGAACGAACTCTGGTGCGTCATGCTGCATCTCTCCGGTGCTGGATGGGGGCGAAAGGCCGGAGCGTAGACCGATAAGGTGGCTTGGGGCTCGCACCGCTGGCCAAAAAACGCCGTTCTAGACGCCGGTCGCTGTCCCTGTTGATCCCCGGAAGCGACTTCTCGCGCGCCCGAAACTCGGCGGCCCGCCCGGGCCGCCCGAATCGCCCGTCCGCCCGGGTGTTCGGCCAACTCCGGACAGCGCCTCCCGCGGGAGGCCGCCGGTCAATCCACCGCATCGGACTGGACCGAATCCGGAACGAATCGCAGACTTTTCGCACCCAACGGCGCGAATGCGGAGGCGTGCGACGCTCGATACGATTACACTCCGCTCTGCCGGATCGCCGATGCTTACACGCATCACGACCCCTGACGATCACGAGGCCAGCCCGATGTCCCACGAGCCAGCGCCAACTCGACGCGACGCGATCTTCACCATCGCCCGGGCCGGCATCGCCGGCGTGGGCCTCGCCGCCGTGCTCTCCGGCTGCAGCACGGCCGCCAAGCAGCGCGTCAGCGCCCGTGGCGGCAAGCTCGGCGACCCGATCCCCGAAGATCCGGTGCTGATCAAGCGCCCGTGGAACCCCGGCACCCGGGCCTCCGGCGGCACCGCCGGAAGCGGCGTCGACCCGATCCCGGGGGTCATCTCCCGGTCGCGCTGGGCCAAGGGCGAGCCGCGTCCGTGGCTGGCCGACCCGATGGGTTCCATCCGGAAAATCACCGTTCACCACGACGCCATCGATCCCATGCCCAGCACCGGGCCCGACGAGGTCGCCCGCAGACTCGAGTCCATCCGCCAAGGCCACATCGGCCGCGGCTGGGCGGACATCGGCTACCACTACGCGATCGACCCCTCCGGTCGGATCTGGCAGGGCCGCCCGATGTCCCTGCAGGGGGCCCACGTCGCGGACCAAAACCAGAGCAACCTCGGTATCGTGATGCTCGGCAACTTCGAACGCCAGGCCCCCTCGCCGCAGGCCCTCGAGTCGCTCGATCGCCTGATCGCGTCCGAGATGCGCCGGTTCCGCATCGGGATCACGGAGATCCGCACCCACCGCGAGATGGCGTCCACCGCGTGCCCCGGTCGCAACCTGCAACGGGAGATGGACCGCACCCGGACACGGGGCGGGCGTCTGGCCTCGCTGGCGGCTGGCGATTTCCGCGGCTGATCCGATCCCGACCCGCCGTTCGCTGGCAGCCCCGCATCGTGAACCGACCCGACGAGCGCCTCAGTCGTCGACCGCGCTCGCCGCGGCCTCGTCGCTGTGCTCGGCGGACGCCCCGAAGATGGCCGATCCGACCCGGACAATGTTCGAGCCTTCCTCGATCGCCACCTCGAAATCGCCGGACATGCCCATCGAGAGCAGGTCGAAACGACCCTCCCCGTAGCCCTCGGCCTTGAGTTCGTCGAACAGCTCGCGGCAGCGGGCGAAGTGCGCCCGCGCGTCGTCGGGCCGATCGGAGAACGGGGCCATCATCATCAGCCCGCGGGCGTGGACGTTGATCATCGTGTCGATCTGCTCGGCCAGCGCCGCCGCCGCGGGGATCGGCACGCCCTCTTTCGATTCCTCGCCCGAAACGTTCACCTGAATCAGGACCTCGATGTCCCGATCGTGCTTGTTGGCGAACTGCTGGAGTTCTTCGGCCAGCCGGAGCGAGTCCACGGAATGGACCAGGCGGCACAGATCCGCGACCTTGCGGGCCTTGTTCCGCTGGAGGTGCCCGATCATGTGCCAGCGGACGGGCTTGGAAGCGTCGAACGGGGCCTTCTCCGCCGTCGATCGGGCGAGCATGCGGGTCCGCTCGAACCACTCGTCCACGATCGAGGCCCGCTGGACGAGCTGCTGGACCCGGTTCTCGCCGAAGTCGCGGTGCCCGAGCTCGATCAGCTCGTGGATGTCCTCGGGTTCGGCGGTCTTCGTGACGGCGACCAGATAGACCGAATCAGGGACACGCCCCGACTTGGCGGTCGCTTCGGCCACGCGTTGCTTGACTTCGGTGAATCGCTCCGCGAGTACGGTCATGGGGCCTCCCTGCCTGCAGAACCGCCACTAGGATACGCCGATCCGCCCGGCGAGGGCGGCAACGCCCAATCGACCGAGGACCGACCATGCCCCCCACCACCTCCATGCCCTCAGCGACCACCCCGATCAAGGCGGGCGACCCGGCCCCGGATTTCACGCTCCTCGATCAGGACCGTCAGGAATGGACGCTCTCGGAAGCCCTCAACAACGGGCCGGTCGTCCTGTGCTTCTTCCCGCTCGCCTTCACCTCGGTGTGCTCGACGGAAATGGAGTGCGTCAGCCGCGATTTCGACAAGTGGAGCAAGTCGGGCATGCAGGTCGTCGGGGTCTCGTGCGACAGTTTCGCCACGCTGAAGGCCTGGGCGGACCAGACCGGCTACAAGCACCGCCTGCTGGCCGACATGCACCGGGCGGTGTGCAAGGGGTACGGGCTGTTCTGGAAGGACCTGAACGTGTCCCAACGCGGGACGGTCGTGGTCGAAAAGGGCCCCGACGGCGCTCCCGCCGTGACCTGGTGCCAGGCCCGCGAGCCCGGTCAGGCCATGGACTTCGACGCCGTGCTGGCGGCCGCGGCGGGCTGAATCAAGGGAATCCGCAGAGGGGTCGCAGCGCGGACCGCGTCCGGCGGACCGGTTCAGGGCGGCGGTGCGCCGATCTTGCGGCGTGTCGGCGAGAGCGGCGCGGCCGTGCCCTCGGGTTCGGGCTTGGGGTTCCAGCGGTTGTAGCCGGCAAGGGCGTCCCGCTCGGTGGGGTCGATGGCGTCGGCCGTCAGCCCGAGCCGATCGGATGTGGCGGGGTCAACCTGCGGGAGCACCGGGGCTTCGACCCGTTTCTGGCCGCAGGCGGCCAGGCCTGCTGCGCACACCAACGCAAGCCCCATCGCGGTCGATCGGCGAGCGGTGCGGGAGATATTGGATCGGTTCGGGGGCCTCATGGCAGACTGTACGCGGGCGCGGGTTCGGGGATCCGTTGCTCAGAGCGGGTCCCGGGGCACGTCCGGCCCGGCGCTGTGCGGCGGGGGCACCACCGGGGCGGCCTCGGTGATGGAATCGTTGAGCTCGGTGAGTCGCCGCTCAAGAACCGCCAGCCGGCGCGCCAGCCCGGCCACCTCCCGGTTGATCGCCGCGATCTCGCCGCTCAGCTGGCCCGAAACGTGGTCGACAAAGCCAACGGTCTCCTCGAGCCGGGTCAGGCGGGCGTCGGTGCCGGAAGGGCGGTCGGCGGGCTGCTGGGGGTGGTCGGGCATCGAGCCGCATCGTAGGTTCAGGACGCGACGCGCAGCTTGCCCTGGCCCAGGTCGGTCAGCATCACCCGGTTCCGCCCGCTCCGCTTGACGGAGTACAGGTTCCGGTCGGCGGTCTCGACCCAGGTGCTCGCGGCGATGCCGGAAGCGTTGCCGGTGCCGGCGATGCCGATCGACAGCGTCACGGCCCGCCCCGGGTGCTTCGGCCAGACGATCTGCTCGCACGCGCCGCGGAGGCGTTCGCAGATGGCGTTGGCCTCGGCGGGCGTGGTCTCCGGGAAGATGATGGCGAACTCCTCGCCGCCGTACCGGCAGGCGATGTCGGACACGCGGACCGTGCGGGAGATCAGCTGGGCGAGCCCGATCAGCACGGCGTCGCCCGCCGGGTGGCCGTAGGTGTCGTTGACGCTCTTGAACTCGTCCAGATCGAACATCGCCAGCGAGAGCGGCGCGTTGGTGCGGCTGGCCCGTTCGTGCTCCTGACGCCAGCGTGCGTCGAAGCTCGCTCGGTTGCACAGCCCGGTCAGCCCGTCGATCTGGGCCCGCTGGGCGAGCATCTGCACGAGCGCCTGCATGCGCAGCGCGACGCGGATGCGGGCGCGCAGCTCGGTCATGTCGAAGGGCTTGCTGATGAAATCCACCGCGCCCAGGTCAAAGGCGGTGACCTTGTCCTCGGCGCTGTCCTGGCCGGAGAGCACGATGACTGGGATGTGGATGGTCTTGGGATCGTCCTTGAGCAGGCGAAGGATCTCGAACCCGTCGATCTCGGGCATGTTCAGGTCGAGCAGGATCAGCGCGGGCGTGGTGGTCACGGCCCGTTCGATCGTGTCGGCGCCGCGGAGCACGCTCTCGATCCGGATCGACTCCGACCGCAGGCGCGCGTGCAGCAACTGGTGGACGAACTCGCAGTCGTCCACGACAAGCACCAGCGGCTGCTGATCGATGATCGGGCTGGGGTCGACGGGGTTCACTCAGTCGGGTCCTCGGTCACCGCGGTGCGCATCGGCGTAGTACGACCGGCAGAGCCGGATCAGCGATTCGAGCTCGGCCCGCATCGTTTCCAGGCGACGCCCATCAGGCCCGACGCCCATCAGGCCTTCCTCGAGGACCTGCGCGGCCCGCCCGACGTCGGGAAACCCGAATCCCGGCGCCGCGCCCTTGAGCTGGTGGGCGATGCGGCGCACCGAGTCCAGGTCGCATTCGGCGACGGAACGCTCGAGCGATTGGACCCGCGCCGGCAGTTCGCCGCGGAAGTAGTCGACCAGTTCCGCGAACTCGGGGTCGTTCACGATCGGATCGGGCGTTCTCGGATCGGTGGATGCCATGCGATCGCCTCCTCGGCTGCGATATCGGCTGTCCGGGCGGGGCAGTTCAGGCCGATCGGAACGAAGGGGCGGGCGCTCGGCCGCCCGCTTCCGATCCCCCGTTCTGACCCCACCAGCCGGGCGGACCGGCGCAAACGTCTGATAATCGCGGGGATGGGCGCAGGAAAAAACCCGCCGGTGACGGCGGGTCAATGACCCCAACGGGATTCGAACCCGTGTTTTCAGGATGAGAACCTGACGTCCTGGACCGGACTAGACGATGGGGCCGATCGGTCTTCGGACAGTCCGAACTGTATCCGTTCACCGGCGAGGGTCAACCGTTTGGCGGCTCCGGGCGGCTTGGAAGCGGTACAGGGCGGTAAAGGCCATCAGGCGGGCCGAGACCGGGTCGCCCGCGATCGCGGCTCCACGAACGCCTCCCGGGCCACGCCAGGTGGTCCGGATGGAGCCAGACGCCCGTGAGGATTCAAATCGCACATCCCAGCCGCCCTCGGCGAACGCGGTTGAGGCCGCCGCTTCGCTCGGGTACCAACGCCCGTCCGAGCAGCGCACGCACGCGTCGGCTTCCCGCGGCCACCAGCCGGCGGAATACAGCTCGTCGATCGCGAATCCGATGTCCATGGCCACACCCAGTCCCCCGCTCTCCGGATCAGCCTAGCACAGCCGGGCTGGCGTTGCACGCGATCAGCCGGAGACCGCGAAGCCCGGCATGATGACGAGCACCAAGAGGTCATAGCAGGCATGGACCCCCACCGCGATGCCCAGGCCCCGGCCCAGGAAGAGGACCCCGAAGTAGATGCCGGCGAGCACGTAGAACGAGAACAGCCG
>Ga0207881_1000828_pt1 | contig 10712 bp, 10 predicted proteins | sample MalvirmetagMSP97_FD_184227 | JGI IMG/M metagenome (GOLD analysis project Ga0207881, IMG submission 184227) | Marine viral communities from the Deep Pacific Ocean - MSP-97 (SPAdes) | ecosystem: Environmental > Aquatic > Marine > Oceanic | place: Pacific Ocean | collected 2011-05-03 | reverse complement strand
GAGCCGATCACAAAGCCGGCCAGCAGCCCCGGGTTGGGCGCGTTCGGATCGACGGTGACCTGAGGGCCGTACTGCATCGCGATGAAGGCGGTGGCGTCGAATCCGCCGCCGGGGTTGGTGGATGAAACCAGCACGATCGAGTCGACCGCCTGGCCCGCGCCCAGGGTGATGCTGAAGTAGTCCCGGTCGCCGTTGGGGCTGTCCGAATCGAACACCCGCATGATGAAGGTGTTGGTGCCCAGGGCGAGGTTGGAGAAGGCCGTTGGGTTGAGCCCGTCGTCGGACCAGTCGTTGCCGCCCTCGTCGAAGACAAATCCGGCGTGGGCGATCGACGCGGTCAGGGCGGACGCGAGCAGCGCGCTGGCGATGGAACGGTACGGCATGGCTCTCTCCTCTTCACCGGAGCCGGCGGCGGGGCGACACACAGGCCCCGGCGGGCTCGGGATCTCTCTGGCGTTCAGCATACCGTGGAACGACCCGGCGGCGATGGGGGAAAACCGGCCCATTGTGGGGCTTTTTTGGCACTTTGGGCAGGGATGGGGGTCGGGGAAGATCGCGCCGGGGTTGTCCCAGTCCTCGAGCAGGGCCTCGGTGAGGTCGGCGAGGTGGTCGGGGTCGAGCAGGTCGAGGGGGGTGTCGGGGTCGGGGACCGGGTGGCGGCTGGGGCCGCGGAGGTTGTGAAGGTCAAAGCGGGCGGCGTCGAGTCGTTCTGTTTGGGTTGTGTTCATGGCCCGAAGATACCGCGGGTCGGGGCGGGATCAAGGGGATTCGGGCGCATGTCGCGCAGACGGCGCACGGGGGCGTACATCGGGACGGATTTTGGGGGCGGGGAGGGAAGACACGGCTTGCGAGCAAGCCGTGGCACCCGGAGATGGAGGGAGAGGGGAGGGAGCTGGTGGAGCCGTCAGCCGTTGGGCGGGGGCGTGCTTGAATACCCCCCTCCGTCATCGCTTCGCGATGCCACCTCCCCCGTCGGCGACGGGGGAGGATCGGGAGCCCTCACCCCGGCCCTTTCCCGCCGGCCCCCCCCGGCGGGAGAGGGAGGGAGATTCGTGCCCTGGTGGAAGGCGAGGCGCCAGGTGGTGTGTTCGAGGAGCCAGAGGGAGCTGCGGCGGGAGTGGTGTTGGGTGCCATCGGGGTCGGTGCGTGTCAGTGTGTAGGTGGTCAGGGCGACGGTGTCGGTGATGGAGCGGGCGTGGAAGTCGGAGATCTGGCGGGGCGGGTGGGATTGCTCGGCCAGGAGGAGGGGGATGATTTCGGCGCGGGTGTAGTGGCGGCCGCTGGCGCCGATCTCGGTGAAGGATTCGTGGAGGAGGGCTTCGAGGGCGGCGCGGGATGAGCGGGTGCCGGGGGTGAGGTGGGCGTGTTCGAGGGGGAGGAGGATTTGGGCAAGGTCGCCGTTCATGATTCGTGTCCCAGGGCGAGCGTGAGGATGGAGGTGTCGCCTCGTTCGTAGGCGGCGGTGGCGATGGTGTAAGTTGTGGGACGGATCGGGACGCGCAGCTTGTTCAAGCCTTCGTCGGGTGGCCAGGCGGCACCGAAGAGGATGGCCTCGTCGGCGTGCAGCGGCACTCGTTCGGCCGTTGGCAGAAGCATCTGCGGGCTGAGGCTGTCGATCGCGTGATTGATGTCCTCGTCGAGATGGCCGCCCCACTTGCGGCAGAGCAAGATGAGCAGCGGGAAGTCCGGAGTCGAGGCGATGGCGGAGAGGCCGTCGGGGTTATTGATGAGCAGAGCGACGGTGTCGGCGACCGGGATCAGTGTGTAGGGACGGTCGTCGTCGATCAGTGCGCAGGCGCGGTCGTACTGACTGTCGCCGGATTCATCGTGGCCGCGCCAGGCGTGGGCGAGGTTGGCGGGGAGGAGGAGATGGGGGTCGCCGTCGGTGACGAGTTTGCCGTGAAGCATGGGGGAGGGTACCGAAAGGTAAAGAATGAGGGAAGCCGGGTAGAAAGAGGAGCCCTCACCCCGGCCCTCTCCCGAACATTAAAAGGGACAAGAACCGGCGGGGAGAAGCAGATTTATCACCTCCTTCCGGAGACAAAGGGGAAACGGCTCGGGCAAGTCCTACCTGGCCTATTTCATGTATGTCCTGTATGCGCCAATCGGAACGACACTGGGGTCCGTCTCAAAGGGATGGTGATTCGTAGCCAACTTGAAGCTCTCCCATGCGCGCAGCGCACGGTCTTCGCAAAAAGTGCGATCGATCCAAAGTGAAACTTCCTCCCTTGTGGCAGAGGCTAGTTTCATGTGATCGAAGAATCGCAGCAGCATGAGTTGGCGAGGTGTCGGCGGCCTCCGTTCGAGGAGACTTTCGATCATGGCAGAAGCTGCACCCTTTGTCAAAGTTTGAGGCAGATCGCCACCAAGCGCCACGATGTAGTCGATCTGTCTGGCCGTCGCCGGGTCATGATGCCATCGAGGCACATCCTGTGCGGGAGCCGGCAGGCCTATCGACTCTAAGTGGGTCTCGACGATACCGCGTATTTCCTTGGGAACGATGCGGACAAAGTACAGCTTCAGCCTGTATGCCTCATGTGGGTCAACGTGTCCATTGCTCAGCATTTCTCGCGCCTGCGCACGGAGTAAAACGGCCGAAGGGAACTCTGATGGCTGCTCGACGAGGAACGAATGGAGCCGATCGATTTCGCCAACGGTGATGTCGCCATCGTGGCAGATATCAAAGATCAAGCTCAGCAGTTTCCGCCCGAATGGCGAGTCTGCTTCCCTCTGGTAGAGCGTGATTCGCTGGCCCTTCGTCATACTCATGCTAACGCTCCTGGGCAACAAAAGTAAACGGTGAGGATTACAGTGTACTGCCTTCGACTGTGTTACGACGGGCGGCGGGTGTAGAGCAAGTCTTGGCGGTTGGCTTGGGTGAAGATGATTGCGGCGGGATCGAGGCGGCGAGCGCGTTCGATGGCGGGGAGGTTGGCGCGGGCGGTGAGGTGGTAGGCGAAGGGGCGGAGTTTGATGAAGTCTTCGAGTTGCATGGGCGGAGTTTAGTGGATGTTCCTTCGCCCCTCCGGGGCGGGATGGTCGTGGGAGATCGCTTTCCACGGGTTGCGCGGCTGCGCCGCTTCACCCGTGGCTACGGGCCGTGGCCCCTTCGGGGCCGAAGAAAAACGCCCGCTTGGGGGCGGGCGTTGGGGGGCGTGGCTTTGGGGGGCCTTGAGCTTTGGGGGCACAAGCCATCCCCTCCCTTCCGGTCGGGGCTATCTAGGGCTTGTGTAAGGCGGGGCCTTTGGGGGGCTTGAAGACCATCCCCTCGCTTGCGCTCGGGGCTACTTCGTGGAACGCTCAACCCATGTGCTTGATGATGTCGTCGCCGAACTCGGAAGTCTTGCGGAGGGTGGCGCCCTCCATGGCCCGTTCGAAGTCGTAGGTGACGGTCTTGGCGGTGATGGCGCCCTCGATGCCCTTGATGATCCGGTCCGCGGCCTCGTTCCAGCCGAGGTGGCGGAACATCAGTTCGCCCGAGAGGATGACCGAGCCGGGGTTGACCTGGTCCTTGCCGGCGTACTTGGGGGCGGTGCCGTGGGTGGCCTCGAAGATGGCGTGGCCGGTGTCGTAGTTGATGTTGGCGCCGGGGGCGATGCCGATGCCGCCGACGCACGCGGCCAGAGCGTCGGAGATGTAGTCGCCGTTGAGGTTCATGGTGGCGACGACGTCGTACTCGGCGGGGCGTGTGAGGATCTGCTGGAGGAAGGCGTCGGCGATGACGTCCTTGATGACGATCTTGGACGGGTCGACGCGGGCCTTGCCGTTGTTGGTGGGGATGTGGGTGATCTTGGGGGCGTCGGCCGGGCGGTCGATGGTCAGCCAGGGGCCGCCGTCGAGTTCGGTGGCGCCGTAGTGATCCTTGGCGACCTGGTAGCCCCACTTCATGAAGGCGCCCTCGGTGTACTTCATGATGTTGCCCTTGTGGACAAGGGTGACCGAGGTGCGGCCGTTGGCGATGGCGTAGTCGATGGCGGCCTTGACGAGGCGCTCGGTGCCCTTCTGAGAGATCGGCTTGATGCCGAAGCCGGAGGTCTTGGGGAAGCGGAACTTCTCATACCGGGACTCGAAGTGCTTCTTGAAGAGCTTGCGGAACTCCTCGCAGTCCTCGGTGCCGTTCTCGAACTCGACGCCGGCGTAGATGTCCTCGGTGTTCTCGCGGAAGATGACCATGTCGGTCAGCTCGGGCTGCTTGACGGGGCTGGGCACGCCGTCGAAGTAGCGGACGGGGCGGAGGCAGGTGTAGAGGTCGAGGATCTGGCGGAGGGCGACGTTGAGCGAGCGGATGCCGCCGCCGGTGGGCGTGGTCAGCGGGCCCTTGATGCCGACGAGGTAGGTGCGGAAGTCTTCGAGGGTCTGCTCGGGGAGCCACTCGCCGGTCTTGTTGAAGGCCTTCTCGCCGGCGAGGGTCTCGTGCCAGGCGATCTTGCGCTCAGAGCCGTAGGCCTTCTCGACGGCGGCGTCGAAGACCTTGACGGAGGCGTTCCAGATGTCCGGGCCGGTGCCGTCGCCCTCGATGAAGGGGATGATGGGATGGCTGGGGACCTGGAGGCCGGCGTCGGTCATGGTGATGGGGGCGGCGGAAGCGGTGGTCATGGGCTCTCTCCGGAGGGCAAGAGGGGGTTTTGGGGTATCCTGCGAGGGGACTATAGGAAGAGACGGAGAGACACAGAGACGGAGAGACGCGGTGAAGATGGCGATTTGGGCGGTTTTGGCGTGTCTGATGGGGGGGTGCGTGGGGCCGTCCGGGGAGGGCGGGCTGCGGGGGTCGGGCGCGGGGCGGCTGGAGCGGGACGTGCGGATGCTCGCCGACGGGTTCGGGGAGCGCAGCGCGGCCGACCGGGGCGAGCTCAACGCGGTCGGGGTGCTGCTGATGGAGCGGCTGGGGGCGATGGGGTACCGCGTGTGGCGCGAGCCGGTGCCGGTGGGCGACAAGGCGATGGGGGCGGGGATCGACGGGTTCAACGTGGTGGCCGAGCGGGCCGGGGCGACGCGCCCGGGCGAGGTCGTGGTGATCGGGGCGCACTACGACACGCAGCTGGGCACGCCAGGGGCGGACGACAACGCGTCGGGCGTGGCCGGTCTGCTGGAGCTGGCCCGGCGGTTTGCGCAGGCCGAGACGGGGCGGACGCTGCGGTTCATCGCGTTTACGAACGAGGAAGGGTCCAACAGCCGCGGGAGCGTGATGGGCAGCCGGGTGAGCGCCCAGACCAGCCGCGAGCGGGACGAGGCGGTGGTGGCGATGCTGTCGCTGGAGATGCTGGGCTATTACGACCCGGCGCCGGGGGCGCAGACGTACCCGTTCGACACTGACTCGCCGTTCGCCCGGGCGCTGCACCTGCCGGACACGGGGGACTTCATCGCGGTGGTCGGCCGGTGGGCGGACCAGGAGCTGGTCGAGCGGCTGGGGTCGTCGATGGCGGCGGCCGGCACGGCGCGGGTGCTGCCGGCGGCGTTGCCCCCGGTGCTGCGGGACATCTACCGGTCGGACCACGCGCAGTACTGGATCGCGGGGTACCCGGCGGTGATGGTCACGGACACGTCGTTTGCGCGTAACCCCCACTATCACAAGGCGACGGACACGGCGGACACGCTGGACTACGCGTTTCTGGCGGGCGTGGTGGACGCGCTGGAGGCGGGGGTGTGGGCGTTGGTGGAGTCGGGGTCAGCGATCGAATGAGAACAGGTCGGCGTCGGGGTGGGCGCGGCCGCCGACGGTATCGGCGATGATGCGGGAGGCGATCTCGCTGTAGGTGATGCCGTTGCCGCCGAAGCCGAGGGCGAAGAGGACGCGGTCGCGGCCTTTGGGGGCGCCGATGTAGCCGAGGCCGTCCTTGGTGGAGCCGAAGGTGCCGGCCCAGGCGAAGGCGGGCTCGATGGGGTGGCCGGGCCAGAGGTCGGTGAAGTCCTTGAGCAGGGCCTCGGACCTTTGGGGGAGAAGGGCGTCGCGGGCGGCGGGGTTCTTGAAGGGGACGTCGGCGCCGCCGAAGAGGAGGCGGTGGTCGTCGGTCCAGCGGGCGTAGAGGTAGGGGTCGGCGTGTTCCCAGACGAGGGCGCGGTCGGTCCAGGCGGTCTCCGGGGGCATGGGCTCGCTGGCGACGGCGAAGGTTGAGTGCAGGCTGACGACCTTCTTCGGGAGCCACTCGACGGACTCGTAGCCGGTGGCCATGACGGCCCACCGGGCGCGGATCACGCCGCGGTCGGTGGTCAGGGTGACGGCGTCGTCGTGTTCCTTGAGGCTCAGGAGGGTGGTGCGGTCGTGGACGGGAACGCCGCGGGCGATGAGGTCGCGGAGCAGGTGGTGGGTGAGGCGGTAGGGGTCGGCCTCGGCCGCGACGGAGGAGTGGATCGCGCCGGCGGCGGTGAGGCCGTAGGTGCTTTCGAGTTCGGCGGGGTCGGCCCAGCGGCAATCGAGGCCGGCGGCGCGGCGGGCGCGGAGTTCGGATCGGAGGAACTCGGTGTCGTCGGTATCGCGGGTGAGGTAGAGCGACGGGCGGCGGGCGAAGGCGCAGTCGGGCAGGGTGGCGCAGAGGTCGGCGAGGTGCTCGATCGCGTCGACGCCGGCGCGGTAGGCCCGTTCGGCGTGTTCGGGGCCGACCTTCTCGCACAGCTCGACGAGCGGGACGTCAATGTCGTACTGGAGCAGGGCGGTGCTGGCGGCGGTGGATCCCTGGGCGAGGTCGCGGGCGTCGATGACGGCGCAGTCCACCCCGGCGTCGGCGAGGCGGCGGGCGGCGAGGGCCCCGGTGATGCCCGCGCCGACGACGACGGCCTCGCAGCGCAGGTCCGCGTCCAGCGGGGGCACCACGGTCAGCAGCCCGTGCCGCAGGGGCCAGAGGGGGTGTTCGGAACGCAGGTCCATGGGGTCTCCGCGACGGGGGCGCGCGAGTGTATGCTGGCCGCATGAAGAGACGGAATCGATGGCGGATGGGCGTTGTGGTGCTGACGGGCGGGGTCGTGTTGGGTGGGTGCGCGGGGCCGCGGATGTCGGGGAACCCGGTCTTCGATGGGTGGTACGCGGATCCGGATTCGGCGGTGTTCGGGGGGCGGTACTGGGTGTATCCGACATACTCCGCGCCGTACAACGACCAGCTGCACTTTGATGCGTTCTCGTCGCCGGACCTGTTGACCTGGACGAAGCACGAGCGGATCCTGGACTCGGAGCGGGTCGCGTGGGCGTGGCGGGCGATGTGGGCGCCGTGCATCGCCGAGAAGGACGGGCAGTACTACCTGTTTTTCGCGGCCAACGACATCCAGAGCGACGACGAGCCCGGGGGGATCGGGGTGGCGGTGTCGGATCGGCCGGGGGGGCCGTTCCGGGATTATCTGGGCAGGCCGCTGATCGACAAGTTCCACAACGGGGCGCAGCCGATCGACCAGGCGGTGTTCAACGACCCCGAGAGCGGCCGGTGGTACATGTACTACGGCGGGTGGCGGCACTGCAACGTGGCGCAACTGAACGACGACTTCACGGGGTTCGTGCCGTTCGAAGATGGCACCGTGTTCCGCGAGATCACGCCGGAGCACTACGTCGAGGGCCCGACGATGCTGTACCGGGACGGGAAGTACTACTTCATGTGGTCGGAGGGTGGGTGGACGGGGCCGGACTACCGGGTGGCGTACGCGGTATCGGACTCGCCGCTGGGGCCGTTCGAGCGGGCGGGGGTGATCCTGCAGCAGGATCCGGCGGTCGCGACCGGGGCGGGGCACCACAGCGTGCTGCGGACGGGGGAAGACGAGTGGGTGATTGTGTATCACCGGCGGCCGCTGGGGGAGACGGACCGGAATCATCGGGTGGTGTGCATGGACCGGCTGGAGTTCGCCGAGGACGGCTCGATCGTGCCCGTGCGGATCGGGTTTGAGGGGGTGGAGGGGCGCTGCGTGCCTTCAGGGGAGTTTACGCAATGAGTGATTTCCTTGAAGTGCATCTTCTTGATGCTCAAGGGGACCCTGTGGAAGGAGTCTTCCTTTCACTTACAGTTCGAATGAAGAAGAAGAGTAATTATCATTGCAACTCTCGGTGCTCTGATCGATCGGGGCGGGTGCTTATCGCCGCAGACCACGTCGCCTCCCAATGCCTAGACCACTTGGAAGCCATGCCTATGGACTACGTTGGTCTTTCCGACGATACATTTGAATCACTCCGTGCCGATGTGCCGACAACAGAACAAGTTGAACGCGCGATTCGTTTTTTCGACAAGGACGGCAAGTTTTACAAACATTACAATGGGTATCGTGACGATCTGGTGTTCTGTCGGGATATCCTTTTGAATCGCGGGCCTGTACGTCTGGCGGATCCGCCGCTGGACATGACTCCGGACGACCTGAAGTGCTTTGGCCAAGAAGTGACTGCTCAGTTTCAAGCAGCGAGCAAGTTCAGGTTTTCAAAAAGACAGCAATGATCTAACTATTGCGTCTCAGATAGAAGGCGATCGCAGAATGGAACGCGCGACTTGAAGTAACTAAAGGCCGGACGATCGGGGTCGGGCACTCCAGTTTGCTGCATATAGGACAAACAACGGGGTGGTCCTGTACCACCGGCGGCCGCTGGGGGAGACGAATCGGAACCACCGGGTGGTGCGCATGGACCGGTTGGAGTTCGCCGAGGACGGTCGATCGTGCCCGTGCGGATCGGGTTTGAGGGGGTGGAGGGGCGACCGAATGGCTCGCAACTCGGGCCGGCGGACTGAGCCGAGCGCCGCGGCGGGAAGTTCAGCGTCGGAGCGTTGCCGTCCGATCAAGGGGTATGAACGAATCGACGGTCTGGATTCAGGGGCGGTACGAGTCGGCGTACGGGCTGCTCGGGGTGATGGCGGGCGAGTTGTGCGAGGGGTTCCGGGAGGCCGGGCACGACGCGCGGCTGATCGACCTGGCGACCGACCCGCACCCGGAGGCGGGCGTGTTCGTGTTCTTCAATGCGCCGATGGATCTGGACGCGTTCCCGGCGGCGCTGTGGCGCCCGGACGGGCGGCTGCGGGCGGTGCAGGTGTTCGTGGACCATCCCTTCGCCCTGCCCGACGCGGCGCTGGACGAGTGGAAGCGGCGGACGGGGCTTTCGAACTTCCGGATGTGCCTGCCGTGCGCCGACGACGTGCACCTGCTGCGGATGCGCTGGCCGGGGCTCTCGCACGCGTGGATGGGGCACGGGATCCCGCGGGGATCGCTGTGCGGGGTCGGCACGGTCACACGCAACGCGTGGGACGCCAGGGAGTTCGACGTGGTGGTGACCGGCTCGATCGCCACCGAGGCGGAAATCCGCGATGCGTTCGCGCGGATGACGCCGGCGATGGGCGACATGGCCAAACAGGTCGTCGCGCTGATGGTCGCCGACGCCGGGGTGGGCTACCTGCAGGCGCTGGACCTGGTGATGGGCTCGAACAGCGTGATCACGGGGGAGTGGCGCACCGCGAAGATGTTCTGGCGGGTGTGCGTGGCGATGGCCAACCGCATCCGGCGGGTCCGGGCGGTCGGGGCGCTGCAGGGGCTCAGGGTCGGCGTGTTCGGGTCGGAGGCGTGGGGCCCGGTGTGCACCGGGACGATCGCGCACGCGGGGCGGGTGGGCTACGCGGACATCCCGGCGGCATTCGCGCGCGGGCGGGTGGCGCTGGCGTGGGGGCCGACGCAGTTCGTGCACAGCTATTCGGAGCGGATCATGCTGGCGATGGCGTCGGGGTCGGCCGCGGTGTCGGACGACCGGCTGCTGGTGCGCCGGGACTTCCCGGGGCTGTGCGCCCTCTACGACGCGGGCGAGCCGGCCACGGCCCGCGCGGCGTGCGAGGGGCTGCTCGCAGATCCGGAGGCGGCCATCGAACGGGCGATGCGGGCGCGGAAGTGGGTGGAGGACCGGTGCCTGTGGGCGGCGCGGGTCGGGCAGATCCTGGCGACACCGGGGACGATGCGGGCGGTGGCGTGAGCGCGGCGGGGACGGCACCTGTGCACGGCTCGCGGACCCTCGTGTGATGGGCGCGTCTGGTGTTTGAAGACCCCTCACCCCGGCCCTCTCCCCGTGGGACGGGGAGAGGGGGGAAGACGCCCTGACGGGTCGGGGGCGGAGTCGTCTCACTTGCGATCGGCGCTACTTGAGGAACACGCCGTGCCAGTGTTGCCAGAAGGTGGGGTAGGTCTTGGCCACGCACTGCGGGTCGTTGATGGTCACGCCTTCCTGCATCAGTGAAACCAATGCGAGGGACATGGCCATGCGGTGGTCGTCGTAGGTGTCGAAAGCTACCGGTTTCGGCGCGAGGCGGTCGGCGGGGGTGATGGGGTCCACGGCCATCGCGTCGGGGTCGTGGTTCAGGTCGTCAGTGACGACGGAGCCGATCTTGGCTAGTTCGGTGGCGACGGCGGCGATGCGGTCGGTCTCTTTGACGCGGAGGGTGCGCACGCCGCGGAGCACGGAGCGGGCATCGGCGAAGGCGCAGACCACGGCCAGGGCGGGGCCGGCGTCGGGTATGTCCTTGAGGTCGGCCATGATCGCGTGGGGGCGGTCCGGGCCAACAACGGCGATCGACGAACCCTCCCGGCGCACGGTGCAGCCCATGGTGGCGAGGAGGTCGGGGAAGGCGGCGTCGCCCTGCAGCGACCGCTCGGGGATGCCCTCGACGAAGATGCGCCGGTCGGGGCGGAGGGCTCCGGCGGCCCACCAGAAGCAGGCGGCTGACGCATCGGGCTCGATGTCGGTCACGAAACGGCGCAGCGCCCCCCCACCCCCC
>Ga0207881_1000823_pt1 | contig 10750 bp, 8 predicted proteins | sample MalvirmetagMSP97_FD_184227 | JGI IMG/M metagenome (GOLD analysis project Ga0207881, IMG submission 184227) | Marine viral communities from the Deep Pacific Ocean - MSP-97 (SPAdes) | ecosystem: Environmental > Aquatic > Marine > Oceanic | place: Pacific Ocean | collected 2011-05-03 | reverse complement strand
TTCCTTAGTATCGTAAGTTTACTTCGCCTCCGTCAATTCAAAAGGACGTCAATGTGACTGAGCTACATCCCGAACTCCGAGAAAACGTACGAATGCTGGGTGAACTTCTGGGCCAGAGCATACGGCGGTATCCCGGACAGGAATGCTACGAGCTGATTGAGGAAATCCGGGCGGCTGCCAAGTCCGACCGTCGCCAGGAAAGCGGGTCCGGCCAGCGACTGGTCAATCTGCTGCGCAAGTTGAGCGATGATGAGCTGCTTCCGGTGACCCGTGCCTTCAACCAGTTCCTGAACCTGGCCAACCTTGCCGAGCAGTACCATGGTATTCGTCGCAAACGCGGGCACCAGTCTGACCTGATGGTCGAATCGCTCGGGGAGGTGTTTGAGCGGCTCAAGCAAGGTGATGTCACGCCGGAGGAACTGCATCAGAGGGTGGCGGATCTGCGAATCGAGTTTGTGCTCACGGCCCACCCCACTGAGGTGGCGCGTCGCACCCTTATTATGAAATACGACGAGATGTCGGACTGCCTGGCGCGTCTGGACCATGACGACCTCATGCCTGCTGAACGGGAGGAAATCGTCAATCGCCTGTCTCAACTGGTTACCGAAGCCTGGCACACCGACGAGATTCGTCAGGAGCGACCAACCGCAGTGGATGAGGCCAAATGGGGCTTTGCGGTTATTGAAAACAGTCTGTGGCAGGCCCTGCCACAGTTTCTGAGGAGCCTGGATACGTCGCTGGAAGACGCGACCGGAAAGGGCCTTCCCCTGCAGGCATCCCCCATCCGCATTGCATCCTGGATGGGCGGTGATCGTGATGGCAATCCGAATGTCACCCACAAGGTGACCCGCCGGGTCTTCCTGCTTGGCCGCTGGATGGCAGCGGATCTCTATCTTCGTGATATTCAGGCGCTGCGGGCCGAACTGTCCATGTGGCAGGCCAGCGACGAGCTCAAGGCCGTTGTTGGTGACTCCCGGGAACCCTACCGCCATGTGCTCGCCGAACTCCGTGAGCGGCTGATCAGAACCCGGGACTGGGCAGAGGCGAGCGTCAACGGCGAGACCGCGGATGCCAACGGTATTCTCTTTGAGAACGAGGATTTCACCGGTCCCTTGGAGCTCTGTTACCGATCCCTGGTTGAGTGCGGACTCGAGGACATCGCCAATGGTCCGCTGTTGGATACCATCCGCCGGGCGCATACTTTTGGCCTGCCTTTGATTCGTCTGGACATCCGCCAGGAGGCCAGCCGCCACGCGGAGGCGGTTGCCGAAATGGTCGATTATCTTGGCCTGGGAGATTATCTGTCCTGGTCAGAACAGGAACGCCAGGCATTCCTGGTGAAGGAACTTCAGGGCCGGCGCCCACTGGTCCCCCGAAATTGGGAGCCCTCGGAATCGGTCGGCGAGGTGCTGGCAACCTGTGAAGTGGTGGCGCAGCAAACGCCGGAAGCCCTCGGGTCCTATGTTATCTCCATGGCCAGCAAGCCCTCTGATGTATTGAGCGTGATTTTGCTGCTCAGGGAATCCGGAATGAAGTTTCCGATGCGGGTCGTGCCCCTGTTTGAGACCCTGGATGACCTGCGTGGTGCTCCAGACAGCATGTCTGCGCTGTACGAGGTTGAGTGGTATCGGGAGTATTGCCAGGGCAGGCAGGAAGTGATGATCGGCTATTCGGATTCCTCCAAGGATGCCGGCCAGCTGATGGCGGCCTGGGCCCAGTACCAGGCCCAGGAGAAACTTACCCGCGTTGCCCGCCAGTATGGCGTGCATCTGACCCTGTTCCACGGCCGTGGCGGTACCGTTGGCCGTGGCGGCGGACCTGCCAACCGGGCGATACTGTCCCAGCCGCCGGGCTCGGTAAACGGCAGTTTCCGGATTACCGAGCAGGGCGAAATGATCCGCTTCAAGTTCGGTTTGCCGAGGCTGGCGGTTCAGAGCCTGACGCTCTACACCACGGCGGTTATCGAAGCTACCCTGGCCCCGCCACCACAGCCCGAAGACAGCTGGCGTGAAACCATGGACTGGCTTACCGAGCGGTCCTTGAAAGCCTACCGCGATGTGGTCCGGGAAAATCCCGACTTCGTGCCCTATTTCCGCCAGGTCACGCCGGAACAGGCCCTGGGGAAACTGGCACTCGGAAGTCGCCCGGCCCGGAGGAAGGCCACCGGCGGCGTGGAAAGCCTTCGGGCCATACCGTGGATATTTGCCTGGACCCAGATGCGGCTGATGCTGCCCAGTTGGCTGGGCAGTGACGTGGCGCTTGAAGAGGCGGCCCGGTACCACCGGCTCCCAGTATTGCGTGAGATGATGCAGGGCTGGCCGTTCTTCCGCACCTATGTGGATATGCTGGAAATGGTGCTGGCCAAGGCAGACCTGCGCATCGCCAGCTATTATGAGCAGACGCTGCTGGACGATGATCGGTTGAAAGCCCTTGGGGAGAGTCTTCGCGTGCGCCTCCAGGGTTGTATCGAGCGACTTCTGGAACTCAAGGAGCAAACGGATCTGCTGGAGGGAGAGCCCGTCTTTGCGCATTCGATGAGGGTGCGTAACCCATACACGGATCCGCTGCACTACCTTCAGGCCGAATTGCTACGGCGGGACCGGGAAAGTGAAGGCAAGGGCGAGGTGCCGGAACTGGTGGAAAGAGCACTGAAAGTCACCATGGCAGGTATCGCTGCGGGCATGCGGAATACTGGCTGACCTTGCAGCAGAATAGAAAAAAGTGCCGGGACAAGGCCGGGTAGTCTGGCCACCGACCAAGAACAAAGGGAGTAAGCTGTGGCTCTGGCTGCACGATTGGAACGTTTTCTCGCCCGCAAGGGCATCACTTATCGGGAGTTGCCGATAGATCAGGTCACCAGCCTGGATGCGGCAGTGATTGCCTCGGGGATGTCTCAGGACAGCTTTGTACAGGCCACTCTGCTGATCGACATTACCGGTGTCGTGATGGCCGTGCACAAGTTCGACAGTTCCCTGGACCCGGATGCCGTTCACCAGCTGACCGGTCGCCGTCTTCAGCCGCTGACCGCACGGCAGACCATGCGCCTGTTCAGTGACTGTGATCCCGGCTTCACCCCGCCCATCGGACAGGCTTACGAGCTGCCCGTTATCGTGGACGAGGATGTGATGCTGGCGGATCAGGTCGTGTTTTCCAGTGGCACTGATCATTCCCTGCTAGAGATGGATGGCCGATCCTTCCGTCTGGCCCTGGCCGGTGCCAGGGCGGGCCACCTGGTTATCCGGGGGCCGGGTAACGGCAACCGCGAGGCGCTGACGCTCGAGGAAGTGGCCGACAAGCTACAGAAACTTTACCGTCTGCCCCCCATGCCGGCCCTGGCGCTGCGTATTTTGCGGCTGACTGCCAACACCGATGCGACGGCTCGTGAGCTGGCAGAGCTGATCGAGTTTGATCCCAGTCTCACGGCCCAGATCATGCGTTACGCCCGTTCTGCACTGTTCAATTATCCCGGCCAGGTCAATTCGGTGCAGGAGGCGGTCACCCGTGTGCTGGGCTTCGATCGTGTGGCCCACATCGCCCTGGGCATCGCCTCCGTTCGTGCCTTTGAAGTACCCCGTCACGGCATTCTCGGCATGGACAATTTCTGGCGCCACTCCCTGTACTGCGCGTTCCTTTGCCAGATCATTGCGCCGCGATGTGGCGCCGAAAAGGGGCTGGGCTATCTCTGCGGCCTGTTGCACAACTTTGGCCTGTTGCTGGTCGGGCATCTGTTCCCGGCCGAATTTGATGAGCTCAATGAGCTTCGCGAAGCGAATCCTGAAGCCAGCATGCACTCGCTTGAGCAGCAGGTGTTCGGGCAGGGCAATGGCCAGGAAATCCTGTCGGTGGGCCATGGCGCTATTGGCGGTATCCTCCACCGTTTATGGCAACTGCCTGATCCTGTGGTCAAGGCGGCTGGCGTGCATCAACAATCGGGTTACCATGGCGAGCACGAGAACTATGTTTTGATGGTACAGCTGGCCAACGCCCTGTTGAAGGACCGCGGTATTGGCGATGAATTCAATGCCGACGACGTGCCCGCTTTGCTGGAAGGCCTGGGACTGACGCCCAATGTTGTGGAAGAACTGAATGCTGAACTGGATCGTGTGGCTCCGGATCTGGACGCACTGGCCAGCTCCCTGTCATCCTGACACCCTGTCGTTATTCGCTGGCAAATACGGACTTCCGGTGCATGATACGGAGGTCGACTTTCTCTGACGTGGCTGACTTCGTATAATGCGCCTTCGCCGATTTCGGCTGACACCTGTTCCGTGCAGGAGAGGCTGTCGCAAAGGCACGGGTTTTTGCCACAGCTTTTCAAATGATAATGACTAAAACGGGAGCACAGCGTTATGCGAATCATCATGTTAGGCGCGCCGGGCGCAGGCAAGGGAACTCAGGCCCAGTTCATTACTGAACGGTTTGATATTCCCCAGATCTCCACCGGTGACATGCTGCGTGCGGCGGTGAAAGCCGAGTCCGAGCTGGGCAAGCAGGTAAAGGAAGTCATGGCAACAGGCGGCCTGGTGTCTGACGACATCATCATTGCGCTGATCGAAGAGCGTATTCAACAGCCTGATTGCAAGAACGGTTTCCTGCTCGACGGTTTCCCGCGGACCATCCCCCAGGCTGAAGCTCTGAAAGACCAGGGAATTGCCATCGACTATGTGGTCGAAATTGCCGTGGATGACGAAGAAATTGTCAGCCGTCTGTCCGGTCGCCGGGTGCATGAGGGAAGCGGTCGTATCTACCACGTGAAATACGATCCGCCCAAGGTCGAGGGTAAGGATGATCAGACCGGAGAACCGCTGGTTCAACGTGAAGACGACAAGGAAGAGACGGTTCGCAAGCGTCTGAAAATCTACCACGACCAGACTGCACCGCTGGTTGGCTACTACCAGGACTGGGCATCGAAAGAGCCTGCTGCGGCGCCAAAATACGTCCGTGTGGAAGGCGTTGGCAGCCTGGACAGCATTCGCGACCAGATCTTGTCCGAACTCAAGTAACCCATTGGCATCCTGACCTGAGGTTTTCACACCTGTGAAACTGTTGGCACTGGATACGTCATCGGAGGGCTGCTCGGCAGCCCTTCTTGTTGATGGCGAAATCTCCGAACGCTTTGAGCTTGCCCCCAGAGGCCATACCCGGCTATTGATGCCTATGGTGCGGGAGCTTCTGGCGGAGAAGAATCTTGCTCCGGCAGAGCTTGATGCCCTGGCCTTTGCCTGCGGCCCGGGCTCTTTTACCGGTGTCAGGATCGCGACCGGTGTTGTGCAGGGTCTTGCCTGGGGGCTGGACATTCCGGTGGTGCCGGTGTCTTCACTGCAGGCCGTGGCGCTGGGTGCCATGGATGCTCTGGATCCTCACGAGGAAACCGGTATTGCGGTAGCCTTTGATGCCCGCATGGGCGAGGTGTATTGGGGCTGCTTCGCTGCCCGGGCAGGACTGCCTGAGGCGTTGGCTTCGGAACAGGCCTGTCCACCCGAGGCAGTCACACTGCCAGCGGGCCCCGAGCGCTGGTGCGGAGCAGGGCCGGGCTGGCAATACCGCTCCGCCATGCCAGCGGAGGTGTCAGGGCGCGTTGATCCCGTCGATGAAACCCTGGTGCTGCGAGCAGCCTGGGTTGCGCGCCTGGCGGTGATCGCATTCGGGCAGGGCAAGGCGGTGCCGGCGGAGCAGGCTCAACCTGTCTACATCAGGGATGAAGTGGCCTGGAAAAAACTGCCTGGTCGATAGTGACCCCGGCCGCCCGGTCTGATCCGGGCAAACCGCTTTGGGTAAAAACTGACCAGCTGTCTTTTCTTCCGTGCGATAATCTTCCATACTTCCATTTCACGTTTTCCTGTCATCCGGCCAGCGGTATCTGAACATGATTGGCGGAATTAACCCGGGTAACAATTTCAATTTCCAGACCGGCAACAACAGTCTGGTCAGGGAGCGCAGCGATGCGGCCCGTGCGCCGGCATCAACGCCCGAAAAAACCCCTGACGCGGCCCGCCGTGACCTTGCCGATGGCAATCAGGGTGTTGTCAGCGACCGCAATGCGACCGAAAGCCTCGAGCGGCGTGTAGAAGCCCGTCGTGCCGCTGAAGACGCCCGTCTGGAGCGGTTCCGCGCAGACGAAGTGTCCCTGCCAGCCGCCAGGGCGCTGTCGACCTTTGCCTCTGTTGCCGCAGCCGGTCAGGAAACTGGCGGCAATGGTAGCCTGGCCGGAATTGATATTCTGGTCTGATGCCTGACTCGTCCCCGTCCGCTCCGTACGCCCTCTCTGAACGTTTCCAGAACATCGTCGCTGTTGCCCGCAGTGCATTGGGTGACCGATTGCAGGCCGATGCTCTTGCCGATTCGCTCGGGGTCCCGAATCTTGGTGTCGTCCGCCCCAGAGACATCCGCGACTTCCCGGTTTTACTGTTCCTGGATGAGCAGGGCCTTGGCCTGCAGATGACTGGCAAAGGTGCGCCGGGACCGGTGCGTGCAGAATTCGTGACCGGCAAGATGGGGTATCGGCGGGAGCACGGCGGTGGCGCGGGCCAGTTGGTGGCCAAGGCGGTCGGCTTGCAGAAAACACGGGCCGCATTGCATATCGTTGATGCGACGGCGGGGCTTGGCCAGGATGCCTTTGTGCTTGCCAGCCTTGGCTGCACGGTTACCCTGTTCGAGCGTAACCCGGTCATTCACGCTCTCTTGGCCGATGGTCTTGCGCGCGCAGCCCTGAATGTGGATTGTGCGGCCATTGTCGAGCGCATGCGACTGCTAGAGGGCAGCAGTATTGAATGGCTTGCCCGATCAGGCACCGAGGCGGCGGATGTTGTCTACCTGGATCCGATGTTTCCGCATCGGGACAAGTCGGCCCTGGTAAAAAAGGAAATGCAGGTTTTCCGCACTATCGTAGGAGACGACGAGGATTCCGCACAATTGCTCGCGGCCGCTCTGGAGCGCGCCCGTTACCGGGTGGTGGTCAAGCGGCCCCGTAAGGCATCGGCCATTGAGGGAGCGGAGCCAACCACCCGCATTGAGGGCAAGAGCAGCCGCTACGATGTGTACGCCATCCGGGCGCTGCCACCGCAGTAAATGCCATCAGGCACCCAGCATGGTGACCTGCTGGATTGCCTGTCGCTTCTCGACACTCAGCACCAGGCGGGCATCGTCCGCCACCTCATCCAGCCCCTCCCCATAGCAGAGCAGGCCATTGTCATCGGTGGTGATAACGCCATTGTTCTGCATATTGGCAATGAAGTTGCGGAACAGGCTCTTGTCGAAAAACTCCGGCGCATTCAGGCCGAACAGGATCGACATCCGCTCGGCCAGCAGCGCGCTCTGTTCTTCCAGTTCGGCGGCGCTGATCTTGCCCGAGCCGTATTTGCGGAGAATGCCCAGAGCGATGTGGTAGCGCTCTACCGTCTGGATGATGAAGCGGGACAGAACCCTGAGCCTCAGCATGGCTTCGGTACCTTCCTCGGGTCGACCGATGCGGTCATCGCCCAGGGGCTTCAGCAAGTCATGTTCGATGAGAACATCAATCCACTGATTGATGACCTTCCTGGCTTCATCGGGCTGGTATTTCAGGAACAGTTCCGATTGCAGGTAGGGGTAGGCCACACTGGCGAGGAACACAATCTTGTCCCGGCCCAGCGAATCCTTGTTCTCGAACAGGCTGGCGATCAGGGAGGGCAGCGCAAACAGGTGCTGGATGTTGTTCCTGTAATAGGTCATCAGGATTGCGTTGCTGCCTTCAAGGGCAATAATGTCGCCCAGCTTCTGCGGCTGGCGAGTCACCAGGCCCATGCCTTCACAGTAGGCGATCCAGTCCTTGCCGGCCCCCTCGGGCAGGGTTACCGTTTCCGCATACGGGAAAGCCTTTAGCAGGGCGGCGTATTGATCCATCAAGCGGATCAACTGTCCCTCGTCCATGGCCAGTCGCTCGGTACCAAGAAGAACCGTGGCGGCCATGCCGATCGGGTTTACCGCAACCGACGCGTTGATGTTCGACGCTACCCGGAAGGACAGCTCTGAAACCGCGCTGTTAAGCCACTTCGGACGATACTCGGCGTCGTAGGCCTCGTCGCGCCAACTACCGTGAACATCGTCCAGAACCTCAGACAAATGAATGGCTTCGCCAAAGTTGACTGAAACCCGACCAAAGGAGTTACTGAGTTTGCGAACGGTCTTGGCAAGACCGAATACGCTTTCTTTTTCCTTTTTCTTGCCACGAAGTTCACCCAGATAGGAGCGGCCTTCCATCACTTTCTCATAGCCGATGTACACGGGCACGAATACGATGGGTTTGCGATGGTCCCGAAGGAAACTGCGTACGGTCATTGCCAGCATGCCGGGGCGGGGCTGCAGCATGCGGCCTGTGCGGCTTCGGCCGCCTTCGATGAAATACTCGACGGAATAGCCCCGGGAGAACATCACGTGCATGTACTCATTGAACACGGTGGCGTACAGCGGGTTGTCCTTGAAACTGCGGCGCATAAAGAACGCCCCGCCACGGCGCAGGATCGGGCCGACAATGGGCATGTTGAGATTGATCCCTGCGGCGATGTGCGGAGGCATCAGGCCATTCTTGTAAAGCACGTAGGACAGCAGCAGGTAGTCGATGTGTGAACGATGGCAGGGCACGTAAACCACGGCATTGTCTTGCGCCACTTCCTTCACCACCCGGATATTGTTGATGGCAATGCCGTTGTAGATCCGGTTCCAGAGCCATGACAACAGCACCTCCATGAATCGAATCGTGACAACGGACATGCTCGCCGCAATCTCATCCGCATATTTGTAGGCCTTGGCGCGGACTTTCTCAGGTGGTATGTCGTCTCTGGCAGCGGTCTCCCGGATGGCTTCCTTGACCGCCTGGGTGCGCACCAGACCTGCCACCAGGGTACGGCGATGGGACAAGTCTGGCCCCAGTACCGCCTGGCGAACCCGGCGGAAGTGGGTTCTCAGGATCCGGGCCAGCTTGCGGTTGGCCCGCTCCTCGCTGTGCCGGTATTCGTCGATCACCTGTTTCAGTGAGAGCGGTTGGTTAAACTGAACGTAGGTGTTGCGACCATGAACCATGATGATCAGTAACTTCTGAAGCCGGCCGGCGATGGACCAGGTGTCGGACAGCAAAAGTTTTACCAGGGACTTTTCCTTGTCCGGGGAGCGCCCCCAGAACAGGGACACTGGAACAATCTGTACGTCCTGGTCCGGATGTTCGAGACCGTAGCGAACCAGGGCCTGAAACTCGTTCGTGGGTGCCGGCGCCTGACGCCCCCTGAAAAAGCCACCGATCCGGCGATAGAGGAAAAAGAAGGAGTGGGACGGGCCGTTCTTCACCGGAAGGGCTTCGGTGGCGCCAGGAAGTCCTGCACGGATAACTTCCTGCTCCAGAACCAGGCGGCTCGACAGCGAGCTGTATTGCAGCACGTAGCAAACCGGTTTGTCGGGATCCAGGGCGAGGGCTTCAACGCTGTTGCCGCTGACATCAGTCCGGACCCAGATAAACAGTATCTTTCGGAAAAGGGTCAGGATCAGGCTGCGAATGCCCTGGTAAAGACGCATAAATGGCAACTCCGTTGACGAAACAGGTGCCAAGTTTACTTGGTTGAGTACAGTGCGGAAAGGTGGACCTTTCATTCTTGGCCGGTGCGGCAATGTGGTACATTTCCGATTGATCTTCCAATAACCCAGTTGATGCATCGAATGGTGATCGCAATGACTCAGTGGATACCGGGCTGGACGACCCGCCGGCCGGAAAACGGCGATCTGATCCTCGCGCTGTCGGGATCGGGTGTGGTCAAGCCCGATAACGGCTGGCTGCACAGCGGCGACAGCAGCCTTTTCCGGGGCGAATTGTCCGATTCCGTATCTCTGGGCAGTTACAATGGGCGCGGTGTATTCGTGACCGAACTGCCGGACACCGACGTCGGTAATCAGGAGGTTGTACCGCTGCGGGATGCGCTTTTGATGGTTAGCGATGCGCCGGCGGATATGCTCAGTACCGGCTTTCAGGTCTGGCAATGGTGGCGCGACCACCGATTCTGTGGCCGCTGCGGCGAGGAAACCGGTTTCCATCCGCGTGAGCGGGCCAAGTGGTGCGAACCCTGTGGCATTCCCTGGTACCCGAGGCTGGCGCCCTGCGTGATTGTCGTCATACGCCGGGATGATCGGCTTCTGCTCGCGAAGTCCTCGCGGGTCAAACGGCACTTCTACAGCCTCATCGCGGGGTTTGTTGAACCGGGCGAGAGTCTGGAAGGCGCTGTGCACCGTGAAGTGAAAGAGGAGACCGGGCTGGACGTCACTAACATCCGCTACCACGCCTCGCAACCCTGGCCATTCCCCCATCAGCTCATGGTCGGCTTCTTCGCCGATTACGCCGGAGGCGAGCTGGTTCTCCAGGAGGACGAGCTTGCCGATGCCGACTGGTTCCTGCCGGGCGATACGCCACCGGTACCACCGGAAACCACCATTTCTGGCCGATTGATCCGGGCCATGGAACACGAGATTTCCCGGGGAGGCATTCCGGTTTGAGCAGGCAGTCACCTCCAAGGGTTCTGGTGTTTGACTCCGGTGTCGGTGGTCTGAGCGTTGCGGCCTGCATTCACCGGCAACTGCCGGGACTGGAAATCGTCTATCTGGCAGACAACGCAGGCTTTCCCTATGGCGACAAATCCGAGGCGGTTGTGATCGACCGTTGTTGCAGTCTGATCACCAGAGCGCTCGAGCTCTACCCGTCAGACGCCATCGTGGTGGCCTGCAACACCGCCAG
>Ga0207881_1000822_pt1 | contig 10751 bp, 11 predicted proteins | sample MalvirmetagMSP97_FD_184227 | JGI IMG/M metagenome (GOLD analysis project Ga0207881, IMG submission 184227) | Marine viral communities from the Deep Pacific Ocean - MSP-97 (SPAdes) | ecosystem: Environmental > Aquatic > Marine > Oceanic | place: Pacific Ocean | collected 2011-05-03 | reverse complement strand
CTGAAGAACGAAGCGAAGGTGATCTAAATGAGCATCCTTGTAATTGCTGAACATGACAACAGCAGCCTGAAACAGGCTACCCTGAATGTTGTAGCGGCTGCCAAGGCCATCGGCGGAGATATCGACGTACTGGTTGCCGGTGAGAACTGTGGTGCCGTTGCTAAAGCAGCTGCCAAGGCCGAAGCGGTGAACAAGGTACTGGTTGCCGACAACGCTGCTTATGGTCACTTCCTGGGCGAAAACCTGGGTGCGCTGGTAGCCGAAGTCGGTAAGGGTTACAGCCACATCCTTGCCGCTGCTGGAACCACTGGAAAGGACTTCATGCCGCGCGTTGCAGCGCTGCTAGACGTTGCCCAGGTTTCCGACATCATCCGTGTTGAGTCAGAAGACACCTTCGTTCGCCCAATCTACGCTGGTAACGCCATTGCCACTGTAAAATCCAGTGACAGCATTAAGGTGGTTACGGTTCGCCCCACCGCCTTCGATCCTGTAGTCGCAGACAGTGGCTCTGCAACTGTCCAGCAATTAAACGTTATTCAGGACGCGGGTTTGTCCAAATTCGTCGATGAGAAACTTGCAGAATCTGATCGTCCCGACCTGGCCAGCGCCGGCATCGTAATCTCCGGTGGCCGTGGCATGCAGAACGGAGACAACTTCAAGATGCTGGAACAGGTTGCTGACCTGCTGGGTGCCGCCGTTGGTGCATCCCGAGCTGCTGTTGACGCCGGTTTCGTACCGAACGACATGCAGGTTGGCCAGACCGGTAAGATTGTTGCTCCGCAGCTGTATATCGCCGTGGGTATTTCCGGTGCCATCCAGCACCTGGCCGGTATGTCTGATTCCAAGGTAATCGTTGCGATCAACAAGGATGAAGAAGCGCCGATCTTCCAGGTTGCTGATTACGGCCTTGTAGCGGACCTGTTCGAAGCCATCCCGCAACTCGAAGAACAACTGAAAATAGTTCTTTAACATATTCTTGACTAATTCAAGCGTTGTTGTGCAACCCCTTGCCCTCCCATGAGGGCTTTTTTATTCATTTAAACGGAGCTTTTGGTGTGGAACGCGAATCGATGGAATTTGATGTTCTTATCGTCGGCGGCGGACCGGCGGGCCTGTCGGCAGCGTGCCGTGTCATGCAGTTGGCACAGGAAGCTGGCGAGGAACTCACCTTATGCGTGGTAGAAAAAGGTTCTGAGATCGGCGCTCACATTCTGGCCGGTACCGTATTCGAGCCCACTGCCCTCAACGAACTCTTCCCGGACTGGAAAGAGAAAGGTGCCCCGCTCAACACGCCGGTTACCCGTGACGACATTTTCCTGCTGAAGAACCAGGAAAGCGCCACCAAGATCCCCAATGCGTTTGTGCCGAAGAACATGCACAACCATGGCAACTACATTATCAGTCTGGGTAACCTTTGCCGCTGGCTGGCCGAACAGGCCGAAGGTCTGGGCGTTGAAGTGTATCCCGGCTTCGCTGCGGCCGAGACCATTGTTGAAGATGGTCAGGTGAAAGGCATCATTACCGGCGACATGGGCGTTGCCCGTGACGGTTCCGAGAAAGACGGCTATATGCCGGGCATGGAACTGCGCGCCAAGTACACCCTCTTCACCGAGGGCTGCCGTGGTCATCTGGGCAAGCGCCTGATCAACGAGTTCAAGCTTGATGAAGGCAAGGACCCCCAGCACTACGGTATTGGTATCAAGGAGCTGTGGGATATTGATCCGGCCAAACACGAGCCCGGCCTGGTCGTTCACACCACTGGCTGGCCGCTGAAAGAAACCGGCTCCACCGGTGGTTCCTTCCTGTATCACCTTGAGAATGGCCAGGTATATGTGGGGCTGATCACTGATCTCTCGTACAGCAACCCACACCTGAGCCCGTTTGAGGAATTCCAGCGTCTGAAGCTGCACCCGGAGATCAAGAAACACCTGGAAGGTGGCAAGCGTGTGTCCTACGGCGCCCGTGCGATTACCAAAGGCGGCTACAACGCCCTGCCCAAGATGAGCTTCCCGGGCGGTCTGCTTCTCGGCTGTGACGCCGGCACCCTGAACGGCTCCAAGATCAAGGGCTCCCACACTGCCATGAAATCCGGCATGCTGGGCGCCGAGGCTGTTTTCGAGGCACTCCAGGACGGCAATAGTGGCGAGGAGATCAGCAGCTTCCAGAAGAAATTTGAAGACAGCTGGCTGTTCAAGGAGCTCTACGCCGAGCGTAACTTTGGCCCGGCCATGCACAAATTCGGCAACGTCGTTGGTGGCGCTATCGCTTTCTTCGAGCAGAACATCCTGCGTGGCAGCCTGCCGATCACGTTCCACGATACCACTCCGGACTACGCCACGCTCAAGCCGGCGGCCGAGTGCAAGAAGGTGACCTATCCGAAGCCGGATAACACGCTGACCTTTGACCGTCTGTCCTCTGTGTTCATTTCCAACACCAACCACGAGGAAGACCAACCGGTACATCTGAAGCTGACCGATCCGGAGGTTCCGATCCGTGACAACCTTCCTAAATACGATGAGCCTGCGCAGCGCTACTGCCCGGCCGGTGTTTATGAAGTGGTCGAGAAAGACGATGGCAGCGGCAAGCGCTTCCAGATTAACGCCCAGAACTGTGTTCACTGCAAGACCTGCGACATCAAGGATCCTGCACAGAACATTAACTGGGTGACTCCGGAAGGGGGCGGTGGCCCGAATTATCCGAACATGTAAGGGGCGTGGGCGGAGCCTTTAAACGCAAGGTAGGTCGTTATGGAAGTAATTACTTGTATATCAGAAATGCGCCAACGGGTTGACCAATGGCGGCAATCAGGTCAGAAAATCGGGTTGGTACCTACTATGGGCAACCTGCATAGTGGACACACCAAGCTAGTCGATTATGCCAAACAGAGCGCTGACCGCATCGTCGTTAGTATTTTCGTTAACCCTCTTCAGTTCGGGGCAAACGAAGACTACTCGACTTACCCTAGAACTCTTGAAGCCGACAAGGAAAAGCTATCGGCCATATCAGTAGACGTAATCTTTGCCCCTGAGGTCAAAGAGCTATACCCGACTGGTATCCCATTAAAAACGCAGATTTCCATTCCCACCCTATCGAGCATACTTTGTGGCGAACGACGCCCTGGACACTTCGAAGGGATGCTGATGGTTGTAGCGAAACTGTTTAACATCGTACAGCCAAATGTCGCCGCTTTTGGAAAGAAAGACTACCAGCAACTAAAAATAGTTGAACAGCTTGTCTGCGATCTAAGCCTGCCTGTGAACATCATAGCCGTTGACACCGAACAAGAGCCAGACGGTTTGGCCCGAAGTTCACGCAACAGCTACCTTTCCGAGTCTGAGCGCCAACGAGCCGGTGCTCTTGCTAATTTACTCGATTGTGCCGCAAGCACTATTAAAGAAGGCGAACAACACCATCTATCAGTCCTGGGCATGCTACGCCATCATTTAGACCTTGCTGGCTTTGACGTTGAATATGTCAGTCTACGGAGACAAAACGATCTGGCGGAAGCACAGAACGGAGATGCGCATTTGGTGTTGCTAGCAGCTGTCAGATTAGGCAATGCTCGTTTGATCGACAACAGGGAAATTGAAATGTCGCAAAGTCTTGCGCTCCCATAGTAGAAATTGAGGACACAGGTATGTCACACAATCAGGTTTACGTCGTCGGTGCAGCGCGCACAGCCATCGGTAGTTTCGGGGGCTCACTCAAAGATCAACCTCTATGTAATCTCGCCACCCATGTGGTAGGAGCCGCGTTGGAACGAGCAGGTGTTCCAGCGGATGCAGTTGGCCACGTGGTCATGGGAAACGTGATCCCTACAGAGCCGCGAGATGCCTACCTTAGTCGAGTAGCCGCTGTGGATTCAGGAGTATCCATTGAGACACCGGCATTCAACGTAAATCGCCTTTGCGGATCGGGGCTTCAAGCTATTGTTTCAGCAGCGCAGTCCATCATGCTCGGGGATACTGATATTGCCATCGGTGGAGGCGCAGAAAGTATGAGTCGAGGCCCCTACCTTCTGCCCGCCATGCGCTGGGGAGCACGGCTTGGCGATTCTGGCGTGACGGATTATATGAACGGCGTTTTGCACGACCCGTGGAAACGCAACCATATGGGCGTTACCGCGGAGAACGTGGCCGGGCGTTACGGGATTACTCGCAACCAGCAGGATGAGTTAGCTGCAGAAAGTCAGCGAAGAGCCGGCAATGCAATAGCATCCGGCTATTTCGAGGAACAGATTGCTCCGTTTGAAATCCGAACCCGCAAGGGAACCAGCACATTTGCCATTGATGAACACGTTCGAGGTGATGTTACTCACAATCAGCTTGCGGCCATGAAGCCCGCATTCATCAAAGAAAACGGAACCGTCACTCCCGGCAACGCCTCAGGCCTTAATGATGGTGCATCTGCACTCGTCTTGGCAGGAGAGCAGTCGATCTCATCCCTGGGACTCAAACCTCTGGCTCGCCTGGTTGGTTATGCCCATGCCGGTGTGGATCCAGACTACATGGGCATTGGCCCAGTGCCCGCAACGCAGAATGTGCTCCATCGTACCGGCCTCACACTGGACGATATTGATGTTATCGAAGCAAACGAGGCTTTTGCTGCCCAAGCCTGTGCAGTTATCCAAGAGCTCGGACTTGACCCTGCAAAGGTGAACCCAAATGGATCCGGCATATCCCTGGGCCATCCCGTGGGTGCCACAGGTGCCATTATCTCGACAAAAGCCATTTACGAGCTACATCGAACCAACGGTCGCTACGCTCTCGTGACCATGTGTATTGGTGGTGGCCAGGGCATTGCTGCCATCTTTGAGCGCTCATGACCCATGGTCTAGCGGTCAAATCCAAGGTGGAGTAGTGTTCGGCCTTTGTGCTGTCTAAAATCGACTCACGGGCATCCAGTTGGATATACTCGTCGATCAGTCGGGCCAGCTCTTCACGGGCAATGTCCAGACCACTCTCAGTGGCGATGCGCCGACTCTTGGAATCACCGTAGCTGGCTCGGGCCTCGGCAATGCCGGAGCCGTAGGAAAGCGTTTTTTATAGAGATTTAGATCAGGTTCATGGTCAACGCGGGCTGAGTGGCGAGAAAGACTGGACAGCAAGCGTTTATTCATAGTGTAGGGGTCTCCAGAGACAAGGGCTCGAACTCGGGACAAATACCCCTGAAAATAGTATTGACCAGGCTCTCAGCTTCTTCCCGCAGATCATAAGCATCCGGATTTCTTAGCCAGTCGTAGTAAATTCCGAGCATCTGGGTGTGTAATGACCGGGCTGCCTGCCTGGGTGTGACTGCGGCATGATGCGGGTGACCCTCGAAGAAACGGGTCATGTTATCGATAGCTTCTGCGGCCAGCTCGTTTTGGGTGCGCAAGCTCCGATCAGACTCGGTGTGATGGAACAGAATCTTGTAAACACGGAAGTGCCGCTGATCTTCAGCCAGGGTTCTCAACCCTAACAGGCAAAGGTTTCTCAGATCTTCCAGACAGCCGGTGACCTCGCTGGTGACACTTTCCACCATCCTAAGAAACACCATCGAGAGCCTGCAATGTAAATCCGAATTCTGCGGCACGCCGGTACAGGCCTTTCACTACGCGCTCTCAATACTTCTGCTCGTAGCGGCCTGCACCGGGATCTTTGTAGTCCATGCCGAAACGCGTAGCGTTATAAAATAAAATGGCGATCTTCCGGGCGGTTGCAGTCACTTCTTTCGCCTTACCTATCCTTGCTGACAGTCGTCGGTAGAAAGCACCCAATGCCGTATGGGTTCTGCCGACGGTGACGGCGGCGAGCCGCAGATGTGCCGTGACTCGGTTCTTAGTCTTGCGTGTATGGGCGGAAAGAACTTTCCCACCGCTGACTCGGCAGCCTGGAGCCAGTGTTAGCCAAGAAGTAAAGTGATGCGCTGTCGGCCAGCGACTCAGATCGGTGCCGCACTCAGCCACAAGTCGTAACGCCAAATAGGGTCCGATTCCGTGAATCTGGGTCAGGTCCACCCCGGTCAACTGATAGAGCATGGCACGGACATCAAAATTGAGCGCGTTCGGCTGTCGATTACGATGGCGAGGCTTCGGCAGCGGCGCACATGGAGGCGCTTTTTGCTGAGCCAGTCGCAGTAGCGTGTGAGCAATTTGCTGATCGCAAAGTTCAAGTTGTGCTTGATAGGCGTCGTACATTGCCAATGCCTGAGTCAACGCAAAGACATGTTTTGGCTGATAGTTGCCAACCAGGGAATTTTGGATGGTCGCAATGTCTGATTTACACCGAATATTTCGCATTTTGGCCAGCACTGCCGGGCTACGCTCGCCATCAACGATTGCGCGGATAATTTTCATACCCGTGGCGCCAGTTATGTCAGCCACAACATGGTGCAACTGGATATTCATGTGAGTGAGCGCTTTTTGCATGTATTGGATATGCGCAGCGGCGTAATCCAGATGGCGCTCCCGCAAACGTAGATAATTGCGTAAGGCGGCAATCTCTCGGTCAGGGTGAAAGCTTGCCCGCAGCAAGCCACACGCACGAAGACGCTGAATCCATTGCGCATCATTAACGTCAGTCTTCCGACCTGGAACGGCACGGGCATCGCGAGCGTTGGCCAGTATGACCCGCAATCCATGACTTTCCAGGACTTCGTAGACAGGAATCCAATACACGCCGGTCGACTCCATTGCGACGGTGGTAATCCCGGTATCAGCTAACCACCTCGCCACGCACTCCAAATCGGCTGTAAATGCCTTAAAGGTACGCACAGGCTGCTCATCCAGGTCTGCGGGTACAGCCACAACATGAAAACGAGACCCGATATCCATGCCGGCTGCGCGATCATTTATGACCGGCAATCCATTACGTCGTGAATTGAGCTTGTTCATGATAATCCTCCAGCAAAGAGAAGGCTGGACGGGGACTCGGATCAAATCACATTCCTAAACGGGGTCGCCAAAGGCGCCACCAATAACGGGTCCGCAGCTTCCCCTGGATCAGGTTTTTTGACGGGGCCTAGCCTCCAGAGAGCATACGATCACTGTCCAGCCAAAGAAGTTTAGCGGGTTCAGCGGTCGACGGGGGTGTTTCTGATCTAGTGGGCCGCGGAGCGCCGGGGAGGCGGTTTTTTAGTATGTCTCGCTCCTCGCTGACACGGCGCAATTCCGCTCTGAGCTTGCGCAGCTCTTCCTGCTGCTCGCTGATTTCTTGGTGTTGGCTTCCAGCATCGCCGTATAGCTTGATCCATTTGTGTAGGCTGGCCGAGGTAATCCCCAGTCTCCGGCACACATCAGTCACTCTGTAGCCACGCTCCGTGACTTGCTTGACCGCCTCGATTTTGAATTCTTCGGAGTATCGCTTTCCCCTCATTACCAACACCTGTAGATTTGCGTTTAGTGTAACGCTATCAGGCGTCTACTGTATCGGGGGCTTGCCACCTCTCTGCCATGTAATCATTCAGCGTCCGCAATTTGCTATGCCAATCATAGTGGATGACATGGCTGTGAATAGTTTGGAGGCTCTGGAGGGAAACCCTGACTCGAATGTTCGCTTTTGTTTAGTTCCGAATCTTCAAAAGGTCCCGTCATTTCCAAATTACATAGATCGCTCGGATCATTTAGCTAGGGCTGCCAAAACGACGTTCTCGTTTGAGTTCTGGGGTTTCGAAGTCGACGGAGCTGCTTCGCTCGCTTGTCATTGGGCTGTCGGGATGGAAACGACTTTCTTTGCTAGAGCCAAGTCCGCAAAGCAGAAAGCTGAACGGGCCTTTCTGGGGTATCCACCATCGAGAACTCATAAACATTCTCTCGCCGCCCTAGCGTGCGAAGGTAGATAGACCTGAATCCATAACCTCTCTTCAGGCTTTGTCGAATCTACATCGAGCCAACGCCTCAGCAGTTCCAGCGATTCGTGCACGGGATGTTTTTCAAAGTTCTCTTCCCCGCGGCTCATTCATCTCTTCGTGATAACACTTATGATTTGCAGGATTGACGGCGCAGCGCTTCAGCGATCTTCAACGTACTCGAAAAGTTCCCCCACTTCGCAATTTAAATAGCGGCAAAGCGCTTCGATCGAATCCAATTCAACACGGCTGGCAGTCTCGTGATAAAGCCGGGTAATGGTACCCCGGTTCACGCCTGTTTCCCTCGCCACATCAACAATCTTGAGCTTTTTCTCGCCCATCAGCTTAGATAGATGGCACTTAATCATTTGGCCCACCAAAGAACAAATTAACCCACAGGAGATCAAAAAGACTTGCAAAAGGTCTTTATGAGTGCATAATGATTTTCAGGAGGACATTTTGAGGCGCCAGCAATGCGGTTTGTCCTCCAGCACTCAAAGATATCAGAGGTGAATAGTTATGTCACAGGAGTATCTGACTACCGAAGAGCTTGCTCAGCGGATTAAGTACGACGCGCGCACGATCCGCGAACGGCTGAAGGATTCCGTCCTGCTAGAGGGTATTCATTACATTCGGCCGTTCGGCGGACGGAAAATCCTCTACATCTGGGAGAAAGTCGAGCAGGACATGTTCGATCAAGCCAGCAATGTAGCTTTTGCCGTGCCGATGGCTCGGGGAGGAGTGTGCCGTGGGTAAGATCGTCGCACGACCCGAATCCGGCAAGCTGTACTTCGATTTCCGCTTCAAAGGCAAACGGTGCCGAGAGCAGACCGCCCTCGAAGACACGTCCGCGAACAGAAAGAAACTTCAGGCGATTATGAGAAGAATCGAGGCGGAAATCACTTTGGGGACTTTCGCATACCACAAGTATTTCCCCGACAGCCCCAAGGCGCAGGAATTTACCCGGCAAGCTGAGCTGCAGCGCGCTCGGGCGGCTCATGACACGCCGCTGTTCAGTGAATTTTCACAGACTTGGCTGGACGAGATGCGTATTCAGTGGCGCCGTTCCTACATCGCAACGATTGAAGGAACATTGGAGAACTATCTGGTTCCGGAGTTTGGAGAGTCAGAGGTCGGCCACATCACCAGGCAGGAAATTCTTTCGTTCCGGGCGTCCCTCGCCAAAGTTCAGACCCGGAGCAAAAAGCCACTTTCCGCAAGCCGTATCAATAAGATACTCACGCCATTACGCATGATTTTGGGAGAGGCGGCCAACCGCTATGAGTTTACCTCACCCTATCAAGGGATCAAATCCCTGCGTGTGCCGCGCTCGGACGTGGAACCATTCTCGCTGGAGGAGGTTCGACTGATTCTCGATTCAGTGCGGCCCGACTTCAGAAATTACTACGTGGTTAGGTTTTTCACTGGCCTCCGCACGGGCGAGATCGATGGCTTGCCGTGGGACTGCGTCGATTTTCAGCGTCGGCAAATTTTGGTTCGCCAGGCAATAGTGGAAGGCGAAATTGAGCAGACCAAAACGGATGGCAGCTATCGGCACGTTGAGATGTCTCAGGTGGTGTTCGACGCCCTCAAGGATCAGCAAAAAGCGACGGGAACAAACACCTTTGTGTTCTGCAATCGGGAGGGCAATCCGCTTAATCACAACAACGTGACTCAGCGGATCTGGTACCCCCTGCTTCGCCATCTCGGGCTACGCAAACGGCGGCCTTACCAAACTCGACACACCGCAGCCACGTTGTGGCTGGCCGCCGGTGAGAATCCTGAGTGGATTGCCAGGCAGATGGGCCACACGACAACCGAAATGCTGTTCCGTGTGTACTCGCGGTACGTGCCCAACCTGACTCGTCGGGATGGCTCGGCTTTCGAACGCCTGCTCATCAACGAATTCAACGCCAAAACTGATCCCAAGAAGGAAGGTGACTCATGAAACATTCTCAACTGTTTTCTATCAGCCGAAAGTCTTTCGCAAGTCGTTTGGCTGGTGCACTCGCATTCTCGATGCAAATTCCGGACGGAACTCACCTCGTCGCCGTGCTTGGCGAGGGCGACGAAAATTCCAACCTCGCGGCACTTACTAATTGGGTGGAAAATCAGCTTTGTTTGATGGACGACGAAAACCTGCAAGATCCTCTTCCCTCTCTGCTTGCCGGCCTTGAACGGCTTCTCATCTCCGCACAGGAGGATTTCGCATGAGCATTATCGTCAACACCACCTGGAAGAGCGAGCCGGAAGTTTTCATCGGAACCGTTACCCACCTGACCGAAATCCCGAACGGAGACGAACTGCCGGTGCTGGAACTGACCATCGAAAATTCCTTCGAGCAGTACCAGGTCGTGATGTTCCAGCCTCACCCGGATCTTCAGCTCACACAAATCCCGGACTGCGCTGTTCAGTTGGTGCTTTGGGAGGGTGAGCGGGGCAGTGCCGTGTCGCGCTCAGACACCGTCCTTCTGCTGGACACGCCTGACACAATACTGCATTTGCCTGAGTCGAAACTCGCCTGCCCTGACCTAACGGTCGACATTGAACTGTTCCTCGAACCGTGCCCGGTGCAACCGTTAGCTGATTTTGTTCGACGAGTTCTGGGTCGACCATCAGTTGGGCTGCGCTTCTTGAATGGCGCAATGCAAGAAGACGGCCGCCAACAGCCAGGAAGCCTGGCAAGACACGGCCTTGATGTAGCCATACGATCATTCGATGCATGCCGCGGTTATAACGACACGGAACGCTGGCTGGCTGCTATTGCGGGACTTCTGCATGGGGTCGGTCGGATTGAGTTACCTGACTCCAAACCAGTCGATTACCTAAAGGCAGTGTTGAAGGGACTGGGCATACTGGCGGAAGACCTACAGCGATTAGGGCGACAACTTCCTGAGGCAGCCCGAAGCATTCAGTTTATTATT
>Ga0207881_1000815_pt1 | contig 10836 bp, 10 predicted proteins | sample MalvirmetagMSP97_FD_184227 | JGI IMG/M metagenome (GOLD analysis project Ga0207881, IMG submission 184227) | Marine viral communities from the Deep Pacific Ocean - MSP-97 (SPAdes) | ecosystem: Environmental > Aquatic > Marine > Oceanic | place: Pacific Ocean | collected 2011-05-03 | reverse complement strand
CGCTGATGGACCCCAAGCGCCCCAGCGCCATGAGCCCCCCGCACGTTGAGATCCGCGTGATCGACAACGGCCCGGGCATCCCGCAGGAAAAACTCGCGTGGATCTTCGAACCGTTCAACACCACCAAGGGCATCCGCGGCACGGGCCTGGGCCTGGCGGTGACCAAAAGGATCATCTACGAGCACCGCGGACGCATCCGCGTTGAGTCCAAGCCCAGCCAGGGCTCGGTCTTCCGCGTGCTGCTGCCGGCCGACCTGGACGCCCAGATCGACCCCTCGGCGACGGCCAACGACAAGCCAGCGATGAAGTCGATGTTCCCGGGCGGGTGAACCCTACCGTTCTCTTTTCCAGCCGAACCGGAAGGACCAACCCATGCAGCAACGCCCCCTCGGCAACTCCGGCCTCTCTGTGTCCGAAATCGGCTTCGGCTGCTGGACCATGGGCGGCCCCAACTGGTCCGAGGGCAACCCCGTCGGATGGACCGAAGTCAACGAAGACGAGGTCCTTGCCGGCATCAAGGCCGGGCTCGACGCCGGGGTGACCCACTTCGACAACGCAGACGTCTACGGCAACGGCCGCGCCGAGCGCATGCTCCGCGACAGCCTGAGGAAACTCGGTGTCAAGGCGTCCGGCCTGACCATCGCCACCAAGGTTGGCTGGCACCGCGGCACGGGCGCCCACGCCTACGAGCCGGCCAACATCCGCCACCAGTGCGAGACCTCCCTGCGCAACCTCGGCGTGGACGCCATCGACGTCTACTACCTGCACAATGACGGCTGGGCCCCCGACGGCCAGCCCGGCAACCTGCCCGACGCCGCCGAGACCATGCACGCCCTCAAGGCCGATGGCAAGATCAAGGTCATCGGCCAGAGCGCGTACTCCGACGCGGGCTTCGAGCGCTCGGTCGAGATCCTGAAGCCCCAGGTCTTCCAGAGTTGGGCCAGCATGCTCTTCGACAACTTCATCCGCCCGGACTCGGTGGTGCAGCGGCTGATGGAACGCCACGGCATCTCGTTCGTGGCCTTCTCGCCGCTGGCGCAGGGGTTGCTGCTCGACAAGTTCGACCCCGAGAAACCCCTGCCCGTCGGCGAGGGCGACGTGCGCAAGGGCTCCAAGGACTTCCAGCCCGAGAGCCTGCGCAAAATCAAGCCCAAATGCCAGGACCTCAAGGTCCGCTTCGGAGACTCGGTCGAGGACCTCGCCTCGGCCGCCCTGCGGTTCGTGCTCGGCCACGACCACGTCGCCTCGGCCATCCCCGGCTTCCGCAACGAGCGCCAAGCCCGTTGCAACGTCAAGGCCGCACAGGACCCCGCGTTCACCGCCCAGGACCTGGCCTTCTGCCGCGACCTGTTCAGAAACCTGCAACTGCGGGGCTGAACCGGCCGCGAAGTGGCGGCCACGGCGGCCGGCCAACAATCACCCATGACCACCCCCCGCGCCGTGCTGCTCACCGTGCCGTTGCTGCTCGCCGGCTGCGGGCCAGACTCGCCGCAAACGGCGCCCGCGCCCGAAACGCCGGCGGCGGAGCGGGTGTCCGCGGCACCGGTCGAGATCGTGCCGCTGGAAGCCGCCCAGCGGTGGATGACCTACCAGTATCTGCTCAACACGCCGGAGAAGGCCCCGGCCATGGTCGAGTCCTTCGTCCGCGGCGGCGGGCACACCGCCGACCCCGACGCCAACGCCCTCGGCGTGGTCGGCGCCTTCCTCGCCCGCCTGGGCGCGCTGCACCCCGGACTGCTCGACGACTGGGTCGCCGCCGCCGAAGGACTCTCGCCCGCGTCGCAGCTGGTGTTCGCCTACGCCGTGTGGGACGCCGAGCCGGCCCGCAGCGGCGCCCGCCTGCGCCGCCTCGCCGCATCCATGACCGAGGAGGACGCCCCCGGCACGCTCGAACTCATCGGCCAGCCTCCCGTCTCGATGGAAGACCTCCCGCCCGACAACCCCGGCGTGCTGGACTTCTGGTGGGCCGCCTTCCTGGCCGACGGCGACACGAAGTGGGTCGACTTGGTGCTGGCGATCATCCCCCCCCCAGATATGTCCGTCGAAGAAGCCGGCCTGAACGATCCGGCCCGCCTCGTGGTCGCCCGCGCCGCCGCGTGGTCCCTGACCTCCAACGCCGCCCAGCACCCCCGCGTGCTCGAGCACCTCAAGCAGCGGCAAGCCGCCATGAACGCCGAGTGGCCCACCGTCGCCGAGATCATCCGGGCCGCCGAGGAAGCCGCCGCCGCCAATCCGCCGGACCTGCCCTGAGAGACCGCCCGGCGTCGGGAGCGCTTCAATCAGCCGTGACCCCGCCCCGCACCATCCTCCACGTCGACATGGACGCCTTCTTCGCGTCCGTCGAGCAGCGCGACCACCCCGAACTCCGGGGCAAACCCGTGCTCGTCGGCGGCACCGGCCCCCGCGGCGTGGTGGCCGCGGCGTCCTACGAGGCCCGCGTCTTCGGCTGCCGCAGCGCGATGCCCTCGGCGGTCGCCAAGCGCCTCTGCCCGCACGCCGTGTTCGTCAAAGGCTCGTTCGCCCAGTACAAGGAGGACTCGGCCCGCGTCATCGCCATCCTCGAGTCTTACTCGCCCCTCGTGCAGCCCGTGTCCATCGACGAGGCCTTCGTGGACGTCACCGGCTCGTCCGGCCTCTTCGGCGGCGGGGTCGCGATTGCCGAAGCCATCCGCCAACGCGTCAGGTCCGAACTCATGCTCACCTGCTCCGTCGGCGTGGCCCCCAACAAGTTCCTCGCCAAGCTCGCGTCCGATCTCCACAAGCCCGACGGCCTGGCCGTCATCACCGAAGACACGATCCGGCCGATCCTCGACCCGCTGCCCGTGTCCCGCCTCTGGGGCGTCGGCCCGGCCGCAGAGAAGTCGCTGCACCGCCTGGGTGTGCGCACCATCCGTGATCTGTACAACCTGCCCGCCGAGGTCCTGCGTTCGCGCTTCGACGACTTCGGCGACCACCTCTGGAACCTCGCCCGCGGCCTCGACGACCGGCCCGTCCACACCGACCGTGAGGCCAAGTCCATCTCCCACGAGCACACCTTCGCCCAGGACCTCGAAGACGCCGACGCCGTCCGCGCCGTGCTGGCCGACGAGGCCGAGCAGGTCGCACGTCGCCTGCGCAAGCACGCCCGGTTCGCCCGCACCGTGACCGTCAAGATCCGCTTCGGGGACTTCGAGACCGTCACCCGGTCGGCCACGCTCGAGGCCGCCACCGACCGCACCGACTCGATCACCAGCGCCGCGCGAGCGCTCTTCGACCAGTGGGCCCGCGCCTTCCGCCCCGTGCGCCTCATCGGCGTCGGCGTCTCGAACCTGACCGAGTCCGCCGGCCAGGCCGGCCTGTTCGACGCGGGCGACGCCGAGAAGAAGCGGGCGGTGGACCGCGCCGCCGACCTCATCGCCGAGAAGTTCGGCAAACGCGCCGTCCAGCGCGGCAGCGCCCTCCACCAGCAGAAGCGCCACGGCGCCCACGGCCCCGGCTCCGACACACCCCCCACCTGAGGCACGACGCATGGCACCCATCGAGTTCGTCTCCACCGGCAACCAGTGGGAACAACGCTTCGGCTACGCCCGCCTCGCCCGCGCGGGCGATCTCGTGCTCGTCGGCGGCACCATCGCCATCAACCCGGACGGCACGCCCCACGCCCCCGGCGACGCTGGCGCCCAGACCGCCCGCTGCTTCGCCATCATCGAATCGGCCCTGCAACGGGCCGGCCTCGATCGGACGGCGATCATGCGCTCCCGCGTGTTCGTCACGAACATCGCCGATGCCGAACGCGTGGGCCTGGCCCACAAGGCCTTCTTCGGCAACCACACGCCCTGCCTGACGCAGGTCGAGGTGTCGGCACTGATCGCCCCCGAGTTCGTGGTCGAGATCGAGTGCGAAGCGCACGCGGGCTGAACCCGCGTGCGCCTCGTTCCGGCTCAGCCCAGGTCGAACCACAGCACCTCGCTGTCCTCCGCGAACGCGAAGGCCAGCGTCGCCTCGTCCGACACAGCCGCGCCGTCGCCCGCCTTGAGTTTCGTGCCGTTGACGGTCAGCGACCCCCGGGCCACCTGCACCCAGGCGTGCCGGCCGGCGCCGAGGGCCACCGTCTCGGTTGCGCCCTCGGCAAAGATCCCGGCGTACACCCGCGCGTCCTGCCGGATCACCAGCGACCCGTCCGCCCCGTCGGGGCCGACGATCTGGTGGAACCGGTTGGTCTGCTCGGCGATCGGGAACGACCGCGAGTCGTGCGTCGGCTCCAGCCCCTTGGCGCGTGGCAGGATCCAGATCTGCAGCAGGTGCACCGGCTCGGCGTGCGGGTTGGACTCCGAGTGCCGGATGCCGCTGCCCGCCGTCATGGTCTGCACTGTGCCGTGCCCGATGTCCTCCTGGTGGCCCAGCGAGTCACCGTGGCGCAGCCGCCCGCTCAGCGGGTAGGTGATGATCTCCATGTCGCGGTGGGGGTGCTCCGGGAACCCGGTCCGCGGCCCCACCACGTCCTCGTTGATGACCCGCAGCGACCGGAACCCCATGTGCTCGGGATCGCGATAGTCGCCGAAACTGAAGGTGTGCCTGGCGTTGAGCCACCCGTGGTCGATGTGGCCGCGGTCTTCGCTCTTGCGGACGGTGATCATGCGGTCCTCCCCCGGCGTACGTGCCGGATAATTGTTGTGACAACAAATAAATACCGGCCGCCGACCCGCTATTCCCGCCCCGCACGCCCCAATGGGGCCCTCAGGCCCGCCCCCGGACCCACCGGGCCGCCGCCTCGCCCACCCGGGCCCCGAAGAGCCGGGCGGTCGCGTGGTCCTCGGGCGGCGGGGTCCGGTCCGCCGGGGCGTTGTCCGACTGCGCCATCAGCCCCAGGTACGACCCCATTCGGTTGATCCCGCCCGGCGCGATCATCACCCCCTGGCTGACCCACACCATCGAGTGCTGGGCCGCGAAGATCGACAGCGCCGTCAGCGTCTGCAGCTTGTCGCCCGACAGCCCCGCTGCGTTGGTAAACCCGGCCGCCAGCTTGTCCCGCCACGCCTGCGCCATCCAGACCGCGCCCGACGCGTCCATGAACGCCTTGAACTCCGCCGTCACCGTCCCCATGTAGGTGGGGCAGCCGAACACGATCGCGTCGGCGCTGTGCAACGACTCCCAGCGTCCGGTCAGCCGGCGCCGGTCATCCGCGGGCGGCAGCGTCGTCACGTCGATCGCCACCGCCTCCACGCCGGGCACCGACCGCAGCCCCTCGACCACGGACGCGGCCACCGCCGACGTGTGCCCGAACGCCGAGTGATACGCCACCACCACGCTCGTCATGCCCGCGGCCCGTCTTCTTCCAGGCTTGCCCGGGCGCGGTCCATCAGCCCGATCATCGTGCCCAGCTCGTCCGGCGTCAGGTGCCCCAGGGTTTCTTTGTGCAGCCGGCGCACCGGCCCGTCGAGCCGCCCGAGCAGATCCAGACCCGCGTCCGTGATCTTCACGTACACCACCCGCCGGTCTTTTTCGCAGGCGCAGCGTTCGACCAGGCCCATGTCCACCAGCCGGTCGACCAGGCGCGTCACGTCCGGCACGCGCACCACCAGCTCGCAGCCGATCTTGGACGCCCGCACGCCCTCGGTCTCCCCCGCTTGCCGGTGCCCGCGCAGGATCCGCAGCGTGTTGTAGCTGGCCTCGGTCAGTCGGTGCTTCTTGAACAGCGCGTGGAACGGACCGGCCAGCATCGACGCCGTCCGCATCAGGCACAGCGCCGCTTCCTGCTCGAGCGATTCGAACGGGTCGCGTTTGCCCACCTGTTCGCGCAGGCCGCGGGGGTTCATGGCGCATCTCCGAATACCGTGACCACAGACAATAGGGCACGCCCCGCAGAACCCCCGCCCCCCGCTCCCCAGGCCTTTCTCCCGATCGCCCGGGCCGCCCCAGCCCCGTGGTATCCTGACCCGTCCAAGGAGATCCCATGCCCCGCACCGCCCCCCTCGCCCGTTCCGCCGGCGCCCTCGCCGCGCTCATCGCACCGCCCTTTTTCGCCGCCCCCGCGTCCGCCGAGACCGAGCCCACCGTCCTCCACATCGGCACCCTCCATGCCGTGCCGGGCGAGGCCCCGATCCGCCAGGCCACCGTCGTCGTCGTGGGCGACACCATCGACCGCGTCCTCGACGGCTACCGCGACCCCGCCGACCTCTTCGACCCCGGCGTCGAATCACGCACCATCGACCTCAAGGACCGCTTCGTCGTCCCGGGCCTGATGGACTGCCACACCCACCTGACCGGCCAGTCCGTGCCCGTCGGCGAACGCATGCGTCGCCAGATGCAAGAGTCCGAGGCCTACGCCGCCATCGACGGCGTCGTCTACGCCCACCGCACCCTCATGGCCGGCTTCACCACCGTCCGCAACGTCGGCTCGGGCGGGCAGACCGGCCTGGCCCTGCGCGACCGCATCAACCAAGGCATGGTCCCCGGGCCCCGCATGTTCGTCTCCGGCCCGTCCGTCACCGTCACCGGCGGCCACGGCGACGGCACCAACTCGCTCAGCCCCGCCCTCCGCCCGGACCAGGGCCCCGAGACCGCCCCCGCCGACGGCCCCGCCGAGGTCCGCCGCGCAGTCCGCGCCCGCGTGCGCGAGGGCGTGGACCTGATCAAGATCACCGCCACCGGCGGCGTGCTCTCCATGACCGCCGCCGGCGTGGACCAGCAGTTCTTCGACGACGAGCTCGAATCCATCGTCGAGGCCGCCCGCATGATGGGACGCAAGGTCGCCGCCCACGCCCACGGCGCCGACGGCATCAAGGCCGCCCTCCGCGCGGGCGTTGCGTCCATCGAGCACGGCACCTACCTCGACGACGAATCGATCGAGCTGTTCATCCAGACCGGCGCCTACCTCGTGCCCACCATCCACGCCGGCAAGTACGTCGAGGAGAAGGCCAAGGAAGACGGCTACTACCCCATGGCCATCCGCTCCAAGGCCGCGGCCGTCGGACCGGTCATCCAGGGCGCCTTCGGCCGCGCCCACAAGGCCGGCGTCAAGGTCGCCTTCGGCACCGACGTCGGCGTGGGCAACCACGGCACCAACGCCCTCGAGTTCGTCTACATGCACGAGGCCGGCATGTCTCCGGAAGACTGCCTCAAGACAGCCACCATCAACGCCGCGGACCTGATCGGCGTGTCGGACAAACTCGGCACCATCGAAGCGGGCAAGCTGGCCGACCTCGTCGGCCTGGATTCCGACCCGATGCAGGACGTGACGGCCTACCAGCGGGTCATGTTCGTGATGAAGGACGGTGTGGTGTACAGGGAGTGAGATGCAAGTGATGAAGCGTCGTGTCGTTCTTGTGCTCTCGCGATTCCCCGTATTGATACTACTCGTTGCGGTCTTGGTTGGATTAACTGCCGCGTCGATCACATACCACCGAAGTCGTGTGATCGCCGGCATGAACGAGCCGATTATCGCTGCCTTCTACAACCAGCGGCTGCATCCACGCCCCCTCGGGTTTATAAACCCGGAGGTCCTCTTTTTCTATGAGCACATCAACGATGGAGCGCACGTTGTTGAGTGGGAGCACGAGCACATTTTGCGACCGCCCGGAACGTCCACAGGCCGTATCGGGTTGGCAGAACCATGGCGGAGAGAATATGGCTTGTGGTTTCGGAGCATTCGAACTGACAGGTGGGTGCCCCGGTTTTTGTGATCGATCCACGCAGTCGCATTTCTTGCCGACTCCGGCCAAAATGGCGACGTACGAGGCCGCCTTCCAGCGCGATCCTCGACTCATCGGAAGGCCGCGGTATCTGGTTGCACTCAATCCGAAAGCAGCCCTCGACCTGTTCGGAATTGCTCTTGCTTTTCTGACCATCTTGGCGGCATGGCTCAACATCCAGCAATGGCGACGGCCGAAAGGGAATTCGGTCTGCACATCCTGCGGCTACGACGTCGCCGGGCTTCCCGCGTCCGCTTGCCTCGAATGTGGAACCGCCGGGCGGCCGACAGCGGACAATCCCGTCGATGCTCGCTGACAACGCGAAGTCGCCTGGCAGGTTGCCGCTGGTGCTATGGACCGGCGCGCTTCTCATCTTCACGCTTGCCGCATATCAATCCGCTCACGGGCCAATGCTCCGATGGACCGGGCCATTGGTGCCGCGGGCGACGTGGCGGCTGATGCCGCATGTGAGGGCCGTGGTCACGCCGTTCTCGGAGTCCTTCCTGGCGGTGCCCGACCAGGGCGACGTGGTGCGGATCGTCTCCGAGTCGGATCCGCAGTACAGGGACCTTGTCGACCAAGCCCTTGCCAAGGGACTCGAACCGCCGATCGGAAACATCGTGCACTTTCACCGTGAGACCGGGCTGTGGTGGCCGTCGGTCAGCACGAGCGGCTGGCATGTCCGTGCCCCTTTCGGATCGACTTTGACCGAATCCGAGCTTGTTCAGGTCCTGCGTCGAGCAGGCATGGTGACTGGTCCCGCGCGCGAGGTGCGCGTCACTCTGTGGCTTATCGCGGATGTCATCGGACTGGTTCTGCTGGCGGTCTGGATCAGAAAAACCTTGGCCTGGCTGCTCAGATGGCGAAGCGGTCGCCGTGCTTTGGCAGGCCGCTGTCCATCCTGCGGCTATGACCTCACCGGGCTTGCTACATCGACCTGCCCCGAGTGCGGAATGGCGAACACCCGAGATACATAATGATGAGAGTGCCGGTATTGTGCGGCTCAGATCGTGTTCGATGAGGCAGAAAGCGGATCAAACCAAGTGAGACGCGCCAGACGAAGCCGGTTCGCATCTCCCGCCGCGTTCCTCGTGAGCACGGCAGTCCTTTTCGTGCTGAGTGTGGCAAGCATCCGGTACGCTCGATCGTGGGCCGAGACGCCTCAGGAGCGGCCGATGCTCGTCCGCGCGTATCGGAGTTTCAACGGGTTGCGAGATCAGATTCAAGAGGGCTTTCGTCCGGCCTTCGCCGCCCTTGTTGAATTCGCCTACCCAGAAGACGGAAGTACCGCCTAGCGGCTGGATTATCATTCAATGCAGACGCGGACCGATCTCATTGACCACGGCGAGTTTACCGGGCGCACCGCGATGGTGTTCGAGCAGTTCGCTTGCGTCGGTATCTGGTTCGAGAGCGTGCGCATCCAACATCGCAGCGTCTCGGTCTCTGACTTTGCTTCCCGCGCGTCCAAGTGGAGCCTGGTCGATGAGCCCGCTCTGGTAGCCGCGCTCCGAGCGGAACCGACGGGGAACTTGCTACAGCCTCGTTGGAGGCTGAGCGGTTGGATTCTTCTGGACCTTCTTGGACTCTTGAGCCTCGGCGTGTGGTGCCGATCGTTGGTCGGCATTGTTCATCAGATCGCGAGCCGATCACGATCCGTCCATTGTTGTCAATCCTGCGGCTACAACCTCGCCGGTCTCCCCGCGACAACATGTCCAGAATGCGGCGCGAGCACAACGCCGGCACCCTGATCAGTCGGGCTCGCAGTACAGGTATTTCTCCGATATCGAGTCGTACAGCCGCACCGGGTCTTCATCGCGGATCGCGTACTCGGGCAGCGAGTAGCCATCCCTGCAGAGCGCCTCGTGCACCCGGTTCGACACGTCGCGCGTGCGTTCACAGCGGCGCACGCTTTGCGTGAAATCCGCCGCGTCCTCCGTGCAGCGGAGCACGAACAAGCCCGAGTCGTGCAGTTCAAGTGAGGGAGCGGCATCAACGAATCCGTGCCGAGTCTTCCACGCGGCGAACCCTTCCGGATCCGCGATTCCGATTGTTTCCGCCATCGGTCGGCCGAAGATCAGGCCCTCGCGCGGATGGCGGCAGAGCCGCATCCGCCGGGTGCCGCCCAACGCGCACCACGCATCGGCGGCGTCGGATCGTTCTTTCGTGCAGGGGGAGATGCTGGCATCAAAGTAGGACCCATGATGATTCGCCAAGTAGATGTCGTGGTCGATGACGCCGTGGCACACCCGGCCGTACCGGGCGGCCGCACGCAACGTCAGGTCGAACAGATCATTGGGTGCCATCGAGTCCGTACCGCTCCAGGGGATCATCGATACAACAAGCGTGGGGGCTGGATTGTGGGTCGCCTGGTCGGAATCCCATCCGGCCCCGTCGTCGTACTTCATCAGGCAGCGATGCATCGAATAGCCGTCGACCTTGGAGAACGGCTGACACGCGACCATGGCGCAGAGATGCTCGCCCGGCGGCCAACGAAGCGACGCGGCATAGTCGGGAAACGTCCGCATCCTCGCACTGTTCTCGAACTGAAAGAATGCCCCCATCTTCGCGTTGCCGCGGGCCTTCAACAGTTCGGGCTTGGCCAGCACCAGCCCGGACGACCGGATCCAGGCGTTCCGCGTGCAGGAACGGGCAAAGCTCACGCCGAGGTCGTGCACCATGCCGATGCCGTCCTCGACCGGACGCTCGAAGTACAGGCACACCGCCAGGCAGTTTGAGAGGTAATGTGGAGGGATCTGTGGGTCCATATTGGGAAGCCAGACGGCGAACGAGGCTCGTGGGCGTCATGCTATTCCGCTCTTGAATCCGTGCTCGGACCGCCCAAGAAAGGTCCCTTGTCCCTCCCGGTGGCCATGATCTCGTGCACCATGCCCAACAACTCGATTGATCGACAACCCCGCCCCATGAAATCCACTTCACGCGTGCAAGACACCCCGGGACACCCCGTTGAGGCATCATCGCTCGCGGATTCCTCGGGCCGCCCGTTGATCCGCCCCCGCCGCACGGGAGAATCCCAGCATGACCCGCCCGCGACACACCCTCGTCCCGCTCGCCGCGTGCCTGACGCTGGGGTCGTGCGCCATCCCCGAGAAGATCGTCTCCACCGTCCAGCCCGCCCCGCCCGACGCCGCGGCGACGGACCCGAACA
>Ga0207881_1000814_pt1 | contig 10860 bp, 8 predicted proteins | sample MalvirmetagMSP97_FD_184227 | JGI IMG/M metagenome (GOLD analysis project Ga0207881, IMG submission 184227) | Marine viral communities from the Deep Pacific Ocean - MSP-97 (SPAdes) | ecosystem: Environmental > Aquatic > Marine > Oceanic | place: Pacific Ocean | collected 2011-05-03 | reverse complement strand
CCATGAATATCTACGCATTTCACCGCTCCACTCATGGTTCCACTGACCCCTACCTGCCTCAAGACCTGTGGTTCACCGTGCAGTTCCGCGGTTGAGCCGCGGGATTTCACACGATGCCTTCAGGTCCGCCTGCGTACGCTTTAAGCCCAGTGATTCCGATTAACGCTCGGGCCTTCTGTATTACCGCGGCTGCTGGCACAGAATTAGCCGGCCCTTCCTTTGGGTCTGGTCATTGTTCCTAAACCCTGACAGTGGTTTACACATCGAAGATGCTTCATCCCACACGCGGCATTGCTCCGTCAGACTTTCGTCCATTGCGGAAGATTCGTTACTGCAGCCTCCCGTAGGAGTCCGGGCAGTGTCTCAGTCCCGATGCGGCGGGTCGTGCTCTCACACCCGCTACCCGTCTTCGGCTTGGTGGGCCTTTACCCCGCCAACTACCTGATAGGACGATCGCCGCTCCCAAGGCGGTAAACCTTTTCTCCGTAGAGGACATGGGGTATTACCGTGAGTTTCCCCACGCTATCCCCCACCTCGGGGTACGTACGATCGTATTCCTCGCCCTTTCGCCACTCTCCCCGAAGGGATCGTTCGACTTGCATGTTTTAACCATGCCGCCAGCGTTCAATCTGAGCCAGGATCAAACTCTTCAGTTGAATATTGTTGCAAGGATCAGAGCCGAAGCTCCTCACCAAACGCATCCAATGAAGCCGATCCGACTACACCCCGCTCGTGCCTTGTTTCCAAGGGCGACACGGGGCCGGTCTTCATCGAGCCGAAGCTCGATGCCCGGGTCGGCTAGACCCGGGTAACTAAAAAACCAACACTCAAAGTGTCAGTCCATTTCAATAAGAAATAGGGCTTTCCACTTCGCACAAGAATGCTGGCGACAAAGAGAGCTGTGAAGAACTCTTTGTCCCGTTTCTCCAGCAGACACCGCTCCGGGGAGCCCGGCTGTGTAACCGGTGTGCCTGCCATCGCATTCTCGCGGTGGACCCAACTGTTCACTTGCCACAGAAGCCGGTTCTCAAGGGCGTCCGCCCCGTCGAACCTCGTTTGCCGCTGCGAACAGCGGCGGGGGAGAGTGTAGACCGCACCCCCTCAAGGTCAAACCGCCGGATCAAAAGTCTTGGCGATTTTCTCATGAACCCGGCCCGGGACCGCTCCCGCACCGCCCCCTTCGCGCACGCCGTGCCCGCCGGGGTCTCCATCATACGCCCCAACCCCAGGTTCCGGAGCCCGCCTGGACGACGCCACCGCCGCTACCAGGGTCCAGATCTCCACCCGACGCCCGACCGTCTTCCGAACGGCCCGCGCCGCGGCGGTCAGCGTGGCCCCGGTCGTCCGCACGTCGTCGATCAGCACCACGACCCGCGGGGCTTTGCGCCCCCGATCCTGGGTGGTTCGACCTTGCCCGCATTGCAAGGCCCGAGCCAGGCGCTGGGTCGGGCGGAACGCCCCCTTCACGTTGGCCGCCCGCGCGGTGGCGCTCAGGCCGACCTGGGAGGGCGTGTGGCGCCGGGTCAGACCCCGGACCACCCGCACCTCGGCCGCACCCGCGGCCGCCCGTGCCAGCACGGCGGTGTGGTCCACGCCGCGGGCCATCCGACGGCGCCAGGAGGCGGGAACCGGCACCACGATCACCTCGCCCGGATCGAACCCGCCGGCGTCGATTACCTCGCGCAGGCGCACGCCCATCGCCTTGCCCAGATCGACCCCGGTCCGGCGCCAACGCCCGAACTTCAGCTCGGTGGCCGCGACGCGGGGCCCGCCCTCGTAGCGGCTCAGGCGGGCGGCCCGGTCCCAGGCGAGCGTGCGGTCCCGGCACGAGCCGCAGCCGGTCCCGTCGGTCTCATGCGGCCCGACGGACTCGGCGCACCGCCAGCAGAACGCCCCGTAGCGGTCCGGGCGCCAGCGGGTCGCGGCGGCCCACCGCGCAAAGCTCAGCGAACGCAGCCCCAGCAGGTCCGACTCGATCGCGCGGGCCCAGCCGGCCCGGTCCGGGATCGTGAAGGTCTCGACCGGGTCGGGCCGGTCGGTCTCGATGGGTCGCTCCGCGAGGGCGGCCGGCGGCCAGGCGAACAGGTCCGGGCCCGCGTTCTGATCGGCCTGGGATTCGATCCGCGTCACGACCCGCCCAGACGCTCGCGGCACAGATCCGCCCGCGCCCCCCGGCGGTCCTGCGGCGTGAGAGTCCGGCCCGTCACCCGCTGGAGGTGTCCGGGCTGGACGGCCAGCAGCAGGGCGTGCACCTGTTCGATCGTGACCGACGGGAGCAGCCCGCTGAGCACGCCCAGGCGGACCAACCCGAGCAACTCCATGGATTCGGACGCGCGGAGCATGCGGGCGTGCCGCAGCGTTCCGAGCGCGCGGGCCACGGCGTCGTGCGTGCTCAGGCGTCGGTCGCCCAGAAGCTTCTGGCGGGCGTGCCGCTCGTACCCGACCAGGCGGGGGATGATCTCCTCGGACATCTCCCGCAGCAGGACCGCGTCCGACTTGCCCAGGGTGGTCTGGTTGGACACCTGGTAGAACTCGCCCGCGGCCTCGGACCCCTCGCCGTAGAAGCCCCGCACCGCCAGCCCCATGTCGTGAGCGGCCCGTGAGGCTTTCTCCAGATCGCCGGTCATCTTGAGCCCGGGCAGGTGCAGCATGACGCTCAGTCGCAGGCCCGTGCCGACGTTGGTCGGGCACGCCGTCAGGTAGCCGAAACGGGGGTGGAAGGCGAAGTCCAGCCCCTTCTCGAGCTCGTCGTCGATCGAGTCCACGTCGGCCAGGCACTCGTTCAGCGCCAGACCGCTGTGGATCGACTGCAGCCGGAGGTGGTCCTCCTCGTTGACCATGACCGACCCCCGCTCGTCGGGCAGCATCACCGCCACGCCCCGCGGCTCGTCCGGCCCCCCCGCGCCGGTGGACAGCTTGCCCTTGGCGTGATTGCGGCTGATGAGCTGGCGTTCGACGAGCAGGTCCCGCTCGTCGGCGCTGGCGGTGTGCAGGTCGATCCACAGCACCCGGCGACCCTCGCCGGGCTGCGCGCCGAGGAGGCGTCGTCGGCACAGGTCCAGGATCTGCGTGCGGTCGACGCGCGTCGCGGTGGTCATGAACGGGAAGCCGGCGAGGTTGCGCGCCACGCGCACGCGCGACGAGAGCACGACGTCCGACGCGTCGCCCTCGCCCCGCAGCCACTCGGCGCTGCGCTCCAGGCCCGCGGTCGGCGGGCCGGCGCGGGCCGCGCCGGGCGGAGCCGGCTCGTTCTGCTCGGGGGTCGGGATGGGGTCGGGATCACTCACGCGCCGCCCGCGTCCTCGAGCAGATCGCTCACGCGGGACAGCTCGTCGCGGAGCATGGCGGCGCGCTCGTAGTCCTCGTCCCGGACCGCCTTGGCCAGGGCCTTGCGGATGGCCTCGAGCCGCTCCTCGCGTTCACGCTGCCCGCCGAGGAGCACCTCGACGCGTTCGCGGTCGCCGAGCGAGCGGCAGTCGCGCAGGGCCCGCCGCGGGAACTTGCCGACGTGGTGGCAGCCGCCCTCGTGGGCCCGCTCGATCAGGGGGCCGAGCCGCTCGGCGAACGCGTCGTAGCAGGCCGGGCAGCCGAGCAGGCCTGATTCCTTGAACGCCGCGTAGGTCGTGCCGCAGCCGGCGCACCGGGCGGTGGGCCTGGGTGTCGCGACGGGCGGGCGGGGGGTCTCGCCGGCGCCGGCGGCCGTCGGGGCGTTGGGGCCGAGCATGAAACTGCTGATGAGCTGGGAGATCGGCAGGTGGGGGTCGGACGACAACCCGGACTTGTTCGCGCACGCCTCGCAGAGATGGCGCTCGCGCTTCTTGCCCTGGTGGATGATCACCTCATGGATGGTGGCTTCGCGTTCGCAGCGTTCGCAGCGCATCGCAGACCTCCCTGTCTGGTATTCATCGTAACGGACCGCCCCCAAAAGAAAAAGCCGCCCGTCGGAGAACGGGCGGAAAAGAGCGGTTCTTGCCGCGTCCTCTCGGAGCGGCCGGGGCGGTCAGGCCTCGGACTTCTGCGCCCGGGTGTAGGTGTACTTGCGCTTGGGGGCCTTGACGACCAGACCCGAGCGGATGGCCTCGGCCGAGACCAGCAGCTTCTTGGTGGTCTTGGTGCCGTTCTCCTCGGTCAGCAGGCAGTTGACCTTCTGGAGGTTGGGCTTGAAGGTCCGGCGGGAGATGCCGGTGGCCTTGAGACCGAAGCCGCCCTTGACGATCCGCTGACCGCGCCAGGCGCGCTTCTTGCCGAAGGTGGTCTTTTTGCCGGTGAAATGGCACTCGAAGGGCATGGGTCACCTCTGGGTGGCTGGATCGAAGGGAAACCCGGTCCGGGTGGGCCGGGCCGGAATGGTAGGCGGGCCAACGGGTTGGGCAAGCGGCTCGAAGACCCGATCCGGGTCTCAGCGCCGGGCCAGTCCCTCGCGGCCGATCATCACTTCCAGCGTCTGGCCCACCAGATCGATCTCCCGGTCGGTCAGGTCGGCGAAGAACGGCAGCGCGATCGTGCGGGAACTGACCGACTCGGAGATGGGAAAATCACCCTCACTAAACCCGTACGCCTGGCGGTAGAACGGCTGCAGGTGGATGCAGGGGAAGTAGTCGGCCGCTCCGATATCGTGGTTGCGCATCCCCTTGATGATCCGGTCCCGTTCCTCGCGGGTGAACCCCGCGGCCAGCCGGACGACGAAGACGAACCAGCTCATCTCCGAGCCCTCCGGGATCGTGGGGAGGATCAGGTCGGACACGTCGAGCAGGCGCTGCATGTAGCGGTTGGCCACCCGCTGGCGTCCGGCGATGATCTCGTCGAGCCGCTCCATCTGGGCCACGCCGATGGCGGCGTTGACCTCGCTCATGCGGTAGTTGAACCCCAGTCGCTCGTGGTGCAGCCATGCGCCGGCGGTCGAGCCGGCCGCGATGGCCCCGCGCCCTGCCACGGCCCGGCCCTGGTTGCGCAGGCTGCGGCACAGGTCGGCCAGCCGGTCGTCGTTGGTCACGACCATGCCGCCCTCGCCGGTAGTGATCTGCTTGTTGGGGTAATACCCAAAGACCCCAGCCCGCCCGAACGACCCCGCCTGGTGCCCGGCGTGCTTGACGCCCAGGGCCTCGCAGCAGTCCTCGACGAGGAAGATCTCGTGCTTGGAGGCGATCTTGGCGTAGGCCTCCATGTGGGCGGGGTTGCCGAAGGCTTCCACCGCGAGGATGGCCTTGGTCCGGGGGGTGACGGCCGCCTCGATCAGCGCGGGGTCGGCGTTGAGGGTCTTGGGGCAGATGTCCACGAAGACCGGCTTGGCTCCCACATAGAGGATGGCGTTGGCGCTGGCGATGAACGAGAACGGGGTGGTGATGACCTCGTCGCCCGGCCCGATGCCCAGGGCGGACATGACCATGTGCAGCCCGGCCGTGCCCGACGAGCAGGCCACGGCGTGGCGGACGCCGACCTTCTCGGCGGTCAGCTGCTCGAACCGCTCGACCATGGGTCCGATCGACAGACGCCCGGAGCGGAGCACCTCGAGGACGAGGGCTTCCTCACGCTCGGTGATGCTGGGTCGGGACAGGGGGATCTCGTGGTGGGCCATGCGGGTATTGTCGGCCCGAAGCGGGGCCGGGCACAACCACGAGAGAAGGGGATTTCGTCGGAGAGCGGTTCGGCTCCGGGGGAGAACGGGGGAGGGGCGATCGCGGAACGGGCCGTCCCGGTCGGCGTCGGGCTTGATCAACGCTGCGGGCGGGCCGGGATGTGCTTCCAGAAGGTGTTGGCGTACCGGCTGTCGAACTTCACCGCGGTGATCTGGGTGTACCAGACGATGCTCGGCTTCTCCGCCCAGACGCCCAGGGAGTCGTAGCCGTGCAGCTCGGCGAAGCCGTCGTGGGTGCCCAGCAGCACGCCGAGGTGGAAGGTGATCCAGGTCTCGTCCTCGTCTTCACCCTCGCCCTCGAACTCTTCTGACTCGACGATCATGTGCGGGTACTGGGCCGCGACGGACTTGAGCGCGTCGGGCAGGGTGGCCAGGTTGATCTTCGGCGGGTTGTTCAGGCCCGCCAGCGCCCCCTCGCGTTCCAGCAGGGTCTGCCAGTGCGTCTCGAACTCGGTGCGCTGGACCGACTCGATGTCCTCCGTGCGGACGATGACGAAGCCGTCCGGGTCGAAGTCGTCCACGGTGTGGAACATGGCCAGCTTGTTGGACAGGCCCAGCAGGAAGCCCAGGATGGCCGTGTCGGAACCGTTCATGGTCACGCGGATCAACTGGTTGGTGTTGAGGTGGGGGCGGAGGTCCGGCGGCGTGTCTTTGGGCATGGGGGTTCCGGTCTGGGGGGGGAGTGAGTCAGCGGGATCAAAGCGCCTCCGCACCGGGTCAGTCGGGCACCCAGGTGAAAAGTGTCGCGGGGGCGGGTTCGAGGATCATCAGGGCCGCCAGGGCCAGCGCGGGCAGGGCGAGGATCAGCAGCCGTGTCAGGCGGCGGGCGTTGTCGTCGGCGTGGAAACGCCGGATGGCGGGGACGAAGTAGAACGGGCTGATGAGCAGCCCCACGCCCGAGGCGGGCAGGATGACCATGCCGAACATGTTGCACCAGTAGAGCACGTCCAGCGAAGCGTGCTGGCCGTGGGGGATGAAACGGCCGCGCGGGATCCCCAGGATCCAGAAGGCGGTGATGTAGCCGCAGACGTGCGTGGCCAGGAAGAACCAGGCGGGAATCATCAGGGCGGCGAAGACGCGGAAGTTCCGCCGCCGGTCGATGCGGCGGAAGCGTGCGGCGTCGGTCCGGTTGATCGACGGCGTGCCGCACTCGGGGCAGGGCGCCTTCGGTGGGGTGTCCGCGAGGTCGTAGTCGCAGACCGGGCAGGGTTGGGCGATCGTCGGCACGCGGGAGCATACCGGGGATCGCGGTTCGGGCGACGCGGAGGAGCGGTCGGTCAGGGGCAGCCGGCGTTGAAGATGCTGATGTAGGTCGCGATGTCGAAGAAGTTGATCAGCCCGTCGTCGTTCCAGTCGGCGATGGGATCCTGGGCGTGGAAAAGGTTGAGGAAGGCGGCGAGATCGAAGAAGTTGACGAGGCCGTTGTTGTCGAGATCGGTAGCGCACGGGGTTGGCACACACTGGTTCAGCAGGACGCTGACGGTGTTGGATGAAATGTTCGCTACAGCAAGGTCCGGCATGGCGTCGCCATTGAGGTCGCCGATCGCCACGGAATAGGGTCCACTTCCGGCGGCGAAGTTGTGACGAGGTTTAAAGGTGCCGTTGCTGTCACCAATCAGCACGCTTACGCCGTGGGAGTTGCTGTTTGCGACGGCGAGGTCGGGCTGGCCGTCGCCGTTGAGATCGCCGATCACGACAGAGAATGGCTTATCGCCGGTGTCGAAGTCTTGGTGGGGTTGAAAGGTTCCGTCGCCATTGCCAATCAGCACGCTGATAGTGTTGGAGTTGTAGTTCGCAACGGCGAGGTCGGGCGTTCCGTCGCTATCGAGGTCGTCGATTGCCACGGACCGGGGATTGCTGCCGGTGGCGAAGTTCTGGCGGGGCTGGAAGGTTCCGTCGCCATTGCCCAACAGCACGCTTACGGTGTCGGATGTTGTATAGTTTGCGACGACGAGGTCGGGCAGGCCATCGGCGTTGAGATCTCCGATCGTCAAAAACTTTGGGAATGTACCAGCGTCGAAGTTCCGGCGGGGCTGGAAAGTGCCGTCACCGTTGCCCAGGAGCACGCTGACCGTGCCATCTATGATCGTGTTTACAACCGCGATGTCGGGCACGCCATCGGCGTTCAGGTCACCGACCGCCACAGACCAAGGAGCACTCCCTGTGTCCAAGTCTTGGCGAGGCTGAAAGCTACCATCACCGTTGCCCAGCAGCACGCTTACGGAGTTTGAAATCTCGTTTGCTATGGCGAGGTCGGGGATATCGTCTGCATTGAGGTCGGCAATCACCAAGGACTGGGGATGAGCCCCGGTGTTGAAGTCTTGATGAGTACGGAAATTGCCGTCACCAATGCCCAGAAATATGCTAACCGTACTTGAATTTTCGTTTGCGACGGCGATGTCAGGTATGCCGTCGCCGTCGAGGTCGCCGATCGCCACAGATCGGGGGGCTGCACCCGTGGTGAGGCTCAGCTGTGCTTGGAAAGTACCGTCGCCATTTCCGAGCAGCACGCTGACAGTGTTGGAGCCATAGACAGCGTTGGAACCCCAGTTCGCGATAGCAAGATCGGGCAGGTCATCGCCGTTGAGGTCGCCGACAGCGACAGAGATGGGCATGCTGCCGGTAAGGAAGTCCTGGCGAGGCTGGAAAGTGCCGTCGCCGTTGCCCAGCAGCACGCTGACAGAGTTGGAACTGGCGTTTGTGTTCGCAGTGACGAGATCGGGCAGGCCATCGGCGTTGAAATCGCCGATGGCCACAGATTTAGGATGGTTTCCGGTGGCGAAGACTTGGTGGGGCTGAAAAGTGCCGTCGCCGTTGCCAAGCAGTATGCTGACAGCGCGCGTGGTAGAGCTGGAGTTTGCGGTGGCAAGGTCGGGCAGGCCGTCGCCGTTGAGGTCGCCAACCGTTACAGAGAATGGCTGGCTGGCAGTGACAAAGTCCTGGCGAGGCTGGAAAGTGCCGTCGCCGTTGCCCAGCAGCACGCTGACGGTGTTGGAGTTGCTGTTTGCGGTGACGAGGTCGAGCATGCTATCTCCGTTGAGATCACCAATCATCACGGCCCAAGGCGAGAGGCCGGTGGAGAATTCCTCTTGGGGCTGGAATGTGCCGTCGCCGATATTCAGCAGCACGCTGATGGTGTTGGAGCTCGAGTTCGCGATGGCAAAGTCTGGCAGGCCATCACTGTTTAGGTCGCCGATTACCACTGAGTTGGGACCGCTGCCGGTAGCGAAATCTCGGCGTGACTGGAAGTCGCCGTGACCGTTGCCCAGCAGTACGCTGACAGAGTTGGATCCAAAGTTTGCGACGGCGAGATCGGGGACGCCATCGCCATTGAGATCGGCGATCCCCACGGATCTGGGACTGGTGGCGGTATCGAAGTCGTTGCGTGGCAGGAAGGTGCCATCGCCATTGCCCAGCAGTATGCTGACTGTTCTGGAACTTCGGTTCACCACGGCGAGGTCGGGCAAGCCATCCGCATTAAGGTCAGCAATCGCCACGGAGTAAGGCTGGCTGCCGGCGGCAAACTGCGGGGCTTGCCTGAACAGATCCGCCGGATTGCACTGAGCGCGGGCGGCCGGGGCGGTCAATAGGACGGCCGTCAGGGCGAGGAAAGCGTGCGTGGTTCTGGCGATCTGGGGGATCATGTAGGTGCTCCGGAACTGCCATTGGATTTGGTTCGCTCGCGCCTAGTGAGAGGTCGGCACGCCCCGTTGGGGTCGCTGGTTGGGAAACTAACCAGAGGGTCTGCGGCGGGTGGGCGGTGTGACCCAAGATAACCCGATTGGGGGTGCGGATCAAGAAACGATTGGGGGGAACTGGGTGGAACTTGGGGCGTCTGGAGGGTGTGGTGGGGTGGCTTGGCGCTTGGAGGGGCGGGAATCCCGCGATGGGCATCGCGGGCGACACGGAAAAGGGGAGGGCAGGAACAAGGCCGACTGTGGGTCGGCCTCGCGGGACCAAGTGATCTCGCCGCTTGCGCCCGATCAATGCCGATGGCCGTCGATTCTTTACGCTTGTTGAATGAAAGAAGCCGGCCCCGTGGCCGGCTCGCGAGAGAGGGTCTCGCGGAAAGGTCGCGTCAGAGCCCCATGGCCCGTTCCATGCGGGTGGTCAGTTCGCCGGCGGTGGTGCCGTCGAAGGCGGCGTTGACCGCGATGGGCTCTTCGGTCTTGAGACGCGACTGGAACCGCTGGTGGGCGGTGATCACCGTGGAGTGGTTCGGGCGTCCGATGGCCATGGCCAGTTCCGGGTAGCTGCGGCCGGTGTGCAGCTTGCCGAGGTGGACGATCAGCTCGCGGGCGAGGACGACCTTCTTGGCCCGGCCCTTGCCGCCGAGGTCGTCGCGGGTGACGGCCAGCTCGCGGCAGACGGTGTCGATGATCTTGTCGATGCCCACGGGTCCGGGGCGGATGCCGGCCCGGTCCCCGGCCCGCATCTCGACCGCCTGGCGCACGTGGTCGGCGGAGAGGAACAGCCCGCGGTCGCGGTCGAGCAGGTTGGCCATCGCCTGGATCTGGGTCAGCGTGCCCTCGATGTCGCGGACGGTGGCGGCCGGGTCCTCGGTGATCCGCTGGACGAGGATCTCCAGGCCCTTGGGGTCCAGCGTGATGCCGCGACGCTTGGCCAACGCGGGCACCAGCCGGCGGACGAGGTCGGCGTCGGGCCGGGCGATGGGGGCGACCACGCCGGAGACGAGGCGGGAGGAGAGGGCCGCCTGCATGCGGGCGATGTCGCGGGGGTGGGCGTCGGAGGCGAGGATGACGCGGGCGCCGGTCAGGTGCAGGTCGTTGAGCGTGCGGACGAGTTCCTGCTGCGTGCCCTCCTTGCCGGCGATGACGTGGACGTCGTCGATGACGAGCAGGTCGAGCTTGCGGTGGCGTTTCTGGAACTCGGCGACGGTGTTGTTCTGGATGGCGTTGACGTAGCCGGAGATGAACAGCTCGCCGCTGGTCACGCGGATGCGGGCGTCGCGCCGGGCCCGCCGGGCCATGGCGGCGGCGTGGCGGACGAGGTGCGTCTTGCCCACGCCGCAGGGGCCGTGGATGAAGACCAGGTCGGGGGCGTCGGCCTCGCAGGCTGCGCGGCGGACGGCCTCGTGGGCGACGCGGTTGGCGTGGCCCACGATGAACTCGGGCACCGGGGGCTTGGCGGTCGGACGCCTGGGCGCTGCCGCGCCGGACGTCTCGCGGGCCGGGGTGCTCCGACGCCGATCGCGGGCGGGGTCG
>Ga0207881_1000811_pt1 | contig 10888 bp, 5 predicted proteins | sample MalvirmetagMSP97_FD_184227 | JGI IMG/M metagenome (GOLD analysis project Ga0207881, IMG submission 184227) | Marine viral communities from the Deep Pacific Ocean - MSP-97 (SPAdes) | ecosystem: Environmental > Aquatic > Marine > Oceanic | place: Pacific Ocean | collected 2011-05-03 | reverse complement strand
GTCCCGCATCTCCGCCGTCGCGGATGACGCGGACCTCGCCGATGTCTACAACACCGAGCGTCACCTTCTCTATGTCGCCTGCACCCGCGCGCGGGACCACCTGCTCATTACGGCCACAGATCCGGCCTCCGAGTTCCTCGATGATCTGGCAGGGGCGTGATGCCAGATCACAACGCTCTAGTTAACCGGAGCCCGACAGTCTCTCCTCGGCACAGAGAGCGCAGACCCTAGAACGACCCATTTCAGCGTGGACGGCTGCGGGTATGCGACGGGCCCGCCGAACCCGAGACCGCCTCGCCGGCCCGCAATCCACGCCCAGATCGATACTTACACCCCGCCCCCAGTAAACCACAAGGCCCGCGTCCAAACGGACACGGGCCTCGCAACGCCCCGAGCCCAACGGTTTCAAACCGTTAGATTCGGCCATGGCGGTCTGGAAACGGGGTTTCCGGCCGCGGCGTGCGTGGCGGGGGGTGGCGGAGATCGAGAAGGCGGGGCCGCGAAGGCCCACCATCGTCATCCGTGACAACGACAGCAAGTTCGGGGGCGGGTTCGATGCCGAGCTGGCGGGGCAGGGGATCAGGGCGGAGAAGCTGCCCGTGCGGGCCCCGCTCTGCAACGCGCGCATGGAGCGCTGGATCCAGTCGCTTCGGCGCGAGAGCCTGGGCCATTTCGTCCCGGTTGGCCGGAAGCATCTCGACCGCCTGGTGTCAGAGTAACTCGAGCATTACCGTCGAGAAAGGCTGCATCAAGGAATGGGGAACAGATTGCTGGGCGACTGGCGGACGGTCGGGCATGACCCGCCCAGGGACGAAAGCGAGATCGTCTGCTGGGTCCGGCTCGGCGGGGTACTCAGGCACTACAAACGCCGATGGGCGTTGCTGAAACGGGGCGGGACCGAGTATTTGCACCCCGCTGCGGGCAGCCTGCAAACCATCGTTTCGACCCGGATCAGTTCTGCATACGACGAGGCCACCGCTTCAACCCAAATCAGTCTTGCATACGACGGCAGTTGCACCCCGCTGCGGGAAAGCGTTCAACCCACCGCCTCGCCAGGAATCAGTTTTGCATACGACGGCGTTTCAAGAAAACTCCAAGCCGCCGCTTCACCCGGAGTCGGTTTTGCATACGACGCTCCGGCGACGCCGGTACGCACAAGACTCACCGTATCGGCACGCAACCAGTCGCTTCGCCACTGACGAGATCTGAACATTATTCAAGCGACAATCAAACTCAACCAAACGATTGGCCGCATGTATTGCAAGCTCTTCGGAAGGTGATACACCAATCAATAAATTGATAGGACCAAGCAATCCGCGCAATCGAACAAAAACACCAAAAGAGACATTATTGCCGGATCTCGTTATACCACGGCGGGAAAAATCAAACTGACGAAGCGGCGTGACAAGTAATGCTGGATCACGATAGGCATTCCGGGACAACTTGCAACCCATTTGCCATACGGCAAGCTCGCCCACATAGCGGTCGCCGGCTAAACTATTTGAAGCACGATCGGCAAAGACCTCAAGTTGGACGCTGAATGGCCGCCGTGGATACAGATAATACATTGCACTCCAGGCTGCAGTGACAATCGACATTCCGGCAAACACCCAATTATAACCAACCGCGGAGAAAAACAAGTAAATAAGCAAAAGTGTTAACAGCAAGAATGCAATGCAAAGTGGATACATGATAAGCCTAGATGGATCAGGGCATTGCGAGAACTCTCGGTCGATAAGATCAAGTTCGCTCGTAATAATAATGTCCTCGAGATGCAGCTGGGTTTCGATGAGTCCGGAGCCTCTGGCAAAGCCGCCATACCCAAGACGACCGGCCAAAAGAAGTTTAATCATCGCCGCCTTCTTTGTCACAGAGCAATTCTGGGCATTGGTAAAATCTGTACATATCGGCCAGTCGTCTGAGGCTTCTTCGATCATCCTCTATTGCCCGCTGAATCAATTCAGACTTATCTCTTGCGTGATTCCTTACTTTAATAGGAACGATCCCATTCTGTACAATAAAGTCGGTGGATAGAAAGACAATCAATCCGCCAGTTCCAACCAAAAGCACGCCAAGGGGTCCGCCAGCAGCCGCTCCAACTCCTAGCAATATACCGGCACCTATTCCAGAAAACACCAGGCCTGATCGATCCCATCCATCTAAAGATTGGTTCCAGCTCCACAGGAGATCGGAAACAGTAATTAATAATCCTAATGGGCCGGATCCTCGGATTGAGGCTAAAAGCATGTCGACGTTTGTCATCGCTTTACTCTTGATAATAAACACTCCATTTGATCGTATAATCTGATTCATGCCGGGGCCGCTTACATTGTTAGCAATGTCATCCCAATTGTCTTTCATGACGGTGCGATGTCTAAGTCTAGTTTTAACAGTATTGATTTGCTGCTTAAGGGCTTCGCATCTGGCGATTCTAGCTGCATCGATTTGCTTTCGAATCTCTTCGTCAGGGGCAGACCAGTCAATCGGTTTGTCGGAAGACAATCCTGTTTGATCAGCAAATGAGGTGGCTCGGCCTTGGACGTATTCGTACAAGCCGCTCCCGTCTGCATAACCAATCGGATCCCGCTGTCTCCATCTTCCAAATTCTGGCGCATAAACCCTGAACCGAACCGTATAGTCCTCCCGCTCGGGGTTGAACACATATCCCGCGTACCCGATCGAGTTGTCCGGCCCGGTACTTGCCGCGCGAGGATCGCTGATCCAGCCCGCGGGGATCGCGGTCGTGCGGCTGCCCTGGGCGTTCATAATGCCGAAGTCGGTGCTATCGACAATGCCATCAAAATTCAAATCCCAATCGGCGTGATAAATGGTGCCGCCGATGGAGTCACCGAATTTACCCTGGACGTCTCCAAAGTAGCTGTAGAGCCTATCGCCGTTGACATCGCCCGCCGGCCGGTGCCGGGCCACGCCGTATGCGTCGTACGCCACGCGCTCGTTAAGGCTGCCGTTTCTGTCCAACACCGCGACGACGCTGAACTGGCTGTCGGTGATCTGGTACCACAGACTCACGCCCGGATTATCAACCCATCCGTCTTCGTCCGCGAGATCCCGGTTGATGCGTTTGGCCACGGCATCGTCGATGTACCGCATGCCCCAGAACTGCTGGCTGATCCACTCTTCCGGCGTCCCCTCAACGGCCAGGTCGGTATCGATCCGCTCCTCGACCATCCGCCAGCCGGCGTCGTAGAGCATGATCCGCTCCTGGTCGATGCCGTCGTACGCGCCCGTCGAGCTGTCGAATCGTTTCTTGGTCCGCCAGCCCAGGGCGTTGTAGCGGTACTCGGAGACCGCGACCTGTGCGCCCACACTCGGCTCGTGGTTGGTGTCGACAAGCCGGTTCCAGGCGTCGTAGGTCATGATCTGGCCCGGCACCTTGTTCGGGGGCACGGGGATCGCCGGTGTCGTTCGTTCCTCGGTCATGTTGCCCGCGTCGTCGTAGGCGAACTGCCAGTAGCGACCGATCATGGAGCCGGAGGCGTTCTGAAGGAACATGTCGAACTGCGCCGACGGGTTCGGGTCGTCGATCTCGTTCGCTTTGTTGTGGCTGCGGACCTGGCGGGAGTTCGTACCGGCGGCGTCGGAGGCGTCGCCGTCCTTCTCGACGTCGGTCAGCAGCATGTCCGAGTTGCCGAGCATGTCTAGGTCCCAGGCCTTAGCGAGGTGTTGCTCCACGTACCCGCTGGCCGGGGTTGGAGTTCGCTCCTCGTTGACAAGGCGGTTGAGTTGATCGTAGGTGAAGATCCGGTCCCGGAAAGGCAGCCGAGCGCCCGGGCGGGCGTCGGCGGCGGTCAGTTTGTTGGACATGCGGTCGTAGGTGTGGGAAACCGCCACAACGGGGGGCTGATTGGCGTACGTCTGAAGCGGGCTTTGCACGCCGTAGTCGCTTCGGGCCCACATGTGGTTCGTGACCCGACCGAATCGGTCGTACGCCGGGTACGCACCGGCGGCGCTACTGCCGTCGATTTTCTTGGTGCGGTCCAGCACCGTTTCCCAGGTCTGCGACGCCCCCGTGCCGGCGTTGGGCAAACGGACGCGCGCGGTCATGCCCATGCCGATGCGGTCGTAGGCAACCAGGTCCTGGAGTCCTGCGACGCCGGTCAGGCCGTTGACCTGGAGTTTGGACACGCGGCTGAGGCGGTCGTCCATGCCTGAGTTGTAGACGAGACGGACCGTGTCCTCCGTGAAAGTGCCCGGAATGCTCGAATCGATCGCGCCGGTAAAGTCGGTCGGGTAGATGACCTTCGAGAGCCGGGAGTAGTTGCCGTCTGAATCACCCGGGATGGCCGTCTCATACCGGTAGGCGACGGTGGGCGAGGTGCCGGTCACCGGGCCATCGTGCTGCTGGGCGACCGTCTGGATCTGCCAGAGCGGCGTGTACGCGAACGCAACCTCATCGAGCGCCGGGTCGGTCATCGGATCGGCGGCCGGATCCGTGTTGTCGTGCGAGGCCGCTGAGACGAGACGGCCGAGGCCGTCGTAGGTGTAGGACAACCGGCGGACAGTGGTGTCGATGCCCGTGCCGGCGGCGTGCACGATGTCGTGGGTGACCTGGCCCGTGTTGTTGCGATGGATCCAACGGACCGTGCCGTTCTGGTCGGTCACGCCGCGGAGCTCACCCTGCGTGTTGTAGGCGTAGGAGACGCGGAGGTGGTCGTAGGCAGAGTTTGTGCCCGTTGGATCGGCCAGGCCCGTCGTCTCGTGGGGGTAGTTGACGCTGGCGACCAGCCGGTTCGAGAACACCGAAGAGTTCATCGGGTCCGTCGAGATGTTCGCGCCGCTTCGGACCCCGTAGACGTAACGGGTCTCCTGGACGGACTCCTGGGAGCCGCTGCCGCCGTCAGACTCTGGGATGTGGGCCACGCGGGCGGTGACCTGGCCGACGCCGTTGTAGGCGAACGACGTCACCCGGTCCCGGTCGGGATGATCCACCGACTGACCGGCAACGGCGTAGCGGTTGGTCGCCCAAGAGACGTCGGTCTCGTCCACCTCATCGGCGTTCTCGATCACCGCGATGGGGCGGTACATGTGGTCATAAACGTACCGCGTGATCAGGGCGGTCCCGTCCTGCGTGCCGGTGACGTCGCGCACGAGGCCCCGAGTGTTGTAGGTCCTGTGGGTGAAGAGGATGTCACCGTCCGCGAGGAGGGCCGAGAGGCCTGCGGAGTACGCCGACAGGCTCGGAGCCGTGGTCGAGCCGGTCTGGAATCCGGTCTGGTTGGTGCCGAAGTTGATGGTCGCGGTGGGGCGGAGGGCCGAGTCGTACAGGAATCCCGTGTAGCTCGTGACCGTGTCGGAGGCGGTCAAGGCCAAGGCCCCGGTCGCGGTCGCGCCGTGGCGTCGTAACCGCGAGGTCACCAAAGTGGGCACGCCCGAGGTCGAATCGTATTGGTACGAAGCCTCCTCCAGGACATGGTCGCCGGTCACTCCCGTCGCCTGGGCGTAGCGCCCTACTACGCTCAGGCTTGCGGTATCGCCGGCGCGGTCCGTCAGCCACATCGTCGTCGGCCGGTCGTGGGCGTCGTAGGCCGTCACTGTCCCGGGGCTGTTAGGCTCCCATGAGGCCAACTCATTGCCGTCCTCGTCGAACCAGTAGTTCGAGGCGAGGAAGGTCGGAGTGCTGGACTCCGGGTCGATGGCCGCCTCCCTCCGGTATGTCAGCCCGCGCTGGCTGTAAGAGTACTTCATAAACGCAGCACGAGGTACCGCTGCGTTCATGAGGCCAAGGTTCGCCTCGTGCGGGAGCGGTCCGGATGCGAGGGAACGGAAGGTCGCGGTGGTCGGCGAAGCGCCCTGGTTGTGGTAGCTCGCCGTTTCGATGGGCCGATCGAGGTTGTCGTAGCGGATCACTTGGATCGGCGCATTACTCTCGGGCACAATGCCGATCAAGCGGTTTCGGTAGTCGTAATGCCGTTGCTGAAGCCGAATCCCCCCGGACAGATCGTCGGCGGTGCGAACGGAGATTCGCGAGATACTGCCATTGCCAACTCCCTGAACTGACGCGGCGGGATTCCCGTCGAAGAAGTAGAGAACCAGAGGGAGCATGAACGAACCGCTCGCTGTGGAGGATTGATAGACGCTTGTCACGCGATCCAGCACGTCGTAGAAGTTTCGCGTGATCGTCCCCGTCGGGTCTGTCACATCGGTGAGCCGGCCCAGCGCGTCGTAGCTGAAGAGCGTCTCGTGCTTGCGAGACTTCTCCGCCGCCGACGCGCCGTAGTCCCACCATTCGGTCTGTTTCGTCACCGCGCCCGTGAGGTCATGGGTGAGTATCGCGCGTGAGAGGATGTCATCCTCGCCCTCCAGAAGCGTCCATGTGCCGGCGTCCGGGTCATACGCAGACCCGCCGGACACCGGCATGGTCTCCGTCCGGATGGGATCGCCCGCCCCGTCCATGAATCGCCGTTGAGCCGGCCCGGCGAACACCCCAGAGGCGGCCTCGTGCGGGAGCGTTGTCATAGTAAAGTACAAGATGCCCGGCCGCTCGGCATCTTCCATCATGTCGCGGACCGTCCACCGCTCGACGCCGCCGGGTTCCGTGGACTTGATGATTCGGCCGAGGAGGTCGCGGTCGTACTCGGTGACTAGCTCCCCCGCGACCGAATCGTGGGTGAGCGAGCCGAACGGGTTACCGCTTCCGGTGAGCGTGAGATCAGACGCGGTGCTCGTGTCGCTGGGGTCCGCGTTCTCCGTGATCCGGACAAGCTCGCCTGTAATGGCACCGTACTCGTAGTGGGTGACGGTCCCACCCTCATCGATGGTCCAAGAGGCGTTACCCTTGGCGTCGTAGAACTCCCACGAAACCACCTGGGACGCTGTGCTCGGACCGTTCTCCGCGAGCGTTTCGCGCTCACGGATGGTCTTCACCCACAGGATACGGAACGGGTCCGTCTCGTCGAATCTGTACTCGAAGTTGATCAGCTCGAGGTCTTCCGGAGAGGACGAACCAGCGACGCGGTGCAGCGTACGCGACGCGGGAAGGTGGTGCCGGAACGAGTTGTCCGAGCGGTGAATCGTTGTGGACACGACGGCAGGCGAACCCTTCGGGCCTTTCGCGACAGTGCTAACGTTTTCGTTGGCCGGTGCACTTGTCGTCGAGTCGGTCTCGTAACCGTACTGGACCATGAAGCCCTCGCCGTCCGCCACGCGGGTCACAGCTGGGGCAGACGGAGTCGCGGTGGCGCGTGTATAGCTGGTGAACGTCGAGGGGAAGTACTTGCCGGTGAGTGAACGCTTGTTGTAGTCGTAGAGGTTCTCGGAGACCCAGGCTGAACCGGTTGCCTCGTCGATCGTGGCCTTGAACCAGGTGTACGGTTTATCGGAATCCTCGCCAAGCATCAGCATATCCTGCGCATATGTGCGGTAGGGCGTGCCGGTGGGGAGCGCGCTGAAGTCGTCGAGAAGGTACTCCTTGATGTGCATGGACTGGCCGGTCAGTGTTGGAGCTCCGATGGCCGGCACGGCGGACCAGCCGTCCACCTGCTCATATGTACGCAGCTTTGCGGTCACGGCCCCGCCGCCCCCGCAGCCGCAATCCGACGCCTGGACGAACTGGTGATGAACGGGGCTCGCGACGGTCTTGTTCGCCACAAAACTCTGGCTTGTGTTGTAGGAGACAATCTTCTCGGCCGCTTCGAAAACGGAAACGGGAGCGCCGGTGTAGATTGCGGCGTCGTCATCGAGAGTCAGCAGTCCCGTGGCGGTCTCCACGAGTGTCATATCGTCGATGGCAAGCGGGTCATCCTCGCGGATGAGCTGCGCGACGTACTCAATCTGCTGGGGCTTGAAGACCATCTTGAGTTGGTGGTCCAAGCCGATTGTGTCTAGTCGGATATCGCTCGATGAGGGTGCCCCGTTGCCGTGATAACGGTACTGGGTCACGGCTGTTCGCCACTTTGGCGAACCCGCGAGCGGGTCGGTCACTTCGCCCACGACGACCTGGACGAGGTCGCCGGCGCTCCCCAGATGCGACGAAGCGGTGCCGACCGTGACGTAGTTATCTCCGTCGTGGTACTTGATCTTCAGACCGTTGTCGCTCACGAGGTGGTAATACTCGACATACTGAGTGATGACAGAACTTGTAGCACCCGTTGGACGCCTCACCTCGGCCCGAACAAGTTTCGGAGCGCTTGCGGTTCCCTGCGTGGCGGTGCCTTGCCAGAACAAGTCCACCCACGCCTCGGCTTGATCCCCGCTCGCCTGCGTCGTTGCAGTCCCGTTAAGATAGATCCGAGTCGGTACTCCGTGCGCTCCATACTCGAACACCCGTCGATTGCCAAATGCATCCTCGTGTTTCGTGATGAATCCTACATGGCCGATAAGTTTGAACTCCTGATTCCACTTACCCGGCTCATTGAGGCGAACTACACCTTCAAGAATCTCCATAGGAGTGTAGGTAGACCTGGCCGGGTTCACTCCCGGGCAAATCGCCAGTTGGCACATCACGGCCGGAGGCTGGGGCCACGGCCGTGCAGGCTGAACAGACGCTTCAAGAAAGGTCACCGATTGATTCCCAACGCCTGTCTGCGAGAGTGGCGTAACTGTCGGGTCGTCAGTGGCAGGATCGATGTTGCCCAAAGGCTCAAAGAAATCGAAAGTTCGGGGCTTTCTTCCCGGCCTGTTCAGCCAGACGCGACCACCCAAGAACGTGCCAGTACGTCCGTCGGGGTGGGCACAGCCCGGTGTCTGGATACAACCCCACGACTGAGCTACAGAGACAGATCGCAAGTTTGCAAACGCCCAACCAGCACCGACTGATGGCCTCGTCGTTGGGCGTTCAACGACGGAGTACAGATTCGGGGACCACTCAACTGATCCGGAGTACGGCCTAAAATCCGACGGAATCTCATTGCTATTGTACAAATGCGTGCTATGGAACTGGGGGTCGCTTGAGTAGTTCCGGATCAGTTCAAAGTCATCTCCATTCACCCGGACGATCAGGTCGACGACCGACTCCCATTTTTCGCCGGTGTCCCAGGCGACCGGAACAGGGTCACCGTCTCCGCTAACGAGATCTTCATTGTCCGACTCGTCGGCCCCGCCGGTTTCGCAATCCTCGCAGTCCTTGTCTTCCGGGCAGACGTCCCCGTCCTTGCTATCTACCGTGTCAGCGCCGCAGTCCCCGCAATCTCCACCTTCACCCCCGGTCCCCTCGGCTCCCTCACTAGACGCGGACTCGTCGGCGGTCGCGAGGCCGACAGCGCCAACCGAAATGAGCAGCGCGGCTACAAACATCCAAGCACCGAGTTGCCGCCTCCAAATGCTGAAGAGCCGCTGTATGAGTGCGATCGCTGAGTATTCGGCGGCGGCCGCTTCGGAGCACTTGGGCATTGCAGTTCCTCTTGGATCGAGTTCCGCGATTTCACGGGTTGCCAGTTGCACATGGCTGGCGAATTGGTAAAGTAGCACGCTCCACCTGATTCACGCAAGGTGGACGATGGGACTGCCGCAGATTTTTGCATCGGAATGTTTCGATGCGCAAAAGGAGCACATTGATGAACCTAATGACAGGCGGGATTTCGGCTCTGGTGAGCATCGGAGGTCTCGTATCGCTCGCGACGGTTGGCTCGCTAAGTGCTCATCAGTCAAGTACTTCAGCTGTGATCGAAGCAGCAACCAGTCTCGGCATCAACGCGGAGTCGCTCGCCGGTGTGGGTGTGCAGAGCGGGGGCGTCGATGACGTGCTCGATGCCCTTATGGATCGAATGGACGAGTTTGGCACTCTCGCCGGACTTGAAGCGACACTGCGGACTTTGCAGTCCGAATTGAGTGCCGCTCGTGAGTCGCTTCGGGAGGACGCGGGGGATGTGAGTGCTCAGCTCGCGCTCGATCGCGCTGAAGATCGGGCGGCTGCAGCACGACAGTCGATCTCGCGGACGCGTGAGGCCATCCTGCTGGCAGTGCTGCGCGGGCAAGCCGAGCCCGATGCGGTCCGAAGGGTCTTCCTCGGGCTGCACGATGCCCAGCGGCTCCCAATCGCGTACCGGTTCGCACCCGAATCTGAGGGCGAATCGACCCGTTTGGCGTGGGCGCTCGACATCACCCGGGTGTCCGAAGCGCGGGGCGAGACTCCACCGCCCGACGCGAGATCCGCTGTTTCAACGGCGGCGGGTCAAGTAGACGTTCAGTTGGCCATACAGAATGTCGCGTTACACACCGATCAAAACAGGGTTGCTATCGATCACTGGGCGGCGCAACGATAATCGGAGCTCGTTGACTGAGTTGACGCGCCACTGGTCCTGCAAACCTTGTGGACGGATGGCGATGCGGCGGACCACTGACTCCGGTTCCAGATGATCCAGGTACTGCACGGTCGTCAGCAGCGAGGTGTGCCCGAGCTGCCGCCTGATCACCGCAACATCGACCCCCTCCGCCCGCAGCTCCGCCGCGTGCGTGTGCCGGAGCCCGTGCGCGTGCACCCGCTTGTGGATCCCCGCGGCGCGAGCCAGTTCCGGCAAGCGCCGCCGCATCATGGCCTGGGCCACCGGCCGTCTCGTCCGTGTGCAGAAGAGCGGATCGCCTGCCTCAAAGCCCATCGCCCGGTGCTCGTCCATCCATTCGTTGAGGACCCCCAGCCCCCACGGGTCGATCCCCACCGTCCGGGCCTGGCCCCCCTTGCCCCGCAGCACCCGGATCGCCCCCCGCTCGGCGTCCACGTCGCACGGCCGCAGCGCCAGCGTCTCGGCCAGCCGTGTCCCCGTCCGGTACATCACGACGATCAACGCCCGGTTCCTGCGGTCTGTCCACGACCGCGTCCCGCAGGCATCGAGCAGCGCCGCAACCTCCTTTTTTGTCAGCACTTCCGCCGGGAAACGCATATCGAGGCCTCCAATCGATGGATACGGATTGTCCGTAAACCCGTATCCATCGT
>Ga0207881_1000810_pt1 | contig 10891 bp, 10 predicted proteins | sample MalvirmetagMSP97_FD_184227 | JGI IMG/M metagenome (GOLD analysis project Ga0207881, IMG submission 184227) | Marine viral communities from the Deep Pacific Ocean - MSP-97 (SPAdes) | ecosystem: Environmental > Aquatic > Marine > Oceanic | place: Pacific Ocean | collected 2011-05-03 | reverse complement strand
GACAGATAACCGTGCCGGTGTGGCATCCACGTCGGTCTAGCGTGACAGATTGTCGATCGGTCCGTTGTGGCCGGTGACCTAACCTGACGGCATGGCAGAACTCGACATCCGGACCATCTCGCACTGGATCGACGGCGCACCGACGGGGTCGACATCCGCGCGCACGGCACCGGTCTTCAACCCCGCTACCGGCATTCTCGCGGCTAACGTCGTGCTGGCTGACCAGGCCGAAACAGATGCTGCGATCGCGTCAGCGCAACGTGGCTTCCAGGAGTGGTCGGCGTGGTCTGTCGCCAAGCGGCAGGGCGTGCTCTTCGCCTTCCGTGAGTTGCTCAACGCGCGAAAGCCGGAGCTCGCGGCGATCATCACCGCCGAGCACGGCAAGGTGCTCTCTGACGCGATGGGTGAGATCTCGCGCGGTCAGGAGGTCGTGGAGCTGGCTACCGGGTTCCCTCATCTGATCAAGGGCGCCTACTCCGAGAACGCCTCGAGCGGAATCGACGTCTACTCCCTCAAGCAGCCCCTGGGCGTCGTCGGCATCATCAGCCCTTTCAACTTTCCCGCGATGGTTCCGCTGTGGTTCGCTCCCATCGCGATCGCGGCGGGCAATGCCGTCGTTCTCAAGCCCAGCGAGAAGGACCCTTCCGCGTCGATGTGGCTCGCGGAGTTGTGGAAGCAAGCTGGCCTGCCCGATGGCGCGTTCACTGTCCTGCAGGGAGACAAGCTCGCCGTCGACGGGCTCTTGAACTCGCCGGTCGTCGAGTCGATCAGCTTCGTCGGCTCGACGCCGATCGCGCAGTACATCTACGAGACCGCCGCCCGCAACGGCAAGCGCGTTCAAGCGCTGGGTGGCGCCAAGAACCACATGCTCGTACTCCCGGATGCTGACCTCGACCTCGTCGCCGACCAGGCTGTCAACGCCGGCTACGGTGCCGCCGGTGAGCGGTGCATGGCCATCAGCGTCGTGCTCGCGGTAGAGCCGGTCGCCGATGAGCTCATCGCGAAGATCTCGGATCGCATCGCGAAGCTCACCGTCGGCAATGGGGCACAGACCGGTGATGCGGAGCCCGACATGGGTCCGCTGATCACTGAACAGCACCGCCAGAAGGTGGCAGGGTACGTCGATATCGCCGAAGCGGATGGCGCCACGATCGTCGTCGACGGCCGCTCGCTGGTCGTCGACGGTCACGAGGACGGGTTCTTCTTCGGTCCGACCCTCATCGATGGCCTTCCCACCACCAGCCGCGCCTACACGGAAGAGATCTTCGGCCCTGTCCTGTCGATCGTGCGGGTTGGAAGCTTCGATGAGGCAGTCGCGCTGATCAACTCGGGCGAGTTCGGAAACGGGACCGCCATCTTCACGAACGACGGTGGCGCCGCCCGGCGATTCCAGAGCGAAGTCCAGGTCGGCATGATCGGCATCAACGTGCCGATCCCCGTGCCGGTCGCGTACCACTCGTTCGGCGGATGGAAGAATTCGCTGTTCGGTGATGCCAAGGCCTACGGCGTTCACGGGTTCGACTTCTTCACGCGCGAGAAGGCGGTAACCGCGCGCTGGCTCGACCCGGCTACCCACGGCGGGATCAACCTCGGCTTCCCGCAGAACACCTGACGCGCGCCCGGCCCTCAGCGGGCGGCTGGGGAGAGTTCCAGCGCTGCCCACAGCTGAGCACGACCGCCGAAGGTCGACAGGTCCAGGTTCAGCACATCTCCGAGTTCGTCGATGCGGGCGCGCAGCGTGTGTCGGTGGATGTCCAGAGCGCGGGAGGCCGGATCCCACGCGGTGTTGGCCCCGAACCAGGCGCGCGCAGCTGCGAGGAGGCGCTCGCGGTGCGCTTCGGACAGGTGATCCAGCGGTGCGAGCATGCGGCGGGCGACGAGTGGACCACCGCTGCTGCGCAGCATGCCGATCATGCCGCTGTCGGCAATCGCTGAGAACTCGACGACGCCAGGCTCACGGGCCTGCCCGGCGGCGTGAGCTGCCTCGTTCAGCGCGCGACTGAGCTCAGCCCACCGATCAAGGTCTGCAAAACCCGCAGCCATGTCATGCTTTCGGAGCAGGTCCGCGACGCCCGGGAGCGCTTCGCGAGAAGCGAGGATGAGCAGATCCTCCTCGCGTTCGGCGAAGAAGAGCGCTCCCGGCTCGGCCGTCGCGGCAAGCTCGAGCTCGTCGAGAAGCGACTGGCTGCCGGTGAAATCGAGGACCTGACCGGCCAGCAGCGGCGGTGCCGGCATCCGTCCCCACAGCGCCGTCGCGGAGCGCGCAGCTTCGTCAGTGCGGCCAGCCAGGAGCAGCTCGATGACTCCGGTACGCACGCGCAGGCGCGCATCCGAGACGGCGCGCTGTTGCTCCAGCGCGATGCTTGCCAGGGCGATGACCGACTCGACGAGGTCGCTGTGGGCGGAGTCCAGTGGGGTGTCAGCCCCGACGGCGAGCACGCCGCCCAGGCGCCCGCTCTGGCCTATCGTTTGCAGCGTCGCGGCAAGGGGCGCTGTGATGCGAACGCTCGCCGGTGTCGATTTGCGAAGCAGCATTCGAGCCTGCTCCTGGACCGCGGAGTCCAAGGATGCTGGAACCTCGGCGATTCCGGGGAGGCTGAGCGGCCTTCCTGCGGCGTCGAAGAGCGCCACCCAGGTGCCAAGCCGGGAGGAGAGGGTTCGCAGAATCGCGCGCAGACCGTCTCGGTGGACAGCCGCCCGCGCCAGCGCTCGCTGCGATTCCAGCGTCCACGACAGTCGAGCGCTGCGATCTGCGGCCTCGGCATCCGCGACGTGTCGGATGATGCCGATGAACGGCGTCGTGCCGGGCACCTCGATGAGGGGGATCTCGTGGCGGCGGCACGCATCGATGAGCTCGGTGGGAACCTCCGGGTGAATGACATCGGTCGCGAACCCCAGTCCCGCCACTCCGCGCTGCTGGAGCCGGAAGCAGTAAGCCTCGGGAGAGGTCGAGCCCGGTCCGGTGAATTGCCCGCCGTCGGTCAGGAGGAGCTGCCCGGGTTCGAGCCACGGCGTGGGGTCGGGCAGGTCCGAGTTGTGGACCCAGGAAATGGCGCGGTCGAGGTGATCAGCATCGAGATCACCCACGGCGCGCAGGCCGAACGCTCGAACTGCCAGAAGGGAGCGCAGCGTGGTCGGAATCGTCGTGCCAATCTGTCGATCGAAGAGTGTGCGGTACGACAATTGTGAACTATGCGAGCTGGTTCGGCGGAGCACACTAGGGGGCATGGCTCTCACTCCTGACGACACGAACGCGAGCATCAGCGAGCGCGACCGATCGAGCGTCTTCCACTCCTGGTCCGCACAGCGCTCCCTTGCTCCTCTGCCGCTTGCCGGTGGTAGCGGGAGCGAGGTCTGGGACGTCGATGGTCGCCGCTACCTCGACTTCTCGAGCCAGCTCGTCAACGTGAACATCGGCCACCAGCATCCGCGGGTCGTCGAGGCCATCCAGAAGCAGGCAGCGCAACTCACGACAGTCGCACCGGCTCACGCGAACGCCACTCGTGCGCGCGCCGCCGAGTTGATCCTGGAGCGTGCACCGGAGGGCTTCACCAAGGTGTTCTTCACCAACGGTGGGGCCGACGCCAACGAGAACGCGATCCGCATGGCACGGCTGGTCACCGGGCGCGACAAGGTCATCTCGACATACCGCTCGTACCACGGCAACACGGGCGCGGCGATCGTGGCCACCGGCGACTGGCGTCGGATCCCCAACGAGTTCTCGCGCGGCCACGTGCACATCTTCGGGCCCTACCTCTATCGGACGGAGTTCTGGGCGACCACTCCCGAACAGGAGAGCGAGCGAGCACTACGGCACCTCGAACGAACCATCCAGGCCGAGGGCTCCGACTCCGTTGCCGCGATTCTGCTTGAGACGATCCCCGGAACCGCCGGCGTGCTCGTTCCGCCGCCCGGATACCTCGCCGGAGTCCGCGAGATCGCCGACCACTACGGCATCGTCTTCATCCTCGATGAGGTGATGGCAGGCTTCGCGCGCGCCGGCGAGTGGTTCGCGTTCGACGCTTTCGACGTGACGCCCGACCTCATCACGTTCGCGAAGGGTGTGAACTCCGGCTACGTGCCGCTGGGTGGAGTGGTCATCTCGGATGAGATCGCGCGCACGTTCGATGACCGGGTCTTCCCCGGCGGCCTCACGTATTCCGGTCATCCGCTTGCTGCCGCCTCAGCCGTCGCGACGATCGAGGCGATGGCCGACGAGAACATCGTGGAACACGCGGCCCGCATGGGCACCGACATCTTGGGCCCGCGCCTGCGCGAGATCGCCGAGCGTCATGCCGTGGTGGGCGAGGTGCGGGGGCGCGGCGTCTTCTGGGCCGTTGAACTCGTTGCCGACCGGCAGACGCGCGAACCCCTCGGGGCCGAGCGCATGGCGGCGCTCAAGAAGGACCTTCTCGACCAGGGCCTCCTCGGGTTCTTCGCCGAGAACCGCCTCCACGTCGTGCCACCGGCTGTCGTCACCGAATCGGAACTGGACCGAGGCCTCACGATCATCGACGCGGCGCTAGGTCGCCTCGGCTGAGGATGCCGCGATGACCACCCTCGAACCCTTCCAGCCGCTCGTTGTGGCGGATCTGGGCGTCGCGGGCACTCCAGTTTCCGACGATCTTCGACTCGAGGGAGAGCCCAGCACGGGCTTCGTCGATGTTGCAGTGGTCGGTGGCACCACGGTCGGGATTTGGGAGATGACTGCCGGCTCGATGCGGGACATCGAGGCTGACGAGGTGTTCGTCGTCGTTTCGGGCGAGGCGACCGTGGAACTCATCGAGGAGCACGGGCGGGTCGAACGGACGATCGAGCTGCGCGCCGGGTCTCTGTGTCGACTCGAGTCAGGAATGCGGACGCGGTGGCACGTGCCCACGGTCCTTCGAAAGGTCTACATCGTGCCAGATCTCGAACCGGAACCATGACCCGCCTCGCGACTGCGGGTGGGACCCAGACCACCAACGAAAGAGGATGCCCATGAGCGCGACCACCGCATACGGCCATGAGATCCGCACTGACCTCGGCACCATCCGCGGCGCGTTGGCGGAGGCATCCACCACCCCGTTTTGGCTCGACGATCCTGACCGTCCCGCCCCACGCGGTGCAGTCTCTGGCCGGGTGTCCACCGATCTGCTCGTGGTGGGCGGGGGGTTCGCCGGGCTCTGGACAGCACTGATCGCCAAAGAGCGTGACCCGAAGCGGCGCGTCGTCCTGGTCGAGGGAAACCGTATCGGCTGGGCCGCGAGTGGTCGAAACGGCGGCTTCTGCGAAGCGAGCCTCACTCACGGATGGGAGAACGGGGAGCTGCATTTCGCTGACGAGATGCCGGTGCTGAACCGCCTCGCTGACGAGAACTTCGCTGGGATCCGCGCAGCGATCCAGCGCTACGGGATCGACGCCGAATGGGAGGAGACCGGTGTCCTGACGGTGGCCACCGAGCCGCACCAGATCGGCTGGCTCCGGGAAGCTGCCGATCGCTCCCCGAGCGAGACGTTCCTGGAGGGCGAGAGCCTTCGTGAGAAGGGGAACTCCCCGCTCTACCGCGCGGGACTGTTCGGAACGGATGGCGTCGCCTATGTGAACCCCGCCAAGCTCGCGTGGGGGCTCGCGGCGGCTGCCGAAGATCACGGTGTCGAGATCTACGAGCGGACGCGGGTGACTCGCCTTCGCCCCGATGGCGTAGGCATGGTCGCCGAAACCGCACAGGGCGAGATTCGTGCGAACCGGGTGGCCCTTGCCACCAACGTCTTCTCGTCATTGCTGCCCGAACTGCGGCTGTTCACGGTGCCGATCTACGACTACGTGCTCATGACGGAGCCGCTGAGCGCCGACCAGCTCGCCGCGATCGGCTGGACCGAGCGTCACGGCATCACCGATTCGTCGCGGGAGTTCCACTACTACCGAAAATCGTCTGACAACCGGATTCTGTTCGGCGGGTATGACGCGGTCTACCACCGCGGCAGGCGCGTCAGAGCGGCGCAGGATCAACGCCCCGAGACCTTTGAGCGACTCGCTGATCACTTCTACGGCACGTTCCCGCAGCTGTCCGGCATCCGGTTCTCGCACAAGTGGGGTGGTGCGATCGACATGTCCACCCAGCTCGTCGCGTTCCACGGGTCGGCTCGCGGCGGGCGCGTCGCCTATAGCGCCGGGTACACGGGGCTCGGTGTCGGAGCAACGCGGTTCGGTGCAGAGGTCATGCTCGACCTGCTCGAGGGACGCGATACCGAGCGCACGAGGCTGAAGATGTCGCGCAAGCTCCCCATCCCGATTCCGCCCGAGCCGCTGGCCTACCCGCTGATCCAGATGATGCGCCGAGCCGTTGCCAAGTCGGACCGAAACGGCGGGAAAGACGGTCCGTTGCTGAAGCTTGCCGGACTGTTCGGCGTGGGCTTCGACTCCTGACGTCGGGCGGGGAGAAGCCCTCTCGGGGCGGACGGGGCGTCGCGAAAAAGTTCAACTGTTTTGTGACGGTCGTCGAAAAACTCTTGACAGACGGCGCGTACCGTCGCACTATGGCTGCGACGGTACGACGCGGTGCCGCTGGCGTGAACCAGGGCCAGTACTGCACCGGTGGAACCGCTCTCACCCCTGTTCGCCAACGAGAGGCCTCCGATGAAGAAGAGTCTTGCAACACTCGGCGCGCTTGCCGCCGCAGCCCTGTTCCTTTCCGGATGCACCGACTCCGGTGCGGCCCCGGAACCGACCGAAACCATGACCGAGGGAACCGGGGAGCTGACCACGGTCCGCGTCGCCGCGCTCCCGATCGCCGAGACCTGAACGTCGCTGATCTCGAGGAGTTGGCCTCTCTTGCGGTCGGATACGGGGTCTTGGACGCTGAGCCGAACTTCGACACACTCATCCAGGAGCAGTAACGGATGGCGGAAGGGATGCCGCTCACCGGCGGCATCCCTTCCGCGTCCCCGCCCCCTGACTGAGCTACCCGAAGGACAACCATGGCTACCGCCACCGCTCCGGCCCCGACCCGGAGGCGCCGGAGCGCAAACGCAGCGCGATCGGCCCGCAAGATCGGCCTCGGCCTTCTCGGCATCCTGGGCATGCTCGCCACCTGGCAGCTCATCCCGACGCTGGGAATCGTCAACCCGCAGTATCTGCCGTACGCCACGGAAACGCTCGCCAACCTCTTCGGCGAGATGCGAGACCTCGAGTTCTGGCGAAACGTCGGCCGCACCCTGAGTCTGTGGGGCACGGGCCTTGCGATCGCCACCGTCGCCGCAATCGTGCTCGGAACCCTCGTCGGGCTCTCCCGCTTTCTTCGCAAGGCGACCCACACGACCGTGGAGTTCCTGCGCCCGATCCCATCGGTGGCGCTGATTCCGGTCGCGATCCTGATCTTCGGACTGCAGCCCCAGGCAGGACTCGTGATCATCGTCTACGCCACCTTCTGGCAGGTGTTCGTGCAGGTGCTCTACGGGGTCGCCGACATCGACACCGTCGCCCGCGACACCGCGCGCAGCTATGGCCTCTCGACCTTGTCGCAGTTCCGCAGCCTCATCTTTCCGACGTCGCTGCCCTACCTCATGACGGGTCTGCGTCTGGGAGCAGCTGTCGCCCTCATCCTGACGATCACGGCAGAGCTCGTGATCGGCATCCCCGGTATCGGGAGCCAGATCACTACCGCACTCACGGTCGGTGACTGGCTCACCGTGTACACCTACGTCCTCGTCTCTGGAATCCTCGGCCTCATCGTCAATCTGCTCTTCCGGTTCATCGAGCGTCACGCGCTGTCGTGGCATCAGTCAGTGCGCGGGGAGGAAGTGCTGTGACCCTCTACACGACGACAGTCGTCACCCCGCCGCCCGCTCGCCGACGCTGGAAGGGCTTTCTGATCCAGGTCGGCTACGCCATCGGTTTTCCGATCGTCCTCATCGTCGCGTGGGCGATCTGGACGGGGATCTCGCCTCAGAAGTTCTTCCCACCGCCCCTGACGATCCTGGAAGCGTTCGTCGACACGTGGATCGGGCCGGCATTCTTCACCGACGTCATTCCGAGCCTGTATCGCCTCGCGCTCGGCATCATCCTCTCGATCGTCATCGGCATCGCCGCGGGAACACTCATCGGACTCGTCCGGTGGCTGCGGGAGCTTCTCGAGCCGACGCTCGAGTTCTTCCGCGCCATTCCCCCGCCGGTGATCATCGCGCCAGTTCTCATCATCTTCGGCATCGGGGATGACGCGCGAGTGATCATCATCGTCGCCGGCTCGATCTGGCCGATCCTGCTGAACACGATCGAGGGAGTGCGGGCCACCGATTCGGTGATGACAGAGACTGCTCAGTCGTTCGCCCTCACCCGATGGGAGCGGCTCCGATATCTCGTCTTGCCGTCCGCGAGCCCGCGGATCATGGCTGGCGTGCGGCAGTCCCTGTCGGTGGCGCTGCTGCTGATGGTGATCTCCGAGCTGTTCAACAACGCGTCCGGGCTCGGATACAAGATCAAGTACTTCCAGACGAACTATCTGATCGCCGAGATGTGGAGCGGCGTGCTGTTGCTGGGTCTGATCGGCGTGCTGCTTGCCACTCTGTTCGGCCTGGTCGAGCGGCGGGTGCTGCGGTGGTATCACGGAATCAAGGAGGTGGAGCGTGCCTGACACGTTGCTCAAGGTCGAGAACCTGAAGAAGACGTACGAGTCATCGACCGGAATCGTCGAGGCTATCGGCGACATCAGCTTTGCGATGCACCAGGGCGAGCTGGTGTGCATCGTCGGACCGTCCGGTTGCGGGAAGACGACGCTGCTCAAGTGTGTCGCGGGTCTGCTGCGACCCACCGCCGGCGTCATCGAACTCGACGGGCAGCCAGTGACCGATCCGCCCGAGAACATGGCGCTGGTGTTCCAGGAGTATGGCCGCTCGCTGTATCCGTGGTTGACGGTGCGCGGCAACGTCGAACTCCCGCTGCGGCACAAGAAGCTCTCGCGCGCCGAGCGGGATCGGCTCATCGACGACGCTCTGCACGCGGTGGGCCTCGACCACGCTGCGAAGAGCTATCCGTGGCAACTCTCGGGCGGGATGCAGCAGCGCGTCGCGATCGCCCGCGCCGTCGCTTACCAGCCCGAGGTTCTCATCATGGACGAGCCGTTCGCCGCGGTGGATGCCCAGACGCGCGCCGACCTCGAAGACCTGGTACGCACGCTTCATCGCGAGCGCGGGATGTCGATCCTGTTCGTGACGCACGACATCGATGAGTCTGTCTACCTCGGCGAGCGGGTCGTCGTGCTCTCGAAGTCGCCCACATGGGTGCAAGAGGATCTGCACATCGATCTCCCCGAGGACCGCGACCAGATCACCACCCGCGCGATGCCGCGCTTCACCGAGCTACGCACCCACGTGTACGAGCAGATCCAGCGCGCCAAGCGCGGCGAGGCCGTGCGGGCGCAGGGATGAGTACCGCGTCGTCGCCGCTTCTCGGCAGTCGATCTCCGCGCGAGCTGGCGCTGGCGCTGCTGGGTGAGTATGTGCTCGATGACCCGGACACGTGGGTGCGTGCGGGACTGTTCATCGAGGTACTCGAGGGGGCCGGCATCCAGCCCCCGGCGACACGCGCGGCGCTGGACCGTCTGGAGCAGAACGGCATCCTGCGTCGAGAGCGGCACGGGCGTGAAGTGTCGTTCGTCCTGACCACCGAGGGTGCGGCGATGCTCACCGAGGCAGGCGAGCGTGTGCGCAACCCGCAGCCGCTGCATGCTGATGGCGACGGTTGGACTCTCGCGACGTTCAGCGTTCCCGAGGGGCAACGGAGGCTGCGCCATCGGCTGCGCTCCACGCTGACCTGGGAGGGATTCGCCCCGCTCCGCGACGGCCTTTGGATCGCACCGGGAGTGGTCGACCTGCAGCGAGTCCTTGCGAGTCTGCTCCCTGAACTTGGCACCGGCCTGGTCGCGTTTCACGCGCGCGAACTCGACGGCTTCCCGATCGCGGATGCCGTGAGAACAGCGTGGGACATCGACGCTATCCACGCCGCGCACGTGGGCTTCATCGATGCCTGGTCGGACTCCGCCGTCGCAGATGCGTCAACTGCACTCTCGATGCGGGTAATGCTCGTCGCGGACTGGCTCGCCCTCGTCCGCACCGACCCGGGGCTCCCGCGAAACCTGCTCGAGCCGGAATGGCCTGCTGATCGCTCGCTCAGGCTGTACCTGCGCCTCCGAGATGAGACCGCCGCTCCCGCTGCGCGGGAATTCGCCCGCCAGGCCCCGGCCGCAGGCGGGCTGGCCGAACCCGCTATCCGCTGACCCCGCAGCCAGGATCAGCTGCTGCTGCACCGACATGGCGATGGCGAGAAGAAGCGGATTCTCGCCAGGCGGTGACAAGCGAAGGGTTCCAGGAACCAAATCGCAGGGATGACGTACCCCCGCCGGAGACGCGGTTCGCAGGATTCCTGGACCGGCGGATGATCTACTGGCCCAGTGGCTGACGATGAACTCGCTGAGTCCTCCGACTACGCGAGGTTCGAGACCCATGACCGGCGGCGCCGCCCGCTGTCGCGGCGGTCGCTCGTCTGGATAGTGATCGCGGTAGTTCTCGCGGTGCCGGCGGTGGCGCTGCCACACCTGGATGCGCTGGCGGGGGGCCTCATTCCCATCGCACAGTCGCTCTTGCCCGTCGGCGCACTCGGCCTTCTCGTGATGGCGGTGGTCGCCGCACTCTCGCGCGCGTGGGTCGGGGCCATCGTCCTCGTGACAGGTGCCGTGCTCTCGGTGCTTCCGGTGCTCACCCCCGTCCGCGCAGCCGAGTGCACGGCGTCGACGCCGCTGACCGTGCTGTCGTTCAACGCGAAGTTCGCCGGTGCGGATCCGGGTCAGCTCGCCGACCTGATCCGGGACGCGGGAGCCGACGTCGTGGTCCTCGTCGAAACTGATGAGCACCTGATC
>Ga0207881_1000807_pt1 | contig 10926 bp, 9 predicted proteins | sample MalvirmetagMSP97_FD_184227 | JGI IMG/M metagenome (GOLD analysis project Ga0207881, IMG submission 184227) | Marine viral communities from the Deep Pacific Ocean - MSP-97 (SPAdes) | ecosystem: Environmental > Aquatic > Marine > Oceanic | place: Pacific Ocean | collected 2011-05-03 | reverse complement strand
CGCGGCCCCCATGATCCCCCCCCGCCTCATGAAGATGGTCCGCGACGCCGACGCCCGCGGCGGCACCGTCCTCTCCCGCGTGCAGGCCGAGACCATCGGCGGCATGCGCCTCATCCAGCTCGTCGGCCTCGAGATCGAACGCCTCGTCAACGACTACACCAAGCTCGTCGAGGAGATCGAAGGATACGAGGCGATCCTGGCCGACCACCGCAAGGTGCTCGACATCATCATCGCCGACTGCGAGGAGATGAAGGCCCGCTACGGACGCGACCGCCGCACCTCCATCGAGGAGGCCGCCGGCGACATCGACATCGCCTCGCTGATCCAGGAACAGGACATGGCGGTGACGATCAGCCACCAGGGCTACTGCAAGCGCCTGCCGGCCGAGAACTACCGCGCCCAGGGCCGCGGCGGCAAGGGCATCCGCGCCAGCGACTCCAAGGACGACGACTTCATCGAGCACCTTTTCGTCGCGTCGACGCACGACGACCTGCTCTGCTTCACCGACACCGGGCGGGTCTTCAAGATCAAGGTCTACGAGCTGCCCGAGATGAGCCGCACCAGCAAGGGCCGGCCCATCGTCAACTTCATCGACCTCAAGGAGGGCGAGCGGACCTGCGCCTACCTGGCCGTCAAGGACTTCGAGTCCGGCAGCCACTACCTCACGTTCGTCTCACGCGGCGGCGTCGTCAAGCGCACCCCGCTCAAGGCGTACTCCAACGTCAACCGCTCGGGCATCATCGCCGTGGGCCTGCGCGAGGACGACGCCCTGCTCGGCGTCCGCCTGACCACCGGCATGGACGACCTGATGCTCGTTACCTCCAACGGCATGGCCATCCGCTTCTCGGAGAACGACGTCCGCGACATGGGCCGCTCGGCCGCCGGCGTCAAGGGCATCGACCTCGCGGGCGACGCCCGCGTCGTCGGCATGCTCTCCATCCCCATGGTCCCCGACGCCGCGGACGCCGACGTCTGGCACACCGACCCAGACGCCATCGGGAAGAACCTCTGCCTGCTGACCATCTCCGAGCACGGCTACGGCAAGCGCACCCCGGTCGACGAGTACCGCGTCCAGCCCGAGTCCGGCCCCATGCGCAGCCAGTCCCGCGGCGGCAAGGGTCGCCAGGACATCAAGGTCACCGACCGCAACGGCCCGTCCGTCGCGGCGGTGGGGGTCTTCGACGAGGACGACGTCGTCGTCATCTCCAAGGGCGGCCAGCTCGTCCGCATGACCGGCGCCTCCATCTCCCAGTACGGCCGCGGAGCCCAGGGCGTCCGCATCGTCACGCTCAACGACGGCGACTCCGTCGTCGCCGCCACCCGCGTCGAGGAATCGTCCGAAGAGGCCGAGACCGCGCCCGGCGCCGACGGTTCACCCGACACCCCAACCGACGCGGAGTCCTGACATGGCCGTCGAATGGTCCGACACGATCCTGATCGCAAACCTCGCCGACGAGCCGGCGCTCTCCGACGAGCTGGCGCTGATCTGCGAGAAGGTCGAGGCCGCCGGGCAGCCGCCCCACGCCGTGCTCGATTTCGCCGAGGTCTCCTACATCAACTCGTCCAACATCGCCCAGCTCCTCCGCCTCCGCAAGCTGCTCGAGTCCACGGGCCGCTCGATGCGCCTCTCCGGCGTCACCGATGACGTCATGTCCGTCCTCATGGTCACCGGGCTCGACAAGGTCTTCAAGTTCGCCCCCGACACCCTGACCGCCCTGGCCGGCCTGCAACTCTCCGACGCCGATTGATCCCGTCCCTCGGAGCGGGGGGCAACCTGCCCCCCGTCGGCCCGAAGGGCCGAGCCAGAAGCCACCCCGGGCATCCGGCAACGCCCCCCCGCCGAACCGGTACACCAGCCATGCCCACCGCCACCCAACCCGGCCGTCCCGCCACGCAGACCGCCGCGGTGGCCGAACTGACCGACATCCGCAAGATCTACTACAAGCCCGACGGCTCCGTCATGGTCGAGGCCCTCCGCGGCGTGGACCTGACCATCCCCAAGGGCCAGTACATGGCCATCATGGGCGCCTCCGGCTCGGGCAAATCCACCCTCATGAACATCCTCGGCTGCCTCGACCGGCCCACCTCCGGCAGCTACCTGCTCGACGGCACCCCCGCCGACCAGCTCGAGGACGAGGAACTCTCCGCCTTCCGAGGTCGCAAGATCGGCTTCGTCTTCCAGGCCTTCAACCTCATCCCGCAGCTGACGGTCGAGGAGAACGTCGCCGTGCCCCTGTTCTACCAGGGCGTGCACAAGAACGAACGCCTCGAACGCGCCCGCCAGAAGCTCGACATGGTCGGCCTCGGCGACCGCACCACGCACCGCCCCCGCGAACTCTCCGGCGGCCAGCAGCAACGCGTCGCCATCGCCCGCTCCCTCGTCACCGAGCCGGTCATCCTCATGGCCGACGAGCCCACCGGCAACCTCGACTCCAAGACCGGCGAGGCCATCCTCACGATGTTCGAGGACCTGCACCAGAAGGGCATGACCATCCTCATGGTCACCCACGACGACGCCGTCGCCGACCGGTGCGAACGCATCTTCCGCCTCCGCGACGGCCTCGTCGAACGCGACGAGGTCCTCCGCAGCCGCCGCGTCGCGTCCAGTTAGCCCCGAACGCGAGCGAGGGGATGGTCTTCCGTCATGACGCCTCGACCGCAGCCCCCGTCGGCGCCACGAACAGCGCCGTGATGTCGTCCGGCTGGTGCAGCGATCCGGACGCACCGTCCAGTTCGCGCTCGATCCCCGCCACCGCCTCGGCCAGCGGCACGCCGCCGTCGCCCGCGTGGCTGAGCTTGTGAAGGTACGTCAGCGTCGGCCGCTTGAAATCGTCGCCCTCCGAGCCGTCCTTCGGGAACGCCACCTCGAACCCGTCGCTGAACAGGATCATCAGATCGCCCGGGTCCAGCTTGACCGTGGTCTGCCCGAAGTCCGCCCCGGCGAACACGCCCAGCAGCGGGCCCTCGGGCTCGATGCGGTCGATGCTCTTCCCGCCCTGACGCACGATGATGGGCGGCGGGTGCCCCGCACCCGCCAGCGTCACCTCGCCGGACCGCGCGTCGAACACGCCGTATACCGCCGTGGCGAACCGCGACGAGCCCCCCGTGTGCTCGGTCATCGCGTTGTTGAGCCGGAACAGCGCCTCCGCCGGCGGGACCACCCGCGCGTCGGCCCCGACCCCGTCGAGCTTGTGCAGCCCGCACGCGATGATCATCGTCATCAGCGCCGCCGGCACCCCGTGGCCCACCGCGTCGGCGATGAAGAACGCCGACCGGTGCTCGTCGAGCTGCGCAATGTCATAGATGTCCCCCGACACGTACGTCGCCGGCCGGTACACCACGCCCACCTCGACCCCGTTCAGGTCGGGCATCTTCCGCGGCATGTGCGCCCGCTGGATCGACGCGGCCGTCTGCATCTCCTCCTGCAGCCGCGCCATCTCGCCGTACGCGCCGTTGACGCTCAGCTGCGAGATCTTCAGCTCGTCCCGCAGCCGCTGCACCGTCGCCTGGCGGGCCGAAAGCGCCCGCACCGACCACGCGATCTGCGCCGGCTCGGCGTCCCACGGCAGCACGACCATCCCCTCGGCCGCCAGCATCGCCCCGATCCGGCGCAGCTCCGGCGGCACCAGCACCACCCCGGGGTGCAGGGACTCCTGCGCCCGGTCGGCGAGCTGATACACCGCCGCGTCCGACTCGTCCGCCGCCAGCACCACCACGAACACCCCGCGGTGCGCGGGCGTGAACGCTTCTTCCAGCGTGATCATCTTGGCCTGCAGCCCCTGCCCGCGGCACACGTCCGCCCAGGGACCCACCCCGCCCGCCGCGTCCAGGCGGGCGCTGCCCGCGACCAGCGTGATCGGACCTGTACCGCTCGGTCGGGTGCTGGGCACGGCGATGCTCCATGGTGTGCGTGGGACGGGAGAAACCCGTCCCTCACCGGAGCATCGACCCGGGCCCCGCCCGCCTTTAGTCGGTCACCTTCTCCAGCCGCCCGGTGTCCAGCCGGATCTTCTCCCCAACCTGCAGATCCAGTTCTTCCAGCATGCCCCCCTGGAGCTCGATCGCATACCGGGCGTTGAACCGGCTCGAGTAACGCTTAAGGCGGCGTTCATAACTGCCCGCAACAATGCGCCCATTGACGATCTCTTTGCGCGTCTCGTCGGGCCGAATGGGCTCTTCCACTGGCATGTGGTGCATCGCGACGATCACCCCATCGGGGTCCAGGAAGATGATGTCGATCGGCACCAGACAATCGCGCATCACGAACTGACGCAGTTGCGAGTCCGGGAACGAGAAGAGCATCCCCCCGTTCTCGGGAATGGATTCACGCCCCCCCAGGCCCTTCTCGCGGCTGGCCTCGTCGGCCACCAGCTCGAGCGTGAAGTCCCGCCCGTCGATCGTGACGACCTCGTAGCCCGCCGGCGCCGCCGGCTTCGAGCACCCCTGCGTCGACACGCACGCCCCGAGCACCAGCACCGCGAGGCTCGCAGCCAACGCCCGCATCATCGTCCAGCCCCATGCATCAGCCACGCGTCATCCTCCGGTCCGAACACCACATCGTCCGCGGGGATGGTATCGAGCCGAATGGCTCCGATCAGATCCCGGGCCGCGACCGTTTCGCCCGCGTCCACCCCGCACCAGCGGGCCAGCAGCGCCAGCACCCGCCCCGCCGGCACCCCCAGATCCCGGTAATGGTCGATCCGCGTGTCCCCGTGCCGCTTGGCCAGGCGCCGCCCGTCCGCGCCCCGCACCAGCGGCAGGTGCGTGTACGCCGGAGCCCCGCCCAGCCCCAGCCCCCGGTACAGCAAGGTCTGCCGACCGGCCGAGTCGAGCAGGTCGTCGCCCCGCACCACCTCGGTCACGCCCTGCCGGGCGTCGTCGACCACCACCGCCAGCTGGTAGCTCGGGCACCCGCGCTTGGTCCACACCACGAAGTCGCCCACCGACCGCGCCACGTCCAGCTCCACCCGCCCCCGGAATCGGTCATCGATGTCCACGCGCCCGTCGTCGACCGCCAGGCGCCAGTTGGTCGCACCGTCCGCAAAGTCGCAGCCCGCGCCCTCCCGGAACCCGGCCGGCCGCAGCGACGCGTCGAAGCGCACCTCGTGGTCCCCCTCGTTGGGTGCCGACGCCGCCGCCTCGATCTCGGCCCGGGTCAGCGCGCACGGGTACACCAGTCCGCGCCCCGCCAGCGTCCGCATCGCGTCTTGATAGGGCGCCGTGTCCCGCGACTGCACGGACGCGGCGCCGTCCCAGTCCAGCCCGAGCCAGCGCAGCGTCATTGCGGTCGCGTCGATCACGCCCGGCTTGACCCGCGGCGTGTCCAGGTCCTCGATCCGCAAGGGAAGCGACCCCCCCCCGGCGCGGGCCAGGCACCAGTTCACCAGGAACGTCCGCGCGTTGCCCAGGTGCAACGCGCCCGTCGGCGACGGGGCCAGGCGGCTGACGGGCCGCCCTGCCGTGCCCGCAGGCCACTTTTTGCCGTCGGCGAGAGTCACGCCCGCATTGTGGGTACACTCGGCCTGCGGGGCAACCCGGCCCCAGCGGGAGGAAGACCAGGATGGCCGACCAGACGATCGAGAAAATGAACGAGTCCCAAATCGCGGCCGAGCTGGAGAAATACCCAGAATGGTCCGAAGTCGGGGGCAAGATCCAGCGGACCTTCCAGTTCCCCAGCTTCGTCGCGTCCATCGCGTTCGTCCAGAAACTGGCCGAGTACGCCGAACGCGTCCAGCACCACCCCGACGTCCTCATCCGCTACGACAAGGTCACCCTGACCGTGTCCACCCACGACGCTGGCGGCATCACCCACAAGGACTTCGACCTCGCCGAGGAGTCGAACCGGCTCTCGGCCCCCAAGTAAGAAGCCCCGCCCGCCCGGCGTTCCGAGCACGCCGCCCCGGACAACCGTCCGAGCCCGCACGCTCCCGGGGCCCGAGACCGCCTACTTCAGCTCCACCGACCAGTACGCCTCGTCCAGGAACGCCTTCCACGAGTGGTACTTGTCGTGCCCCAGACGCACCGAGATCAGCGGGTTGCGCCGCGGACGCTTCGGCTGGGCGATCAGCTTCATCCGGGCCTGGTCGGGCGTCCGCCCGCCCTTGCGGCTGTTGCACTTCACGCACGCGCACACCAGGTTCTCCCATGTGTCCGGCCCGCCCTGCGTGCGCGGCTTGACGTGGTCGATCGACAGCTCGGAGGTCGGGAACAGGTTGCCGCAGTACTGGCACCGGTTGCGGTCCCGGGCGAACAGGTTCCGCCGGTTGAGTTTCACGCCCTGCGCGGGCAGCTTGTCGTAGCCGATCAGCCGGATGATCCGCGGCACCGCCAGGTCGATCCGCACCGTCCGCACCCAGTCGTGCGCATCGGGCTCGAACTGGCGACGCAGCTCGGACAACTCGGTCCAGGTGCTCAGGTCGTAGTTGGTGTACGCCCCGTCCTCGGCGTCGATCACCTCGGCGCACTCGCGCGACAGCAGCACGAACGCCCGACGCGCCGAGATCACCCGGATCGCCGCGTAGGCCCGGTTGAGCACCAGCACCTTCGCGTCCAGTCCGCTGTATTCGTGGGCCCCGGCCCCGAGCGCCGCCCCCGCGCCCGCGTCGGATCCGGCGGGCGTGATCCCCCACCCGCCGACGGCCTGGGACGGGTCCGCGTCCTCCCCGGAACTCCTGGGTGGGCGAGACATGCGTGAGTGTTCTACCCGATTCGACGCAAAAGATCAAGCGGAGCGACACTTTCAACGCCCGGAAACCCTTTGATAGCACCGGTTTGACGCGTTCTTCGCGGACAGGCCGGCCCGACAACCCTCCGGGGTGATGCTCGTATACTCGCCCCCGAATACCGGCTTCAAGGAGGAACAGCCGCGATGCCCGACCCGCTGGACGTGATCATGCCGGCCTACAACGCGCAGCGTTGGATCGCCGAGGCCGCCCGCTCGGTCCTCGCGCTGCCGAGCGTCCGGTCGCTGACCATCGCCGACGACGGCTCGGCCGAACCGATCACGCCCGAGTCGGCGGGCGCCGACGCCGACCCGCGGGTCACCGTCCTGCGCCGGGCCAACGGCGGCGAAGCCGCGGCGCGCAACACCGCTATCGACCACCTGCTCGCCCGCACCGACGCGTCCGACGACGACCGATCCTGGGTCATGTTCTTCGATTCCGACGACCTCCTCCTGCCGTCCTGTTCGGACGCGCTGGCCGATGCCGAGCGGCACGGGTGCGGCGCGTGCGTGGGGGCCCGCGAGGCGTTCGCCCCGGACGGCCGCACCGAACGCCTCGACCCGCCCGACGACCTGCGGGACACCCGCCTGCCCACCGCGCACGACGCCTTCCGCTACAAGCAGGTCTTCGCCTCCACGGGCATGACCGTCCGCCGGTCGATCCTGCGCTCCGGGGAGCGGTGGGACGAGCAGATCCACACCTGCCCCGACATCGAGCTGCTGCACCGCTTCGCCCTGCGGACACCCGTCTGGGTGTCCACAAAGACCATGCTCCGCTACCGCACCCACGACGACGGGGCGAACCTGTCCGGCTCGCGCCACCTGGCCCGCCGGGCGCTGGGGTTCGTCCGCACCGTCGAACTCCACGCCTGCCCGGCCAACGACGCGCTGCTGCGCGAGCAGGCACGCTGGCTGATCAACCAGCTCTCCAAGCACGCCCAGGACGCGGCGGCCTTCGACGCGTTGGTCCGCCTCCACACCGCTCGGGGCTGGCCGCTGCACCTCAAGCCGGTGATCCGCCACCGCGTGCGCTGCGCCATCGGGCGCGTCCGCTAAGGCCGCACGGGTCCGAGCCCCCACGAAAAACCCCGCGTCCGATGGACGCGGGGCTCTGAGTGTTCACGCTGCGATCGTCGGCCCGATCAGCCCAAGCGGATCAGCCGAGGCCGATCATCTCGCCGATCTGCGGGCCCCACTTGACGATCAGGCCCGCGAAGACCACCGCCACGATCGAGATCAGCTTGATCAGGATGTTCAGCGCCGGACCCGAGGTGTCCTTGAAGGGGTCGCCCACGGTGTCGCCCACGACGGTGGCCTTGTGGTCGTCCGAGCCCTTGCCGTAGACGATCAGGTCGGGCTTGCCGGCCGAGACCGCCTCCTGGGCGCGGGCGAGGATCGCGTCACGGACGGCCGCGGGCACCTTGGACGAGTTGCCCGTGCCGTTGACCATCTCCTGAGCCGTGGTCTTGCCGTAGCTCTCGAGCAGCTTCTTGGCGTTGTCCCACGCGCCGCCGGCGTTGGCCATGAAGACCGCGACCGCGAAGCCCGAGACCAGGCCGCCCGCGAGCAGGCCCATGATGCCCGGCACCGACAGGATCAGGCCGACCGCGATGGGGACCGTGATGGCCAGCACCGCGGGTACGACCATCTCCTTCTGGGCGCCCGCCGTCGAGATGGCGACGCAGTTGGCGTAGTCGGGGTAGTGCTTGCCCTCGAACTCGACGCCCTCGCGGGGCCAGTTCTCGGGGTTGGCGACATCGGCCTCGGACATGCCGGTGGCCCGCATGGCCGCACGCATCTTGCCGAACTGACGCCGGCACTCGCCCATCATGGCGTACGCCGCACGCCCCACGGCGTTCATGGTCAGGGCACAGAACAGGAACGCGAGCAGCACGCCGATGAACATGCCGGCGAGCAGGCGGGGGTTTGCCAGCGTCACGTCGTAGAAGGTCAGCACATCGGCCAGGGTTCCGTTGCGGGAGCTGGCCAGTTCAATGGTGTAACGGTCGTCGTGATCGCCGTGGGTCTTCACGATCTCCGCCGCGTACCGGTCCGGGCCGTCCATGGTGATCACAAAGGTCTGGCCGACCTCAAGCAGGTCATCGATGCCGGTCTGTCCGTGGCCGCCGTCGATGTCCATCAGCATGCCGCCGTCGATGACGCGGGTCTCATCGGCGCCTGTGATGACGGCGAACTTGCGGTACCCCTCGTAGACGCCCCAGATCTCGGCATCGGCGGGGGCGGTGTACGCGCCCTTGTTGACGAAGGTCTCGGACTGGGTGGTGATCTGCACCTGAACGACCTGGATGAACGCCGCAAACAGGGCCAGCGCGGTCAGCGCGGCCGAGCCGATGGCGAAGCCCTTGCCGGTCGCCGCCGTGGTGTTGCCCAGCGAGTCGAGCATGTCCGTCCGCTCGCGGACATGCGGGGGCTGGTTGGTCATCTCGGCGTTGCCGCCGGCGTTGTCGGCGATCGGCCCGTAGGCGTCGGTCGCCAGCGTGATGCCCAGGGTCGAGAGCATGCCGACCGCGGCGATGCCCACGCCGTACAGGCCCATCAGGAAGTTCTCGCCGCCGCCCGCGAAGGAGAACGCGGCGATGATCGCAACGGCCACCGTCAGCAGCGAAGCCCAGGTGGACTTCATGCCCTCGGCGATGCCGGCGATGATGACCGTCGCCGGACCGGTCAGGGCCTGCTCGGCGATCCGCTGCGTCGGCCGGTGCTCATAACTGGTGTAGTGCTCGGTCGCGAAGGCGATCACGAGGCCGGCCAGCAGGCCGGAGACGATGGACATGCCCAGCCGCAGCCACGAGGTGACCCCGTCCAGGCCGGTCTCACCGTTGAAGATGAAGTACAGCAGGCCGAACGCGCCCAGCACGATCAGGCCCGAGGCGACATACACGCCCTTGTGCAGGCCCTTGAGCAACTGCGCGAAGGTCGCGTTCTCGTTCGCCTTGACGGTGAACACACCGATGATCGAGCACAGGATGCCCAGGCCGGCCAGCGCCATGGGGGCCGCCGCCAGCTTGAGCGCCAGCGTGTTGGACTGGTCGCCCGTGAGCCCGCCGACGGTGAACGCCGCGGCCGCACCGAGGGCCATGGTCGCCAGGATCGAGCCGTAGTACGACTCGTAGAGGTCCGCGCCCATGCCCGCCACGTCGCCCACGTTGTCACCGACGTTGTCGGCGATGGTCGCGGGGTTGCGTGGGTCGTCCTCGGGGATGCCCGCCTCGACCTTGCCGACGAGGTCAGCGCCCACGTCCGCGGCCTTGGTGTAGATGCCGCCGCCCACGCGGGCGAACAACGCCTGCGTCGAGGCGCCCATGCCGAAGGAGAGCATGATGGTGGTCAGCGTCCGCAGATCACCTCCCATGCCCGTCGCGTTGAAGATCAGGAACCACACCGAGATGTCGAGGAGCGCGAAGCCGACGACCACCAGGCCCATGACGGCGCCGGCGCGGAAAGCAACGGTCAGACCCTCGTTCAGGGACTGCTTGGCGGCGAAGGCCGTGCGGGCGGACGCGTTGGTCGCCATCCGCATGCCGAACCAGCCGCACAGGCCCGAGAGCAGACCCGCGATCGGCACGCCGATGATGGTCCACGTGCTCTGCAGGTTCAGCAGGCTCATGACGACCAGGAAAGCCACGAGCAGCACGAACACGCCCGCCACCACCTTGTACTGACGCGTCAGGTACGCCATCGCGCCCTGCCGGACGGCCTCGGCGATCCGGATCATCTCCGGCTCGCCCTCGGACCGCTTCATCACGGTGCCGTGGAAGACCTTCGCCATGATCAACGCCAGCACGGCGCCGATCGGGGCGAGGAAATAGGCCGGATGGATATCCGCCATACTCGCGAGTGTTGGAACGGTCATGGGTGTCATCGATGTCCCTCGTGTGCGTCTTGTGACCCGGCCCCGCGGCCGAGACCCCGCCGTCCCGCCAAGACCGCCGAACCCGCCGGTCGGCGGCCCGGATTTCGGTCAAACGGGAAGGGTTGCAAGGGTAGGTTCCATCCCGCCCCGCGTCACGCACGCGCCGCGGGGATCCTGACCGCCGAGCTATTCCGGCCTGGCCGGAATCGCCCCGCCGCCCCCCGCGCCGGGCCGATCCGGGCCGGGCCCGGTGGGACCCAGCAGGTCCGGCCGACGCGCCCGCGTCCGTTCGAGCATCCGCTCCAGACGCCACCGCGCCACCGCCCGGTGG
>Ga0207881_1000805_pt1 | contig 10945 bp, 8 predicted proteins | sample MalvirmetagMSP97_FD_184227 | JGI IMG/M metagenome (GOLD analysis project Ga0207881, IMG submission 184227) | Marine viral communities from the Deep Pacific Ocean - MSP-97 (SPAdes) | ecosystem: Environmental > Aquatic > Marine > Oceanic | place: Pacific Ocean | collected 2011-05-03 | reverse complement strand
GCTCCGTCGGCTACCGCTGGGAGTGGACCAGCCGCCCGCCGCTGACCCGCAACGGCGTCATCGCCTTCGCCGACGCCTTCGAGGACGTACTCGTCGTCCAGGACTCGGGCGCGATGGTCTCGGTCATCGAGAATCCCACCGGACGCATCCGCTGGAACACCCAGGTCGCCCAGACCAACACCCGCTTCCTGGGCAACACCCGCCGGGACGGCTCCATCGTCATCACCAACGAGACCGAGCTCTACGAACTCGACCTGCGCACCGGCAACACCTTGGACCGCACCGCCGTTGGGGGCATCGCCACCACGAAGCCGGTCTTCTTCGGCAACCGGGCCGTGCTCGCCACCGCCGCCGGACGCATCGTCACCATCGACACCCGCACCGACCTGCGCGTGTGGGAGTACCAGTTCGACGGCCTGATCGAGACCCCGCCCCACAAGGTCGACGAGGACCGCGTGGCCGCCATCAGCACCCGCGGCGAGATCCGCACCCTCGAGGTCGACACCGCCCGCAGCCTCTCCCACGCCCGCATCTCGGGCGATGCCGGCGACTGGCTCGTCAGCGACGGCGACTACCTCTTCATCGGATCGCTCGACCAGTCCGTCTACGGCTACGACATGTACGACGGGCACCGCATGTGGCGGGTCCGCTCCTCCGCCCCGGTCATCGTCCAGCCCGTCCACATCGACGGCGTGCTCTACGCGACCACCGCCGATCTCGGGCTGGCCGCCATCGACGCCCCGACCGGCGAGATCCTCTGGAACAACGCCGCCATCGGCGGCTGGGTCGTCACCACCAACGACGGCGACCTGATGGTCTGGACCGGCGCCGACCTGCTCCGCGTGGACGCCGACCGCGGCGACGTCATCGCCTCGACCCCTCTCCAGGGCATCTCCGGCCTCCGCGCCGACGCCCAGCAGGACGGCAACATCTTCGCCATCACCACCGAGGGTGCGATCGCCAAGTTCTCCCCCCGCTGAGCCCCGCCCACCCCCACCGGGGGGACCAACCGCCCAGACAACCGGCCCGGACTCGTCCGGGCCTTTTTCTTCCCGCCGCCGGGCACAACAATCCACCGCCCCCCACGCGACACCGACCGAGGACCCCATGGCCGCCACGATGACCGCACCCGCCCAGCCCAACACGCTCGACCTCGTCCCCCTCCGCCGGGCGTTGCTGTCCGTCTCCGACAAGGCCGGCCTGATCGACCTCGCCAAGGCCCTCCACGCCCGCGGCGTCGTCCTGATCTCCACCGGCGGCACGGCCAAGGCCATCGCCGACGCGGGCATCCCGGTGACCGGCATCGAGGACGTGACCGGTTTCCCGGAGATGCTCGACGGACGCGTCAAGACGCTGCACCCGCTGGTCCACGGCGGCCTGCTGGGCCGTCGCGACCTGGCCAGCCACACCGAGGCCATGGCCGCCCACGGCATCGAGCCGATCGATCTGGTGTGCGTGAACCTGTACCCGTTTGAGGCGACTGTCGCCAAGGCGGGCGTGACCGAGGCCGAGGCGATCGAGCAGATCGACATCGGCGGGCCGTCGATGATCCGCTCGGGGGCGAAGAACCACGCGGCGGTGGCCGTCGTGACCGACGCGGCGCAGTACGCCGACCTGATCGCCGATCTGGAAGCCAACGACGGGAAGACCACCCTGGCCCTGCGCCGACGCCTGGCGGTCGAGGCGTTCCGGCGCACCGCGGCCTATGACGCCGCCATCTCCACCCACCTCGGCGGCGTGGATGACCTGACGCCCGCGAAACTCACGCTGGCGTTCGAACGGGTCGAGGAGCTCCGCTACGGCGAGAACCCGCACCAGCGGGCCGCGGTCTACCGCACGCCCAACGCCCCCGCGGGCACGCTGGTCAACGCCAAGCAGTTGCACGGCAAGGCGCTGAGTTTCAACAACATGAACGACGCGAGCGCGGCGCTGGAACTCTGCCGCGCATTGACGCTCACTTCCCCTGATGTGGCTGCAGCCGTTATCGTCAAGCATACCAATCCCTGCGGTGCCGCGGTCGCCCTCGATCTCCGGACGGCGGTTCAGCAGGCAATCGCGGGCGATCCGATTGCCGCGTATGGCGGCATACTCGCCCTCAGCCGGCCTCCGGTTCTCTTTGTCGCAGAACTCATCGCTGAACAGGATCACTTTTTCGAGGTCATCATCGCCCCTCGTTTCGAACAAAGTGCGGCGGAGTTGCTGAAGGAGCGATGGAAGAATGTCCGCCTGCTCGAAGTCGGTGAGGCCACCCCCGACATCCGTACCGAACACAAGTTCATCCCCGGCGGTCTGCTGGTCCAGGAGCGCGACCTGACCGTGCCCGACCCCGCCACCTGGACGCACACGGCCGGACCGATGCCCTGCGACGAGATCCTGCGGGCCGGGACGGTGCTCGAGTGCGTGTGCCGGGCGCTGTCGAGCAACGCCGTGCTGATCGGCGGCGTGGACGCCAAACGGAGGGACGCCGTCCGCCTCTTCGGCGCTGGCGCCGGCCAGATGGACCGCGTCGGCTCGTGCCTGGGCGCGGTGCGCAAGGCCGGGGAGTTGGCCAGGGGAGCCATCGCGGTGTCCGACGCGTTCTTCCCGTTCCCGGACGGACCCCAGATCCTCATCGACGCGGGCGTGACCACCATCCTCCACCCCGGCGGCTCCAAGCGCGACGACGAGACGGTGGCGCTGTGCAATGAGCACAACGTCACCTGCCTGACCACCGGCGTCCGCCACTTCCGGCACTAGTGAGCCGCGGGCTTCAGCCCGCGCGGTTCGACAACCCGCAATGGGTGCCAACGCGACATGGACAACGCGGATATCAGACGGAAGAACTGACGCGACCGCGCGGGCTGAAGCCCGCGGCTCCTTACCGCGCCGTCTCGACCGCCGGCCCGTCCGCCTTCGCCTCGGCCCGCTTCTCCGGGTCCGCCGCCAGCTCGCGCCGCCGCGCCGCCCGCAGCCGCCAGAACCCGATCCCACCCATCGCCGACAACCCCGCGCAGAACGCGAAGGTCCACGCCCCCGCCCCGGGCGACAGATACTCGAGCCCCTTCCAGATGCCCACGGCCAGGAACGGCGCGATCAGCCCGCGCAGCCCGGTCAGCGTCACGTGCACGCCCATGTACTCGCTGGCCCGGTGCGCGGGCGCAAAGTCCAGGTGCCCCAGGTTCCACGCCAGCACCCCGCCGCCGAAGGCCAGGCCCTGGATCATCGCCGAGACATAGAGCAGCTCGGGCACCCGCGACACCGCCGCGATGGTCACGATCACCGACGAGACCACGAAGAACCAGCAGTGGATCGCCCGGAACTCGATCACGTGGACCTTGTCGAGCAGCCGGGCCCACAGCGGGATGCTCAGCGGCATCATGATCATCGGCAGGCTGTTGGCGATCATGATGCCGCCCAGATACTGCATCTCGAACAGGTCCCGCAACGCGATGACCAGCACGGGCGTGACCATCAGGTTGCCCAGGCCCAGCAGCATCATGCAGCCCATGTAGCCCGCGTACCTGGAATCGCCCCGCAGCAGCCGCACCACGGCCATCGGGCTGATCGAGGGGCTGTCGACCTTCCCGCCATTGCGGCGCTCCTCGTCCACCAGCGCCGGGCCCTGGCGCACGCGGATGCGGCTCCACGCCCACACGCCGATCAACGCCAGCACCGCCCCCACCGGGAAGAACAGCCGGAAGGCCCGGTCGTCCAGGTCCATCGCCGTGCCCAGCCCGATGCCCAGCACCGCCACCGCCAGCACCTGGATCGTCGCCAGCTTGCCGGTGACCCGCGCCCGCATCGCCCGCGTGTAGTTCTGCCGCCAGATCGTCGAGCGGATCGTGATGAACCCCGCCCAGCAGAACCGCGCCATCAGCACGAGCACCACCAGCGAGAACAGCCCGAACCCGTTCCGCGGCACCAGCGCGATCGCCGCCACCAGCACGATCATCGCCACCTGCAGCGCGTTGATGAACCGGATCTTGTCCTTGCCGTGCGAGAGCTTGACCCACAGGAAACTCACGATGTTGGCGAACGCCGTCGACGCGGCCAGCGCCGCCACCACGAAGTTCAGCGCCGCCGGCGAGACCGCCCCCTCGAACGCGTTCTTGGCCACCACCGCGATGATCGTCGAGTCCACCACCGCCAGCAGGAACGGCAGGTAGAACGCGCTGACCAGCTCGAACCGGTAGTTCCGCGCCGCGAACACCGGCATGCCGCCCGGCGTGAAGGACCGGGCCGCGTCCCGAACCGCCCCAAGCCCCCTGCGTGCCCGGGAGCCGCCCGCCCGTCCCTCGGCCCGAGCCCCAGCTGGAGGCGTGGCCCCAGGGGCCCGGGGATTGATCACGAACTCATCGGCTTGCTTTCGGGGCACGAAGCATCATTGAAGGGCCGCGACACCGCCGCTACCGAGGCCCGAAACTGCCCCTCGGAGGCGTTGGCGTGACCTATCATCCTGCCTCTCCGGACTTTCCAGCACCCAACGCCGCGGGAAGGGCCAAACCCCCTCCCCGGCGTGATCCCCGAAGCCCCCACCGCCGTGAACATCCGCAACTTCTCCATCATCGCCCACATCGACCACGGCAAGTCCACCCTGGCCGACCGCCTCCTCCAGGCCACCAACGCCGTCACCGCGCGCGAGGCCAAGGAGCAGCTCCTCGACTCGATGGACTTAGAACGCGAACGCGGCATCACCATCAAGGCCTCCGCCGTCACGGTGTACCACACCCACAACGGCGAGCCCTACATGCTCAACTTCATCGACACCCCCGGCCACGTCGACTTCGGCTACGAGGTCTCCCGCGCCCTCAAGGCGTGCGAGGGCGCCCTGCTCCTCGTCGACGCCAGCCAGGGCGTCGAGGCCCAGACCGTCGTCAACGCCTACCTGGCCGTCGAGCAGAACCTCGAGATCGTGCCCGTCCTCAACAAGATCGACCTGCCCGGCGCCCGCCCGGAAGAGATCGCCGAGGAGGTCGAGCAGGTCCTCGGCTTCGACGCCGCCTCGTGCATCCAGGTCTCGGCCAAGACCGGCCAGGGCATCCCCGAACTCCTCGCCGCCGTGTGCGACCGCCTGCCCGCGCCCCGCCCGCCCGTCACCACCAAGACGCGCGCCCTGATCTTCGACGCCGTCTACGACGACTACCGGGGCGTCATCGTCTACTGCCGCGTGTTCGACGGCAAGCTCAAGGTCGGCGACAAGATCCGCATGATGGGCCTCGAACGCACCTTCCAGTGCACCGAGCTGGGCAAGTACACGCCCAAGCCCGTCAAGTGCAAGGAGATCGGCCCCGGCGAGACCTGCTACCTCGTCGCCAACATGAAGACCCTCGGCGACGTCCGCGTCGGCGACACCATCACCATCGACAGCGACCCCGCCGAGGAGCCCCTCTCCGGATACGCCCCGCCCCAACAGATGGTCTTCTGTGATTTCTACCCCGCCACCACCGAGCAGTCCGGCGCGGGCTTCGAGGAACTCCGCGACGGCATGGAGCGCCTCAGCCTCAACGACGCCTCCTACACCTTCCAGCCCGTCCACTCCGAGGCCCTGGGCTTCGGGTTCCGCTGCGGCTTCCTCGGGCTGCTCCACATGGACATCATCCAGGAACGCCTCGAACGCGAGGCCGGCGTGCAGGTCGTCCAGACCGCCCCCACCGTGTCCTACAAGATCACCATGCGCTCCAAGGGCGGCGAGGTCGTCGAGAAAGAGATCCACAACCCCGCCGACCTGCCCAACGCCGGCGAGATCATCGACTTCTTCGAGCCCATCTGCCGCGTCGAGGTCATGACCCCCAAGGAATACATCGGCGAGATCATGAAGCTCTGCATGGACCGCCGAGGCATCTTCAAGAACCAGATGTTCGTCTCCGGCACCCGGGAGATGCTCACCTTCGAGCTGCCCCTCGGCGAGATCATCTACGACTTCTACGACAAGCTCAAGAGCATGACCTCCGGCTACGCCACCATGGACTACGAGGTCATCCGCTACGACAAGGACGACCTGTGCAAGGTCTCCATCCTCATCAACGGCGACCCCGTCGAGGCCCTGAGCCTGATCTGCCACCGCGACCGCGCCGAGCAGCGCGGCCGCCAGCTGCTGATCCGCCTCCGCAAGCAGATCGACCGCCACCAGTTCGAGATCCCCATCCAGGCCGCCATCGGCGGCAAGATCATCGCCCGCGAGACCATCAAGGCCTACCGCAAGGACGTGACCGCCAAATGCTACGGCGGCGACGTGAGCCGCAAACGCAAGCTGCTCGAAGCCCAGAAGAAGGGCAAGCAGAAGATGAAGTCCATCGGCTCGGTCAACATCCCGCAGAAGGCCTTCATGGCGGTGCTCGACACGGGGGAGTGACCGCCCCAGCCCCACGCACGGGCGGTGCGTGCGGCACCCCGCATGAAAGCTCCTTCATGCTCGCGAACAACGCGGCCACCCCCCTCCATGGGCACATCTCCGCAGCCATAGACTAACCTCCGGACCGACGGAGGTTCCCCATGCGGCGTGCCACCACGATGTTCGAGTACATGTCGCCCGCGTCGATCGCGCCCATCGTCGACGACCCGGAGATCTGCGCCGTCGCACGCGATGAAGATCTCAAGCTCGTCTGGTGCAATCGCGCATTCGCCACCAACATGGGCTCCACCCCCGAGAGACTCCTCGGCACCACCCTGCTCGACACCATGACCCCCGAGCAGGCAAAGGAACGCCAGGACCTGATGCGTCCCGTCCTGTACAAAGGCCGCATGCACGCCCACCAGCAGGTCTGGGTCGGCAAACGCTGGCTCACCCGGGTCTGGCCGCTCGACCCGGACTACTTCGGCCACCCGGGCTACTTCGTGCTCATCACCCGCATCACCGACCCCTCGTCCGTGAACGACCAGCAGGTCGGCTTCACCCGGAGTTCCGACCTTGGTCCGCTGGGCGTGCTCTCCAAGCGCGAACTCGAGGTCTTCTACTACCTCGCCACCGGGATGACCGCCAGCGATGTCGCCCGCACCCTCTTCCGCTCCGAGAAGACCATCGGACGCCACGTCGAGAACATCCACAAGAAGATGGGCTACACCAACCGCGCCCAGCTCGTCCGCGACGCGGTCGAGGCCGGGCTGGTCACCTTCTCCAGCGAACAATGGCAGCACGTCATCGACCCCGGCCGCGCCCAGGACTGACCGACGAAACCCACGCCGCCGGCGAACAAGCGGCCCGACCGGAGCGTTCCACGAACATGCACACCACCACCTACCAGGTCGAGGGCATGCACTGCGGCGCCTGCGAAACCCGCATCCGCGAGCAAGTCCTGGCCTTGGACCCCGTCGCCACCGTCACCGCCCACGCCCCCAGCAACACCATGACCGTCCAGACCGACGGCCCGCTCGACCGGGAAACCCTCGCCAAGGCCGTCGCGTCGGCGGGGGACTACACCCTCGGCGAAGCCATCACCGCACCGCCCGGCGAGCAGGGCGTGGTCGACCGCCCGACCGACGCCCGGGACGAAGCGGACTCGGCTTCGGGCTCGGCGAAGGGATACCGCGCCCTGGGCATCCTCGTCGCCTACCTCCTTGGTGCCTCTGTTCTGGCCGCCCTGCCCCGCCCCACGCTCGAAGCCGTCATGTCCAACTTCATGGGCGGGTTCTTCCTGGCGTTCTCCTTCTTCAAGTTCCTCGATCTCAAGGGCTTCGCGTCCGGCTTCGCCCGCTACGACCTCGTCGCCGCCGCGTGGAAACCCTGGGCCTATGTCTACCCCTTCGTCGAACTGGCCCTGGGCATCGCCTACCTGACCCGCTTCTGGCCGATCCCCACCCACGCCGTCACGCTGGTCGTCATGTGCGTCGGCGCGGCGGGCGTCATCCGCAGCCTGCTCCGCAAGGACCAGATCAAGTGCGCCTGCCTGGGCACCGTCATCGACCTGCCCCTGGGCACCGTGACCCTGATCGAGGACCTCGGCATGGCCGCCATGGCCGGGCTCATGCTGACACTCGCCGCCCAGGGCTGATCGCACGGATCCTCACATTCCTTGTCGGAACGCCGACCCCCTTGATCCGGCCGGTCTCAGCGCCCCGCATCCGTCCTATCACGGGTCTTTTTGCCGTTTCCACCCCTCCAACTGGAGGAGGGGTGGAGTCTCCAACGCGCAATGGGTTATCCTGCATTCCAGTCTCAGTTGTGTCGGTCCGTCGTCGCAGGCGTCGGGCAAACTCCCACCGTCCGAGGGGAGCCCCCATGCCGGAACCCGAGCTGCAACTCTTCGAGCCGATGAGCCCCGCGGCCTTCCGCCCCCTGGACGGTGTCCCCGGCTGCTGCGCCGTCGCCCGCGACGAGCACTTCCGGCTCATCTGGTGCAACGAGGAATACGCCCGCCAACTCAAGACCACGCCCCGGCGACTGCAGGGCCAGACCATCGCCGACATCATGCCCGCCAAGAAGGCAGAGGAACGCATGTCCTTCATGCGCCCCGCGCTCAAGGGCGGCACCATGGTCGCATACCAGCAGTTCTGGGTCGGGCACCGGTGGCTGACGCGGGTGTGGCCGCTCGACCCCGAAGCGTTCGGGCTTCCGGGCTACTTCGTGGTCATCACCAAGCTGTCCGAACCGGTCGGGGAGCCCGACTCGGACGACCCGGTGCCGATCCGGTTCATCTACAGCCCGGATCTGGGCGATCTGGAAGTCCTCTCTCCGCGCGAACTCGAGGTGTTCTACTACCTCGCCGCGGGCATGACCGTGGGCGATATCGCCGGGGCCGTTCACCGCTCGGAAAAAACCATCGGGCGCCACGTCGAGAACATCCACAAGAAGATGGGCTACTCCAGCCGGGCCGAACTGGTCCGCGACGCCGTGCAACGCGGCCTGATCGCCTACACGGACAAGCAGTGGCTGGACCTCGTGGACCGCAAGCGGGGCCCGGAATCTGGAAAACCCCCCCGGAAGAACTAGGGATATTTCCCCGATTTTGGACGCGCACGTCCTTAGTTTGGGGTGTTCCGCCGGACGGCACGGTACCATTGCCTAGGGTTTAAGTGCTAGCCGTTGCGGGATCTCCCAAATCTTCCCCTTGTCCCGCGGCGTCGAGCGAGGAGCAATACCGATGAGCAGAACCGAACTGAGCACGCCGATGTCCCCCGAGGTCTTCTCGCCGTTCGACGGCTTCCCCAACTGCTGTGCCGTCGCGCGGGACACCGCCCTTCGTGCCCTGTGGTGCAACGACGAGTTCTGCCGAGTGCACGACAAGTCGCGCGACGAGATCCTCGGCTCCACGCTTGAGGCGATCTGCAACGCCGAGATGGCCCGCGAACGCGAGTCCTTGATGCGCCCCGCCATGGAGGACAGCCGCGTCGTGACCTACGCCCAGCTCGCACGCGGGGCCCGATGGGTCACCCGCGTCTGGCCGCTCGACCCCAAGGCGTTCGGGACCAACGGCGTGTTCATCATGATGCGCCAAATCTCCGTCCGCCGGGAGGGCCCCAACGACGACGCCGGCGCCGACCTGCTCGCCCGCGTCGCTGAGCTGGGCGACCTCGACGTGCTCACCCCCCGCGAGATGGAAGTCTTCTATTACCTCGCCTCGGGCATGACCGTCGCCGACATCGGCGAGCTGATGCACCGCTCGCCCAAGACCGTCGAGCGCCACCTCGAGAGCCTGCACCGCAAGATGAACTTCAAGAACCGGGCCGAACTGGTCCGCCTGGCCGTCGAGCGCGGCCTGGTCCAGTTCAGCCCCGAGGAATGGTCGCAGTTCGTCAGCCGCAAGCGCAACGCCAACTGACCGGCATCGCCCCCGCCTCCCCGGGGGCGATCAGGCGAGCATCGCGCCCTGCGATGCGTAGAAAGAACCCGCGTCCGCGCGGGTTTCTTTGTCGTGTTTCTCCGCCATGGCCTCCGACCAGCCTCTCGGCGTCGCACCCCGTGCCCCCAGGTACGCCCGGTAGACGGCGTCGTAGTCGCGCACACCCGCGAGCAGCTCGTCGTCATTGGGGTACGCGTCGTCGAACAGCACCGCGCCCGCGTCCAGTCGCGGGCGGGCCCCGGGCGATTCCGCCGCCACCCCCACGCAGAGCCCGTAGAGCGGGAACACCCCCTCCGGCGTGCCGAGCAGGTCGCGCACCCGGCCCAGATCGTTGCGCACGCCGCCGATGTAGCAGACCCCGTAGCCCATCGATTCGAACGCCAGGGTCATGTTCTGGGCGAACAGCGACGCGTCGATGACGGACACCAGGTATTTCTCGAAGGTGTTCGCGTACCCACGCCCCGCCCGCGCGCACAGCAGCCGGTGCCGCCGGGTGTCCGCGCAGATCACAAAGAATGCGCCGCACCGGGCCACCTTTTCCTGCGGCCCGGCGAGCTCGGCGATGGCCGCCCGCTTGGCCGCGTCCCGCACCCGGATCAGCGTGTAGGCCTGCACCGCCGAGCTGGTCGAGGCCGCCTGCCCCGCCCGCACGGCCTCGGTCACCGCCCCGTCCGGGACCGGCTCGTCGCGGAAGCGGCGGATCGACCGGTGGGCCCGCATCTGTCGGATCGTCTCGTTCATGAACGAGGATACCCCCCCGCCCGGCGAATCCGCCCGCGCCCGCCCGGCGTGTCGCCCCGCCGCCCGGTACCCTTGGCCATGGCCACGCCGCCGCCACCGCCGCACGCCGTTCTTGAGACGGTGCTGTACGCCGAGGACCTCGCCGCCGCCCGCGCGTTCTACGCCGGCGTGCTCGGCCTGGAAGCGGTCGACGAGATGGACGAGCTCTCGCTGGTGCTGCGGATCGGCCCCGGCCAAGTGGTTCTCATCTTCGATCCCCGCCGCAGCGACGCCCCGGGGCGGTCCGTGCCGTCCCACGGCCACCGGAACGGGTGCGGCCACGTCGCCCTGCGGATCCACCCGACGGATCTGGACGCATGGGGCCATCGGCTGACCGAACACGGCGTGCCGATCGAGCGGTCCGTGGACTGGTCGGGCGGACGGGGCCGGTCGCTGTATGTGCGTGATCC
>Ga0207881_1000803_pt1 | contig 10951 bp, 8 predicted proteins | sample MalvirmetagMSP97_FD_184227 | JGI IMG/M metagenome (GOLD analysis project Ga0207881, IMG submission 184227) | Marine viral communities from the Deep Pacific Ocean - MSP-97 (SPAdes) | ecosystem: Environmental > Aquatic > Marine > Oceanic | place: Pacific Ocean | collected 2011-05-03 | reverse complement strand
CACCTCGTGCGCGAACGCCACCATCTCCGGCGCATCCACGCCCCTGGCCCGACGCTTGAGCAGCATCGTGCCCCGGGCGCACGCGATCACCGCCTTCGGGCTCGCGGGCGTGCCCAGGGGGACTTCCTTCACGGATCGGATCTCGCCCAGCTCGTACCGGCCGAGCACCTCGTCCAGCTCTCGCTGCGTGAAACGCTCGCGTCCGTCGGGCCCGGGGCTGCGGGACGGCGTGGCGGCTGTGGGGGACGGCTTCTGGCTCACGGACAACCCCGCTCCCGATCCGGCCCGGGGGCCGCTCACTCGGCGTTCTGGACCTGCTCCTTGATGCGGTCGATCGCGCCCTTGATCTCGACGATCAGGCGGCTCATCTCCGCGTCCGGGCTCTTGCTGGCGATGGTGTTGGCCTCGCGCAGCAGTTCCTGGCTGAGGAAGTCCATCGTCCGCCCCAGCGGGCGGTCCTCGGTGCTCTCGAGCATGTCGCGGAAGTGCTTGAGGTGCTCGCCCAGCCGGGCCAGCTCCTCGGCGATGTCGGTCTTCTCGGTGTAGACCGCGATCTCGCGCACCAGCACGCCGGGGTCGGTCTGCATGTCGGCGTCCTCGAGCAGCGCCTCCATGCGGCTCTTGAGCCGGCGCTCGTACTCGACCACCACCCGCGGCGCGATCTCCGTCAGGCGACTCAGTCGCCCGCCGATGAGTTCCAGGTGCCCGAGCAGGTCGTCCCGCAGGGCCACGCCCTCGCGGGTCCGCATCTGCACCAGATGGGCCACCGCCAGCTCGACCAGCGGGCGGATCGCCTTGCGGGCCTTGTGCAGACGCTGCTCCTCGTCGCCCGGGGGCTGGAGCACGCCCGGCAACGACACCAGATCGGCCAGGTTCAGGGTGGAGACCTCGACGCCCACCGCCCCGGCGATCTGCTCGGCGTACTTCTTCAGGGCCGCCGCGTTGACCGTGTGGGCCGCCGCCTCGCCCGATTCCGAGCAGTTGACCGTCAGCGTGACCGACCCGCGCGACACCGCCGCGCGGATCTGCTGCTCCAGCTCGGGCTCGAGCGAGGCCAGCCGTTCCGGCACGCGGATCGTGGTCTTGAGGAACTTGTTGTTCACGGAGCGGATCTCGACGCTGTACGCGACGTTCCCCTCGTGCGCGGTGGCGTCACCAAACCCCGTCATGCTTCGGATCACGCGGATCTCCCGGAAACTCGGCCGTCGGTGCGGACGCGCACGGCCCGGAGCAGACCGGCCCGAACGGAACAAGATCGCCAGTGTACCGCCACCGGAAACGCCCCGCCCCCCGCCGTCTCGCCGATCAGGCCGGCGTCTCGGCCGACGCGGGGTCGACCTCCGGCGTGCCGTCTTCTGATTGGTCGTCGTCGCCGGCGGGCGTCGGGGCCGCATCGCCCTCGGGCGGCGTCTGGCCCTCGGTGTCCGGATCCGCGCCCTCGAGCGGCGGCAGGGTCTCGGGCTCTTCCGCGGCCGGGGGTTCGGTCTGGGACTCAGGCGTCACCAGCACCGGCTGCTCCACCGCGCCGGAAGTGTCCGGGCGGGCCACGAAGTTCAGGCCCACCGCCACGACCAGGTAGATGAAGAACACCGACACCGTGCCCCAGGTGAGCACGTCGCCGGTTTTGGTGCCGAACGCCGTCTGGCCGGCCCCGGCCCCGCCCCCTCCGGCGCCGAAAGCGCCGCTGAGCCCACCGCCCTGCGGGCGCTGGATCAGCACGATGAGGATCATCGCCACGCAGACGACCAGAAAGAAGACCACCAGCAGGTTGGTCACCACCGAGTTGAGCGCCAGTGTGAGCACGACGGATGACTCCTCGTCCGCGGAAAACCGCCCGGGACCGTATCCCGGGTCGGGTCAGGATCCTAGGCGCGAGCCGCCCCGGCCCCCGCCCGCACGATGGCCGCGAAATCGGCCGCTTTCAGGCTCGCCCCCCCGATGAGCCCGCCGTCGATATCCGGCTGGGCCATCAGGGCTTCGGCGTTGTCGGGCTTCATCGAGCCCCCGTAGATGATGCGGACCGACGACGCGACGGTCTCCCCGAACAGTTGGGAAACCACGCCCCGGATCTTCGCGTGGGCGTCCTGCGCGTCCTCTGGGGTGGCCGTACGCCCCGTGCCGATCGCCCAGACCGGCTCGTAGGCGATCACCACCCGGGCCATGTCCTCTTCCGACACCTCGGCCAGGCCCAGGCGGGTCTGGCGTTCGTTGACGGCGTCGGTCTCTCCGGCCTCCCGCTGCTCCAAAGTCTCTCCGACGCACAGCACGCTGACCATGCCCCCCGCCAGCGTCGCCCGCAGCTTCCGGTTCACCGCCCGGTCGTCCTCCCCGATCACGTGGCGACGCTCGCTGTGCCCTGCCAGGACGGCCCCAACGCCGCAGTCGGCCAGCATGCCCACCGAGACCTCGCCCGTGAAGGCCCCGCTCGCCTGGTGGTACACGTCCTGGGCCCCCAGGATCACCCCGCTGCCGCGGACCGCCTCGCCCACGGGCAGCAGGTACGGGAATGGGGGAAACACCGCCACATCGACACCCGAGGCGCCATGCACTTCCCGGGCCACCGCCCCGCCCAGGTCGGCCCCGGAGGCTCGGTCGGTGTTCATCTTCCAGTTTCCGCCGACAAAGGGCTTGCGTTGGGCGTCGTTCATGGTCACACTCCATTGTGGCAGGGTTTCGGCGTTGCGGCGGTTCTCGGACCCACCGTCGGTCGTCCCTCGAGCCAGTCTAGTCCCGCGCGGTCGGGCCCAGTGCCGTTGTTCCAACGCCGCCCTTTCCGGGTCGGAGCGTCTTCGTCAGGAGCGTCAAGGATGATCAGCCAGCCCCACGACACGGTCGATGTCGATGTTGTCATTGTCGGCGGGGGCCCCGCCGGTTCGACCGCGTCCACCCTGCTCCGTCGGTACAACCCCGAACTCTCGGTCCTGGTGCTCGAGAAGGAGAAGTTCCCCCGCGAGCACGTGGGCGAGAGCCAGCTGCCCGGCATCAGCCGCATCCTCGACGAGATGGGCGTGTGGGACAAGGTCGAGGCCGCGGGCTTCCCGATCAAGATCGGCGGCTCGTACACGTGGGGTCGCAACAACGACGTGTGGGACTTTGACTTCTACCCGGCCGAGGAGTTCATCGACGAGCCCCGCCCGGCGCGCTTCAAGGGCCAACGCGAGCACACGGCCTTCCAGGTCGAGCGCGCCATCTACGACGACATCCTCCTCCGCCACGCGGAGTCCGAGGGCACCCAGGTCCGCGAGCAGGTCATGGTCCGCGAGGTGATGACCGAGGGCGACCGGATCACCGGCCTGCGCCTCGACGACGGCACGACCGTCCGGGCCCGGCACTACGTGGACGCCACGGGTCACGTCGGCCTGTTCCGCAAGGCGCTCGACATCGGCTCGATGGCGCCCAAGGAACTGCGCAACGTCGCCTTCTGGGACTACTGGGACAACGCCGAGTGGGCGATCAAGATCGGCGTGGGCGCCACCCGCGTGCAGGTGCGTTCGCTCCCCTACGGCTGGATCTGGTTCATCCCGCTCGGGCCCTCGCGCGCCTCCGTCGGCCTGATCTGCCCCAGCGATTACTACAAGGACCGCGGGCTGTCGCCCAAGGAGCTCTACGCCGCCGCCATCGCCGAGCAGCCCGAGGTCCGCCACCTGCTCCGCGACGCCCACAGCACCAGCGGCGGCGAGGTGCTGACGACCAAGAACTGGTCGCAGCTGACCGACCGCCTCGCGGGCGAGAACTGGTTCATCTGCGGCGAGGCTGCAGGTTTCGCCGACCCCATCCTCGCCGCCGGCATGACGCTGGCCCACAACTCCGCCCGCGAGACGGCGTACTGCATCCTCCAGCTCGAACGCGAGGGCGACCGCGCCGAGTGGGTCAAGAACTGGTACGACGAGAAGAACCGGCGCAATATCGACCAGCACATCCGGTTCGCCAAGTACTGGTACGCCGCCAACGGCTGCTTCACGGATCTCCAGGACCACTGCGCCGACATCGCGAAAGAATCCGGGCTGCGTTTGACGCCCCAACAGGCCTGGCGTTGGCTGGCGCAGGGCGGCTTCGCCAATCAGAACGTGCACACCGCCGGATTCGGCGCCTTTGACCTGGGCAGCGCCAAGTCGCTCGTCGAGCGGTTCTCCGGCGGCACGTCCAAGTTCGCGATCTCGCAGTACAACGAGTTCGAGCTCAACCTCCGCGCCGCCGAGGAGATCGACATCGGCGAGCCGCACGAGGGCGTCATCCAGCGCGTCCGTTGCTATCGCCGGGGCGAGGCCATCCTCCCCCAGGCCGGCGACTGGAAGAACCTCATCGCGATCCTCAAGACCGAGAAGGATCTCAAGACCATCTGCGACAGGGTCAGCCAGGCGGTGGTCGGCGCCGCTCCCGGCGCCAAGAACGCGATCCTCTTCCGTCACATCCAGGCGCTCGAGGCGATGCTCTCCGACGGGTGGGTCATGGGGCGCGTCAACCGCAAGCGTCCGACTATGCGATTCGAGGTCGGCGGGCGCCTGATCCGCTCGGCCAAGGAGGCCCGCAAGGCCGCCGAGAACGCCAAGGCCGAGATCGTCTTCAACACCCCCGAGCCCGTCGCCGACGGCGTCTGACCCCGGACCTACTCCGGATCGGACCGGTCCGCGCCCAGGCCAAGGGCGTGGCCGATCTCCCCGGCCAGCCACCGCAGCTCGTCGTCACGCCGCTCGGGGAAGAACCCGCGCTTGCCGCCGCCCGTCAGGTGCACCTGCAGCTCGAGCACCGGCTTGTCGTTGATCTCGGTCCCGCTCGGCCCGGCCGTCACGCGGTCGATCTCCGCGGCGTTCCAGCCGTCGACCCGGGGCTTGCCGATCGACTGGCGCGTGATGACCAGGTCGCGACCGGCGACGTCGATCAGCCCGCGCCGCCGGCCGCTGCGGGCCGCGCCGTAGAACATCCCGAACCCGACCAGCCAGAACACCCCCACGATCAGCAGCGGGAAGATGTCCACCGCCGACGCGCCCTTGCCGGCCATCGACACGCCCCAGAACGTGCTGAAGATCGTGACAAAGCCCAGCCACAGGAGCGAGAAACTGCCCAGCCCCTTGCTGCCCCTGAAGAAGCCCATCGGGGGCAGCGTCACCGAGATCCCCTCCGCCGTCTCGACCAGCTCGCCCGTGGCCCGGCGCGGGCGTGGCACCCGCCGTGCGCCCGGATCCTCCCCGGCGCGCGGGCGATCGTGCCGTTCCCGGAGCGACTGGGGCTCCTCGACCGCCACCGGCAGCGACAGTCGTTTGCCGATGGCGGCGGCCAGCGCGTCGATGGTGGCGCGCGGGTAGGCGTGGGTCAGCGCCATCTTGCGCTCGTCCTCGTCCGCGTGGACGCGTTCGACGACCAGGTTGGCCAGGCCCCGACCCGGCGCGTCTTCCGGTTTGCCGGCACGGTCGCCCAGCCCCGGCTCGACGATCACCCGCTCGATCGTGTCGGCCCGCACCGACCTGCGACGCCGGATCGGCCCGAACCGGTGCACTCCGGCCACGCGCCGGGCGCTGACCTCGATCTCGGAATGCCCGAACGCGACCAGCACGCCGAACCGCACCCCGCGGGCCATCAGCAGTGCGGCCACCGCCGGGATCAGCAGCATCGCCAGGCCCGGGGTCGGCGCCCCGCCGCCCACCAGGCCGGTCAGCGAAGCCCACCAAAGCCCGCGGCTGATCAGCACCACGATGGCGAGGATCGCCAGGCACACCCCGACGATGCCCAGACCGATCGGGCGTTGGTGCGGCACCCGGCGCGGGGGCAGCACGTACCGCACCCCCCGGGTCATCATCACCACCCGCCACGGCGCATCCCCGGTCCCGCCGGTCGGCTGTCCCAGGTCTCGGATGCTCGGTGGCATGCCCGGTTCTTCGGCACCAAGGCCCGCCCGGCCAAAGCCCGGGCACGAAAAAGCCCCGGGATCGATCCCGGGGCCTTTGGTTGACGGCACCGCGCGGCGAGCGGGCTCAGGCCTTCGGGCCGGCCTTGCGGACGGCGTCGGGCATCTCAAACTTGGCGTCGTTCTCACGGAAGAGCTTGGCGAGCTTGGCCGCCTGGGCGTCGTACGCGCCCTTGTCCTTCCAGGTGTTGCGCGGGTCGAGCACGTCGTCGGGCACGCGATCGATGCCGACGGGCATCTGCAGCCCGAACACTGGGTGCTCGCGCGTGGCGACCTTGTCCAGCGCGCCCGAGGTGATGGCCGAGACCATCGCCCGGGTGTACCGCAGGCTGAACCGCTGGCCAACGCCGTAGGGGCCGCCGGTCCACCCGGTGTTGAGCAGCCACACGTGCGCGCCGTAGTTCTTGATGCGGTCGCTGAGCATCTGGGCGTACTCGCTCGCCCGGCGGGGCATGAACGGCGACCCGAAGCACTGCGAGAAGTTGGGGATCGGCTCGGTCACGCCCGCCTCGGTGCCGGCCAGCTTGCTGGTGTACCCGTTGATGAAGTAGTACATCGCCTGCTCGGGCGTCAGCTTGCTGATGGGCGGCATCACGCCGAAGGCGTCGGCGGTCAGGAACACGACGTGGCGCGGGTGCCCCGCGACGCTGGGGATCTTCGCGCCCGGTATGAAGTCGACCGGGTAGGTCACGCGGGTGTTCTCGGTGAGCGAGATGTCCTCGTAGTCGGGGACCCGCGTCTCGGGGTCCATGTTGGTGTTCTCGAGCACGGATCCGAAGCGGATCGCGTCGAAGATCTGCGGCTCCTTCTCGCGGGTCAGCCCCACGACCTTGGCGTAACAGCCGCCCTCGAAGTTGAACACGCCGCCCGGCCCCCAGCCGTGCTCGTCGTCGCCGACGAGCGCCCGGTCCTGATCGGCGCTGAGCGTCGTCTTGCCGGTCCCGGAGAGCCCGAAGAACAACGCCACGTTGGACGGGTCGCCCTTGGCCACGTTGCACGAGCAGTGCATCGGGAACACGCCCTGCTCGGGCATGTCGAAGTTCATCGCGTAGAAGATGCCCTTCTTCATCTCGCCGGCGTACTCGGTCCCGAAGATGACCACGGTCTTCTTCTCGAGCGACTGCGCGATCAGGATCGGGCTCTTAACGCCCAGTTCGGCCTGCTCGGCCGCGGTCAGTTTGTGCGTGCCGGCGTTGATCACCGTCCAGTCGTGCTTCCACGAGCCATCGCCGGCGTCCGAGCTCGATCCGGGCTTGATGAACAGCGTCTCGGCGAACAGCGCGTGCCACGCCAGGGTGGTCACCACGCGGACACCCAGGCGGTGCTCGAGGTCCGCGCCCGCGAAGCCCTCGAAGACGAAGATCTCCTCGTGCTTGTTGACGTAGTCCGTCGCGATGCGCAGCGCGGTGTCGAACTGCTCGGCGGTGATGGGCTGGTTGACCTTGCCCCAGTCGATCTTGTTGTGGATCGCGGGCGAGTCCTCGAGGTACTTGTCCTTCGGGCTGCGTCCGGTGCGGTCGCCGGTGAACACGCACACCGCGCCGTTGGAGGCCAGCTTGCCCTCCCCCCGCGCCAGCACCCGCTCGACCAGGTCGGCGGTGGGGCGGTTGCGGTGGGCCCGGCCCGCGTCAAGGTTCAAACCTTCCATGCTCACAGCTCCCATGGACGACTCCTCGGCCCGGGCGGGCGTCAGTGTTCCCCCCGGGAAATGCGGCCGCGTCCGCCGGACCGGGGATCCCTCTCCCCCGGGCCGACAGACGCTGATTTCAAGGGGTCATGCTAGCCCGCGACCCCGCACATTCCCGCCCGGGAGGCCCCGGGCGCGGGATTTCTGCGGGCCCCGGGGCGTGGCCGACGCCGGGTCCGGCGGCTAAACTTTCCCCCGCACCGCGCCCCGCCGCGGCGCGATGGTGGCCATAGCTCAGTTGGTTAGAGCACCGGGTTGTGATCCCGGGGGTCGCGGGTTCAAGTCCCGTTGGTCACCCTTGCCCAGGAAAACGCCCGAGCACCGCTCGGGCGTTGTCATGCGCACCCGCGCCACGCGGAACCCACTCCCCTCATAACGCAAGTGCTTTCCGTAGCGGTTCATTCGCCCCCGGCTCGCGCCAGCGCCGCCTCCGCACGCGCCCCGTACCCGCCGCCGAACAGAATCTCATGGATCAGCAGCGGCACGATCTGGTAGACGTGCACGCGACGCTCCCAGAATCCCGGGCGGATCGGGCGGGCCCGCCCGTACGCCTCCCAGAACGCACCGGACACGCCGCCCATCAGGTCGATAAACGCCAGCTCGGCCTCCCGGTCCGCCCAGACGCAGATCGGGTCGATCACCGCGGCCGGTTCCCCCCGATCCCACAGCACGTTGCCCGCCCAGAGATCCCCGTGGACGAGCGTGGGCGGCTCGGGGCTCTCCAGCAGCGCCGGCAGTTTGTCCGCCAAACGGTCGATCGCGTCCGTGAACCCCCGCGTCATGCGCCCGAGTTCGTGCGCCCGATGCGCCAGCGGACGCAGTCGCGTCTCACCGTAGAACCGGCCCCAGTCTTCACACCACCCGTTGGCGAGCGTCACCGGGCCGATCAGCGAATCCGCGTCCCAGCCGAACCGCCCCGATCGCTCGCCGTGGATCCGCCCGACGATCCCGCCGAGCCGCCGTTCGCCCCCGGCCGAGCGGCGCCCGTCGTGCGCGACATAGCGCATTGCCAGCACACGATCCGAGACCGCCTCCACGTCCGGGGTCGGTGCGACGCGCCCGAGCCGCCCGAGCATCTGCGCTTCCGCCCGCGCCCACCCGTTGTCCGCACCCGAAACCTTGCACGCGAGGTCGCGTCCAGATGCGGTCCGGATGCGGAACACGCCGGCGAGGCAGCCGCCGTGGAGCGGCGACATCTCCGCGACCGGTTCGCCGATGGCGTCCTCGATCAGACCGCGATCGTCCATGGCACAGCGTAAAGCCGCCGACCGGCCCGTTCCAGCCTCAGGCCGCCGCGGCGCGTCTGGCGGCCGCGCATCCCAGGCGGACCTGCTCGATCAGCTCGTCCTTCGTCAGCCCGTCCGCCGCGTCGGCGGCGTGATTGGCCAGCCGCTCGGCCATCGTCGCCACGCCGTTCATGCCCACCAGCAGCGAGAAGCTATGGATCCGCTGGCTCGTGCCGCACATACCCACCCGGTCGCCCGCCTCGATCTGGCGGTCCAGCTCGGTCCCCAGCTTGCCCAGCTCGGCGCACAACGCGACGAGGGTGGCCCGGTCGACCCGCGAGCGGGCCTTGTCCAGCTGGCCCGGATCCCACCCGCTGAGCAAGAACTCGCCCAGCACGCACAGCAGATCGTCCTGCGTCAGGGGGGTCGGCACCAGCGCGTCCGCCCCGCACACCCGCACGATGGACCGCTCGATCCCCTCGCCCGGGCGCCCCAGCAGCGCCACCGGGCGATTCAGCCCGTTCGTCCGCAGCTTCTTGACCAGCTCCGCGCCGGACACGTCGCCCAGCTCCAGCTCGATCAGAACCATGTCCAGGGAGGTGGCCGACTCGGCGACGGCCTCCTGCACCGTGCCGGCGAAGCGGAAGTGCAGGGACGTGTCCGTCAGGTGCCGCTTGACCTCCAGCCGCGTCTCCTCGGACGCGACGACGAAGAGCACCTCGCCCTTGAGCCGCTCGGGGCTGACCTGCTCGAAGCTGGGCACCAGGTCGGTCACGTCGCCGGGCACGTAGTCCCGCGGGTTGATCTCCCGGTCGAACTTGATGCCGATCTCGTGGACCAGCCCCCCGCGGTGCTGGACCCGCACAACCTTGCCGCTCAGCGGCGGGCAGGCCCCGTCGGTGCGCGGCAGGAAGACCGTGGCCTGCGTGTTCGGGTACATGAAGCTCGAGTGCAGCAGCCCGATTCCGCCCCGCGAGAGGTTCCGGCACGCCAGCACCATCTCGCGTCGGGCCGAATGATCCCCGGCCAGCTGCACCCGCACGAACGGTTCCACGAACGGGATGCGTGTGTGCACCCGCTTCGGGTTGATCTCCGCGTTGTCGAGGCGCTCGTTCATCCGCAGCAGCAGGAGTTCATAGACCTGCCCGCCGACACCGAGGGTGTTGCGTTGGGTCGATCCCGTGATCGGTTGCGAAGATTGCAGTTGCCGCACACCAGCCTCCGATCCCGATGAGACGCGTCGTGGTCGCCCGCCTATCGGCCGGATCCGCTGAGAACTGCGTCCCGCGCCCGGTTCCCGCCGGCAAGCCGGCGTTACCGGACGCCCCCGCCCGCCGCACGCGGCACGATCGGCCCGGGATGACGGCGCGGGCGCCCCGAATCGCACCAGTACCCGGACGCGTGCCTCGGGGCAAGGCCCGGACGCGGGCGGTTCGATGCGGGGTCGTCGGGCAGCGCGGCTCAGACGTCCAGGTTCTTGACCTCGAGGGCGTGGTCTTCGATGAACTTGCGTCGCGGCTCGACGTGCTCGCCCATCAGCAGGCTGAACAGGCCGTCGGCCTCGCCCGCCTGCTCCCAGCGCACCCGCATCAGCACGCGGGCGTCGGGGTCCATCGTGGTCTCCCAGAGCTGGATGGCGTCCATCTCGCCGAGGCCCTTGAACCGCTTGATCTCCATGCCGCGCCGCCCGATCTCGTGCAGCGCGCCCAGGATCGCTGGCAGGTTCGCCGCCTCGACCACGCGGGGCGCGTTCGCCGCGGGGGGCGGGGCGACCTCGCCGTCCTCGTCGTCGTGCGAGCGGGCGGCCTCGGCCAACTTGCCCGTGCGCTCGGTCTCCCACGCGAACTTGGCGGGCAGCACCTCGCCGGTCACGCTCTCCTCGCGCACCAGGGCGTAGTCGTCAATCGACAGCCCCAGCGACTCGAGGTCGCGGAAGATGACCTCCAGCTCGCGGTTCTCGTGCAGCTCGCGCACGGTGGCCAGCTCGCCGTCGGTCTCGGTGTCGTCGTCGTCGACGAGCTTCCAGCCGTTGGTCTCCACGATGCCGTGGGCCTCCGGCTCCGACCACGCGTACTCGCCGACGGACCGGGTCGTCACGCGGTGGGTCGGCAGCCTGCCCTCCCGGCGGGCGGCCAG
>Ga0207881_1000790_pt1 | contig 11037 bp, 9 predicted proteins | sample MalvirmetagMSP97_FD_184227 | JGI IMG/M metagenome (GOLD analysis project Ga0207881, IMG submission 184227) | Marine viral communities from the Deep Pacific Ocean - MSP-97 (SPAdes) | ecosystem: Environmental > Aquatic > Marine > Oceanic | place: Pacific Ocean | collected 2011-05-03 | reverse complement strand
CGCCCCGAGCACGTCGGCGTACTTGGTCGCCAGCGGGAAGCGGTCGCAGTCAATGTCGTTGGTGCCCTCTTCGGTCGTGATGAAGACGGGCGTCTCGGCCATCGCGCCAAAGGTGGACTTGCCGACGCCGTGGACGCCGTAGAGCATCACGCGACGCGGCATCAGCGTGCGGCCCTTCTGGATGTGTGCGAGTGCGGTCATGATCGATGGGGCTCCTTGCGGTTGGTGGTGCGGGTTCAGGACTGGGTGTCCTGGTGCGACGGTCAGTTGGGCAGGCGGTCGTACAGCCGCAGGGACTCGAACCCCGTGGGCCACTGGCCGGTCTCCCGGCAACGGATGAGCTCTTCGATGGCGCGATCGTTCTCGGCCTGGGCGGCATCAAGGCACCGCGGCGCGATCTGCCACACGCCGCAGCGGAACGGCTCGCGCTTCTCGACCGCGATGATGTGGACGGGCAACGTTACACCGCTCACGACGGCGAGCAGCGCCCGGTAGAACGCGAGCTGGTGCAGGTACTTGAACGCGTCGATGTGCCACTCGAACGAATCGATCGAATCGCAGGTCTTCAGATCAACGAGCCCACGGCCGTCCTTGGGGTTGATCCAATCGAACCGGGCCTGGCACAGCACGCCGTTCATCCGGCCGCGTACCACGCCCTCCGCGACACCCTCGGTCAGCAGCTCGCGGGCGAAGAGATGCTCGCGCACGCTCGCCGCCACCTGCTCGACCGTCGCGGCGTCGGTGTCGGCCAGCACGGGCTTGCCGCGCTTCTCGGCCCACTCGGCGAACGCCTTCGTGCTCGAGCCGTACGGCTTGCCTGTCTTCTCGTTGATCGGCCCGCCGACCGCGTACTCGGCCTCGTAGCGCCCGCGACCCTCAAGGATCAGCGTGTGCGCCGCCCGACCGACGAGGAAAGTGTGGCTGTCCCGATCCGGGATCAGCCCCATCTCCTTGCGCCGGAACAGCAGCGGGCACGAGCGGAACTCCGCCAGTCGGTGCGAGGTCAGGCAATCGTCACGACGGGCGTGGTAGGCCTCGGCGGGCTCGCGGATGAGCACGCGGGCGAGGCAAGAGTGGAGGTCGTCTGTCTTCTGGGGTATCGCGCTCATCAGGCGGCCACCCCCTGCGGTGCGCGGGCCTGACCGCTCCTGGGCCCACCGCAGGGCATCCGCCGGACCGCAAACCCGTCGGCCCCAAACTCCTTGATCAGAAATGCCGTGAAGATCCGGACCACGGCCGACCCGCAGGGCGAGCCACCATCGACCAGCAGCGCAGCGCGGGGCGGATCGGCGTGGTAGGACACATCGGTGCGGGTCCGGGCCTCACCGAACAGACCCTCGGCGGCCAGGATCGACAGGTGCAGTGTGGCCTCGGCCTCCGCCAGAGCGGCAGGGGAGGCGAACCGGAATCGAAACACATCGGTCAACATCAGGAGCTCCTTTCACGGGCGCACCGACCGCCGCCCGTGAGACCCAGCCCCTCGAGCCGCGGCGTACACCGTGGTCGAGGGGCCGGGGCCTCCGGAGGGAAGAGAGAGAACCGGCGGTCGGGGGGCGCTTCTTGGGTCACCTATGCCGCCACCGCCGCCGGTGCGCGGTCAGGCCGGCCCAAACCCGGCCGCCTCGAAGCGGGCGCGGAACCGTTCGAGGGCGTTCTGGATCTGCCGGCGGCTCACCGGAGCGCCGGACCGGCGCGACCACTCGCGCGCGGCCGCCGCCTTGCCGTGCTCGGCGACCAGCCGAAGCAGGTCCCGGTCCTTCGGGTCGAGGGTGGCCATGACCGCCGCGACGGCCTCACCGGTCTCGGCGGTATCGAACTGGCAAGCGGGGGCGGCTTGGCGGCGGCGCTGCTGGTCGGCAGGACCGAGGACGGTGCGAAGTGGGACGGCGTCGCCGTCGCACTCGACGAGGGTCCCCTCAAGGGAGATCGCCTCGTAATCGCCGCGCCGCTTGTGACGGCCACGGAATCGCAGCTCCATCGCCACCCAGGAATCGATGGCGTTCGTGACGAACGCCTCGATGTTCCCCCGGGCGGGATCGAACAGGTGGGCCTTCTCCAGCAGATACAGCAGCATCTGCTGCGTCAGGTCATCGCGGTCCGACCAGGAGAAGTCGGTGCGCCGGCAGAGCTGGGCGGCTTTGATGCGGATGAGGGTGGCGGTGAAGGGGTTAGAAACAATCTGGTTGGGGTTACCCATGACGGGCCTCCGAGACCGGAGGCAGCGCCTGGGGTGTCGCCATCAGTGCGCACGGATCGCGCCCGACCGTTTAGCGGCGGTTCGCGGAATCGTCGTTGACGACGACACCCGAACGGCACTGCTTCGCGGCCAGTTGCGAAGTTGATGATGGACTTAGACAACGATGATGGTCATGCACCTTGCGGTAGCCGCGACCATCGCGGAGGCCCCCGAGAGCGGGGCAAGACAGGCTCTCTCTGTTGGTTGGTGTGGGTCATGCGGCTTCCGACTCCTGGCCGTTAGGTGTCGGAGGAATGGTGCCGCTTATCTGGTTTTCTAGTGGGTAGTTACGGCGTCTTCAGCGCGTCATCAAGGCGTAAATAGTGGGTAATTAGTGTGCCGTCGCTTCCGCCAGATACGAACGGCCGCCTGGGGTAATGGCAGCCCCTGAGCGCATGCCCTTGGGATAGCACACAAAGTCCAGGTCCCGAAGTTCTTTGAGCTCGCCGCCGATGGTCTTGCGCGTGAGGCGGTGGCCCTTGGCATCCGTAGCCTCAACCATGTCAGCCTGGCTCATCAGCGATTTGGCCTCTGAGAGAACCGTGAGGAGCAGCATCTGGTTCTTGCTCAGTGGATGGGATGGGCGTGATCCGTCATCAGCTTCTGATGGCTGCGCCGCCTTGGGTAGCGCAGCTTTGTGATCACCGCCGCTCGTGCCGAAGCCAAACGCAAGCATGGATCCGTCGGCGATCTTTCCGAGATACTGGTCTTCGGCTGACGCCTGCATAGCCTCGATAATCACCGCGTTGACCTGCTCGGCATGCCGCCGATGCAGGTCAAACACACTGTCAATGACCACGGTGGGCGCGAGCGGCATGAATCGGGTAACTCGACCCAATTCGGCAGCGTACCGCTGGCCGAACTCGGCTGAGTCCTCTATTGCAGCGATCTCGCGTGCAAAGCCAAGGAATCTCTCAGCTATGGTTCGATCTTCGGTTCGTTTGCGGGGCTCTGTCAGTACATCTTGACGGTAGAGCCTAGATGGCTCCAACGCGCCGCCGTCTACGCCGAGCGTTGCGAAGCGTCGCGACACGCATTGTGAACACACGCCGCAGTGCGGGCTCGCCTTGGTCGTTTCCCGAGTATGCATACAACTCACGCTGGAAGCGATCAGCTCTCCCTGCCCTGCGTGCTTGATGATCTCTACTACGTCCTGCTTTGTTTTCGTCAGAAATTCGTTCCGAACCTGGAACTTCTGCTCGAACACTGCTGACAGGAGTTGGCTGTACCATGCCAAGGTCTGGGGATGTGTCGTCCGGGTTGCCCGTGCACCGAGCTCATGCTCAGCCAGGGGGAGGTTGATGCTCACGACTCCGTTCTCGAAGAAGTCGACAGCGTCCAAGCCGAAGATCCTCGCCACAACCGCCCCAAGCGTGACATAGAGGAAGGATCGTGTCCGCTGTGTGTGATCCCTTTCCACCAACCCCTTCTTGTTGCACCAGACAGACACTGGCAGCGGGGCATTGCCGGACACGGAGGCTCGTTTGACAAGCTCCTTCACGAGACTCTTCTGCAACCCGGCCACATGACCCGCTGGCTTGTGGCTCACCATTGCAATGCGCCGCCCGGCAGAAAGCTCTTGCACGGCTCCGCCCAAGGAATCGATTCCGCCTGAGAAGAGGAGGACCTTCTCGATGCCTTCTGGATTCGGGTCGCCGGAGCCGAATTCCAAGTAGGTCTCTACCGCAGGGGGTTCGTGTAGTCCAGAGAAGGCGAACTCGAAGTTGTCGCCGGAGATGAAGGTCAACATGCGGGACAGCAGGCCAGCAACGTCTTGATGATTCCAGAAGTCCGGGTCACGGACAGCGATCTCCATCCGTATATCGCGGTACCATAAGTCGCCGTAATCCTGGGTCTTTCGACCAGTTCGCTTGGACAGTTGGTCAGCGACATACACCGCTGCTGCGATCTCGATGAGATCGGCTGCTCGCTTCGGGACATTGGCCGTCAGCGACTTGGAGATCTCTGAGATCTTGATGACGACATTGCTTGCAGGACCATCTGTGATGAGTTCCGTAGCCTTTAGCTCACGCCACCGCTTCCGGCGGGTAGAGAGGCCTGCGCCGTTGCACAAGAACAGATGCGGCTTAGGCGGTTCAGGAGGCATCAGACCCCCCGAGATGCGTCAGTGCATCGCCGACCTTCTCCAAAGCATGACGGACAAAGCCAGCACTCTTCCGCGGTGTGATGCCGCCTTGGAAGTTGTGCTTGGAGTACCAAGTTCCTGAGAACTCTTTGAGCACAGACGACGCGGTTCGACAATGCGCTTCCATCGCAGAGAGGAATGCATTGTGCTCAGACACGTCGGCAAACCTACGGCCCGGACCGACATGGTTCGAGAGCTCCTTGCTCAAGTGGTAGATGAGAAAGCCACTTGCCACACGGCCGAAGAAGTCTTGGGTCAGACGAGCGAATCCTGACTGCGTGGACAGCCGGCGCAGTGCATCTTGCACTGCGTCCGGACCCGTCCCAAAGAGGGTATTTGCGTACTCCTGGCCCAAGGCGGTTAGGCTTTGAGCGGCGGCCCGCTGAGCGATCTCGCTAAGGTCCGAGCGCAAGCGTGTCCTGGCCAGATGATCGTCGATGGCGTACGTGAAATTGCCGACCAGGTCATAGATGGTGTTGGCAATGGCGGCAGCATCGCCTTCGGATGGAGTGGATTCCCAGGCGCTACCCGTGACCCCAAGCTCGGCCAAGCGTTCGTTGAAGCGGTCTTCATCCCGAGCTGCCTGCGTGACCTGCGTCAGCAAGTAGAACGTATGAATCAGGCCTTCATCGTTCGCAGCACGCTCGAATCCCGCAATCGCAGCGGTGAGCATCGCGTCAGCCACCTGCGCGAGCGCTGCTTGGCCCACGCCGGGCAAACCCGTCATACCAGCACCATCGCCCAGCATGGCGACAACGCGTCTATGCGATGGCGTAACCGGTAGGCTTTCGACCTGATGGTGGCCCATAGGGAGGGTTCTCCGCTAGAGGGCCGCCAAGCTATCTCGGACACGTCGAGGTGGAGAGGCCCTATGCCGATGCCCGAAACGGCCGCCCATGTTGCCGTCCGAATACCGGACTGCATCGGCACTTGGAGTGCGGCTCATGAGTCAGAGCGAGCCGGGATCGGGATCACCACAGCGAATCAATGCCAATGAGAAGAGTTCGCTCACACGAAGCGTCCTTATCGGAACTACGGGCATCACACATGGCCCCGTAGGCACAGAAGTCAGGCACCGTCTTCAGACATCTTCCGATAGACATCGTCTAAGGTCTGGCCTCTAGCATTCCGCCACTCGATCCAGCCATTCGCACTGCTCCCGGTGACCAGACTCGCGGCAGCACTGGGTGAGCTGAATGCGACATCCCGCTCAAATCGGTAGCCCTGAGGTGTTCGAGTAAGCAGGCCACTGCCAATCATCTCTTCACGTTTTGGCCCGACGGTGTCGTGAGACGACGAAGTAGTCTCTTGGCGAGCAATCGAACCCTTCAGGACAACGAAACCCTCTTCGTTGTAGACGCCCCGCGCGTCAGACCCGGCGCGACGACACATGAACACTTGGTCCGCGCTTGCAGCATCTCGCGATGATGCTTCAAAGATCGGGTGCCCAAGCGTGCCAAGGAGAACATCGAGCGTCTCGAAGATCTCCGCGACATCGGCTGCCATCCACTCCGGGACGTTTGGCTTTCCCCCTGCATTGCCATTGTCGAGGTCGTACCGGCCGGCGACCTTCGCCTTCTCAATAGCCATCCACTCGAGAAGCTTGGCGTGAGCCTTGGTGAAGCTCCCGGTCCGTGACACGATGGCGACACCGATGTTCCAGAAGTCCTTCTTCTTGTTGTGATCCTTGAATCGGACACCGCAGTCTTCGGCCTCGCCGATGTAGGCGACCGGAAGGCCCGCTGACTCGGAATCGCCGAACAGGAAGTAGACGCCTACGCCAGCCAACTCCTCGCGCTTCACTGCCTCGTCCAGTCGAGCACGCGGAACCACGACCGCCTGGACGATGCGAGTGGTGATCTCAGCGATGCGGACGCCGCGAGGGTCACCTGATGGACAGTAGATCTGGATCGTTTTGCCTACAGCCATAGCCCCTCGCTCGTGTTCACGCTGCGTCATCGTCATATGTCGCCGCAAAAATGGTGTCTGCTAGCCACTTCTTGAAGCTCGGATTATCGCTGAACTGCTTGAAGAGTTCAGTATGATCCGACAACATGCTCACCACTACTCTTTGTAATGCGCGATCGTGCTCTAGCCGTGCAGCTGACTTATCGCTGTTCTTCATGGCGTTCTGGTACGCTCTGTCGGCTGCAACTTTGCCGGGAATCTCATCGGCGATCACTTGACGAATGCGGTCGGCATCTTTCCAATCAATGTTGCCAAACTGGTCATTGAATGCCTTGATGATGTTGCTTAGCCGGTCGAGTTCCGGTTCTGGCTTGCGCCCGCCGCCGCTAGCGGGTACGGGGCCGACCTCGCCATCCTCGTCCGCGAGTGCGAGCTTGAGCGTCTCCTTCACCTCGTTGCGGTAGCTGTCCATGTCGATGGCTTCGAGAATGCCCTTCGACAAGTCTTCGTCGACTGGAGCAGGCAGCTTGGACACGAGGAAGTTCAAGAACACCGACAGTTCTTCCCAGTCGCGGTTGGTGTACGGCAGGATCGACGCGAGGAACTGATAGGTCCGGACGAACGCCTTCGCCTTGCCCTTGAAGTCGACCTGCCCGTCTTCGTCGAGGTCGCTGTTGTAGACCGCCACACAGGCATCGAGGATCGGGTCCAGCTTGTCGCGGTCCGCGCCGCGGAGAAACAACTCGACCAGTTGCCGCACCTTCTCCGGCGTGTAGACCTGGTAGCCATCCAACGTGCCCTTCAGGTCGTGCAGCTTGTTCGGGTCGGTCTCTTCGCTGAGCACCGTGGTGCGGTAGTAATCGGCAAAAGCCTTCGTGATCGTGTCGGCGTCATTCATAAAATCGAGTACGAACGTGTCGGTCTTTTGCGGGTGCGCCCGGTTCAGGCGTGACAGCGTCTGCACCGCTTTGATGCCGGAAAGCTGCTTGTCCACGTACATCGTGTGCAGTAACGGCTCGTCGTAGCCGGTTTGGAACTTGTCGGCGACGATCAGGAACCGATATGGGTCCTGCTGGAACTTCTTCTCAATCTGTGCGCTCGGGAACTCGTTCAGAGTCGCCTCGGTCACTTGTCGTCCACCGTCTTCGTGCTCTCCGGAGAACGCGACGAGGGCCTTGTACTGGATCTTGCGCTCTGTCAGATAGGCCGACACTGCGTGGAAGTACTGGATCGCCCGCTGAATGCCACTGCAGATCACCATCGCCCGCGCCTGCCCGCCGATCTTTCGCCGCGCGATCACCTGCTCGTGGAAGTGGTCCACCATGATCTCGGCCTTCTGCCGGATCGCATGGTCGTGGCTCTCTACGTACCGCCGCAGCTTCTTCTTCGCCTTGGAGGTGTCGAACTCCGGATCGTCCTGCACGGTCTTCATCAGCCGGTAGTAGCTCTCCACCGGCGTGTAGTTGGCCAACACGTCTAGGATGAACCCCTCCTGGATTGCCTGCTTCATGGTGTAGCTGTGGAACGGCTTGTGGCGGACCTTGTCCCCGTCCGGCACCGGCTCGCCGAATATCTCCAGCGTCTTGTTTTTCGGTGTGGCCGTGAAGGCAAAGTAGCTGGCGTTGCCCAGCATCTTCCGCGCTTCCATGATCCGGTTGATCTGGTCTTCGTAGTCCTCCTCTTCGTCCCCGCCACCGTTCTCGGCCAGTGCGATGTTCATCTTGGCCGACGTGCGCCCGCCCTGGCTGGAGTGCGCCTCGTCGATGATGATGGCGAACTTGCGGCCTCGGTGCTCGTCGCCGATTTCATCCAGGATGAAGGGAAACTTCTGCACCGTCGAGATGATGATCTTCTTGCCCTCGCGCAGGAATCGCCGTAGATCGCCGCTACGCTCGGCGTGGCCGACCGTCGCTGACACCTGGGCGAACTGCTTGATGGTGTCCTTGATCTGTTTGTCCAGCACTCGACGGTCGGTCACGACGATCACCGTGTCGAAGATCGTCGAACCAGCGTGGTCCAGACCCACCAACTGGTGCGCGAGCCATGCGATGGAGTTGCTCTTGCCGCTGCCGGCCGAGTGCTGGATCAGATACCGCTTGCCCGCACCGCTCGCGTGGGCGTCGGCGAGGAGCTGCCGCACCACGTCGAGCTGGTGGTAGCGCGGGAAGATCTGCTTCTGCTTCTTGCGGCCCTTGTCGTCCTTTTCCTCCACGACTTGGGCGTAGTTCTCAACGATGTCCGTCAGGCCGGGCTTGGTCAACACCTGCTCCCACAGGTACGCCGTCTTCAGCCCGTCCGGGTTCGGCGGGTTGCCCGCGCCGTCGTTGAAGCCCTTGTTGAACGGCAGGAACCACGAGTCCTTCGCTTTGAGGTGCGTACACATCCGCACTTCCTGGTCGTCCACGGCAAAGTGCACCATGCAACGGCCGAACTGGAACAGCAGTTCCTTCGGATCACGGTCGCGCTTGTACTGCTGCACCGCGTCCTCGACAGTCTGCTTGGTCAGCCGGTTCTTGAGCTCAAACGTCGCCACAGGCAAGCCATTGATGAACACGCCCAGGTCCAGGGCGAGTTGGGTCTCGTCCTTGCTGTAGCACAGTTGGCGCGTGACGGAAAAAATGTTAGCCGCAAACCGCTCCTCGGCCTTGGTGTTGCCGGGCGTGGGCGTGCCGTAGAACAAGTCCAGGTGGATCGGACCGTGCTTGATGCCGCCGCGAAGCACGTCGATCACACCGCGCTTGGCGATTTCGCCCTGAAGCCGATGGAGGAACTGCATCCGCTTGGGGGTGTCCGCGCCCAGCCCCAGCGCCTCGGCCGTCTCCGGCTGGGTGGCGCTGACGAACGCCTGGAGCTGCGCCAGGTCCACGGCGTGGTCGCGGTCGTAGGTTTCGCTGTGGGCCTGCACATAGCCGGCCTGGCTCACCAGCGATTCGACGATCAGAGCCTCTAGGCCCTTTTCCGATGTGTCAGTCGTCGGCATGGGACCTCATTGCTTTCTCACCTCGATCAGATCAAGATCAGGATGCCACGAGCGTACCCGCTGCTCTACCTCGGCCTGTTCGTCAGACGCTTTGCTCAGCCAGTGCTCCTTGAGCACGAAGCCTTCTGGCCCAATAGCGCTGAGAATGCGATATCCGGCGTAGTCAGAATCCGATGCTAACACGTGATACTGGTGTCGAAAGCCGCCCTGACCGTTGATGTCCTTCTTCACCACTCTGGCCACATACTTGACAGTCTTCTTGCTCATAGTTGCTCCTCGCACTGGTGATGCCCGACTGATTCAGTCGTCGCCAGCGGCGGCCTCCTCGACGAGTTCGGGCTCGTCGTCTCCCAGCATCTCCTCGTCATCGATGCCTTCGTCGCTCTGTCCTTCGTCCAAGGGCGCTTCGGCCGGCGCGAGGCCGCGCACGTCCACCTTTCCGGTCACCACATCTGCAATCAGCCGTGCGCGGTATTCGCGGATCAGGTCAATCTCGCGTCTTGCCGTGTCAATAGCGGTCCGGAGAGATGCGGTTGCCTCATCGATGTATTGAGCAATCGGTTCTTGTTCGTCGGCAGGCGGTGTGGGAAGTGATATGGCTTTGATCGCGCCATGGGACAAGCCGTACCGCGTGACCCCGTTAGCCGCAAGACTCAACTGTGCGACAACGCCTCTGCACTGTAGCGCGTACAACAGAAAGTGACCCGTGACGACATTCGGCCTGGGACGCAGAATCGCCAGGTGATATCCGCACACCAGATCATCGGCGGATTCCGCAACAAGTGCTGGCACGCCAATATCCTGCCAGTCCTCAGAGTCCTTCGTGATAATCACGTCGCCGATTTGGAGGCGGAAAGCCTCGATCTCGTCGCGTGTTGCGGTCGCGGCCATGAACGACATAGCTGTCGTGATGACCGTGTTCTTGTAGACGTCCGTGTAGTTGCAAAGCCGAACAGGAAGCTCGCCTTCCTTCGTGTGCTTGTCGACGTTGCTGACCCGCAAGGCAGCCACGTTCCGTAGCCGTCGAACATCCCAGTGCTCAGGGATGTCGCCAAGCCAGTCGATGCCGGAGGGTTTGAGCGGGGCATAGGGATCAAGGCCGCGAGTGACAGCCCGGTTGATGACAGCCTGCTTCTGCTCGTTCAAAACCTCGATCAGCCGCCGCCGATTGCGGATGAACCCGCGCACCTCGGCGTCGATCGCTCTGACAAAACTTAAAATTACGGCGCGCTCGGTCTCAGGCGGCACTGGCACCCGGATGTTATAGAGGTCATCGGTATAGAGACGCCAGAAGCCCTCGACAATTCCCTTTGTCGAGCAGCGAAGCTCAGCCACGCACGGTGGTGTCTTGAAGACGAGCTCGAAATAAGTGACATCGTCGCTATACACCGGTCGAAGCACGGTGTAATCCGGACTTACGAGTCCAGCCTGTCTCGCATGGGCGAAGACGCCGAGATGCGCCTTCAGCCGATTGAGAACAAGGTCATTGGGCTTACAGAGCTTCCCGCCGACGTAGCTCTCGGAGTGCAGGCGTCGGCCATCGAGTTCTCGACTTGGGATCAAACCGTGCTTCTGACTCATCGATAGATGCATCTCTTCGCCGGTCTTCGATCGTTCATCAACCTCTTTGAATAGGTATTTGCAACGTTTCACATCCCAATGCGCAGGAACCCGACCTAGCCACGGCAGGCCGGAGTCTCGGTACTCGGTGTAAGGACGTAGACCGCCCGTCATATTTCTCCCGCTCCCTGATCTATGTGGCGTGCT
>Ga0207881_1000773_pt1 | contig 11165 bp, 8 predicted proteins | sample MalvirmetagMSP97_FD_184227 | JGI IMG/M metagenome (GOLD analysis project Ga0207881, IMG submission 184227) | Marine viral communities from the Deep Pacific Ocean - MSP-97 (SPAdes) | ecosystem: Environmental > Aquatic > Marine > Oceanic | place: Pacific Ocean | collected 2011-05-03 | reverse complement strand
CGATGGCACGACACGCATTCCCGGCTTTGATCACGCTGACCATCGTTGCACTGTTGCTCTCAGCCTTCCCCCGGAGCCAAGCCGACCGCCGCGTCGGCTGCCTCTGGGACCGCGACACCCTCCGCCACGAAGCCCGGGACATGCCCGAGGTCATCGCCGCCATCACCGGTCGCTTCGACCGTTTCCCCCCGCTCTACTACGAGATGCGGCTCGACCGCGTCACGGCCGAGATTGGGGAAGATCCGGCCCGGCTCGACCTGTACGACGACGCCGCCGTCGCGTGCGACCGCCTGGGTCGGCATGACGACGCGATCGCATGGATGACCCTGAAGGGCGATTGGCTGGCGATCCAGCCCGATCCCGAGCACCGGTACCGCTATCTCGCCAACCTCGGCACCTTCCACGCCCACCGCTGGATCAGCAACGGCACCGACCGTTCCGACACGTCCGACCTTGAAGCCGCCGACCAGCTGATCGCCGAGGCCATCCAACTCAACCCCGATGCCCACTTCGGCCGCGAGCGCTACCAGCTCCTCGCCATCCGATGGCTCCTGGAACCACCCCCCGCCGCTGGCGTGATCCCTTCCATCTTCGAAGCCGACCTCCAGGTCGCGGGCCTGCTCGGTCACCCGGTGTCCGACCGGAGGTCGCTCGCGGACGCCGGCTACACCGATGCCGCCGAGGGGCTCGCCGGTCTGATCATCCTCGGCAACGCGTGGAACAGCCCCGACGTCATGGCGGCCCTGCGCACCGCGTTGCTCGCTCGGGGCGACGCCTCGGTCGCGTACCTCGCGTTCCTCAGGCTCGAAGAACTGCTCGCCGAAGGCCGCGCTTCCCTCCACCCCGAATCCGAACTGCCGTTCACTTCACACCCGAGCCCGTTCCTGGAGCGCACGGCCCATCTCGATGAGTACTTCGAGAAAGCCCGGGCGGAAGCGACGGCGTGGCAGGAATCACGAAACGAGCACATGCTCGCCGCGCTGCAGCGCGGACGCCACCCCGACACCGACGCCGACTTCTGGGCTGACTGGCGGCCGGTCTCGGACCCGCCCGCGATGCCGGGGGTTGCGCTGTCGCACGACGCCACCACCGTCATCACGGCGACCCTCCTGACCATCGGCGCCCTCACGGTCATCGCGATCGGCGTCACAAGGATCCGCTCCCGGCGCAGGAAAGCACATGCCCAGCCGGTTGGCTGACACCAACTTCCGAGCGATCCGCCGTCAATCGCGGGAAACCTTTCCCCTCCATCCCTACGATTCGCACCCTCTGCCGCCCCGCGGGCATCCGCCCACCAGCGGCCGTCTTTAGGGCGACGCCGGCGCGGTGGCCCCGACCACCCCGCCCGCACCGCGGACCCGCCGGCTTCCGTCACGGCCGGGACATTCGAGAAGGAGCTCCCATGCCCCACCGCACCGTCTACGAAGCCAAGATCGAGCACCTCCAGATCCTCGACGAGGACGGCAAGCTCGACAAGAAACTCGCCAAGGACACCCTGACCGACGAGCAGGTCATCCACCTCTACGAGCAGATGCGCATCTGCCGCGAACTCGACGAGATCGCCTTCAAACTCCAACGCTCCGGACGCATGGGAACCTACCCCCAGAACAAGGGCCAAGAGGCCAACGCCGTCGGCTCCGCCCTGGCGATGAAGAAGGGCACCGACTGGCTCGTCCCCGCCTACCGCGAGAACGCCGCCCTTTTCATGCACGGCCTGCCAATGCACTACGTGCTGGTCTACTGGATGGGCGACGAGCGCGGCTCCAAGATCCCCGACGGCGTCAACATCACCCCCCTCTCCGTGCCCATCGGCACCCACATGCTCCACGCCACCGGCATCGCCTGGGCCACCAAGATCCGCAAGGAGAAGGACAAGGCCGTCATCACCTACTTCGGCGACGGCGCCACCTCCGAGGGCGACTTCCACGGCGCGATGAACTTCGCCTCGACCATGCAGGTCCCGTGCATCTTCTACTGCCAGAACAACCAGTGGGCCATCTCCGTCCCGCGCGAGCAGCAGATGAACTCGCAGACCGTCGCCCAGAAGGCGCTGGCCTACGACATGCCCACGCTGCAGGTCGACGGCAACGACGTCTTCGCGGTCTTCAAGGCCGTCAAGGACGCCCGCAAGCGCGCCGTCGAGGGCGGCGGCCCCTCGTTCATCGAGGCCGTCACGTACCGCCTGGGCGACCATACCACCGCCGACGACGCCCGACGCTACCGCGACCCCGCCGAGGTCGAAGCCTGGCAGTCCAAGGACCCCCTCATCCGCACCCGCAAGTACCTCGAGGCGCAGGGCGTCTGGGACGACAAGAAGCAGAACGACCTCGAGACCCGCGCCAAGAAGATCGTCACCGAGGTCGTCAAGGCCGCCGAGGGCATCGAGACGCCCCACCCCACCGACTTCTTCAACTCCATGTACGCCGAGCTGCCCAAGGACCTGATCGACCAGCGCGACACCATGCGCACCAGTTCCATCGGGCGCAACCCGGCGCAGATCGGCCTGAAGGCTCAGCCCGCGGAGACCCGCTGAATGCTCGTCAAGGTGATCGACCACAAGGGCAAGGAGCGGTACATCAACGCCGCCTTCATCAAGTCGATCGCGCCCAAGAACGACACCCAGGCCGAGATCGAGGTCTCCGGCTGGGCCATGAAGGTCCGCATCGACCAGACCGCCGACCAGGTCGCCGCCATAGTCAACGCGTCCCTCCCCTCCAACCTCGACGCCCTCCTTGCCACCGAAGCCGAACAGCAGCAGCAGAACGAGACCGCCATCATCGCCGTGATTGGCTGAAGCCAAGCAGATGCAAGAACCGCTCCCCCCCATTCTGCTTGATGCGTCGAGGCTCGGATCCGAGATCGAGACTTCCGGCGTCGCCGCGGATCCCCGGTTTCGCAATGCAGGCGTACTGATGCGGATCGATCACAGCCTGCTGGCAAGAGTTTCCGATCCGAACCACGATGACTTTGGAAATTGGCCATTGGCCCTGAACGTCAAGAAGGTTTTTTTCGAACCTGCTGATGCCGCCACGGAAGCCGACAGACTGAACCGTGAGAGAGAAACCCAGAATGACCAGCGCGGCTTCTCGCCGTTCTGCTCCTACTGGGCAACGACCGCCAAGATCGATCGCCGCGAGCTCGAATCCATCGCAGCCCGCCAGCGCCAGGAGTCCGCAGATGCCTGAGATGACCCTCGTCGGTGCCATCAACCACACCCTCGACCTCGCCCTTGCCGCCGACCCCGACGTCATTCTCCTCGGCGAGGACGTCGGCCTCAACGGCGGCGTCTTCCGCGTCACCGACGGCCTCCAGGCCAAGCACGGCAAGCACCGCGTCGTGGACACCCCCCTCGACGAGTCCGGCATCATGGGCAGCGCCATCGGCCTGGCTATCGCCGGCATGAAGGCCGTCCCCGAGATCCAGTTCGACGGCTTCCTCGGGCCGGCCTACGACCAGCTCGTCAACCACGCCGCCCGCATGCGCACCCGCACCCGCGGCACCGTGACGGTCCCCCTGACCGTCCGCGTCCCCGTCGGCGGCGGCATCCACGCCCCCGAACTCCACTCCGACTCGCCCGAAGCGATCTACGCCCACTCCCCCGGCCTCAAGGTGCTCATGCCCAGCACCCCCTACGACGCCAAGGGCCTGCTCCTGGCCGCCATCAACGACCCCGACCCCATCGTCTTCTTCGAACCCAAGCGGGTCTACCGCTCGTTCAAGGAAGAGGTCCCCGAGGGCCACTACACCATCGAGATCGGCAAGGCCAAGGTCGTCAACGAGGGCGACGACCTGACCGTCGTCACCTGGGGCGCTCCGGTCTTCCAGTGCCTGGAAGCCATGGACAACCTGCCCGACGACGTCTCCATCGAACTCATCGACCTCCGCTCGATCTACCCCTGGGACGTGGACACCGTGGTCGAGTCGGTCCGCAAGACCGGGCGCTGCGTGATCGTCCACGAGGCCCCCATGACCGCCGGCTTCGGAGCCGAGGTTTCCAGCCGCATCCAGGAGGAATGCTTCCTGCACCTCCACGCCCCCGTCCAGCGGGTGACCGGCTTCGACACCATCATGCCCTACTACAAACTCGAACTCGAATACCTCCCCGAGGCCCCCCGCATCAAAAAGGGCATCGAGGAATGCCTCGCCTATTGAGCCACTATCCTCTCTCTGCGTCCTCTGCGTGATCTCTGCGACCTCTGCGTACCTCTTGATCTTCTCCTCGGAGCACCGATGGCCGGCAAAGTCTCATCCGATCCCAACGTCTTCATCCTCCCCGATCTCGGCGAGGGCCTCGAAGAGGCCGAACTCATCGCCTGGAAGGTCAGCGAGGGCGACACCGTCGAGGAACACCAGATCATCGCCGAGATGGAGACCGACAAAGCCCTCGTCGAGGTCCCCAGCCCCCGCGCGGGCACCATCGCCACGCTCCACGGCGCCGACGGCGACATCATCAAGGTCGGCGCCCCCTTCGTCACCTACAAAGGCGACGGCGCCGCCTCCGGAAAGACCAAGCCCGCCCCCGCGGTCAAGGAACGCCCCACGGTCACCAAGTCCGCCGAGACGCAGGTCGAGTCCGCCGATGAGGAGGACGCTGGCACCGTCGTCGGCAAGATGGGTGACTCCCTCGCCGGCATGTCGTCCAAAGACGGCAAGGCCCTGGCTGCGCCAGCCGTCCGCCGCCTGGCCCGGGACATGGGCGTTGACATCGACGCCGTCCGCGGCTCCGGCATCGGTGGACGCGTGACCGCCAACGATGTCCGCAACGCCTCCCAAAGCGCCGGCCAGAGCGACGCACCCACCATGCCCGCCTCCAGACCAGCCCCGAGCGTGAGCGAGCGGGCTCCGCAGCAATCCGCGCCCGCGCAGCGTCAACAACCCGCCGATCGCCCGGCCGAAACCCGCAGGCCCCTCCCCAGCACCCCCATCGCGCCGCGGTACAACCCCGCGCCGTCCTACCAGCAACAGCAGCCCTATCCCCAACAGCCGTATCCCCAGCAGCAACCCCACTACCAGCCCTACCCCTACCCACCCCAGCCCTACGCGTACCCGTATCCCCCGCCTCCCATGCCGTACTACGCGCCCTACCCGCCGCAGTACGCGCAGCCTTATCCCCAGCAGCCCCAGCCCGGCATCCCCGCCGCGCCGGGCTACCACCCCGCCATCGGCACGCGCCCGATCCCGGACCCCGCCCAGAAGTCCCAGATCCAGCACGGCCACGACACCGCCTCCACGCCCTTCCGGGGCGTCCGCCGCACCATCGCCAACAAGCTCCGCGAGTCGGTCAGCACCGCCGTCCACTTCACCGTGGTCGACGAGGCCGATGTCACCGCCCTCGACGACTTCCGCCGCCAGCTCACCGAGCAGACCGGCGTCAAGCTCAGCCTGCTGCCCTTCGTGGGCGTGGCCGTGGCCCGGGCCCTCTCGGGCCGCTTCGGCGCCCTCAACGCCCGCGTCGACGACGCCAACGAGCAGATCGTCCAGCACGCCGCCGTGCACCTGGGCATCGCCACCGACACTGAGTCGGGACTGATGGTCCCTGTCATCCCCCACGCCGACCGCATGGACGCCGTTGTTTTGGCCCAGTCCATCGCCCAGACCGCGGCCAGCGCCCGCGACCGCTCAATCAGCCGCGATCGTCTGTCCGGTTCGACCTTCACGATCTCCAACGTCGGCTCCCACGCCGGGCGATTCGCCACCCCGGTCATCAACTACCCCGAGGTCGCCATCCTCGCCGTCGGCAAGGCCTACGACGCCGTCATGGTCCGCGACGGCCAGCCCTTCGTCGGCAAGTCCCTGCCGCTCTCCCTGGCCTGCGACCACCGCGTGGTCGACGGCGCCACCGCCGCCCTGTGCCTGGCCGAGATCGTCGCCCTGCTCCAGGACCCCGCCGCGCTGGCCTAACCCGCCATCCCAGACACACCGGAGAACCGCCCAACCAGGGCGGTTTCTTCGTATAGAAAGAAATCCCTCCGCCAGACCACCCCGAAAGAACTTGCGGCCCGCTCGCCGAGCCGCCATACTGGTCCATCTCTGTAGGGGTACAAGCAGATGCCGCAGGCGTTCGATGTCGTGATCATCGGTGGTGGTCCCGCCGGCTCCACCACCGGGTCGTTGCTCAGGAAGTACCGACCGGACCTCTCCGTCCTCATCGTGGAGAAAGAACGCTTCCCCCGTGACCACGTGGGCGAGAGCCAGCTTCCCCTGATCGGCAAGATCTTGAAGGAGATGGGCGTCTGGGAGAAGTGCGAGGCCGCGGGCTTCCCGATCAAGGTCGGCGCCACCTACCGCTGGGGCGCCTCCGACAAGCTCTGGGACTTCAACTTCGTCGACCCCCACCAGCTCGACGGCCTCGGCCGCCCCGGCAAGTACGAGGGCGCCCGCGTCTCCACCGCCTGGCAGGTCGACCGGGCCGTCTACGACAAAATCCTGCTCGACCACGCCGAGTCGCTGGGCTGCGAAGTCCGCCAGCAGACGATCACCACCAGAGTCAACAAGATCGCCGCCGACCCCGACCGCGTCGAATCGCTCGAGATCCGCAGCGCGGACGGCGCGACCGACACCATCACCGCCAGGCACTACGTCGACGCCTCCGGCAACGCCGCGATCATCCGCCGCGCCATGGGCGTGGCCGTCGACTCGCCCACCAGCCTCCAGAACGTCGCCTTCTGGGACTACTGGGAGAACACCGACTGGGCCGTCGAGATCGGCGTCGGAGGCACCCGCGTCCAGGTCCTCAGCCTCGGCTGCGGCTGGATGTGGTTCATCCCCCTCGGCCCCATCCGCACCTCCATCGGCTTTATCTGCCCCGCCGAGTACTACAAAGAGTCCGGCAAAACCCCCGAAGAACTCTACAACTGGGCCTGCCAGAACGAGCCCCGCGTCAAGGAACTCACCGCCAACGCCACCCGCCGCGGCAAGGTCGAGGCCACCAAGGACTGGTCCTTCCTCGCCGAACGGCTCACCGGGTCCAACTGGATGCTCGCGGGCGAGTGCGCCGGCTTCGCCGACCCCATCCTCGCTGGCGGCATGATGCTCGCCCACTCCGGCGCCCGCCACGCCGCGTACACCATCCTCGAACTCGAGCAGGGTAAACTCGACGCCGACTGGCTCAAGTCCCACTACAACGACACGCAGCGCCGCCGCATCCACCAGCACATCCGATTCGCCGACTTCTGGTACGCCGGCAACGGCCAGTTCACCGACCTCGAGGAGCACACCTCCAAGATCGCCAAAGAGGCCGGCCTCTCCATGCGACCCAAGGAGGCCTTCCGCTGGCTCTCCACCGGCGGCTTCTCCGACGATGTCCTCGGCTTCACCGGCATCGGCGGCCTCGACGTCGGCGGCGTCAAGCAGATCGCCGCCATGTTCGGCGACAAGGAAGAACTCCCCTGGGAGGTCTCCCGCTTCAACCACTTCGAACTCAACCTCCGCGCCGCCGAGACCGTGGCCATCCCCGTGCTCCAGAACGGCCGCATCCTCCGCGCCAAGTGCTTCGTCCGCGCCGACCGCCGGCTGCCCGTCCTGGGCATGTTCGACCGCGCCGTCCGCGCCCTCGAAAAGCACGCCGACATCAACGACATCGCCAAGTTCTTCGACGCCGACGCCCGCAAACGCGACCCGAAGAGCGTCGAGTTCCAGTTCATGCTCTCCATGCAGGCCCTGGAGGTCATGCTCAACGACGGCTGGGTCGTCGGCAAGCACAACAAGAAAAAGCCCCTGATGAAGGTCACCAGCAAGGCCCTCTCCGGCAACATCATGCACAACACCGACGCCCTGACCGTCCGCCAGCACGAGAGCGTGCTGGACAACTGACCTCATATCTCCGCGCTCGGTTCAAGAAAAACGCCCGGGCCGAAGCCCGGGCGTTCTCATTGCAGTCTGGCGATCCGGATCAGGCCTTCCCGTCCTTCTCGCCCATCATCTTGAGCATGTCCACGCACCGGTTGGCGTAGCCCGCCTCGTTGTCGTACCAGCTGACGATCTTGAAGAACCGGTCGTTCAGCTCGATGCCCGCGCCCGCGTCGTAGATCGAGCTGCGCGGGTCGCCGATGAAGTCGCTCGAGACGACCTCCTCCTCGGTGTAGCCCAGCACGCCCTTCATCGGCCCGTCCGCCGCGGCCTTCATCGCCGCGTTGATCTCCTTGAGGCTCGTCGCTTTCTCGGTGCGGAAGGTCAGGTCCACCGCCGACACGTCGGCCGTGGGCACGCGGAAGGCCATGCCGGTCAGTTTGCCCTTGGTCGCCGGCAGGCACAGGCCCACGGCCTTGGCCGCGCCGGTGCTCGCCGGGATGATGTTCTGGTACGCGTTGCGACCGCCGCGCCAGTCCTTCTTGGACGGCCCGTCCTGCGTCGGCTGGGTCGCCGTCGCGGCGTGCACCGTGGTCATCAATCCCTCGACCAGCCCGAAGTTGTCCAGGATCACCTTGGTGATGGGTGCAAGGCAGTTGGTCGTGCAGCTCGCGTTGGAGATGATCAGATCCTTCGCAGGGTCGTACTGCTCGTGGTTGACCTTGTAGCACAGCGTCTTGACGGTATCCGGGCTCTTGGTCGGCGCCGAGATCACCACCCGCTTGCACCCGTTGTTGGCGATGTGCTTGTGCGCGCCGTCGTAGTCCGTGAAGATGCCGGTCGACTCGAGCACGTAGTCCACGCCCCAGTCGCCCCACGGCAGGTTAGTCGGATCGCGCTCGGCCTTGGTCTCGGTCTTCTTGCCGTTGACGGTGAAGCTCGTCTCGGTCGCGCTCACCTCGGCCGGCTTGCCGCCGATCATGAAGCGCCCGTGCATGGTGTCGTACTTGAGCAGGTACGCCAGGTTGTCCGCGGGCACCAGGTCGTTGACCGCCACCACCTCAATACCCGGCGTGTTCATCGCGGCCCGGTACACGAGGCGTCCGATGCGTCCAAACCCGTTGATCCCGATCCGAATAGTCATGTATCGCTCCTCTAAATCCTCTGTGGATTGGCCGCGGACCTGCGTTGCTCGCGGGCCCCAACTTTAGAGCCCACCCGCCCCCGCTTCCAGAGAATCCACTTTCTACCCGGGCCCATACCGCCCGCCCACGTGCCCGGGCCCCTCGCACGGCCCCAACCCCTTGTTCTCCGGGCACATAGAGCCGGTCTGCCTACCTTGCGATGATTCCCGCAGACGATTATCCTCCGCCCTTCGCGTACGCGGCGTGCGCAATCGCATGCGACCGGCGTTTGAGGGTACTCATCGCCACCGGAGTTTGAGGGGCCAACAAAGTACGCTGCCGCGTGCCCGCATCGGAGCGGTGAAGGCCAAGGATTCGGAACATGTGTAGAAAAGAACGGCAGTCCTGCTTGAACTACTCGATAGCAGGACACTTGGCGTGTAACCTCGTCGCACACTTCGCTGGCAGGATGATCGAAGTCTGCTAAGGAGATCTGAAGTGGAGCCGAAGTGTGGAGTTCTTTCCAACGCCATCTGGGCGACCCTACTCGCCTGGATTGCATTGAGCTTTTTGGGCTGTGAGCAGAGATCCGCCCCGCTCGCACCGCCGCAACTGAGCGAGACGGAGTGGAAGGTGATCCTCGTGCACGAGTTCTCGACCGCTGGCGCATACCTGACCGACCACGTCGTGAAAGTCAGATCCTTCGTGGAATCAAACCCGAGATCCCTAATCCTGCCTTTTCTGGTCGATCTCGCGGCCGAAGGGCAAGACGAGTCGGAAGCTGTCTATGCTGCCCTGAACAGCGTGGGCGAGTGGGATCACGCAAGACAAGTCCTGATGGCAACGAGCGATCCGTGCAAACTCTCCGGCAGCGGGCTGCCTCCCATTCTTGATGCGATCTACGAGGATGACATGATTGTGTTGCGGCATCTTCTCGAAAGAGGGTGCGATCCGAACCAGTTTCGCAACGACATCAGCTTCCTGGCATATGCTGTGGCGGCTGATAATGACGAGGCGGCGGAGTTGTTGTTCGAGTTCGGGGCCGACCCCGATGCCAAGAAGACAGGCCACCTTTCCCCGCGAGACCTTGCCCGGCAGAAGGGAATGACTGTCTTTGACTGACCCATGCTCCAGTCCCGCCGCGGCGCGGCACCCCCGCGAAGCCGCTGCCGAGATCGACCGCCTCCGAGGCGTCATCGTCCCGCGCGACCGCACCCCCGCCGCCGCACCCCATTACCCCAGCGATCGCCATAGCCATCCGCCCCGGCCGCAAGTTCGAGGCCATCAAGCTGCACCGGGAGGCCCACGGCGTGGACTTCAAGGAGGCCAACGATGCGGTGGATGGACACGAAGCGGCCGCCCGAAGTACTGCCCAAATGTCTAAGGGCACCAGCCTCAACCGCCCGAGCCTGCTCAGACTAGTCTTTGTTGGCTGACTGCGCGCCCGGCCTAGGCCATTTAGGCCTGTTTCTGCGGACCCCTTCAAGTATACTAGCGATTCATGGCCCGACCAGCACTCAATTTAAAATACATAAGCCCTACATCAATGGGTGCACTGAGTCGCAGGGCGTTTCCTCTAGCTTTAACTAGCTTCGGATGTGTTTATTCTTATAGACGATTCGCGCCGGATACACACGACTATGAATAGCATAAAACTTTACACGACCATTGCAATATTATTCTCTACCTGCCTGACCGGATGTGCCCAGAATACTTTTAGCCAGACGCGCACAACAGACGAGGTTCCGCAAGAACTTCTCTCCCAGGCATCTACTTGGGCAGACAACTTTGCCGACCGACTTCGGCTGGGCGAGATAGATCGCAGCTATCTGTCAGACCAAGCAATCCTCAGATTGCGATCGGCAGTATCGCAATTTGATTCAGGAAATCACAGTCCGATGATCTGGAGCGCGTACATAAGAGAGAGCAAAGACAGAAACGAAGTACTTATGATTTTCTGGATAGGTATCGACCGAGATTATCATCCTCAGATTGATTTCTACAATCAATCCGGCGACCGAATTGAGAAACTATCCATAGCGAATCGCGACGAGGCAAAGCAGAGTATGATCCATGCCGAATATATTGAGTTGCAAAGATCCGGCAATCGCCCGAATACTTGGCTGACTGAGAGCAGTAGGTCAATACTGATCGACGATGCGTTTCAATTGTCAGCGTTTTACTTGACGGACATCAATGGACGGTCCGCATTTTGGAAAATCATAAAAGAGCACGCCGGCGAATAAATTTTCA
>Ga0207881_1000771_pt1 | contig 11172 bp, 8 predicted proteins | sample MalvirmetagMSP97_FD_184227 | JGI IMG/M metagenome (GOLD analysis project Ga0207881, IMG submission 184227) | Marine viral communities from the Deep Pacific Ocean - MSP-97 (SPAdes) | ecosystem: Environmental > Aquatic > Marine > Oceanic | place: Pacific Ocean | collected 2011-05-03 | reverse complement strand
CCGTTCGCTCTCGGCATCGAGGAGCCGTCCGAACGGCCCGCCGACGCAGTAGGGGGCAAGCGCCTGCTTCAATGCCTGCGATTGCAAAAGGACAGCAAGCCCGGTGAGCGTGCGCTCAGCGACCGGGGCGCTCGCCAGTGAGCTCAGCGCCGACCACAGATGATCCTTGGTTTCTGGATCGATTGCGACGCCCTCCGCAACGAGGATCGCCTGAAGCCATTCCGAGGCCCAGTTGCGCTGTGCCGGCTCATCGATCCGCGCCAACGGTTGCAGCAGGACTGGCTCGTCGCTGTCCTCGGAAAGACTCGATCCCAGATCCTGCCAATCGCCGCCGCACGCGAGCGCGGCCGCACGGATCGAGCCACCGAAATCGAAAGCGAAAATCTGCGACCCGGCATAGCGGCGAAACTGCAACGCCATCATTGCCAGCAAGACCGATTTGCCCGCCCCGGTCGGACCGACGACGAGGCTGTGTCCGACGTCACCGACATGAAGCGAAAACCGGAACGGGGTCGAGCCTTCGGTCTTGGCGTAAAACAACGGCGGCGCGTTGAAATGCGCATCGTGTTCCGGTCCGGCCCAGACAGCCGAAAGCGGCATCATATGCGCAAGGTTCAGCGTCGAGATCGGGGGCTGGCGAACATTGCCGTAGACATGGCCGGGCAGCGATCCGAGCCAGGCCTCGATCGCATTCATGCCTTCGGTCACGCAGGTAAAATCGCGGCCCTGGATGACCTTTTCGACCAGCCGCAGCTTCTCGGCGGCAAGCGCCGGTTCCTCGTCCCACACCGTAACGGTCGCGGTGACCAGCGCGAGCCCGACATGGTCGGCGCCCAGCTCCTGCAGCGCGGCATCGGCATCCTCGGCCTTGTTGGCGGCATCGCTGTCGACCAGCACCGAAGCCTCGTTGGTCATCACTTCCTTGAGGATCGCGGCGACCGATTTGCGCTTGGCGAACCACTGGCGGCGAATTTTCGAAAGCAGCTTCGTCGCATCGGATTTGTCGAGCATGATTGCCCGCGTCGACCAGCGATAGGCAAAGCCTAGCGCATTGAGTTCATCGAGCAGGCCGGGGAATGTCGCGCTCGGAAAGCCGATCACGGTCAGTGTCCGCAGATGGGCCGCACCCAGGCGCGGTTCGAGACCGCCGGTCAGCGGCTCGTCGGCAAGCAGCGCATCGAGATGCATCGGGGTTTCGGGAACGCGTACATCGTGCAGTCGCGTCGAGATGCAGCTGTGAAGATAGCTCAGGGTCTCGCCATCATCGAGCCATTGGACCTCAGGAAAGAACCCTTCGAACAGGCGCAGCAGCCGGTCGGTCCGATCGGCGAAGCCCTCGAGAAGCTCGCGCGGATCCACGCCTTTCTCGGCCTTGCCTTCGTAGAGCCAGCTTTCAGCCCGCGCGGCATCCTCGGCTGGCGGCATCCATAGGAGGGTCAGATAGTAGCGGCTCTCGAAATGCGCGCCCTCTTCTGCGAACTGCGCGGCGCGCTCGCGTTCGACCAGTGCCGAAGCCGGATCGGGAAAGGCGCAGACGGGATAATCAAGTGCCGGACGGCGCACGGCCTCGACGAAGATCGACCAGCCCGACCCGAGCCGGCGCAGCGCGCTGTTCAATCGAGCGGTCGTGGCAACCAGTTCGGCCGGAGTCGAACTGTCGAGATCCGGCCCGCGAAAGCGGGCGGTGCGCTGGAAGCTGCCGTCCTTGTTGAGCACAACGCCGGGGGCGACGAGCGCCGCCCATGGCAGGAAATCCGCAAGCCGGTCGGCCTTGTTTCGATATTCGCGCAGGGACAGCATGGCTCAGACCTGCAGATGTGCGGGGAACCGCAGATGCCGCCGCGCGACATCGACGAATTGCGGATCGTGCCGGGCGGCCCAGACCGCGACCATGTGGCCGAGCGCGAAAAACGCGATGCCTGCGATCCACAGCTGCAGACCCAGTCCGATTGCGGCGGCCAATGTCGCATTGGCGATAGCAAGCCCGCGCGGCGCACCGCCGAGCAGGATATGCTCGGTCAGCGCCCGGTGGACAGGGACCGCAAAGCCGTTCGGCAGAGAAGCTTCGCTGCTATCCATCAGACCAGCGCTCCGCCGCCGAAGGAGAAGAACGAAAGGAAGAAGGAGGACGCGGCAAAGGCGATCGAAAGCCCGAAGACGATCTGGATCAGGCGCCTGAAGCCTCCCGATGTATCCCCGAACGCAAGCGCCAGCCCGGTGGCGATGATGATGATCACCGCGACGATCTTGGCGACCGGGCCCTGGATTGATTCGAGGATCGCCTGAAGCGGCGCTTCCCAAGGCATCGATGAACCCGCCGCATGGGCGGGCGTCGCAAGGGCCAGCGCAAAGAGGCTGGCAAGGATCAAAGCGGACAGGCGCGGACGCGCCCGCAACAAGATATGGGTCACGAATGGTCTCCTGTTGTGGATGGAAGGGGTGCGAGGACGTATTCGCCCGCGGCATCGAGTCCGCGCACCTCGGCGAGTTCGGCAAGGCGCCGCCCGGTGCCGTCGCGCACAAGCACGGCGATGATATCGATGGTTTCGGCGATCAGCGCGCGCGGCACGGTGACCACACTTTCCTGGATAAGCTGTTCGAGCCGCCGCAGCGTGCCAAGCGCCGAACCAGCGTGAAGCGTGCCGACCCCGCCTGGATGACCGGTGCCCCACGCTTTCAGCAGATCAAGTGCTTCTGCACCGCGCACCTCGCCAATGGGAATGCGGTCGGGCCGCAGACGCAGCGCCGATCGGACAAGATCGGACAAGGTCGCAACGCCGTCCTTGGTCCGCAGCGACACCAGATTGGGCGCTGCGCATTGCAGCTCCAGCGTATCCTCGATCAGGACGACACGGTCGGACGTGGATGCGACCTCGGCGAGCAAGGCATTGGTGAGCGTCGTCTTGCCGGTCGAGGTGCCGCCGACGACCAGAATGTTCTTTCTCGCAGCGACCGCTCCGGCAAGCGCTTCGGCCTGCCATTTGCTCATGATCCCGGTCGTCACGTAATCGGCCAGCGAGAACACCGCGATAGCTGGTTTGCGGATGGCGAAGCTCGGGGCGGCAACCACCGGGGGCAGCAGACCTTCGAAGCGCTCGCCGCCTTCCGGCAGTTCGGCGGACACACGCGGTACGCTTGCATGAACCTCGGCGCCGACATGATGGGCAACCAGCCGGATGATGCGCTCACCATCGGCTGCACTCATCAGACATTCGGTCGCCGCGAGACCCTCGCCCAATCGGTCGACCCAGAGACGCCCATCGGGGTTGAGCATGACTTCGCTGACATCGGGTTCGCCCAACCAGCGGGCGATATCGGCACCAAGCGCGGTGCGCAGCATGCGCGCGCCGCGCGATGATATTTCGGACCGGAGAGGGATAACGCTCATGGACTGCCTCGGATGCGGCAACCGACCACCGGCTGCATTTGCGAGGCAGATCAAAAAGACATCAAATCACTGTCGGGCAACAAGGAACTGCGCAAATCGTAGATTAGCGTTGCATTGAGAGGAAACGTCGCTTGAGCGAGGCTTGCCAAAAGTTATGCTGCTGACGACTTTGCTCTACATGCGCCCTGCCATAAGCGATCTTCACGCTGAACGGAGCTTCCCGGAAGCTGCTAACCAAGGCCCGGTCAGAAAGGAATTGGCGGGGAATACAACTGACCATGAATTGTCGGACCACTTTTAAACCTGCACATAGGGCCGACCATCTTTAAACGGGGCATCCATGGCCGACAGAAAATTCCATATCGCAGAATGGTATGGTGATCCGTTTCACGAACTCGCGGATACCGCGCGTGTTGTACGCGCCGCGCATGTCGTGGGTGGTTCCGCAATGAAGAAAGACGAGCTCGACCGCCTTGCCGTACTCGAGCAAAAACTAGCCGAAACATCTCTGACGGCGCGCGAAGCGAGACGCCTCGATGTACTTCGCGAGAAGCTTTCACAGCAACATGAAGACGAGCTGCCTTGCCCGTTCAAGGCCGGACGAGACCACCCCGTTTGCACCAAGAAAGGCGGGGTGTGTTCAATCCGCCTTTATGAAGACAGCGGCAATCAAGTCGAACCTGTGAAAGGCGATCAGGGGAAGATTAGATCGCTTTGCCCATGGCGGTTCCATCAGGGTCACGTCGCATTTGCAGAAATCGGCAAGAGTCTTCTGGGAACCTCGGACCCGATCGAGGTCAGTGAGGTTGGGTTTCTCGAATCGACCGGCAGCCTGGACAGCGAAGAGGGTAAAGACGTCGGCCGGATAGACATGGTCCTGCTCAAGTTGGACAAGGATGACCAGTCCTTGCTGGACTGGGTGGCTGTCGAGGTTCAGGCAGTTTATTTTTCCGGCAAGAGGATGGCAGTCGAATTTGACGATATCGCCAACCGTCAGGGGAAATTGGCAATGCCGGTCCTGGGCAGGCGCCCCGACTACCGCAGCAGCGGCGTGAAACGACTGATGCCTCAGCTTCTGACCAAGATCCCTACGCTCAGGCGCTGGGGAAAGAAGATGGCCATCGTGGTCGATTGGGCCTTCTACCATTCGATGGGCCAGATGGAGCAGACAAAGCATATTTCCAACGCCGATATCGCGTGGTTTATCGCAGATTTTGTCGAAGATCCGGTGTCGGGCCGATATCAGCTCAAAATCGTAGATGAGATTTATACCACTCTCGAAAGCGCTACGCTCGGATTGACCGGCGGAATTCCGGTTGTTCAAGGCGAATTCGAAGCGCGGATCAAGGCGAAAGCGGGACTGGATCGCTTGCTTTGACACAGCGATATATGTATCAGGACAAAAAGAGAACAAACCGAGGGCTGTCTCAATGACAAAAACCGCGATTGACCTATTCTGTGGTGCTGGAGGCCTCTCTGCCGGACTGGAGATGGCGGGCTTTCGCGTCCTGGCCGGGAATGATTGCTTCGAGGCGGCAGGCAAAACGTTTTCGGCAACCCATCCGAACGCGCAATTCATCCCGGGCCCGATCGAAGATTTGTCGGTCGAGCAGCTTATGAGAGTGACCGGACTCAAGAAAGGCGAGTTGACCGTGCTCGTTGGCGGACCGCCCTGTCAGGCCTACTCGGTCTACAATCACAAGCGCGGCATGCATGACAGGCGCGCAACGCTGTTCAGGGAATACCTTCGGATCGTTCAGGGCATGAAACCCGAATGGATCGTGATGGAGAATGTCAAAGGCATCTATTCCATCGGCGGTGGCGAAGCGGTTCGCACAATCAAAGCCGAACTTGCGGCTCTGGGGTACGACGTCGAAGAGGCAGTGCTCAAGGCCGAAGATTTCGGTGTACCGCAGGAACGCCGCAGAGTGGTCTTTATCGGCAACCGGCTCGGCCTGCCTATCTCCCACCCGGATCCCACCCACGGACCGGACCGGGCCCATCCCTTCACGACAATTCAAGATGCGATCGGTGACCTTCCCGAGATCGAGAACGGTGAAGATCCGGGTGCCCCTGCCTATCGCACAGAGGCTTCGTCGGCCTTCCAGCGTCAGCTGCGTGGCAATGCAACCCACGTGTCGCAGCACGCCGCACCGCGCCTCGGCAAGGTGAATATGGATCGCCTTCCGCACATCCCGCAAGGCGGAAGCTGGCGCGACATTCCGCATGAACTTCTGCCTGCGGGCATGAAAAGAGCAAAGCGGTCCGATCACACCAAGCGTTACGGTCGGATGCGTTGGGACGGTCTCGCGTGCACGATCCTGACCAAATGCGACATTCACTGGGGCGCCTACATCCATCCGGAAAAGGATCGCGCGATAACCGTTCGCGAAGCGGCTCGCCTGCAGTCATTCCCGGACTATTTCGAGTTTTTCGGCTCGAAGACAGAACAGTATATTCAGGTGGGAAATGCAGTGCCTCCCCTGCTCGGGAAAGCCATTGGAGAACATCTGCTGACGCTTATGTCGCAACAGGTGAGACGAGCGGCTTGACACGCGCCCAACCGGCAGGCCCAAGCACTGATAGAAAGTATGCCCAGATGAGCTTCGACTATCACAGGGAGATGACGGAAGCAGTGTCGCAGGCCCCTTCTTCAGACCTGAACGATCTGGTCTGGATCATGAACGATTACCACAGAGCCAAGTATCGTCACTTCCTTGAATTCGAGATGGGTGTCGAAGTCGACGACTCGGAATCTTTCGGCATTCCAATAGAAACGGGCAAGCCATCAGATGGCAGGCCTTTCCAGCTGATCGAAAGGCATAGGTCGCAATCGTAGCGTCAACTTCGGGCCGGAAGCCGACCGTCTGCTTCAAGAGATGAGCCAGCAAAGAACTGTCATTCGACATTCGGTATTCATCGGCGGGCCCTTCAGCTACAACTCGGCGAAGATCTTAGAATATCGTCCGTCACCTTTTTGGTAGGCGGGTCGTTCGTCTTCAAACGGTTCGCCCTGCGGCTCGATCGCAGTCATCTCGGAAAGAAGGTAGAGGCGAAAAGCCTCCCCGCTCCCACCGGAGAGCTGCCAAGCGCTCAAGCTCTCATTCCCATTGTGCTGAACGCCGAAAGTGTGGGGCTCAACCACTCGCGTTTTGCCCTTTTAATCGAAGGTCAGGAGTAGTCGTTCATGTATCGCATTGATAATCGTCTGATTCATAAGTCTTCCTACTTCCAGTCGGAGAACAGCTTTGCAGCTAAAACAGATCCGGGTCCAGAACTTCCGATCATTGAAAGACGTAACGATTAACGTCGGTGCCCATACTGCGCTGATTGGTGGGAACGGCGCTGGTAAGTCCAGTGTCCTAAAAGCATTACAGGCCTTCTATTCGACATCGAAGAAACTGCCTTCCGACGATTTCTACGGTCGCGATGAAAATCTAGAGGTAAGTATCGAGCTGACTTACAATCAGCTTACGCCTCTGGAGGCTGAAAGCTTTGCGAGCAGGGTGCGCAATGGCGAGCTGGTCGTCACACGCATCTTTGATCAAACTGCATCGACAGGGCGATACCATGGTTCGGTTCTTCAAAATTCCGACTTCGTTCCGATCCGAGGACTCATACAAGCAGGTCCTCGCCGTGACGCTTATAGGGATCTCCGCAACAACAACCCAGCATATGCAGGCCTGCCTGCCGTTACCAGCGCAACGCAAGCCGATGACGCCATGTCGGCGTGGGAGGAGGCGAATCCCGAAGCCTTGGAGCTTCATTTGGATGATGGTCAATTCTTCGGATTCCAGAATGCGAGCAGAGGAGCATTGCAGCGCCATACGACCTTCGTCTTTGTGTCCGCAGTTCGGGATGCTTCCATTGACGCGACCGACGGGAAGAGCTCGGCGGTAGGACAGCTTCTTGAGTTGCTCGTCAGAAGCGCAATCCAGCAACGTCAGGAGATCCAGGCTTTCAAGCAGGAGATGACAGAGCGCTATCAGGAATTAGTATCACCGGAGAATATGCCAGAACTCGGCGTTCTCGCAGACAACCTCACCCGAGATTTGCGCAATCTCTACGAGGACGCAACGGTAGGCATGGATTGGCGAGCGGTCGAGGAATTTCCAGTTCCTCTCCCGATGGCAGATGTGGAGCTATCTGATGATGGTTTCGGAGCCCCAGTCGATCGTCAGGGCCATGGTCTGCAACGCGCTTTCATTTTCACGATCCTGCAGCATTTAGCTCGCTCGACGGTTCTGGCCGGTAACGAGGTGGAAGAGGAGGAGCCCGAAGGCGAACAGACGCCAGTTCCGCAGCTCATCTTGGCGATCGAAGAACCTGAACTCTATCAGCATCCCACAAAACAACGTCATTTAGCGGACGTTCTGCGAGGATTGAGCAACGGCACGTTGCCGGGTGCCGATGCGCGGACTCAGATTCTATTTGCAACGCACTCACCGTTCTTCGTCTCGCTCGGGCATGCCGACGAGATACGCTTAGCTCGAAAAATTGCGATCGAAGAGTGTGAGTTCAAAATCTGCGATCTGCAATCGCTTTCCCTAGATGCCGCAGCGACACGTTTGGAGGCGGCTTGGCAGAAGGATCCGGGCACCTTTACCGGCGCGACCCTGATGCCCCGTCTGCATATTCTCGGTGCAGAGTTGAGTGAGGGCTATTTCGCCCAAGGCGTGATCCTCGTCGAAGGGAGGAGCGACAAGGCAGCTCTGGAAGCGGCTGCCCGAATACTTAATGTAAATTTCGCTTCGGCGGGCATCGCTATCTTGTCAGCCGAAGGCAAGGAAAATCTGGACCGACCTTATGTGATTTTTACCGAGCTCGGCGTGCCGGTCTACACGATCTGGGATTGCGATGGGCACAAGAACGCAAACAACGCTCACCCAGCTACGAACCTAGCGCTTGCGCGGCTCTGCGATCCGACAGGGGACATCGAGGAAGCTCCCACAGAGACCACGGTCGAAGCGAGTTACACACACTTCCAAGACTCTCTGGAGCGCACTTTGAAGAGCGAAATCGGCGAGGCAGAACTTCAGCAGTATCTCCAAGCAGCGTGTGCGCCACTTGAACTGCCAGCTAACGGAGAAACTCAAAAGATTCCCGAAGTGATGTTCCAAACTCTTTCGCTTGCGAGAGAAAACGGAAAAGAGTCGGCTATTCTCAATTCCATTGTCCAGCGTGCCTGGACACACCTCACAGGTCAAAATCTCTAGTCTCACCGGCTAAAAAATCAGATTCCGCTTCAGAAACAAATCTGCCAAGTCCAAGCGCTGAGTGTCACGGTCGTGTTTGTGGTCAAAGCCTCCTTCAACCAATTGCGATGTGCGTGCCGCCAAGGTGTCGAAAAGCTCGCTCCCGACACGTGAGAAGGATTACTTGCATCCGCTCAGCAGCTTCAGTCAGAATATCACTCATCAGATCCAGTCTAGCATCGTCGGAATAGGCTAGCGGGTCATCGAGGATCAAGGATACCGGTCGTCCCTTTTCGAGGAGCATGTCGGCGAAGGCCAACCGTGTTAGGACTGCGAGTTGCTCCTGCGTTCCGCGGGATAGGTTGGAACATCCTTCCTCAGTTCCTGCCCGAGTGATCGAATGCAGCTGGAGATCTTCTGTGAACGACAGGTCACATCCGGGCAGAAGCCGCTCAATGTGGCGTTTTGCCCTGCGAGCAATGGGTCCAACATAAGTACGGGAGGTCTCTAAACGCGCATCTTCGAGCGTGTCGCGCAACAGTTTCACTGTTGTAGCTTCTTCGCTCACGCGATCGAATAACCTTTGCGCAGCTTCCGCCTCTTCCTCTGCCTTTGCTGCTGCTTCGGCGAGGCCTTTTCCGCCCTCGGTTTCAATTGTGGCTTCAAGTCTCGCGATCTCCAGCTGAAGTTCGGTAGCTTGCGTTCGGGCTGAATCCGCGCGCTTGTCGATCTTCTCTATTTGTCGTTCTATGGCGTCGGGATCGAGAGAACCAGCATTCTCCTGAGCCTTTTGCCATGCGACATCCGCACTGGCTGCTTTCTTGCGCGCGGCGAGCAGTTCCGCATCCAAGTTTGCGAAGCGCGGGTCTGCTTCGATTGTTGCAATCTGCTGCTCGGCGCTAGCGAGAGTGGAGCGTGCCGAGGTTTCTGCTGTGGCAAGTGGGCGGTCCTTCTCTTCAGCCTTTCGCAAGGCTTCAAGTGCAGCCTGGTGAGTGCCATCGGCGGTCGCGAGACCATCCTCAGCATCTTCGAAACGCTTCTCCAATTCAGCTAGGTCGGGAATTGTAGCAGGTGCCACTTTGTCGCTGTCGGCGATTGACGCGACAAATCTCCTCAATGCATCAGCCCCAGCACCAAGTTTTACTGCCGGCACGGCGGGGGTGATTGCTTCGATACGCGCATCGAGCGCGGCGATACTTGCTTTCGCATCACGAGCGGCGTCAACACGATTGCGCGCTTCCGAAACACTCGCGACACCGAGCTGAGACAGCTCCGTTTTGAGCCGTGCGTTTAGATCGTCCAGCTGCGCTTGCGCACTCGCTGTCCCGCGCGGCGGTTTGACGATCAGTTCGGCGCCACCGCCGAGACCAATCCTGGTTTCCTCAATGATCGTTCGCGTACCGTGGCCAAATTCATCCCCATCGACAGTAATGTGGGATGCTTCGCCGACCAGTTCGATGGTGGTTGAGCCAGCAGATAGCTCAGCCGAGGCGGTCGCGACGTCCCGTTGCAGGGATTCCAGCGACTTCATCGTTTGGGGATCGACGCCAGACGCTTCGATCTTTCTTGCTTCAGCAAGCTCTGCCTCCAGCTCGACGAGCTTTTCATGTCGACTCTTCGCGTCAGCGATTGCCGAATGTTGAGAAGCGGCGGTGGCGAGCAGCCGGGCGTCTCCTAACGCGGATCGTGCGGCTGCGCGGGCATCGCGGGCCGATGACAGCGCTTGCTTCGCGCGCTCTTCTTTCTTCTTCGCGTCCGCGACTTCCGCCTCGACTTCCGCCCGTTTTGCATTTGCATCGGCTAATGCATCATTGGCTTCTGACTTCGCTGATACAGCAGTTTTGTGGCGTTCCGCGAACTCGCCAAGCGCGTCGGCATCTGCCTGTGCCGCCGAGCGTTCGGCTTTGCGCTGGCCGAGCATCAAGGCGGCTGCGCGGGCTGTTTCGAGAGACTTCACGAGATCGGCACGCGCTCGTACATCGTGTTCGTCCGCCAGTTCACGTTTCAGAACCTTGATACGCGCTTGTTTTTCGGCAAGTTCCGAGAAGGAACGTTCCAACGCGGCGAGATCGGAGGCGGCCTGATCCGCTGCATCTCGCGCCGCTTGCGCAGCATCACGTGCCGATTTTTGTCGGCCCCCAATCGAACCGCCTGGAGTCCAATAATCGGCGAATTGCTTGTCGACGGAGGCACGTACGGCATCGTGCGTCGCCCCACCCATGATCGAGCCAACTTCCGCTTCCAAGGTCGAGCGTACGCTGTTCCGCACGATTTCACCCGGTGCCTTTACGGAAAGCGCATCACCTTGTCCGACCCAGAGCAAGCCTAAGGCACCGTAAGAGTCCAGATCTGCATCACGGCTCGTGCTGCGCTCGAACCCAAGCAACGCCTGTAATTGTTCTTCCGCCGCATCGCCTGAAGTGCGTCCTTTCGGCCCGCGGACTTCGAGTGCTGGTGATTTGAGGAATTTCTTGGCGACGTGCCAACGCTCTCCGTCGATCTGAAACTCAATTTCGACCTCGGGCGCTACGTTTTCGCCGAATGGCATGAAGGATTGCGCAAGCTGGTTTTTCGTACCGTGCCGGACGA
>Ga0207881_1000762_pt1 | contig 11279 bp, 10 predicted proteins | sample MalvirmetagMSP97_FD_184227 | JGI IMG/M metagenome (GOLD analysis project Ga0207881, IMG submission 184227) | Marine viral communities from the Deep Pacific Ocean - MSP-97 (SPAdes) | ecosystem: Environmental > Aquatic > Marine > Oceanic | place: Pacific Ocean | collected 2011-05-03 | reverse complement strand
CGCGGCATCCTGTGCCCGGCGTGGGGCCCGAGCCCTGCACGGTGCAGGGCGGAGTGCCCGGTCCGTGGCACTCCCGGCTGCCGCACTTCCGGCTCGAGTTCACGCCATCGGCTGGCGCGGAACTGCAGAGCGAATACCTCATCGACCGGCGCGATGTTCTCGCCGCGATCGAGGCGCTGCGGGCACTCGCGCCGGCGATCGCCCCGCTGCTCTATGTCTGCGAAGTGCGCGAGATGGCGGCTGACGACCTGTGGCTGAGTCCCGCGTTCGGGCGGGAGACCGTCGGTCTTCACTTCACGTGGCGACCTGACGTAGCGGGGGTCGAGGGGCTCCTACCCCGAATCGAAGACGCTCTACCCGAGTCGGCGCGGCCACACTGGGGCAAGGTCTTCACGATGGATGCTGACCGCATCCGCAGTCGGTACCCGCGGTGGGACGAGTTCGCGGCGCTGCGTGCGCGGATGGACCCCCGCGGCAGGTTCACCAACGACTACCTCTCGCGCCTCGGCTTAGCCTGACACGTGAGCGCCAGCGATATGTAAAGAACACTTGACACGGATGCCTCGCGACTCTACGCTCGGAGATGTCAAACATTCTATACATTCAAGCTCGAGGAGTCGACATGGGATACGTCGAGAGAAATACCTGGTCGCAACTGATTGCAAGTGCTGCGGGGACCGCTGTGTACCTGGTGCTGGTGCTGCCCCAGCTAGGGACCACCCCCATAGGAGAGATCGCCTGGCAGTGGCCGATGGTCTGGACGATCGCCGGTGCCATCGTGGTTTCGATCGTGATCAGCATCCTGTGGGGTATCGGCGCGGGCATGCGCGACCCCGACGAGGAGCACCGCGCCGACCAGCGTGACCGGGAGATCGAGCACCTCGGCGACCGCGTCGGACAGGCCTTTCTGGTCATCGGTGGGCTGGCAGCGCTCATCCTGGCGATGGTGCAGGCCGAGTGGTTCTGGATCGGCAACGCGGTCTTCTTCGGCTTTTTCCTGTCCGCGTTCATCGGCGGCATCGCCCGCATCGTCGTTTACCGCCGAGGGATGCCGTAATGGTCAAGCCGACAAGAATCACCAACACGATTCGCGCGACGCGGGAAGCTGCCGGGATGACTCAGGCCGAGGTGGCCCGCCACATCGGAGTCACCCGCCAGACGCTCATCGCGATCGAGCAGGGCAAGTACTCCCCGTCGCTCGAACTCGCCTTTCAGCTCTCGCGGCTGTTTGGCATGACGATCGACGATCTCTTCGAGTACCCGACGGATGCCCCGGACGGAGTGTCAGCATGACGACGAACCCTCCCATGGCCGAATCGGCGGCACCCCACGTGCCGAACGAGACGATGCGGGCCTGGGCCCAGCAGCGCTACGGCGGTCCGGAGACCGTTGAACCTGTCCGGGTCCCGGTGCCGACGCCCGGTCCCGCGGACCTCCTCCTGCGGGTGCGCGCGTGCGGCATCCATGCCGGCGACGCACGACTGATGCGTGGCGACCCCGCACTCGTGCGGCTCGCTTTCGGCATCCGTCGCCCGCGGACTGCCACGCGAGGGATAGATGTCGCAGGCACGGTGGTCGCGATGGGAGCGGCCGTGACGGGCTTTCGGATCGGTGACGAGGTGGTGGCCGAGATCGGTGTGGGTGGGGGCCTCGCCGAGTATGCGATCATACCCGCCGCCCGCGCGGTCAGCCGCCCCGCCCGGATCTCGCCGGCGGTCGCGGCCGCGCTCCCGGTTTCGGGCGGTACGGCCTGGCAGGCGCTGGATGCCGCCGGCGTCCACTCAGGAAGCCGCGTCCTGGTGATCGGGGCGTCGGGAGGCGTCGGCACGTACACCGTGCAGCTTGCCGCCGAGCGCGGCGCCGAGGTGTGGGCTCTCGCCGGCGAGCGAGCGCTCGGCCTCGTGACCGGCCTCGGCGCGGCCCACACGTTCGACTACCGACAGGTGCAGCCCGGCGCGCCCGAGCTCCCCCCGGCGAGCTTCGACGCGGTCATCGACATCGCCGGCACCGCTCCGCTCGCCACGTTGCGCGGTCTGCTCCGGGAGGGCGGGACCGTCGTGCTCGTCTCGGGCGCTGGGGGGAAGATCCTCGGACCCATGGGGCGGATGCTGAAAGCTGCCTTCCTGTCGCGGCGCCGCCGCCGCATCCGTTCCCTCGCCGCCACCGCGAGACCTGAGATCCTGGCGCAGCTGCTGGAGCTGACTGATCGTGGCAGCATCCGTCCCGTGATCGAACGGACGTACTCGTTGGACGCGGCACGCGACGCGCTCGCGCACGTGGACGCGGGACATGCTGTGGGCAAGGTTGTCGTGGCGGTCGAGTAGCGCTCTCGCGCCGTGGCTAACTCCTCAACCCCTCGTTAGATTCGCCCGGTCGAGCTCCCGAACTACCTCGCGGGGGTCAACGTTGAGGAGTTAGCCGCACCGCGGGGCCGATCCCTCGGCCGATGGCGACGATCGTGCGAGAATAGAGTCCGGCGTGCCCGTGTCGCCGGCATCTTTCTGCTCCGCCGGGCCTCTGGACAGCGTCCGCCAGCCGCACTCTCCAGGAGAACGACGTGACGACTACGACGCCCGCACCGAACGCCGCACCGACCCGCACGGCTCAGCGCCGCCGCTACCTGATGTGCCGCCCCGAGCACTTCACGGTCAGCTACACGATCAACCCGTGGATGGAGCCCGCCAAGCCCACCGACACCGCCAAGGCCGTGGCGCAGTGGCAGGTGCTCTACGACACCTACCTCGAGCTCGGGCACGAGGTCGAGCTGATCGACCCCGCCGAGGGGCTTCCCGACATGGTCTACACGGCCAACGGCGGGTTCATCATCGACGGCATCGCCTATGCGCCGAAGTTCCGGTTCGCTGAGCGCGCCGGCGAGGAGCGCCACTTCATCGACTGGTTCCGCGCCGCAGGATTCGAGACCGTCATCCCCGAGGAAGTCAACGAGGGCGAGGGCGACTTCCTGCTCGCGGGTGACGTCATCCTCGCGGGTACTGGGTTCCGCTCGACCGGCGACAGCCACCGTGAGGTCGGCGAGGTTTTCGGCAGGGAGGTCATCTCGCTGACTCTCACCGACCCGCGCTTCTATCACCTCGACACGGCGATCTCGGTGCTCGATCCGGTCATCGGCGCGGCCCAGGGCGGGCCGGATGCCGCGAACATCGCCTACCTGCCGGGTGCCTTCGATGAGGCCAGCCAGCGGATCCTCGCCGAGCGCTTCCCCGACGCGATCCGGGTCTCGGATGCCGACGGCGCGGTGTTCGGATTGAACTCGGCCAGCGATGGCTACAACGTGTTCATCTCGCCGCGGGCTACCGGTTTCGAGGCGCAGTTGCGAGAGCGCGGCTATAACCCGGTGCTCATCGACCTGTCTGAGCTGCTCCTCGGCGGCGGCGGGATCAAGTGCTGCACCCTCGAGCTGCGGGCGAAGCGGGACGAGTCATGAGCGCCGACCAGATCTCCATCGACGCGACCACGCTCGAGATCATCCGGGCAGAAGACGAGCACCTCGCCCACAACTACCACCCGCTGCCGGTCGTGATCTCCCGCGGCGAGGGAGTGTGGGTGACGGATGTCGAGGGCAAGCGCTACCTGGACCTGCTGTCGGCGTACTCGGCGTTGAACTTCGGGCACGGGCATCCGGCTCTGCTCGCCGTTGCCCGGGAGCAGTTGGAACGGTTGACCCTCACGAGCCGGGCGTACCACAACGACAAGCTCGGAACCTTCGCTGCGGCGCTCGCGAAGCTCGCCGGCAAAGACATGGTGCTTCCGATGAACACCGGCGCCGAGGCCGTCGAGACGGGCATCAAGGTCGCGCGGGCATGGGGGTATCGGGTCAAGGGCATCCCCGCGGACGCAGCACGCGTGATCGTCGCGGGCGGGAACTTCCACGGCCGCACCATCACGATCGTCGGGTTCTCCGATGACCCCGCCGCGAGGGACGCTTTCGGGCCCTACAGTGGGGGATTTGCGCAGGTTCCGTTCGGGGACGCCGCCGCCATCGAGGCGGCGATCGACGAGAACACCGCGGCGGTACTCCTCGAACCGATCCAGGGCGAGGCCGGCGTCGTCATTCCGCCGGAGGGCTACCTGCGGGAGGTCCGGGAGATCTGTGATCGCCACGACGTGCTGCTCATTGCTGACGAGATCCAGGCGGGGCTCGGCCGGGTGGGTGAGACCTTCGCGTGCGATCGCGAGCAGGTCGTACCGGACATCTACCTGCTCGGAAAGGCACTCGGCGGCGGCATCCTGCCCCTCTCGGCGGTGGTGGCGAACAACGACGTCCTCGGCGTCATCCGTCCCGGCGAGCACGGCTCGACCTTCGGTGGGAACCCGCTTGCCGCGGCGATCGGTGAGCGCGTCGTCGAGATGCTTTCGACCGGTGAGTTCCAGGAGCGGGCTCGCGCGCTCGGGGAGCACCTCGAGTCGCGCCTTTCGGACCTCGTGGGACACGGGGTGACGGCGATCCGCGTCGCGGGGCTCTGGGCAGGCATCGACATCGATCCGCACGTCGGCACCGGGCGAGAGGTGGCCGAGCGGCTCCTCTCCCGCGGCGTGCTCGTCAAGGACACGCACGGTCAGACCATCCGGATCGCACCGCCCCTCGTCATCCGTGCCACCGAGATCGACTGGGCAGTCGAGCAACTCAAACTCGTCCTCGCTGCGTGACCCCCGCGCCCGGCCTGTCCCGAGGCGCGAACCCACAGCATCCTGCCCGAACCCACACGTTCTGGCGCGCGGAAGGTGTGGGTTCGGCGCGGAAGGTGTGGGTTCGGCAGAAGATGGGGTGGATGCGGGAAGCGGGTGCTACGCGACGTTGGCGATGATGGTGTGCCAACCGGTCGCACCGTTCGGAGCCGGCGGGGCCTGATCGGATGTCTGCGTTTCGCCGTTGACGTTCGTGGCGCGGCACCGGATGGTGTGCTGACCGGCATCCGTCGCGTTCCACGGGATGCTCCACTGCACCCACGTGTCGTCGGAGATCGCGGTGGCAAGCTCTGCCTGCTGCCACGGGCCGTCATCGATCTTCACCTCGACGCCGGCTACCCCGACGTGCTGCTGCCACGCCACGCCCGCGATGACGGTCTGGCCGGCGGGCACGGTGACGCCCGAGCGGGGCACATCGATACGGGACTGCAGCTTGATGGGGCCGAGTTCCGACCAGCCGCGCGGGGTCCAGTAGCCCTCGGCCTGATCGAACCGCGTGACCTCGAGATCGACGACCCACTTGGTGGCCGATACGTATCCGTAGAGCCCGGGTACGACCATCCGCACCGGAAAGCCGTGCTCGGGTGGAAGGGGCTCGCCGTTCATGCCGATGGCGAGAATCGCATTGCGATCGTCAGTGAGCGCCTCCAGTGGCGTCCCCGCGGTGAACCCATCGACCGACGTCGACAGCACCATGTCGGCATCCGCCGTCGGGCGAGCCCGGGCGAGCAGCTCGCGGATGGGGTAACCCAGCCATACCGCGTTGCCGACGAGGTCACCGCCGACGTTGTTCGAGACGCACGTGAGTGTCGTCGTGCTCTCATCCAGCGGCAGCGCGAGCAGTTCGTCCCAGGTGAGTTCGACCTCTTCCTCGACCATGCCGTGGATGCGAAGACTCCACGTCGCAGGATCGACCTGCGGAACCACCAGGGCAGTGTCGATGCGGTAGAAGTCGGCGTTCGGCGTGATGAGGGGCGTGATCCCCTGGATGTCGAGCTCGGCGCCCGCGGGTATTGGCGGGGCGGTCGTCGCGGGCGCAGGCAGCTTCAACGCGTCGCGCACGGTCGTCACCGCTCGCGCCCCGCCGCGTGCGATGTTTCCGGCGACTGCCGCAATAACGCCGACCGCGGTTGCGCCGCCCATCCACACGAGTGCCTGGCGGCGGCTCGGTCGAGTGTCGGCATCCGTGTCGGTGGCCTCGTCATCGCGCGCCGCACTGCGCCGCAGTACCCGGATGAGGTAGTGCAGCGCAAGGACCGAAACGACGCCTGCGATGACCGAGGGAAGCCAAGCGATCCCGCTGGCATCGCTGCGAGTGAGGGCGACGACAGCGCCCACGACACCGAACGCGCCGAGAATGACCAGGCCCCACGGGGGCTTGCGCAGCTGCAGGATGCCGGCCACTCCCGCCAGCAGCACGAGGACGATTCCGATGCCCGTCAGCAGAGCGATCTTGTCGTTCGTCCCGAACAGGGCGATCGCGAGGTCCTTGCCCCACGGCGGCGCGGCATCGATGATCGCCCCGCCGATGACGGCGAACGGGCTGGATGCCGGAGCGAACAAGACCGCCGAGAGTTCTCCCAGGCCCGCACCGAGGATCGCCGCGGCGGCTCCTGCGAGAGCGGCGACGGCGGTGTCTTGCCTGCGTCGGGTGTCACCCACGTTCCCGAGGCTAACCGCGTTCGGAGGGGGTGCGGCCCGTCCGTAAGGAATCCGAAAGAAGGAAACACCCGTGCAACACGGCCGCGACTAGGCTCGACCTATGGGTGACCTGTTCGACGGATACGGCTCCACCGCATCGACGCGGAAGACATCGTCGGGCGTCCCGCCCTTCGATGAGATGTTCGCGTCAGCGCCGGCAAAGGATGGGTCGGCCGAGTCGCGGCGGGCGTACCGCGAGCTCTACCAGGCGCTCGCGCAGATGACCCAAGAGGAGCTGCGCGGCCGCACCGATTCGCTTGCGAGTTCGTACCTCGCGCAAGGCGTCACGTTCGATTTCGCGGGTGAGGAACGCCCCTTCCCGCTGGATGCTGTGCCCCGTGTCATCCCCTACGACGAGTGGTCGCGTGTGGAGGCTGGAGTCTCGCAGCGCGTCCGGGCCCTCGAAGCGTTCCTCGATGACGCGTACGGTCGGCAGCACTGCGTGCGTGACGGAGTGCTGCCAGCCGCGCTCATCGCGTCCTCGCAGTACTACTACCGGCAGGCTGCCGGGATTCACAGTGCCAACGGAGTGCGCATCCAGGTCTCGGGGATCGACCTCATCCGTGATGAGCACGGCGAGATGCGCGTGCTCGAAGACAACGTTCGTGTGCCATCCGGCGTGAGCTACGTCATCTCGAACCGGCGGGTGATGGCCCAGACGCTGCCCGAGCTGTTCGTGTCGATGCGGGTGCGCCCGGTCGGTGACTATCCGAACAAGCTGCTGGGCGCGCTTCGTGCCTCGGCGCCCCCGGGCATCGAGGACCCGAACGTCGTCGTCCTCACCCCCGGTGTCTACAACTCGGCGTACTTCGAGCACACCCTGCTTGCCCGGCTCATGGGCGTCGAGCTCGTCGAAGGCCGGGATCTCGTATGCATCGGCGGCAAGGTCTTCATGCGCACGACCCGTGGACCGCAGCGCGTCGACGTGATCTACCGTCGGGTCGACGACGACTTCCTCGATCCGCTGCAGTTTCGCGCCGACTCCATGCTCGGAGCTCCCGGCCTGCTGCTGGCAGCGCGCCTGGGCAACGTCACGATCGCCAACGCCGTGGGCAACGGCGTCGCCGACGACAAACTGCTCTATACCTACGTGCCCGACCTGATCCGGTACTACCTCGCCGAAGAGCCGATCCTCAAGAATGTCGACACGTGGCGCCTCGAGGATCCGAACGCGCTCGAGGAGGTCCTGGACCGTCTCGACGAGCTCGTGGTGAAGCCAGTCGATGGCTCGGGCGGGAAGGGTCTCGTCGTCGGCCCGGATGCCTCGCCTGCCGAACTTGAGAAGCTTCGCAAGCGCCTGCTTGCCGACCCGCGCGGCTGGATCGCCCAGCCGGTCGTCATGCTCTCGACCATCCCGACTCTCGTGGAGGACGGGGTGCGGCCACGGCACGCAGACCTGCGTCCGTTCGCCGTCAACAACGGCGACGAAGTGTGGGTGCTCCCGGGTGGTCTCACCCGCGTGGCGCTGCCGGAGGGGCAGCTCGTCGTCAACTCGAGCCAGGGCGGTGGATCCAAAGACACGTGGATCGTCGGCGGCGATGCTCCGCCGCACGTCGAGTACGGGCAGGGTCACGGTCTAGCCGGGCTCGTCGCCGATCAGGCGTCGGTCACCGAGGCGATCCCGATCATCTATCCCGAGCAGACCGAGCCGACGCACTCGCCACAGGATCGTCCCCGCACGCACACCGAGCAGCAAGAGCAACAGCAGCAGCAGGCCCAGGATGGTGCGCCATGCTGAGCCGCATCGCCGAGAGCCTCTTCTGGATCGGACGCTACATCGAGCGCTCGGACGGCACTGCCCGCATCCTCGACGTGCACCTCCAGCTCCTGCTGGAGGATCCCTGGATCGACGAAGACACCGCCTGCCGGTCGCTCCTGAGCGTCATGGGCTCCGTTCCGCCGGACGGCCTCGAGGTCGTCGGGCGTAACGACGTGCTGCAGCGGCTCGCGGTCGACCGGATGAACCCCTCGAGCATCGCCTACTCGGTGGCATCCGCCCGCGAGAACGCACGCCGGGCCCGGGAGATCGTCTCGACCGAGCTCTGGGAGTGCCTCAACACCACCAACTCCCGGATGCCGCGGCGTCTGCAGACCGACAAGGTGCACGACTTCTTCCAGTGGGCCCGCGAGCGCGCCGCGCTCGCGGTCGGAGTCGTGGACTCGTCGACGAGCCGGGATGAGTCGTGGCAGTTCTTCACGCTCGGGCGCAGCATCGAGCGGGCCGACATGACCGCTCGGCTCCTTGCCACGCGGTCGCTGACCGAGGCATCCGGTCCGTCGTGGACGACGATCCTGCGCTCATGCGGCGCCTACGAGGCATACCTGCGCACCTATCGGGGCATCCCGAGTGCGCGCAACGCCGCCGAGTTCCTGCTCTTGGACCGCCTGTTCCCGCGCTCGATCATCTACTCGATCCAGCAGGCAGAGGCGTGCATGTCGGCGATCGACCCGCGTGCCGACCGCGTCGGGCACTCCAACAGCGTACTGCGAGCGCTCGGCCGGATCCGCAACGAGCTCGAGTACAAGCCCGTCGCCGACATCCTCAGCGATCTTCCCGAGGAGATGGAGCGCGTGCAGGTCGTCACCCGCGAGGCGTCGGAGGCGATCCGCCAGCGCTTCTTCCCGACGCAGGCTGAGCCGAGCTGGATCGGAGAGATCTCATGAAGCGCCTGCGCATCGAACATCAGACGGCCTTCGCCTACCAGGGGGATGTCTCGGCTTCCTACAACGAGGCGCGGATGCTGCCGGGTTCCACCGACAGCCAGTTCGTGCTGAGCGCGTCGCTCGATATCGAACCGTCGACGTCGGTCAATCAGTACGTGGACTACTTCGGTACGCGCGTGACCTCGTTCGACATCCTGTCGCCGCACGCCTCCCTGACTCTCACCGCTCGCTCCCTCGTGGAGGTGCGGCCGCGTCCGCTCGAGCACGCAGACATGACCTGGGATCAGCTGCGCCGGGAGGCGGCGCGTTCGGTGGAGGTCGTCGAGCAGCTCGGGCAGACCTCGCGCACCAAGCCGCATCCGGAGGTTGCGGAGATAGCCCGGGCAGTTGCTGCGCAGCACGATCAGCCGGGCCAGGCCGCCCACGCTATAGCGATGGCTATCGGGGATGCCGTCGAGTACGTCCACGGCGTGACGGGCGTCCACTCCACCGGGGCTGAAGCGTGGGAGGCGCGCAAGGGAGTCTGCCAGGACATCGCGCACATCGTGTTGGGGGCGCTGCGTGAGGTCGGCATCCCCGCCCGTTACGTCTCGGGATACCTGCACCCGAATGCCAACGCCGAGGTCGGGGTGCCCGTCGAGGGAGAGTCGCACGCCTGGGTGGAGTGGTTCTCGGGATCGTGGGAGGGCTTCGACCCGACCAACAACACCGAGATCGGAGACCGTCACGTGCTCGTAGGACGCGGCCGCGACTACAACGACGTGCCGCCTGTGCGGGGTGTGTACGCGGGACCGTTCAAGAGCGACATGTCGGTGAAGGTGACGATCACCCGCGAGGCGTGACCTGGGTGACGGAGTGTTGCGTCGCGTGACGGCGGCTGACGCGGTGTGACGCTGTGTGACCTCGTGTGACCCTTCGTGTCGGACTGAGTTCGCTGGATGCGCTCACGGGCCTACCGTCGCGTCATGACAACTCTCGCCCCCACCTCCGAAGACCTTGCTGTCGAGCGCGCGTCCCGCCTGGATGCTGCAGCATCCGCCTGGGGATCGCGGATCGACGCCGACCGCACGGCCGCCCACCTCACCTATCGCGTCCGCGGCACCGGCGAGGGAGCCGTTGCGACCCGCATCCGTGCCGGCGGACACGAGTTCGTCATCGACGAACCTGCCGCGCTTGCCGGTGACGATTCAGCTGCCAGCCCCGTCGAGTACGCGCTCGGCGCGATCGCCGCGTGTCAGGTGGTCGTTTTTCGCCTCTACGCTCACGCGCTCGGCATCGCGCTCGATCACATCGAGGTGACGGCCGAGGGAGATCTCGATGCCGCCCGATTGTTCGGCAAGGACGAGACAGTCCGCCCCGGTTTCTCCGAGGTGCGCGTTTCGATCGAGGTGAGCGGCGACGCGAGCGCAGCCGAATACGAGCGGCTGCGCCAGGTCGTCGACGCGCACTGCCCCGTCCTCGACCTGTTCGCGAATCCCACGCCGGTCACGACATCCGTGACGGTTCGCTGACCGACCTCCTCAGGACTCGGCCCGGTCGACCTGTTCGCGCAGGTCCTCCGGGTCGAGGTTTGCCCGAGCGAACTCGGGGGTGCGGGGGAGCTCAAGATGCAGATCCGTGCCGACGCACACCTGCACCCTGCCGCGGAGTATGACGTGATCGAGCACATGTCCGCCGCTGCGGCGCTCATCGAGCAGCACGTGCGCGTGGTAGCCAGGAACTGACAGACCTTCCTCGAACGCCGGCGTTCGAAAGCCCACGACGGTGCCCGAGACATCGCTGAACTCCGTCACCTTCTGCTCTGCCGTTGCCTGCACGAGAGGGCGGTACGGCTGCTGCTGCACGTGGACGGCACGCACCGTCATCCGCTCGTAGACGCCGTCCACCCGCACCGCGTACATGTAGTTGGCAGAGCCGAGCCTCTCGTCGATGAGCGCCGTGAACTCTGCCCGCGTGTTCCGCCCGGTGATCTCGAAGCTCAGGTGAGGCTCGAAGCGCGTGACGACGGCGTAGGGCACCCCTTCGCCGTCGTCTGCCACCGTAGCCGTGCCGTCATCTCGGATGCGGTAGCAGATGTCGTCGAGAAGGATGAGCTCGCCGTCGAGGCCTTCGAAGGTGCCGATTCCGAAGTCACCGCGGCGGCGGAGGCTGCCGACGGTGGTCTCGCCATCGTAGACACCGTCGAGAAGCGCCGCGATGACGCTCGT